>Ga0307476_10000739_pt1 | contig 22686 bp, 16 predicted proteins | sample atmos_gasesECM2C_2_FD_203314 | JGI IMG/M metagenome (GOLD analysis project Ga0307476, IMG submission 203314) | Hardwood forest soil microbial communities from Morgan-Monroe State Forest, Indiana, United States - atmos_gasesECM2C_05 | ecosystem: Environmental > Terrestrial > Soil > Temperate...
GTGATCGCCGCCCGCCGAATGCGATCCAGGCGGAAGTGGCGCATCTGGCCCTTGTCGGGGTCAAACGAGGCGACGTACCAGCCCTCGCGCCCGTTGACGAGCGCGTAGGGCTCGACGCGGCGCAGCGAGAACTCGTCCTCGTTCTCCTTGTAGTAGTCGAGCTCGACCAGACGGTACTGGACGATCGCCTGCGAAATCCGCCGCGCCACGTCGGGATCGTCGCCGCCGCGCCCGTGGGCTACCTGCAGGCCCTGATCCATCGGGTCGACGCCGAGCGCCGCCACGATCTTCTCGCGCGCCGAGGCCAGCGAGCCCTCGGGGATGTGCTCACCGATCAGGTCGATCGCCGCGATCAGCGCCTTGGCCTCGACCGGCAGCAGCCGCGCCGGGCGATCGAAGTTGTCGCTGTAGGGCTCCGGGTCGACCTCGATCTGGCCCTCGTCCTCGAGGATTTCGGCGTAGAGCACGTAGGAGCCGCCGCCGAAGTTCACGACGTTGAGCACGTCGATGTCCTCGCGCAACTCATCCTCGCTGATCTTCAGCTGCTCCTGCACCTCCGCCAGCGAGACCCGCCCTAGTTGTCCCCGGTGCGCCCCCCCGGCCCGTCCGGCGCGGATCAGGATGCTGGCCAGCGTCACCAGCCGCGCGAAGCGCTCCGGGCGAACCGCGGCCTCGATGCGCCGCGGCTCCTCGGACCCCTCCGCCGGCTGCACGCCCGCCGCCGCGCCGCGTGCAGGCCGGGCCGTCGCGGCGCCGCGCTCGGCGTGCGCCTCCTCGCCACCGGGCTCGGTGCCGGCCAGCACGGTCGCGGCGCCCTCGGAGTGGCGCTCCTCAAGCAGCGCCAGCCGCCGGGCGAGCTCATCGACGAGCTCCGGCGGCGCCACCAGGCGCGCGTGCTCGCCCAGGCCGAGCACCCAGGAGACGAGCATCCGCGGGCTCGCGTACGGCGTGCGGAAAACGCGGTCGCCCTCGCCGTCGCCGCTGTTCTCGATCTCGCCGTACTGCCCGAAGTGGCGCTCGAGCTGCCAGGCGATGCGCTCCGAGAGCACGATCTCCGCCATGCCCTGGTCCTCGCCGAGCTGCCACTCCGCGCGACTGGCGTACGCGCGCGGGTCGAAATCTGTGGGGCGGCGGAAGTCGTGCTCGGCCTTGGTCGCGTAGGCCACTTTGCCGCGGATGCGCGACAGCCGGAAGACGCGGATCGCTTCGCGCTCGTGCGCGTAGCCGAGCAGATAGAACTCACCGCCCTGGAACAGCAGGTGGTAGGGGTCGACGCGCCTCGCGCCGACCGCGTCGCGCTCGATCGTGTAGTAGTCGAACACGATCGTCTTCTGGCGGAAGATCGCCGTCTCGACCTTGGCCAGCCGCGCTGAGAGCTCGTGACCGCCGGCCGAGCCGGTGATGCCGAGCGCCACCGAGCGCTGGCGCTCGGGCGCCCGCAGCGGGCTCGGGCGGCCCCAGGTGATCTGCTGCAGCGCCAGCCGCAGCGGCTCGGCGTAAGCGAACTCGCCGTCTAGCAGTTGCAGCGCTGTCTGTAGTGCCGCCAGCTCCTGGTCTGAGAACTCGATCGCCGGCAGGTGGAAGCTCTCCGAGCGCAGCGAGTAGTTCTCCTGCTCGGCCGCCGCATCGGCCGGGCGCTCGACGGTTAGCTGGATGCCCAGCGATTCGAGCTCCGCCCGGTCCGCGTAGAAGCGCCGGGCGAACGCGTCTTCGTTCATCGCGCTGTAGCCCTCCACGTCGCGCCGGATCTCCAGAGCCGTCACCGGACGGCGCTCGGCCATCAGATACGAGATCAGCGACAGCTGGCGGATCAGCTTCTCGGTGTCCTTGGCCATTGGGTGTCTCAAAGATAGAGCCACCCGGCGAGGCGCGGATCGCGCCCCCGTGCTCCTGGCGCGCTATTTGCGGGATTCCGCTGCGCGGTTTCGCGCCCGGGGCTCAGGCCACCTCGAGCGCCTCGCGCGCCGCGGGCGCCCGGACCTCGCGCGCGGCCTGGAGCGACTCGGGCTCGGGGAAGAAGGCAGCGGCGCCGAGTGCGCGGTCGAGCGTCGACCAGCGGCTGCCGGGGGCGAGCTCCTTCTCCAGTCGGTCGAAGCTGCCCAGCCGCCCGCCGAGGTTGTCGATCATGTGCACCAGCGTCGCCTCGCGCGTGCATGGGACGACCGGGCTGCCGTGCTCCAGCGAGCCGTGGTGGGAGAGGATGATGTGCGACACCGCCCACTCCAGCCGCTCGGGGAAGCCGTCGATCTCCTCGATCGTGCGCCGCACCCGGTAGTAGCCCAGCGCGATCTCACCGTGCAGCCGGCCGCGGTCGGTGAGATCGATCATCCGATCCTGCCCGCCCTCGACGGTATAGGCCTCGAGCTTGCCGATGTCGTGCAGAAGGGCGCCCGTCACCGCCACGTCGCGGTCGATGCCGGGGAAGGTCGCCGAGGCTGCGCTCACCGCCTGCGCCACCCCGAGGCAGTGCTCGAGCAGGCCGTGGCGGTAGGCCTGGTGGTAGTACTTTGCGGCCGGCGCCACGCGGTAGCTCGCCCACAGTTGCGAGCGCTCGCCGAGGATGCGCTCCAGCAGGACCCGCAGGTGGGGCTCCTGCACGGTCGCGATCAGCGCCCGCAGGTCTCGCTCCATCTGTGCGGCCTCGCGCTGGGGACCGTCGAGCAGGTCGCCCAGGACGAAGCTGCCCGGTTCGGCCGCCAGCAGCCGGCGCAGGTTGATCTGCGGCCCGAAGCGGGGGTGCAGCGCGTAGCGGCCGCGCACGTGCACCGGCTCGCCGGGTCGCGCCAGCTCGGTGGTCTCCTCGAGGCCCTCCCAGACCATTGCCGCCACCGCGCCGGTGCGGTCGCCGAGCAGGAGACGCAGGTAGTCGCCGCCGTCGCGACGCGCGCGGCGCTCGAGCTCGCGTACCAGCAGTACCTGGTCGAGCTCGGCGCCGTCTGTCAGCTCGTTTATGAACACGGGGCGGAAGGTAGTCAGCGGTGCGGACGGGACTCGCGTACGGCGTCCGGCACGCCTCCGGCACGGCCTCTGGCGGGCCGTCCGGCGTGGCGTAGACACTACTTACACCTTCGTAGTCCGGCACAGCCAATGGCTCACGTCGGCGCGGCGTCGGCACATCGGCAGGCGCTGTCAAGAAAGCCGTGCCATGTCATTGAGGCCCAGAAATCAATGCGTGCCAAAACGTCTAACTGGGGCGCGCAAGATCGTCCGATCCGGACCTGGTGAGCGCCCGGTGGCTGATCTAAGGTCCTGTTGTGTAAGGGGATGTTTTGTAAGCCAGTGTTTTGTAAACAGATGTTTTTACAAGCGACAAAGCAGCGGACAGGGAACGGGTCGGACAGGCAGTCGAGCGGAGGGAGTGCAGCCAGATGATCGAGGGGATGCGAGTGATGAGCTGGAACGTCAACGGGATCCGCGCCCGCTGGGCGCGACTCAGTGAGCTGCTGACGTGCGAGCGACCCGACGTGGTCTGCCTGCAGGAGACCCGCTGCACCGAGGCCCGCTTCCCGCACGAGCACCTGCTTGAGCTGGGCTACCGGGCCCGCCACAGCGCCGGGCGCGACCGCAGCGGCGGCGTGGCGATCCTGGTGCGCGAGGACCATCGCATCGAAGAGCGCCGCGCCGACCTGCACAAGCGCCGCGACATCGCCGAGGGGCACTGGCTGGAGCTCGAAACCGAAGGCATCGCGATCGGATCGGTCTACGTCCCCGCCGGCGCCGAGTGCGACGCGGCCGGCGACAGCGGCAAGCTGGCCTTCCTGGAGGCCGTCGCGCGCCACGCCTACGAGGCGCAGTCGCGCCCGCTGCTAATCGCCGGAGATTTCAACGTCGCGCCGACCGACCAGGACGTCTACGAGCCGTCGTGGTTTCAGGGCTCCTACCACACCGGCGCCGCCGAGCGGGCCGACCTGCGCGCGATCCTCGATGAGGGCGAGCTCGTCGACGTCTACCGCCGGCTGCACCCCGACGCGAGCGGCTTCACCTGCTGGGATCAGCGCGAGGGCCACTACGGCCGCGACTACGGCCTGCGCATCGATCTGGTTCTGGCCAGCGAGGGTCTCGCACCGTACATCGACGGGTGCGAGGTCAACCATGTCTACCGTCGTGGCTACCGGCCCTCCGATCACGCTCCGCTCGACGTCGAGCTGCACGACGTCGTCGGCGCAGCGCGCTGCATGGCCGAGCGCGAACCGGCGCTCTTCTACGACGAGGCCGAAGTGCTCGGCGAGGGACGGCCGGCCACGCGGCACGAGCAGAAGCGGGTGCTGCTCGCCGCCTGAACATCTCCGGAAGGGATGCCACGGGCCGCGGTCGCAACTCCTGGGGGAATGCGATCGCGGCCCGTGTGCGTGGCGGCGCTAGGCGAGCCCCGTGATCTTCCAGGCCGCGCCTTCCTTGACGAGCCGCATCGTCGTGACCTTGGTCTTGCCCGACCAGGTGCTCTTGACGCGGGCCGTGGCGGTCTTGCCGGTCACGCTCACCGCTTCGACGGTCAGTTCGTAGTTGTCGATCGCCCCGAGCTGGTTTTTGAGCGCCTGGGTGCAACTCGCCCCGGCCGCCAGCAGGTGTTTGTCGACGACGCGGGCGAAGTCGTTTTCGCACAGCTTCTTCGCTTCGCCGCCGGTCGCGTCGGTCTGGAAGTCGGCGATGCGCTGTGCGACGGCCCTGCTTTCGCCTTTCAGGTTGCCCGTCGAAACCGCCCCGCCGCAGCCGGCGAAGACCGCCGCGAGCAGCGCGGGGGCAGCGGCGGCTATGTGTCGCGGGCGGATCACGGCTCCAGGCGGTTGGGTCCGCGGTAGAGGAAGGTGACCTCGCGCACGTTGTCCTGGCCGAGCATCTGCATCAGCAGCCGCGTCAGGCCGAAGCCGAAGCCGCCGTGCGGGGGGGCGCCGTAGCGGAAGAAGTCGAGGTAGTACTGGATCGGCTCGATGTCGACCCGCTTCTCGCGGGCCTGCTCGAGCAGTGTCGGTAGACGGTGCTCGCGCTGAGCGCCCGTAGTGATCTCGATGCCGCGCCACAGCAGATCGAAGCTCCTGGTCAACCCCGGTCGGTCGGGGTGGCGCATGTGGTAGAAGGGCCGCACCGCCACCGGGTAGTCGGTGATAAACGCGAACTCGTGGCCCTGCTCCTGGGCGACGATCGCCGACAGCGCGCGCTCGCTGGGTGGGTCGAGGTCATCGTCGGGGCCGGGGACGTGCTCGTGGCCGTGCGCGCGCAGCAGCTGCTTGGCGTCGTCGATCGCGATCCGCGGGAAGGGCAGCGTCGGTACGACGACCTCCACGCCGAACGTCTCGCGGATCGCCTCGCCGTGCTCGGCGGCGACGACCGCGAAGACGTGCGCCAGCCAGGCCTCCTCGAAGGCCATGACGTCCTCGTGGGAGTCGATCCAGGCGATCTCGACGTCGACGCTCGTGAACTCCGTGTCGTGGCGCGAGGTGAACGACGGGTTGGCGCGGAAGACGGGGCCGATCTCAAAGACCTTGCCGAAGCCGGCCGACATCGCCATCTGCTTGTAGAACTGCGGCGACTGCGCCAGGTAGGCGGTGCGGTCGAAGTACTCGACCTTGAACAGCTCGGCGCCGGACTCGCTAGCGGAGCCCATGAACTTCGGGGTGTGCAGCTCGAAGAAGCCTTCTTTGCGCCAGTAGTCGCGCATAGCGTGCTCGACCGTGGTCTGGACCTCGAAGATCAGCCGCCGGTCGGGGCGGCGCAGGTCGAGGTAGCGCCAATCGATGCGCTTGTCCAGCGCCGACTCCGGCGTGACCGGCAGTTCGGGCTCGGCGGCCGACTCGACCTGCAGGTCGTGCAGGCGGATCTCGACTCCGCCGAGGCGCACGCGCTCGTCGGCGACGACCTCGCCGGTCAGCGTCACCGCGGACTCCGGCGTCAGCTCGGAGACCTGTGCGTTGAGCGCGGTGGGTGGGTCGGGCTTCTCCACGACTACCTGGGCGAGCCCGGTTTCGTCGCGCAGGATCACGAACTGCATCCGCTTCTGGTCGCGCACGGCGTTGACCCAGCCGCGCAGGCGGACGGTCTGGCCGATCTGGGATGCCAGGTCGGCTATGGGGGAGCGGGGCAGCATCGCGGGTGATCGTATAGGAGGGTGCCCGTGCGGGCGGCCCCTCGCTGGCGCTTGTAGCAGGGTGCCGCGATGCGCAAGCCGCCGGTCCGGCGATGCAGCGTCGGGGACAACGTCGGAACCTAGATAGCTTTCTGGAGGCGCTGATGGAGCCGGTAGCTCGGCAAGCTCGGCGGCGTGCTCTGGGAGGTATGGGTCGAGCATCGTAGGGTCGCACCTCATGCGCGGGGACGTATAGGCGGAGCCATCCGCAGTTCGCCGTACCGTCCTTCGGTGTGTCCTTCGAGCACCCACGGACGAGTGACCCCGACGGGCGGGAGGTGGTGTTCGACGTTGGCTCCAGACTGCATCTGGGGAAGCGCCGTCCCTGGCTGCTCGACCACATCGACGTCATCCTGGGCGCCGTCGCTCGTCCCGACCACCGGGCCTTGGACCCAATCCCTAGCCGCGAGCGGTTCTATCGCCAGCACATCGAGCCCGGTCGCTGGTTGCGGGTCGTCGTAGACTATGGGGAAGCTCCCGCATGGGTTGTGACCGCCGTCGAGCAGGACAACGATCCACGGATAACGCCATGACGATCACTATCGCCGGAATCGACTTCGACTACCAGGACTACGACAAGCGTGGCGACGTGCTGTTCCTGCACGTCGGGAAGCCGGTGCAACCTCCCGCCAAAGCGTTCGAGACGCCGGAGGGGCATACGGTCGAATACGACGACCACGGCGCCGTGGTGGGGCTGGAGCTGATGGGCGTCCGGCGCGCCGTCGAGAGCGGAGGCGAGCTGCAACTTACATGGCCACCTGCCCAGGTCGCAGCAAGCGCTCTGTCGGCCGCTATCGCGGCGTAGGGAATCCGCTTCTGAACCGCCCCGGAATGTTGGAGGCCGCAAACACGGTCCGCACTAACGTCCTCAGCGATGGGTACTAAGTACCGACCAATGTCAGACCACAGCATCCTCGCAGAAACAGATAGGAAGCTACTTCTCCCGGTCGAGGGTGCTCTCACAGAGGACTGCTGGCTTCGCGAATGGGGAATGCTGAGCGAGTTGCTTCACGCTCGCAACCCGTTCGCGCCACGTCTCGATGGCACATACAGGCCTGGTGCGGCTTGCAAGCGAAATCATCACCCTCCTCACGCACCACGTTCTCATGCTGGCCGACGGGCGCGGCCTATTGGTTGGCCAGATCAATCCCGCAGGGAAAGTCAGCGTAACGGAATTCGTCCCTTTTGGGATCAGCGGTGCAGCGCGCCGGGAATCGAAAGGAACGCCGGGCGGTAGTGCGGTCGAAGCGCCTACGGCCCTCGAAAAATGCGTCCGACGGGACTCGAACCCGTATCGGCGGCTCCAAAGGCCGCTGCTCTCAGGCTTGGATTTCGCCGCTGGCTTCGGACGCCGTGACCGCAGGCTGGCGGCATAGAGTCGCCGGCTCGGCTCTGGGACCGGCTCACCGCGCCGCGGGCGGTCCGCCTGGTGGCAAACCGCCGCGCCGCCGTGCGCCGGCGGCCGCCGGTTGAGTGACTCGCACGACGCCCTCCCTCAGCGGCTACTCGCTTCGCCATTGACCCGTTGAGCTACGGACGCGTGTTGCTGCGGTGGCTCTACATGGTCGCCTCCCGGGCTGCCTCGGAGCCGACGCTCGCGGGCCACGTGGAGAGGCTGAGCAAGCTGTCGTTGCCCGCCAGCGACCACAGCTCCTCGGCGATGTGCGGCGTCAGCGGTGCCAGCAGCCGCACCAGCAGGAGTAGCGCTGCGACGACGGCCTCGGCGTCGCAGTCCTCCAGCTCCTCGGAGCGTGCCAGCGCGCGCCGCTCGAAGTCCTCGATGCGCGTCAGCAGCAGCATCGCGTTATGCGCGGCTCGCTGCAGCTCGAGGCGCTCGAGGTCGCGGGTGACCTTCGCGCGGGCGGTCTCGCACCAGTGTGCGAGGCGCCGGCGTAGCTTGCTGGAGGGGTCGATCTGTGGCTCCGGTGCGGCTGGGTCGCCTGGCTGCTCGGCCCACTCGCGCAGCCGCGGCGAGGCGTAATCGTGCAGACGCTGCAGGAAGAGCCGGGCGTGGCGGATCGGCTGGTCGTTCCAGTTAAACGCCCGTCCCGGTGCCGCGGCGTAGAGGACGGCGAGGCGCACGGTGTCCGCTCCGACCTGTGCGACCAGCTCGTTGGGGTCGACGACGTTGCCGAGGTGCTTGCTCATCTTCTGCCCGTCGAGACGGATCATCTGGTGCATCAAGGCTTTCGCGAACGGCTCGCGCTGCGGCAGCTCGGGTAGCTGGCCGAGGTCGAGCAGGACCTTGCCGACGAGGCGCTGGTCGAACATGTAGCCGCCGGCGTCGGCGCCCCAGACGATCTGCTCGGCCGGCAGCCAGCGGAGGTATTCGGGATCGCTGAACATCGCGCTCTCGCGCCGCTCGGGCGGCACGCAGATCGGCATCCACATCCACATGCCATCGACGTGGCAGTCGATCGTGTCGGTCTCCCGCCGCGCCGCCTCGCCGCAGCGCGGGCAGCGGCACTCGTAGAAGTCGGCTCGCTGGGCCAGCGGGTTGCCGCCGGTGTCGGCGATGCGCAGATCGCCGGGCAGGCAGACCGGCAGGTCCTCGTAGGGCACCGGCAGCGTCCCGCAGCGCGGGCAGTGGATCAGCGGGATCGGCGCGCCCCAGGCGCGCTGGCGGGAGATTGGGAAGTCGCGCGCCCGGTAGCGCACAGCGGGGCGCGGGGTCGCGCTCGACCGCGCCGCCCGCCACGCCGCCGTGCCCGCCGGCGCCGGCAGGCGCTCGGCGATCGCGCGGTCGGTGGCGTCGCACTCGGGGATCCCCAGCACTGCCGTCGGCCCGAAGCGGGCATCGACGAGCGGCGAGATCACGATCGGCAGCATCCCGGCGACACCGGGGACGCTCGCCAGCCCGCCGGTCTGCACGACCGGAGCCCGCCCGAGCTCACGGTCGGCGCGGCGCCAGCCGGCCTCGCGCATGCCGGCGAGCTGCTCCGCGACGGACGGCTCGGCGGCCAGCGCATCGACGGCGGGATGCGCGGGCGAGAGCGCTAGGAAGGCGGCCCGCTCGACGGCGTCGGCGTGGGGCGTGAAGACCGTCAGGCGCTGCCCGTCGAACGTGGTGGCGTCGAGCTCGACGCCGTCGACACGGCCGATCACCGCCCGCTGGGCGCCGAGCGCCGCGCGGTCCCAGCCGGGCAGCTGCTCCAGGCAGCGCTCGTTCTCGGCGAGGTAGGCCTCGATGCGCATGAACCACTGCGCGAGGCGAACGAAGCGCACGGGTGTGTGACAGCGCCAGCAGGCGCCGTCCTTGACCTGCAGCGTCGCGAGCACCGTGGCGCACGAGTCGCACCAGCTGACCTGGGCCTCGCGCCGGTAGATCAGGCCGCGCTCGAGCATCGCCAAGAACAGCCACTGCGTCCAGCGGTAGTGCTGGGGCTCGGAGGACACGAAGCTGCGCTCCCAGTCGCAGGAGTAGCCGAGCGCCTCGAACTGGCCGCGCATCCGCTGGCAGCAGCGTGTGACCCACTCCTGCGGGGAGATGTCCCGGCGCAGCGCCTCGAGCTCGGCCGGCAGCCCGAAGGAGTCGAAGCCCAGCGAGAACAGCACCGCCCGGCCCTGGGCGCGTAGGAAGCGCGCGCAGGCGTCCGCGATCGTGTAGCTGCGGATGTGGCCCATGTGGGCGTCGCCCGAGGTGAAGGGGCAGCCGGCGAAGACGTACGCCGGCCGGCGCGGGTCCTCCGGTGCGGGCGTCGCAAACATCCGCGACTGTGCCCACGCGTGCTGCCAGGCCGACTCGATCGCGCGCGCGTCGTAGTCGGTGCCGCGCGTCTGTTTCCGTCTAGCGGCGTTGGCAGCAAATCCCGGAATCAAAAACAATCCCATATATCTGGACAACGGGATTGCGGGATGTCGCAGCGATTCGTCCGCGCTTGTGGGCGAAGCGCAAATCCTTGCGCCCAACGGAAAAGGTCCGGACGGCATGCCCTCGTCGTGAGGGTCGGTCGGGTCGAGGTCGCTGGCTGGCATACCCATAAGTCTAAAAAAATAAAATCACTCCGATAATTTTGACGTCGATGTCCTGCCAGACTCCGGACGGTGGGCCGCCCCAGGCGGCTTGCTCGTAGGGCGAGAGCAAGGGCTGGAGCGGCCCCGTCTGGCTGGCCAGAGCACAAAGGAGACTGGGACGATGGCTCGCTGTGCGATCCTCACGAACGACCTGCAGTACGACCTCGTGGGCAAGAACGAGGCCCGCCGCGCCGCGGTCGCGGATTTCGCCCCGCGCATGTGCAGCTTCCTGGCGCAGATGCGGGCGCTGGACGTGCCGGTCGTGCACCTGCAGCTGATCAACCGCGAGGACGACCCCCGCGCCGAGCGCTACGACGGCTGGCTGCCGGTCACCAAGGGGTCGGCCGGGGCGCGGATAATCGAGGATTTCCATGCCGACGGCGACATCGTCGTCGAGAAGAACAAGGACAGCGGGTTCTACGCCACCGAGCTCGACGCGCGCCTGCGCGAGCTCGGCGTGGACGCGGTGGTCATCACCGGCATGCAGACCCAGATCTGTGTGCAGACCACCGCCGCCGACGCCTTCTTCCGCGGCTACCACGTAATCGTCCCCGCCGACGCCGTCGTCTCCGCGCGCCCCGAGGACCGCACGCGCGCGCTGGAGTGGCTCGGCTCGTACTGCGCGACGATCACGACCACGACCGAGCTGCTCGACGCGGTCGTAAATGGAGACCTGCCCACCTTCGACGTCGTCCCGATCCCGTGACCGGCGAGACGATTCAGCTCGACCACGGCACCGGCGGCGGCATGAGCCAGGAGCTGATCTCCGAGCTGATCGCGCCGCGCCTCGGTGCGGTTCACGCCGGGCGCATGGAGGACAGCGCCAGGCTGCACCTCGAAAGTCCCGACATCGCGTTCACCACCGACTCCTTCGTGATCGATCCGATCTTCTTCGGCAACGGCGACATCGGCCGGCTCGCCGTCTGCGGCACCGTCAACGACCTCGCCGTCAGCGGCGCCACTCCGCGTTATCTGACGCTCTCGCTGGTGCTCGAGCAGGGGCTGCCGCTCGCCGACCTCGCGCGCATCCTCGACTCGGTGCGCGAGGCGGCCGTTGAAGCCGACGTCGCGGTGGTCGCCGGCGACACCAAGGTCGTTCGCGGCGGCGAGGTCGACAAGCTCTTCATCAACACCGCCGGGGTCGGCGAATTCATCGACACCGGCGAGCTCGGCGTCGCGGCCGTGCGGCCCGGTGACGCCGTGATCGTCACCGGCTGGCTCGGCAACCACGCGATCCACGTGCTCTCGCTGCGCGAGGGCCTCGGCTTCGAGCAGCGCGTGCTCAGCGACTGCGCCCCGCTCGACGGGCTGGTGTGGAACGTGCTCGAGGACTACAGCCGGCAGGTGCACTGCATGCGCGACATCACCCGCGGAGGCCTCGGCACCGTGCTCAACGAGCTCGCCAGCGGCGCCGGCGTCTCGATCCGCATCGAGGAGCACCATCTTCCGATCCAGCACGAGACCGCGATGGCCGCCGCCATGCTCGGGCTCGATCCGCTGTACCTCGCCAACGAGGGCAACATCTGCATGATCGTTGACGGCGACGCCGCCATCGAGATCCTCGAAGTCGTGCGCTGGCAGGCGCGCGCGACGGCGCCCCGGATCGTCGGCGCCGTGCACGAGCGCTGCGGCAGCGCCGTGACGATGGTGCGGGGCGACGGCTCGGAGACCGTCGTCGAGCTGCTCTACGGCGCCGAGCTGCCGCGCCTGTGCTGATGGACGAGCTCGCCATCACCAGCGCTCCGAACCGGCCGGTGCCGATGGACCAGCCTGCCGTCACCGCGTCGAACCCGCCGATGGACCAGCCTGCCGTCACCACGTCGAACCCGCCGGCAGCGGTACGCGACGAGCCCGCGCCGGCGGAGACCCGCCGCTACCACTTCCGCGGCGTCGTCCAGGGCGTCGGCTTCCGGCCGTTCGTGCTGCGTCTCGCCGAGCGTCATCGGCTCGGAGGCTGGGTTTGCAACGACCCCGACGGCGCCGTGCTCGAGGTGCAGGGCCCGGTGCGGGCGCTGGAGGCGTTCATCCTGCAGCTGCGTGCCGAGCCGCCCGCGCTGGCGCGGATCGACGGGGTGGCGCTGCTGCACTGCCACCCCGTCGAGCGGCCGCTGGCGCGCTTCGAGATCCGCCACAGCGACCGTGGCAGACCCGCGGGTGCGCTGATCTCCCCCGACGCCCCGGTCTGCGCGGACTGCCTGCGCGAGCTGCTCGACCCGGCCGATCGGCGCTACCGCTACCCGTTCATTAACTGCACCAACTGCGGGCCGCGCTACTCGATCGTCCGCGGCGTCCCCTACGACCGCGAGCGCACGACGATGGCCGCGTTCCCGATGTGTGCGCGCTGCGCGCGCGAGTACCGCGACGTCCACGATCGCCGCTTCCACGCCCAGCCGATCGCCTGCTGGGAGTGCGGCCCACGGGTGGCGCTGCTGCGCGCCGGCGAGGGGTTGCCCGCGGACTGGGGCCGACCGATGTCGCGACTTGACGCGGACTGGGGCCGGCCGGCGCCGCGGCACGCGGGTTGGTCCGACGATCCTGCGGCCGGGCCGCGAGACCGGTTTGCCGGCTTCGGGGCGAGGCGGCCCGGCCGTGGGGAGCCGCCTCACGCCCCCGACCCCGTGGCCGGCGCGATCGCGCTGCTGCGGGCCGGCGCGATCCTCGCCGTCAAGGGCATCGGCGGCTACCACCTGATGGCCAACGCCCGCGATGAGCGGGCCGTCGCCCGCCTGCGTCGGCGCAAGCGCCGCGAGGCGAAGCCGTTCGCGGTGATGTCGGCGACGCTGCAGGCCGTCCGCGGCTACGCGCGTGTGCGTGAGCGCGAGGCCGAGCTGCTGGGCGCCGGCGAGCGACCGATCGTGCTCGTGCGCAAGCGCGCCGGCGGCCTGCTCGCGAGCGCGGTCGCGCCTGAGAACCGCTGCTACGGGGTGATGCTCGCCTACACGCCGCTGCAGCACCTGCTCTTGCGGGACGGGCTCGACGCGCTGGTCGCGACCAGCGGCAACACCTCGGAGGAGCCGATCGCGTTCCTCGACGATGACGCCATCGACCGGCTCGCCGGCATCGCCGACGCCTTCCTGGTCGGCGAGCGCGAGATCTTCACCCGCGTCGACGACTCGATCGTGCGCGTCGTCGGGCTCGGCGAGGCCACCGGGCGCGGCGGCCGCGCGGCGCGCGGCGACATGGCAGCCGGAGGCGACGCGGCACTGCGCGGCGAGACGGCCGCGCGTGGCGGGAGCGCTCACGGGCGCGCCGTCTGCGCGCTCCGGCGCGCCCGCGGTTACGCCCCGGCGCCGGTGCGCGCCCCGTTCCGCTCGCCGCCGCTGCTGGCGGTCGGCCCCGAGCTCAAGAGCACCGTGTGCCTCTCGCGCGGCGCCGACCTCTTTCTCAGTCACCACATCGGTGACCTCAAGAACGCGGCGACGCTGCGCTCGTTCGAGCACGCGATCGAGCACCTGCGGCGACTGCTCGAGGTGGCGCCGCGGGCGATCGCGCACGACATGCACCCCGGCTACCTGAGCACGCGCTACGCGCTCGCCCAGCGCGAGCTGCCGACGGTTGCGGTGCAGCACCACCATGCGCACATGGCGGCGTGCATGTGCGAGCACGGTCTCACCGAGCCGGTCATCGGCGTCGTCTTCGACGGCGCCGGCTACGGCAGCGACGGCCACATCTGGGGCGGGGAGATCCTCGTCGGCGACTACGCCGGCTTCGAGCGCGCCGCGCACCTGCGCTACTTCCGGCTCCCCGGCGGCGATCGCGCGGTGCACGAGCCGTACCGGGTCGCGCTGGCGCTGCTGCACCACGCCGGGATCGCTCTCGCCGACGTCGACCTGCCCGTGGTGCGCGAGCGTGATCCCGACGAGCTGCGCGTGCTCGGGCGGATGCTCGATGGTGGCCTGAGCTCCCCGCTGACGTCGAGCATGGGGCGGCTGTTCGACGGCGTCGCCGCCCTGATCGGCTGCCGCCAGCGCTGCCGCTACGAAGCCCAGGCCGCGATCGAGCTTGAACAGCTGATCGAGCCGGGCGCTCGCGCGCGGCCGTTCGCCTGGGATCTGCACCGCGCGCAGGGCTGGCCCTGGACGATCGACACGACTCCGCTGGTCGCCGAGCTGGCGTGCCAGGCGGCCGGCAGGCGTGCGAGCGCCGGCGAGCTCAGCCTGCGCTTTCACTGCACCGTGCTCGACATCGTGCGCGCCACCTGCAGCGCGGTGCGGGAGCGCACGGGCATCGCGCGCGCCGTGCTGAGCGGCGGGGTCTTTCAGAACGAGTTCCTGCTGCACGGCTGCCACCGGGCGCTACGCGAAGCGGGCTTCGAGGTGCACATCCACCGCGACGTGCCGGCCAACGACGGCGGCGTGGCGCTCGGCCAGGCGGCCGTCGCTGGCTGGAGCGCCGCGTGAGGATCGCCGCGGCGGGCACTCCGGCGACGGGTGCCGGCGTGAACGGTGCCGCGCACCATGCCGGTCGGATGAGTGGCGCGACGAGCGATGCCGGTCGGGCGGGTCGCGCGACGAGCGACGCTGGTCGGGCGGGTGGCGCGACGAGCGACGCTGGTCGGGCGGGTGGCGCGGCTCGCGACGCCGCGGAGCAGCGCTTCCAGGCGCTGCACTTCGCGCCGGCGCCGGCGCTGCGCAGCCGCGTGCCGGGCCCGCGGTCGCGCCGGATGCTCGCCGAGCAGGCGGCCCTGGAGAGCCGCGCGCGGACCTATCCGCGCAGCCTGCCGATCGCGCTGCGCGAGGCGCGCGGGGCGACGCTGCGGGATGTCGACGGCAACACCTACGTGGACTTCTTCGCCGGTGCCGGCGCGCTCAACGTGGGTCACGGGCACCGCGCGGTGGCGGCGGCGGCCACCGAGCAACAGCGTCGATTGGTGCACGCGCTGGATCTCCCCACGGGTCCGCGGCTGCGGCTGATGCGCCTGCTGCGCGGCCTGCTGCCGGGCGCGCTGAGGCACAGCGGCCGCATTCACTTCGGCGGGCCCACCGGCTCGGACGCCGTCGAGGCCGCGCTGAAGCTCGTGCGCGCCCACACCGGCCGGCGGTCGATCGTCGCCTTTCAGGGCGCCTACCACGGGATGACGGCCGGGGCTCTGTCGGTCACCGGCGACGTGCGGCGGGCTCGCGCGCACGACGCCCCGGTGCACTTCATGCCGTTCGCCTACTGCTACCGCTGCCCGCTGGGCCTGCGCCCCCAGAGCTGCGGCCTGGCCTGCGCGAAGCTGCTCGACAGCGCGCTCGCCGACCCCTGCAGCGGGCTGCCCGAGCCGGCCGGGGTGATCGTCGAGGCGATCCAGGGGGAGGGGGGCACGGTTGTGCCGCCGCCGGGCTGGCTCGCGGAGATCCGCAGCATTACGCGCCGCCACGATGTGCCGCTGATCCTGGATGAGGTCCAGACCGGCTTCGGGCGGACCGGCCTGATGTTCGCCTGCGAACACGACGGTGTGATCCCCGACGTGCTCGTGCTCTCCAAGGCGCTCGGCGGGATCGGCTATCCGCTGTCCGCGATCGCCTACGCACAGGAGCTCGACACGTGGGAGCCGGGCGCCCATATCGGCACCTTCCGCGGGCACCAGGTCGCGATGGCTGCCGGGGCCGCCGCGATCGAGCTGATCCAGGAGCTCGACCTGCCGGGTCGCGCCGCCGCGCTCGGCGAGCTCGCGCTTGAGCTGCTGCGGGGGGCCGCGGCGGACGAGGGCGAGTTCGCCGCGATCGGCGAGGTGCGCGGGCGCGGGCTGATGATCGGCGTCGAGCTCGTCCGCGACCGCGCCACCCGCGAGCCCTGGCCGCAGTTGGCCGAGGCGGTGCGCCTGGCCTGTTGCCGTAAAGGCCTGATCATCGAGCTCGGCGGGCGCTACGGCAACGTCGCCCGCTTCCTGCCGCCGCTCGTGATCTCGCGCGATCTGCTGCTGCGCGGCCTCGAGATCTTCCTGGCGGCGCTGCGCGAGAGCGAACGCGCTCAGCCGGCCGGCTCGGCCGCGGGCCCGAGCGCGAGTTGATCGCTCGCGAACTCGACGCCGACGGGCTCGAGGATCACCCGGCGCGGCCCCTGCTCGACGGCGCCCGCGACGAGTGCGTCGAGGCCGAGCTCGGCGGCCAGCGCCACGACGCGCGCGCCCTGTCCCGGGCGGCAGTAGACGGCGAAGCCGGCCCCCATGTTCAGCGTGCTGTAGGCCGCCGGCGCGTCCAGCCCGGCGCGTTCGGCCAGGAACGCCAGCACGGGCGGCACCGGAGGCAGGGTGCCCACGCGGTAGGTCAGCTCGCGGCGCGGGCGCATCAGCTTGAGTAGGCCGTGGCCGGTGATGTGGCTGAGGTAGCTGAGCTGTAGCCCGGGCTCGGCGAGCAGCCGCCGCACGAGCTCGACGTAGAGCACACTGGGGCGCAGCACCGTCTCGCCGAAGCGCTCGCCGGCGGGCTGCGTGGCGAAGCGGCTGCCGGGCGCCTCGCCAAAGCGGCTGCCAGGCGCCTCGCCAAATGGGCGCCCCGGTGCCTCGCCGGAGCGCCGGTCGCCGGGCGGTGCGGCGGGATCGGACAGCGGTGTGAGCAGCCCCTCGGGCAGCTCCGAGGCCACGCGGCGGGCGAGCGATGCGCCGTTGGCGTGTAGGCCGCTGGAGGCGACGAGCACGATCTCGTCGCCCGGCGCGAGCCGCTCGCCGAGCAGGGGCTCGCCAGGTGGCGGCACGAAGCCGAGCGCGCTGCCGGCGAGCTCGATGTCCTCGCGCTGGATCAAGCCCGTCAGCGCCGGCGACTCGCCGCCGCCCCAGGCGCAACGCGCGTCGTCGCAGGCACGTCGCCAACCGGCGAGCAGCGCCTGGGCGCGCTCGCCGTGCGCATACCACTCGCTGGAGCCGGTGGCGAAGTAGGCGTTGAGCACGAGCGGCAGCGCGCCGACGCAGATCAGGTCGTTGAGTACGGCGGCGACGGTGTCGTAGGCGACGTCGGCAAAGTGGCCGGCGTCGCCGATCCGCGCGATCGCGCCGATCTCAAATAGCGTTTTTTCGTATTCGCGCGCCAGCACCGACTTGGTGCCGAGCGTCTCGAGCACAAACGCCAGGGTGCTGCCGGCGAAGCGCAGCACGAACGCCGGCTCGCCGCGCGAGGCGTCGAGCGCCTGCGCGCCGGCGTCGGGGCCGGCGTCCGCGAGCCAGTGCGAGGTCGCGAGCGCCTCGCTCAGCGCGTCGCGCTTGCCGGCATCCAGCACCGCGTAGTCGACGCCGGCCCGGCGGTAGGCGCTGTGGACGTCGGGATCGGCCAAGGCCGCCTCAGCCTACACGCGGGCGCACAAGGCAGGTCGTCGCCAGCCAGCTACCGGGCGCGCCTGCCGGCGTCAGCGGGAAGGCGAGGTCGTCGACCAGCGCCCACATCGCGGTCGATCTGTCGCTGTCCACCCAGGTCGGTGCCCAGCGCGTCAGGTCGGCTTGCTCGAAGGCCTCGCGCAGCGCCTCCTCAACAGCGGCGAACCCGGCCGCGCGGATCCGTCGGCGCTTGCGGAAGCGCAGCACGCAGTGCTCGGAGGCGATCACCTCGGAGACCTCGGGATGGTCGGGCCGGACGACGCGGATGCGCATAGATACACCGTAGTGTTTCCAGTGCTCGCGACCGCGGGAGCAGGTCACGGCCACCGCGGGAGCAGGTCACGGCCACCGCGGGAGCAGGTCACGGCCACCGCGGGAGTGGTCACGGCCACCGCGGATGTGGTCACTCGACGCGGCTGAACTCCCAGATCGCGACGCCCAACATCACGAGCCCGAGCGCCGCGATGACCCCGGCCTCGAGCAGGCTGGGGACGTGCCAGCCCCACCAGCTGACGCCGGGGGCGAGCGCGTGGCGCGTCGCGCTCGGCACATTGAGGTGAGCGAAGATCGCGCGGCGCATCGGGTCGACCGCGTAGGTGAGCGGGTCGATGCGGTTGAGGACCGCCAGCCAGCCGGGCAGGCTGGCGACCGAGAACATCGCTCCGGAGATGAAGAACATCGGCATGATCGCCATCTGCATCAGCGCCATGAAGGACTGCATCTGTGTGATGCGCGCCGCCGCCATCATGCCGAAGGCGGTGATCGCGAAGGCGAGCAGCAGCGTCAACGCAAAGAGCTCGAGCATCAGCCCGAGTTCGTAGGGCACTTCGACGAGGCCGGCGATTGCGATCACGATCACGCCCTGGAACGCCGCCACGGTCGCCCCGCCGAGGCACTTGCCGAGCACGATCGAGCTGCGCCTGACGGGCGCCACCATCATCTCGCGCAGGAACCCGAACTCCCGGTCCCACACGATCGAGGCGGCGGAGAACATGGCGGTGAACATCACCGCCATGCAGAGCACGCCGGGGTAGATGAAGGTTTTGAAGTTCACGCCGTGGATGCCGACCGAGACCAGCGAGGAGAGGCCGGTGCCGAGCACGAACAGGAACAGGAAGGGCTGCACGAGCGAGGTCACGATGCGCAGCCGGTCGCGGCTGAAGCGGATCAGCTCGCGCCGCCAGACCACGCGGATCGCGCGCAACTCGCCGGCGAGGCTGCGCGTCGGGACGCGCACGCCGGCGATCGGGTGGACGCCCGCCGTTGAGGCGACTTCGCCCGGCGCGAGTTGCACCTCGCCGCCGGTGTCGGGTGGTGAGATCTCGGTCGCCATCAGCGGTGCATCATGCGCGCCATGTTGCGCATGTGGTCGTTGGAGCTGGCCTCGGCGTCGCGGATCGTGGTGCCGGTGTAGGACATGAAGACGTCATCCAGCGACGGCCGCGAGACGCTGACGGACGTGATCGGCTGGCCGAGCTCGGCGAACAGCCGCGGCACGAACTGCTCGCCGGCGGGCACGCCGAAGGTGACCGAGCCTTCCGAGACCCGTGCCTCGATGTCGAAGCGCTCGCGCAGCGCCGCGATCGCGGCGTCGTCGTCGCGGGTCGCGATCTGCACGCGATCCTGGCCGACGCTGGCCTTCAGCGCGGCGGGGCTGTCGAGCACGATGATCTGGCCCTGGTCCATGATCGCGATGCGGTCGCAGTACTCGGCCTCGTCCATGTAGTGCGTGGTCAGGAAGATCGTGATGTCCTCGCTGCGCTTGAGCTCTCTGATGTAGCCCCAGATCGAGCTGCGCGTCTGCGGGTCGAGGCCCACGGTCGGCTCGTCCAGAAAGAGCACCCGCGGGGAGTGCAGCAGGCCGCGCGCGATCTCCAGGCGCCGCTTCATGCCCCCCGAGAAGGTCCCGACCAGGCTTTTGCGCCGCTCCCACAGGCCGACGATCTCCAGCACCTGGCGCATGCGCGGCCCGACGGTCTCGCGTGGCACGCCGTAGAGCTCGGCATGCAGGCGCAGGTTCTGCTCGGCGGTGAGGTAGGAGTCGAGCGTGGTGTCCTGGAAGACCAGGCCGATGTTGCGCCGCACCGCGTCGCGTTCGGCCACCACGTCGTGCCCGGCGACCAGCGCGCTGCCACCGGTCGGCCGCACCAGCGTGCAGAGCATGTTGATCGTCGTCGACTTGCCCGCCCCGTTGGGTCCGAGGAATCCGAAGACCTCCGAGCGGGCTACCTCGAAGTCGATGCCGCGCACCGCCTCGACCTCGCCGTAACGCTTGGCGAGGCCTTTGACCGAGACCGCGCTCGCCGGGGCTGCGGCGCCGGATCGCCCGGGCGCCGTGCCCGTCGCGGACGCGGCGCCGTTCTGGGTGGCGGAGCCGGCGTTCACGGGCAACACCGTAGCGCGACCCGTGTCGCCGACCCCGCGGTTCGCAGGTCGGGCATTAACGATCGCCCTCGCTGCTCCCCTCCGCGTTGCCCCGCGCGTCTGCGCCGTCCTCGCCATCGGCGAGGATCCGGTAGAGATCGCGGCGGGCACGCACGAGCACCTCGCGGGCCGCGGCGATCTGGCTGTCGCTGCCGTGCATGATCTGCGTGAAGGCAGCGGCCAGCTCGCGCATGGCCTTGGCTAGCTCGACCATCGGCGGGCGCAGGCCGCCGCTCATCTGCTCCCACGGGGCCGGCTGGCCCTCGTCGCGCTGCTCGACCTTGGCGAGCCCCTCGACGGTCAGCCGGTAGAGCTTGCGTCCGTCGAGCTCCTCCGAGCGGATCAGTCCCTCGTCTTCGAGCTGCTGCAGGGCCGGGTAGACCGACCCGGGGCTTGGGCTCCAGGCGCCCTCGCTGCGCTCCTGTACCTCCTGCATGATCTGGTAGCCGTTGCGTGGCTCCTCGGCCAGCAGCAGCAGGGCGGCGGTGCGGATGTCGCCGCGGCGCGCCTTGCGCCCGCCGCGCCAGCGCGGCCCGCCGCCAAATCCGCCGGGCCCAAATCCGCCCGGTCCGAAGCCTGCGCCGAACCCGCCGGGCGCGAACGCGAAGGCGCCCCGCGGCCCGGGGCCGCCGCCGGGGCCTCTGTGGTGGTGATGATGTTCACGATGCATATCTAGCTCCTATCGTTGAGTGCTTTGATAGTAGCACGATATATCGCAGACTGTCTAACTGGTCGTAGGTGGAGGAGTGGGATACGCAAAAACTGGAGCGCGAGCGCCAGTAGTCCGAGCACGCTGAGCGCGCCCCCCAAGACAATCGGCAGCGTGTGTGCCGGCGCGATCGAGACTGTCGCGGGCCCGGCCGCGTCGCCCTGCTGGCGGTCGATTCGCAGGACGTCGTCGGCCTGCGCGTCGGTGGCCACGATGCGGGCGCCGGTCACGTGCACGAGGTCGGGGCCAGCGCGCAGGTTGCTGTCGACCAGCCCGCCCGGCGCCGCGCGCACGACCTCGGTGGCGCTCTCGCCGCGCAACGCGCCCGGCGGGAATGTGACCTGCGGCAGCGTCCGCCGCCAGATTGGCAGGTTGTCGTCGACGTAATCCAGCAGACCTTCCTGCTCGAAGACCGGCGCGAGGTAGGAGCTCGTCGCCGTCGCCCGGCTGCGGCTCTGCGGGTGGGCGCTTACCTGTTGCGCCGCGCCGGCCAGCGAGAGCGCGGCGATTGGCGCAAGCGCCCAGCGCCATTTGGTGCCCCAGCCGCCGCCTGGGCCGGCCTCTGTCGATGTGCGAGTACCGGTTCGTCTTGTGTGCGCCGCGGAGGCTCGGCTGCGGGCTGGCCCGCGGGGTGCGACTGCCGCCGGCTGCGCGGCCAGCGCTAGCGCCGCCAGTAGCGCGCCGCTGATACCCATCAGCACGAGGCTCTCCAGGCGAAAGCCGAACTGCAGCGTGGAGTAGGCACGCGGCAGTGCCAGCAAGATCCCAGGGTGCGTCATCGCGAGCGTGAGCGCGCAGGTCGCGCCGGCGAGCACTAGCAGAACACGCAGCCAGGTCCCGCGGCGACCCTCGCGCAGCGAGAGCGCCAGGCTCACGAGTACCCAGCCGATCGCCAGCACAGGTAGCGCCAGCACAAGGACGGTGCCCGAGGCGTGAGCGCGGGAGAGCGTGAACAGGTTCTTCGCGGACACCGTATAGGCGCTGGTGCGCAGCAGCTCGCGGAAGTGGGGGTAGGCGTTGGCGATCACGGTCTGCGACTCGTAGGCGACGGTTGGCAGCAGAAACCAGGCATTCACGAGCAGCGCCGCCAACACCAGGCCGGCCACACGCAGCGCCCCGGCACGGGTGAGCCCGACGCGGGCCGCCGGCACGTAGGCGAGCAGCGCCAGCCCGACGAGCGCGAGCACGGTGGCGCCCCAGATCGCGCTCAGCAGGTGACTGCCGAAGAACACAACGGCGCTCGCCGCCAGCGCGAACGCCGGCCATCCGCGCAGCCGCGGCGCGCGCAACACGCTTAGCCCGGAGGCGATCAGCAGCGGCAGCGTCGAGGTCGCGATGAACTCCGGCCAGTCGCCGAGCCCGTAGATCATCGTCAGGTAGTAGGCCGAGGTGACGAATACCAGGCCCGGGATGTGCGCGAGCGGGCGCGCCAGCCCGAACATCCGCGCCAGCCAGTACCAGCCGCCGTAGGCGGCGGCGAAGCCGAGCAGATAGCTGAGCAGGTAGGCCCGCAGCGGCGCGTCCCCGAGGAGCAGCGCGAGCGCGCCGCCGAGCACGTAGAGGGTGCCGCCGTAGAAGGCGTAGATCGGATAGAGCACGCCGCCGGAGTAGTCCAGGAAGAGGCTGGGATGGCCGTCTGCGCGCAGCGCGCGGCTCTGGTGCCAGAGGTACCACAGGTGGTTCAACCAGTCTTCGTTGAACGTCGCGTTCGTGAACAGCAGCGGCCAGGCCAGCAGCAGCACTACCAGCGCCGGCGCCGCGAGGCCCGCGGCCGCTGCGCGGGCGCCCGGCGCCCGGGTGGCGCGCGCCGGCCTGGCGGGGCTATCGCGCGCTCGCATCGTCGTCCACGGCCGCGGATCGTCCCACGCCACGGTTATCTACTCGGGCGGCCCGGTGGCAATCGCGGCGGCTACACGGGCGGCCGTGGCGCCGGTGTCTCCGACGTCGTCGTGCGCCGCCGGCGGCGCACGGGGCTCAGTGACGGAAGTGGCGCACGCCGGTCGCGACCATTGCGATGCCGGCCGCGTCGGCCGCCGCGACGACCTCGGCGTCGCGGATCGACCCTGCCGGCTGGATGATCGCGGTGATGCCGGCGTCGATCGCGATCTGCGGGCCGTCGGCGAATGG
>Ga0307476_10000740_pt1 | contig 22683 bp, 19 predicted proteins | sample atmos_gasesECM2C_2_FD_203314 | JGI IMG/M metagenome (GOLD analysis project Ga0307476, IMG submission 203314) | Hardwood forest soil microbial communities from Morgan-Monroe State Forest, Indiana, United States - atmos_gasesECM2C_05 | ecosystem: Environmental > Terrestrial > Soil > Temperate...
GCTCGGCGCGCTGCGCGATGGGACCGGGCACGACGTGCCCGTGCTGCGGCTCGAGCCGCTGCTGATCGGCAGCATTTTTCCGATTCACGGCGAGGACCGCATCATCGTCACGCCCCAGGAGGTGCCACCGCTGCTCCCCGCGGCGCTGAAGGCGGTCGAGGACCGCAAGTTCGACACGCACCACGGCATCGACCCGATCGCGATGCTGCGTGCGGCGTGGGTCGACATGCGGGCCGGGCAGATCGAGCAGGGAGCCAGCACCCTGACGCAGCAGCTCGTGCGCAGCTACTTCCTCAGTACCCGGCAGACAGTCTCCCGCAAGCTGCGCGAGGCGGTCATGGCGATCGCGCTCGATGCGCATTTCACCAAGGCCGACCTGATGAACGCTTACATCAACGAGATCTTTCTCGGCCAGGACGGCAGCCGCGCCATCCATGGCTTCGGGCTCGCGAGCCAGTTCTACTTCGGCAAGCCACTCTCGGAGCTCGACCTTCCGGAGATCGCGCTGCTGGTGGCCGTAGTGCGCGGACCCTCTTACTACGACCCGCGGCGTCACCCCGATCGCGCCCGCGCCCGCCGCGAGCTCGTGCTGAAGATCCTCGCCGACCAGCAGGTGATCCGCACGGCGGATGCGAGCGCCGCCGCGCGGGCCCCGCTCGGAGTGACCCTTCGTCCGTCGGGCGCCTACTACCCGGCCTATCTCGACTTCGTGCGCCGCACCCTCCGGCGCGACTATCACGAGCAGGATCTCACCGAGGCGGGACTGCGCATCTACACCAGTCTCGATCCGCGCGCCCAGGATCAGGCAGAGAAGTCACTCGAGCGCGAGCTCGCGCGACTCGATCGCGTCGGCAAGCGCCCACAGAGTGCACTCGAGGGTGCGGCGGTCGTCACTTCGCCCCAGAGCGGAGAGGTCATCGCGATCGTCGGGGGGCGCAACGTCGGCTACGACGGCTTCGATCGCGCGCTCGACGCACGCCGCGCGATGGGCTCGCTGGTCAAGCCGTTCATCTACCTGACGGCGCTCGAGAGCGGACGCTACAACGCTGCCACCGTCGTGCAGGATGCGCCCGTCGATGTGAAGCTCGCGAACGGCACGCACTGGCAGCCGGAGAACTTCACGCGCCGGGTTTACGGTCCGGTGCCGGTCGTGCGGGCGCTCGCCGAATCGCTGAATCTCGCCACGGTCGGCGTCGGGCTCAACCTCGGACTGCCCAAGGTGGCCCAGACCCTGCAGCGTTTCGGCCTCCCGCAGCCCCCGGCGCAGGTCCCCGCGATGCTTCTTGGGGCCGTCCCGGTCACGCCGCTCGAGGCGGCTCAACTTTTCAACGGACTCGCCAACGGCGGCTTCAGCAACCCGCTGCGCGCGGTACGCGCCGTCGTCAGCGCGGACGGAAAGCCGCTCAAGGCCTTTCCGCTCGAGGTGACGCAGGTGGCCTCGTCCGAAGCGGTGTATCAGCTCGATCGCATGTTGGTCGAGGTGATGGATCGCGGCACCGGCCGGCCCGCGCACGCAATCCTCCCCCCGCAGCTCGTGGTCGCCGGCAAGTCCGGCACCTCGTCCGACTACCGTGACAGCTGGTTCGCCGGTTTCTCCGGCAGTCATCTGGCGGTGGTCTGGGTCGGCTACGATGACAATGCACCGACCGTGTTCACCGGGTCGTCCGGGGCGCTCCCGGTGTGGGCGCACATCATGTCGGGGCTTGGCACGACCAGTTGGAATGCGCCGATGCCGGAGTCGATTGCCGAGGTCCACATCGAGTACCCGACGGGTTTGCGGGTGGTACCGGGGTGCTCCGAGGATATCGTCGCGGTGGCCGTACCGGGCGGCGCAACGTTGCCTGCAAAACCCGGCTGCGGCTTTCCGGAGGGCGCGGGGACCTTGAGCAGCGTGCTGGAGCGTGCGCAGCAGTGGCTGCGGAGCGTAGTGCATTGAGACGTGTTCGGTCGGGAAGGCCGGAGCCCATGGGACCATCGCCCTCATCGGGCTCTGCGCGGCTCCTCCCGGGGTTGCTCGGGGCTCTCGCGCTCTCGGCGTGCGCGATGCCCGGGAGCGGGCAGCCCCGCCCCGGAAGCGGCGGAGAAACCCTTTCCGGCACAGCACAGCCGCCACCGGCACCCCCCGCGCGGCCACCTGCGGCGGCACCCCGCCAGTTTCGCCTCGGCCCCGCCACGAGCGCGCTGGTGGCCCAGGCACACCGACAGGCGAGCGGCGGGGACTACGGGCAGGCGGACGCGACGCTCGAGCGCGCGGTGCGGATCGAGCCCGACAACCCGCTCGTGTGGGTCGAGCTCGGCCGGGTGCGGCTCGGGGAGACCAACGCAGGACAGGCGGATGCCCTGGGACATAAGGCGCTGGCGCTGGCGACCGGTGACCCCTCCGCCCAGTCGGCGGCCTGGCGGCTGATCGCCGACGCGGCGCGCGCCCGCGGCCACACGGTGCAGGCCTACGAGGCCGATCGTCACGCCCAGGAGCTTTCACCGCGCTGAAGGCGCCCGCTCCTGCGAGGCGGGCATTCACATCGGTTCGCTACAAGGCCCTGCGCATGAGCCCTGCGCATGCGTCTGCGCATGAGCTCTGCGCATGGGGCCTGCGCATGAGGTCCAAGGCGTGCCCTTGCGCGTGCCGGGGAGCCACCCGTAAACTCCTCCGCACTCATCGAGACCGGCTGAGGGATAGGCCCTTAGACGCCGGGGCAACCGCCAGGCTTAACCAACCTGGAAAGGTGCCAACTCCTGCGATGCCTTCGGGTGTCGACAGATGAGCCGTCAGCGTGGCCCCGGGCTTCAACCCGCGGGATGGACGCGACAACCTGGCTACCTGCCAGGTCAGTGCTCCGCGGAGTCCGGTGAGCCCGGTGTTAACGAGCGGAGCAGTTGTGAACAAGATTCCCGATACCGTAGTCCCCGCAGTGGCGTCAGTCTCCTCAGTCGCGCCAGTGCCCACGCTCGCCTCGCGCGGCGCAGCTACAACCGGCGGTCTCAGCCAGGCTACGCGCGCGGTGCGAGCCGGCATCGAATGTGACGAGACGAGCGGCTGCGTGGTGCCGCCGCTTCATCTGTCATCGACCTTCGCCTTTCGTGGCTTCGCCGAACGGCGCAAGTACGACTACACGCGCTCCGGAAATCCGACCCGTGACCTGCTCGGCGAGGCGCTCGCCGAGCTCGAGCAGGGGGCCGGCGCGGTGGTCACCGCGAGCGGCATGGCCGCCGTGGCCGTGGTGGGGCACCTGGTTCCCTGCGGCGCGCGCATCGTGGCGCCTCATGATTGTTATGGCGGCACCTATCGGCTCTTCGATGCCTGGCGTCGCCGCGGCGAGCGCGCGGTCGAGTTCATCGATTTCGGCGACGAGGCTGCGCTGCGCGCGGCGCTCTCACGGCCCGCGGCGCTGGTGTGGATCGAGACACCGAGCAACCCCTTGCTGCGCATCACCGACATCGCCGCCGTTTCAGCGCTGGCGCACGACTGCGGCGCGCTCTCGGTCGTGGACAACACCTTCCTCTCGCCGGCTTGGCAGCAGCCCCTGACTCTCGGCGCGGACCTCGTGGTTCATTCGACCACCAAGTATCTCAACGGCCATAGCGATGTGGTCGGCGGCGCGGTGGTCGCTCGGGAGACTCGCCTGCACGAAGAAGTGGCCTGGTGGGCGAACTGCCTGGGCCTGACCGGCGCGCCTTTCGACAGCTTTCTCACCCTACGGGGGCTGCGGTCGCTGCACGCGCGGCTCGAGCATCACGCCCGCAACGCGCACGGCCTCGCGCACTGGCTCGAGGAGCAGCCGAACGTGCGGCACGTCTGGTATCCCGGTCTGCGGTCCCATCCGGGCCACGAGCTGGCCGCCCGCCAGCAACGCGCATTCGGCGCCGTCGTGACGCTCGAGCTCGAAGGCGGCCACGACGCGGTGCGTGAGTTCGTCGCCGACCTCGAATGCTTCTCGCTCGCCGAGTCGCTCGGCGGCGTCGAGAGCCTCATCGCGCATCCCGCCACCATGACGCACGCCGCCATGGATCCGGCGGCGCGTGCGCGCGCCGGGCTCAGCGACGGACTGGTGCGGTTGTCGATCGGGATCGAGGGCCTCGAGGATCTGCGCGCAGACCTCGCGCGCGCCCTGGCCCGCGCGGCGGATGTCCTGCCCCGGCCTTACCTCAGGCAGGCTGTCGCAGCCTGCTGAGGACCGTATCTCCCATCGTGCGCGTCGAGAGTGGCGACTCGCCGCCCGCGATCAGGTCGGGCGTTCGTGCGCCGGCCGTGAGCGCTGACTCAACGGCCTGCTCGAGCGCCACGGCTTCAGCGGCAAGGCCGAGCGAGTGGCGCAGCAGCAGCGCCACAGACAGGATCGTGCCGAGCGGATTGGCCATGCCGCGCCCGGCGATGTCGGGGGCGGAGCCGTGGATCGGCTCATAGATGCCTCGCCGGCCATGGCCGAGTGAGGCGGAGGGCAGCAGCCCGAGTGAGCCGGCGAGCATCGAGGCCTCGTCGGTCAGAATGTCGCCGAACATATTCTCGGTCACGAGCACATCGAAGTCGCGCGGAGTGCGGATGAGATGCATCGCTGCCGCATCCACCAGCAGGTGATCAAGTGCGATCTCGGGGAACTCCTCGCTGACGACACGTTGTGTCACCGCGCGCCACAGCCGCGAAGTCTCGAGCACGTTTGACTTGTCGATCGAGGTGAGGCGCCGGCGGCGACCGCGCGCGAGCTGCGCCGCGACGCGCACGATGCGCTCGACCTCGGCGACGCTGTAGACGCACACATCGCTCGCGCCGTTGGCATCGCGGTGCTTCTCGCCGAAGTAAATCCCGCCCGTCAGCTCGCGCACGAACACGAGGTCAACGCCCCGCACCACCTCCGCCTTGAGAGAGGAGGCATCGGCGAGCGCGGGATGCACCCGCACCGGACGCAGGTTCGCGAACGCGCCGAGCTCCTTGCGCAGCCGCAGCAGTCCCGCTTCGGGCCGCGCTTGCCGCTCGGGAGCGGACCAGCGCGGACCGCCGATCGCCCCGAGCAGCACGGCATCCGCGGCGAGACAGGTTTTGAGCGTCGCTTCCGGCAACGGCGTGCCACACTCATCGATCGCCGCACCGCCGAACGCCGCCGGGACGAGCTCGAGCTCGTGACCGAAGAGCGTTGCGACCCGCTCCAGGCATCGCACCCCTTCGGCAGTCACTTCCGGACCGATACCGTCTCCGGCGAGGACCGCGATCCGCGCTTTCATCGCGCGCGCTCGTACGCCGCGATCTCCCCGAGGCGTCCGAGGAGGAAGCCGAGCTCATCGACGCCTTCGAGCAGGCAGTGCTGCGCAAAGGGCTCGAGTGGGAAGTGCACCTGCGCTCCCGTCGGCAGAGTCAGCGTGCTGCTCGCCACATCGATCCCCACCTCGACGCCCGGGTGACTCAGCAGCCAGCCACTCGTCGCCTCGTCCACGACCACGGGTAGAAGACCGTTCTTCAGGGCGTTGTTGCGGAAGATGTCGGCAATCTCGGTACTGACCACCGCGCGGAAGCCATGGTCGACCAGTGCCCACGGGGCGTGCTCGCGTGAGGAGCCACAGCCAAAGTTGCGACCGGCGACCAGCACGCGGCAGCCGGCGGCGGCCGGCTGATTCAGCACGAAATCCGCACGCGCCTCGCCCGCGGAGTCGTAGCGCCAGTCGGCGAACAGATGCGCACCGAGGCCCGCCTTCGTGGTGGTGGTGAGAAAGCGCGCCGGGATGATCTGATCGGTGTCGATGTTGGTGCGCGCCAGCACGACGGTACGCGAGGTGAGAGTGGTGAAAGGCTCCATCGGTGTCACAGCAGCTCGCGTGGGTCGGTGATGCGTCCGCGGACTGCGCATGCGGCGGCGGTGAGCGGGCTTGCCAGCAGCGTGCGCGCCCCGGGCCCCTGGCGACCCTCGAAGTTGCGGTTGCTGGTGCTGACGGCGTACTCGCCGCGCCCGACCAGGTCGCCGTTCATGCCGAGGCACATCGAGCAGCCCGACTCGCGCCATTCCGCGCCGGCGTCGAGGAATATGCGGTCGAGGCCCTCTGCCTCGGCCGCGCGCTTCACCTGCTGCGACCCGGGCACGACCAGCATCTTGAGGCCGGGCGCGATGCGCCGGCCGCGCAACACCCGCGCTGCACTGCGCAGGTCTGAAAGACGCGCGTTGGTGCAACTGCCGAGGAACACCACGTTCACCGGCCGGTCGCGCAGCGGCTCGCCGGGGTTGAGTCCCATGTAGGCGAGTGCGCGCGCGAAGACCTCGTCTCCGGGGCGCTCGGGTACTGCGGCCCCGATCGGCACCACCATCCCGGGATTGGTGCCGTAGGTGATCATCGGCTCGACTGCGCCCGCATCGATGCGCAGCTCACGATCGAACGCGGCCCCGGCATCGCCCGGCAACGCGCGCCATTCCTCGAGCGCGCGCTCGAGTGCCGCGCCCGCAGGCGCGCGCGGGCGCCCTGCGAGATACGCATAGGTCGTCGCGTCCGGGGCAATCATTCCGGCGCGCGCCCCGGCCTCGATCGACATGTTGCATACCGTCATGCGCTCTTCCATGTCGAGCGCACGCACGGTGTCGCCGCGATATTCGATCACGTGGCCGGTGCCACCCGAGACGCCGAGTTGCGCAATGACGGCGAGGATCAGGTCCTTGGCGGTTACGCCGGCGCCGAGGGCGCCGCTGATCTCGACCGCAAGCGTCCGTGGCTTGCGCTGCAACAGGCACTGCGTCGCGAGTACGTGGCCGACTTCGGTGGTGCCGATGCCGAAGGCGAGGGCGCCGAGCGCGCCGTGCGTGCTCGTGTGGCTGTCGCCGCAGACGATCGTCATCCCAGGCTGCGTCAAGCCGAGCTCCGGACCGATGACGTGCACGATGCCGCGTTGAGCGTGCGTCAGCCCGAGCAGCTCCACGCCGAATGCGGCGCAGTTGGACTCGAGCGTGCGCACCTGCCGTGCGGCGGACTCGAGGGCGATGGGTGCGCCGCCGAACACCTGGCTGCTGAGCGTCGGTGTGGAGTGGTCCATGGTCGCGAAGGTGCGCGACGGGCAGCGCACCCCCAGCGAGCGCTCGCGCAGCAATGCGAACGCCTGCGGCGAGGTCACCTCGTGGATCAGATGCAGATCGATGTAGAGCACCGCCGGTGTGGCCGCGCTCTCGGCAAGCACCTCGTGACGGCGCCAGATCTTGTCGAACAGCGTTTGCGGTGCGGGCGCCATCAACCCGAAACGGCCACGCGCGGCGCCGACATGTCGACGTAGTCGAGCCAGCCCCACTTGTCGGGTGTCGCGCCGGAGAACAGGCCGAAGAAAGCCTTCTGCAGCGACTCGGTGACGGGGCCGCGCTTGCCGCTGCCGACCGGCAGCCGGTCGACCGAGCGGATCGGCGTGACCTCCACCGCGGTCCCGGTGAAGAAAGCCTCATCGGCGAGATAGAGCATCTCGCGCGGCAGCGCGCACTCGCGCACCTCGATCCCGCGCTCGCGCGCGAGGCGCATGATGGTGTCGCGCGTCAGTCCGCCGAGCACCGAGTGGGCCAGCGCGGGGGTCAGGAGCACTCCGTCCTTCACGAGGAAGAGGTTCTCGCCCGAGCCCTCGCTGAGCGTGCCGTCGGGAGAAAGCCCGATGCCCTCGGCAAACCCGAGCCGTCGTGCCTCCGCGCCGATCAACTGACCGGAGAGATAGTTACCGCCGGCCTTGGCGAGGGCGGGAAGCGTATTCGGCGCGACGCGGTGCCAGGAGGAGATGCAGGCATCGACGCCGGCTTCCTCCGCCTCGTTGCCGAGATACTTGCCCCACTCCCACGCCGCCACGGCGACCTCGGTGGGCGGATCGTTCTTGGGTGTCACGCCGATCTCGCCGTAGCCACGGAACACGACCGGGCGGATGTAGGCGCCGCGCGCGAGCTTGTTGGCGGCGATCACCTGGCGGCAGGCCTCGTTCAGGGCTTCGGCGCCGAAAGGCATGCCAATGCGATAGATCTTCGCCGAGTCGAACAGCCGCCGCGTGTGATCGCGCAGGCGGAAGATCGCCACGCCGCGCGGCGTCTCGTAGGCGCGCACCCCCTCGAACACCGAGGAGCCATAGTGCAGGGCGTGCGTGAGCACGTGCACCGTGGCCTTCTCCCACGGCACGAGCTTGCCGTTGAACCAGATGAACTGCGTGGCCGGAATCGGCATGGCTACTCCTTCAGGCAGAAGTCGCGGCAGCGCGTTCCTCGCGGGTGCGGGTGCCGGCCTGCGTGAGCTCGATGCGGTTGATCACTTCGAGGAACGCCCGGGTCCCGGACTCGACGATGTTGGTGCTCACGCTGGCGCCGCGGTACGTGCGGCGATTGTACTCCACGTACACCCGCGCCTCGCCCTGGGCATCCTCGCCCTCGGAGACCGCCTGCACCTCGAACTTGCGCAGCACCACCGAGATGCCGGTGGCCGCCTCGATGGCCTTGAAGGCGGCATCGACCGGGCCATCGCCGCTCGCACTGCGCTCGATGCTGCGCCCGTCGGCGTGCCGCAACTGCACCACTGCGCGCGCGTGCCCGCCGCTGCGCGTCTCGGTGGTGAGCTCGCTCAGGCTCCACGGCCCCGCCGCTGAGCCTTCGGCGCGCAGCACCAGCGCCTCGATGTCCCCGTCGAACAGCTCCTTCTTCTTGTCGGCAAGCGTCTTGAACTCCTCGAAGACGCGATTGAGCTCGGCCTCCTCGAGCTCGAACCCGAGGGCGGCAACGCGCTCACGGAAGGCGTGCCGGCCGCTGTGCTTGCCGAGCACCAGGTGACTGCGCGAGAGGCCGACGTCCTCGGGGCGCAGGATCTCGTAGGTCGAGTGATGGCGCAGCATGCCATGCTGATGGATGCCACTCTCGTGGGCGAAGGCGTTCTCGCCGACTACGGCCTTGTTGCGCGGGATCGGCATGCCGGTGATGCTCGAGATGAGCCGCGAGGTGGGATAGAGCCGGCTGGTGTTGACGCCGGTGGCGACATTGAAGAAGGCGGCGCGGGTCTTGAGCGCCATCACCACTTCCTCGAGCGAGCAGTTGCCGGCGCGCTCGCCGATGCCGTTGATGGTGCACTCGATCTGGCGCGCACCTGCGACAACCGCGGTGAGGCTGTTCGCAACTGCCATTCCGAGGTCATCGTGACAGTGCACCGAGAGGCGCACGCCGTCGATGCCGCGTACGTTCTTGCGCAGATAGCGGAAGAGCTCCGCAAACTCATCCGGTACCGTATAGCCCACCGTATCGGGAATGTTCACGGTGGTCGCGCCGCTCGCGATCGCGACCTCGACGACCTGGGCGAGGAACTCGAGCTCGGTGCGCGAGGCGTCCTCGGGCGAGAACTCGACGTCCTCGCACAGCTCCCGGGCGCGCGCCACGCCGGCCGCGGCGAGTCGCAGGATCTCCTCCTGCGCCATGTTGAGCTTGTACTGGCGGTGAATGGCGCTGGTGGCGAGGAAGACGTGGATGCGGCGGCGCGCCGCGTTTGCCAGCGCGCGCGCGGCAAGGTCGATGTCCTCGGAGTTGCAGCGCGCGAGCCCGCAGATGATCGGCCCCGGCACCTCGGTGGCGACCGCGGTGACGCTGTCGAAATCGCCGCGCGAGGCCGCCGGGAACCCCGCCTCGATGACATCGACGCCGAGCTCGGCGAGTGCGCGCGCCACACGCAGCTTCTCCGGCTGAGTCATGCTGCAGCCGGGCGACTGCTCGCCATCGCGCAGCGTCGTATCGAAGATCAGGACTCGATCGGGAGTGGAAGTCATGGATCGTTCCTCACCTGAGCCACCTCAGGCCCGCTTCTCGTTGAGCCACGGCATGCGCGCGCGCAGCCGCGCGCCCACTTTCTCTATCTGCCGGTCGATGTCTGCTTCCAGAAGCTTCTGGTAGTTCGGTTTGCCCTGGGCGTTCTCGCGCACCCACTGGCGGGCGAACTTACCGCTCTGCACTTCCTTCAGCACCTTGCGCATCTCATTCTTCACGCGGTCGTTGACGATGCGCGGACCGCGCGTGAGATCGCCGTACTTGGCGGTCTCGCTGATGAACTGATGCATCTTCGCGAGCCCGCCCTCGTGCAGCAGATCGACGATGAGCTTCAGCTCGTGCAGGCACTCGTAGTAGGCGACCTCAGGCTGGTAGCCCGCCTCGACCAGTGTCTCGAACCCCTTCACCACGAGCTCGGTCGCCCCGCCGCACAACACGGCCTGCTCGCCGAAGAGGTCGGTCTCGGTCTCCTCGGCGAAGGTGGTCTCGAGCACCCCGCCACGGGTACCGCCGATTCCATGGGCATAGGCGAGGGCGCGAGGGTGGGCCTTGCCGCTCGCATCCTGCGCGACCGCGAGCAGGCACGGCACGCCACGGCCCTGCATGTATTGGCGGCGCACGAGGTCGCCCGGACCCTTGGGCGCGATCAGCACCACATCGAGATCCGAGCGCGGCTTGATCTGACGGAAGTGCACGTTGAAGCCGTGAGCGAAGAGGAGGGTCGCGCCGCGCTTGATGTGTTTGACGATGCTGCGGTACAGCTCCTTCTGCGAGGTGTCGGGGATCAGCAGGGCGACGAGATCGGCCCCCTCGACCGCTGCGACGGGCTCCGCCACCTTCAAACCCTCGCGCCGCGCCTTCGACCAGCTTCGGCCTCCCTTGCGCACGCCGACCACGACATCGAAACCCGAGTCTTTGAGGTTCAGTGCGTGCGCGCGCCCCTGGCTGCCATAGCCCAGGATGGCAATGCGCGCCCCCTTCAGCGCCTTGCGATCGACGTCTTTCTGCCCGTACAGCCTCATCGCAACTCCTCCCGGCGACCCCAACGGTCGCGGCGTCCCAACATGAAAAACCCCGCAGCGGCTCGTGGCCGGTGCGGGGTTTGCAGTTTCTTCAGCGCTCGTGCCTGGATTTTCAGGCGTTCGCGACTGCCCCGCACCGTGCTCCCGTAAGGAGCAGCAGTCCGGGCAGGACCCGCAGCAGCAGGGCTCCGCGCACGCCGTCTGGCGTGACGCCCGTGGGAGCCGTTGCTGCGTTTGATGTCATGGTGCGAACAAACCTGATTGGTTCGATGGGACCATACCCGCCGCGAGCTTGTCAACGTAAGCTTCACCCACCGTGCACCTGGAGGAATGAGCATGCCGAGCGGAGGGAAGAAGACTGTAGATCCGCGCGGACATTCGCGCGCCGTGGTGGATGGCGCGAAGCAGGCGCCCTCACGCGCGATGCTGCGCGCGGTGGGCTTCCGCGACGAGGACTTCACCAAGCCGCAGATCGGTGTTGCCTCCACCTGGGGAAACGTGACCCCGTGCAACATGCACATCGGCGAGCTTGCGGGCGAGGCGTGCTCAGGAGTCGACGCCGCCGGCGGGAAGAGCGTTCTTTTCAACACCATCACGGTATCCGACGGCATCTCCATGGGAACGCCCGGGATGCGCTACTCGCTCGTCTCGAGGGAGCTGATCGCCGACTCCATCGAGACGGTCGTGGGCGCGGCGGGGTTCGATGGCTTCGTGGCGGTCGGAGGCTGCGACAAGAACATGCCCGGCTGTGCCATGGCCATGGCGCGCCTCAACCGCCCATCGGTTTTCGTCTACGGCGGCACCATCCGTCCCGGGCTCAAGCGGCGCGACATCATCTCGGTCTTCGAGGCGGTCGGTGCCCATGCCGCGGGCAACCTCTCGGACGACGGCCTGCTCGAGATCGAACGCACGGCGATTCCCGGGCCCGGCAGCTGCGGCGGCATGTACACCGCCAACACCATGGCTTCGGCCATCGAGGCCTTGGGCTTGTCGTTGCCGGGCAGCTCGGCCCAGGAAGCGGTCTCGCAGGACAAGCGCTCGGATTGCCGCCGGGCAGGCGAGGCGGTGGTTCGCCTGGTGCGCGAGGGGCTCAGGCCCCGCGACATCCTGACACGCCGCGCATTCGAGAATGCCATCACCGTGGTGATTGCGCTCGGCGGCTCGACGAACGCGGTGTTACACCTGCTCGCGATTGCCCACGATGCGGGTGTGCGCCTGACACTCGATGACTTCACACGCATCGGCCGCCGTTCCCCGGTGCTCGCCGACCTCAAGCCAAGCGGCCGGTACCTCATGTCGGATCTGGTTGCGATCGGCGGCATACAGCCACTCATGAGAATGCTGCTGACGGGGGGTTTGCTGCATGGCGAGTGTCTGACCATCACCGGCCGAACTCTGGAGCAAAATCTGGAAAACGTCCCCATGTACCTGAGCGGGCAAGACATTGTTCATCCACTTGCCGACCCGCTGAAGCGCGACAGTCACCTGGTCGTCCTTTACGGGAATCTCGCGCCCGAGGGAGCCGTGGCCAAGATCAGCGGCAAGGAGGGCGAGCGGTTCGAGGGGCGGGCGCGGGTCTACGAGGGCGAGGAGCGCGCGGCACGCGCGATTCTCGACGGCCAGGTGAGACCGGGAGACGTCGTCGTGATCCGCAACGAGGGGCCGAGAGGCGGACCCGGCATGCGCGAGATGCTGAGCCCCACCAGCGCCCTGAGCGGGCTCGGGCTCGGCGGTAAAGTGGCCCTGATCACCGATGGGAGGTTCTCCGGCGGCAGCCACGGGTTCGTCGTGGGACATATCTCGCCTGAGGCTGCGGTGGGCGGACCAATAGGTCTGCTGCATAGCGGCGACCGCATCAGCATCGACGCCCGGCGGCGCGAGATCCGCGTCGAGCTGCCGGCCGCGGAGCTGCGCCGCCGCCGCCGCGCGTGGAAGCCGCCGCGGCCTTATGCCGTCCGCGGCGCACTCGCCAAGTACGCGCAGCTCGTCGGCAGCGCCTCGCGAGGAGCGGTCACCGAGCCGATACAGCCACGTCGGCGCACTTCTTGAGTCACCGCCGGAGTTGTCAGTGCTCTGCGCAGCGGGTTACAGTTCGCCGGAGCCTTCGTCGCAACGCGCAAGCTGCGAACATCGTCCAGGGGGATTGGTAAGCGCTGACGGTCCGTCGGCCGCATGCGGTGACGGGACCGGTTGGGTAAGGTCCGGGTCCTTCGGGGTGAAACGAAAAAGACGCTAGCTGGCTGCCGCACGGCGACCGGGTAAATTCAGATTCAAAGCTCACGATAAGCAACTCATGGCTGCCTACGTACACGACACTAACTTCTTCACGGGCCGTACCGTTGTGCTCGCGGTCATCATCGGCCTGCATTTGTTCATCGCCTGGGCACTCGCCACCGGGCTCGCCCGGAAAGCGATCGAGGTGTTGGCGCCTCCGATCCAGACGGACATCGTTCAGGAAGACGTGAAAAAGAACGAGCCGCCGCCGCCACCACCGCCCGAGCTTCAAAAACCACCCGTCGAGGTGCCGCCACCTGATGTCACCATCGACATGCCGGTGGAGACCACTCAGACCACGGCGATCAGCAACGTGACTACCAAGCACACGGAAGCGCCGCCGCCGCCTGCGAAGGCGACCTCGCGTACTGCTCTGGGACCGGGCAAAGGCTTCCCGGCCACCGAGGACTACTACCCTTCAGCCTCGCGTCGGCTCGAGGAGCAGGGCGTGGTGGTCGTCAACGTGTGCGTCGACACGAATGGCAAGCTGAGTCAGCCGCCAACGGTCGACAAGGGCTCGGGTAGTCCGCGTCTCGATGAAGGCGGAGTCAAGCTCGCACAGGCGGGCTCGGGCCACTACAAGCCGGCGACCGAAGACGGCAAGCCCGTTGCGGCCTGCGGCAAGTTCGCCATCCGGTTCCAGCTTAGATGATCCAACGCCGCGCTGCGCGCGGCCACTACGGGCTTTGCTTCGAGGATAACTATGGAAAACCAAGCCACCGCGACCGCCGCCGCCGCCACCACGTCTGTCTCAAATCCGTACGGCCTTCAGGCCGTCTGGCTGAGCGGCGACATCATCACGCGTTCCGTGCTGATCCTGCTGCTGATCATGTCGCTCGCCTCCTGGTACGTCATGCTCACGAAGCTGTGGGACCAGCGCAGACTGAAGAAGTCGGCGCGCGTCGTCGAGAAGCAGTTCTGGGCTGCACCCTCGGTCAAGGACGGTGTCGATCGCCTGAAGAAGGGCGATGACTTCCGTGGCATTGCCGAGGACGGCCTGCGCGCCGCCTCGCACCACGACGGCCGCCTCACCGACCGCATCGACCTCAACGAGTGGATCACGATGACGCTGCAGCGCGCCGTCGACCAGGTGAACAGCAAGCTGAACACCGGTCTCGGACTGCTCGCGACCGTCGGCTCGACCGCCCCGTTCGTCGGACTGTTCGGCACGGTGTGGGGCATCCTCAACGCGCTGGTGGGCATCGGCATCGCCGGCCAGGCGAGCATCGACAAGGTGGCCGGACCCGTCGGCGAGGCGCTCATCATGACGGCGATCGGCCTGTTCGTGGCGGTGCCCGCGGTCATGGGCTACAACTGGCTGCTCGGGCGCAACAAGGTGCTGCAGGAAGCCCTGCGGAACTTCGCGAGCGATCTGCATGCCTACCTGGTTGCCGGCGCACGCACGGACGTCAGCTCAGGTGGCGTACGTGCGGCGGGCGCCAAGGCCGCGCCCGACAAGCATTGATGAGCAGACAAGCATTGATGAGCAACTGCCGCGGGCGGCGGCAAATTTGTCGCGCGCGGCCGGGCGCCTGAAGGCACCGGGCGGCCCCGCGACGCAAGGATGAGGAAGACTCCATGTCTATGAATGTCGGTGGTGGGGAAGAGGGTGGCGCGATCGCCTCGATCAACACCACGCCGCTCGTCGACGTCATGCTGGTGATGCTCATCATCTTCCTGATCACGATCCCGGTGATCACCAAGACGGTGAAGGTCAATCTGCCGCGGGCCTACAACATCCCGACGCAGACCAAGCCCGAGAACATCACCATCGCCGTCGACAAGAACGGCACGATCTACTGGAACGACAAGGCGGTCAGCGACCGCAACCAGCTGCTCGGCCTGATCGAAGGCGCAGCGGTGCGCAAGCCGCAACCGGAGATCCACATTCGCGGCGATCAGGACACACGCTACGAGGCGATCGGGCGGGTCATGTACGCCATCCAGCGCGGCGGCATCGTCAAGGTGGGCTTCCTCACGGAGCCCGACCGCGGCTCGATGCCCGCGCGCTGAAGTATCCGCAAGGAGCAAGACGCTATGGCAATTTCAGGTGCTTCGGGTGCCGGCTCGACATTCTGCGACATCAACACGACGCCGCTGATCGACGTCATGCTGGTGCTGCTGGTGACGCTGATCGTGACGCTTCCGGTCATGACGCACGCCGTCAAGCTCGACATGCCGAACCCCAACAACCCGCCGCCGCCGCCCAACCAGCAACCCGAGGTCATCGACCTCGAGATCGATTTCGACGGCACGGTCGTGTGGAACGGCACGCCGGTGCAGGGACTGCAGCAGCTCGAGGGCTACTTCAACGCCGAGCGTGACAAGGATCCGCAGCCCGAGATTCACCTGCGTCCCGATCGGCGCGCGAGATACGACGTGGTCGCCAAGGTGCTGGCCGCAGCACAGCACAATCACATGAAGAAGATCGGCTTCGTCAACGTCGCGCAATTCAGCGAGTAACCTTACCGATGCGAGCTCAATTCATGAAGTCAACTCTCTCCTCCGCGAAGCCACTGCTGGTTGGCGCTGCGCTGATCGCAGCAGCCCTGCTCGCGTCCGCGGGCCCGGCGCTCGCAGCCGACCAGAAGGATCAGAAGCCAACGGTCAGCCCCAAGGTGCAGAAGCAGCTTCACGACGCACAGGAAGCGCTCAAGGCCAAGAAGTGGCAGGAAGCCATAACTAAGCTCAATGAAGCCGACGGCGTCGCGGGCAAGTCATCCTACGATCAGCACGTCATCAATGAGTTCCTCGCCAACGCCTATATCAACACGCAGAACTACACCGAGGCCGCCAAGCGACTCGAAGCGGAGGTCGACGACGGCTTCACGCCGGACTCCGAGAAACCGCAGATGACGCGGGCAATCACCGAGATCAACTACCAGCTGAAGAACTACGACAAGGCCATCGAGTTCGGCAACCGCGCACTCAAGCAGGGCTACGGCAACGAGCAGACGCGCACGGTGGTCTCGCAGGCCTATTTCCTCAAGGGTGACTTGAAGGGCACGCAGAAGTTCGTCGACCAGACCGTCGACAGTCAGGTCAAGGCTGGCGAGACGCCGAAGAAGGACATGCTGCTGCTCGCCTACAGCGCCTGCCAGAAGGCGCATGACGATGGCTGCGTGACCCACGAGATGGAACGGCTGGTCACTTACTATCCGCAGCCCGACTACTGGGCGCAGCTCCTCTACGGCATTCGCCAGCAGACCTCGGGCAACGAAGCCAATCTGCTGCAAACCTACCGCCTCATGCTGGACGTCGATGTGCTGCAAAGCGCCGACGATTACAGTGAGATGGCCTCACTGGCGATGGAGCAGGGCGACGCCGGTGAAGCGCAGCGGGTCGTCGAGAAGGGCCTGGCCAAGAACATCTTCACCGAGCAGCGCGTGCGTGAGCGCAATCAACGCCTGCTGGAAAGCGCCAAGAAGCAGGCAACGGCGGATCAGGCAACGCTCGGCAAGCAGGAAGCCGACGCCAACGCCGCCCCCACCGGGCAAAAGAACTTCGCCGTTGGACTCGCCTACCTCGGCTACGGCAATTACGACAAGGCCATCGATCAGCTGACCAAGAGCCTGAGCAAAGGCTCTCTGAAGAGCGAGCCACAGGCGCAGCTGCTGCTCGGTATCGCCCAGCTCAAGGGCGGGCACAAGGAGGAGGCCGTGAAAGCCTTCCACGCCGTGAAGGGCGATCCTGCCCTGGAGCGGCTCGCGAGTCTCTGGAGCTTGCGCGCCAAGGTGGCGTAAGGGCTGATGGCGGCTGGCACACGCGCCGGCCAAGGAGTCGGGAGATGACGATCAAGGCTGGCGATCGCATGCCGGCAGGCACGTTCAAGCGCATGACCAAGGACGGCCCTGCCAACATCACGACCGATGAGCTCTTCAAGGGCAAGACGGTGGTGCTCTTCTCGGTGCCGGGTGCGTTCACCCCCACTTGCGATGCCAAGCACCTGCCGGGCTTCGTACAGCTCGCCGATCAGATTCGCGCCAAGGGCGTCGATACCATCGCCTGCATGGCGGTGAACGACGTGTTCGTCATGAATGCCTGGGGCAAGGCCTCGGGCGTCGGCGACAAGGTCGTGATGCTTGCCGACGGCAACGGCGACTATGCGCGGGCGCTCGGCCTCGAGCTCGATGGCAAGGGCTACGGCATGGGTATGCGCGGTCAGCGCTTCGCCATCATCGTGCGCGACGGCGTCGCCTCACGCGTCGAAGTGGAAGCCCCCGGCCAATTCAAAGTCTCCGCGGCCGAGTCGATCCTGACGCATCTCTGAGCGGAAACGGCCTGCGGCCGTTTCCGCCAATTGGCTATATCAGCCGCTCGATCTCGGGGATGATCTGGAACAGATCTCCCACCAGGCCGATATCCGCCACCTCGAAGATCGGCGCCTCGCCATCCTTGTTGATGGCGACGATGGTGCGCGCGTCCTTGATGCCGGTGAGATGCTGAATGGCGCCGGAGATGCCCACGGCCACGTACAGCTCCGGGGCGATGATCTTGCCCGTCTGGCCCACCTGCATCTCGTTCGGGGCGTAGCCGGCGTCGACCGCCGCACGTGATGCCCCGACGGCGGCGCCGAGCTTGTCGGCGAGACTGTAGAGAATCTTGAAGCCGTCCGCGCTGCCCAGGGCACGGCCGCCGGAGATCACACGGGCGGCGGTCTGCAGATCGGGGCGATCCGTCTTGGCCGCCGAGACCGAGATGAAGCGCGTGTGCGTCGGCAGCGCTACATCGACTGAGGCCTTCTCGATCGGAGCGGCGGGGCCTGCCGGCGCAGCCTCGAAGGACGCCGTTCGCACGGTGCCCACCACCTTGTCACCGGCGCTGCTCTCGACCGTCAGGATCGCGTTGCCGGCGTATATCGGGCGGCGAAAGCGCGTCGCGCTCTCGATCGCCATGATGTCGCTCACCTGCGGAGCGCCGAGAAGCGCTGCAACGCGCGCCATCAGATCCTTGCCGAAAGTCGTCGAAGGGCCGAGGACCAGACTGAAGGGCGCGGCGAGCGCGACGATCTGCGGAGCGAGAACGGCGGCGAGTGCGTGGGCGTTGGCGGCATTCTCGACGGTGATGACGCGAGCGACTCCCTGCAGCTGCGCGGCCTGCTGAGCGACCGCCGCGGCATCCGCTGCGCAGACGGCCACGGTGATCTCTGCGCCCTGGAGGGCGTGCGCGCAGCTCACGCAACGCGCAGTGCTCTGGTTCAGCCGGCTGCCATCGTGCTCGGCCACGATCAGTACCTTGGCACTCACAGCAGCCCCTTCTTCTTCAACGCCTCGACCAGCTCGCCCGCATCCTTCACCCGCACGCCTTTCTGCCGCTGTGGGGGCGGCTCGAAGCGTACGAGCTTGAGCTGCTGACGCGGTTCGACGCCGAGCGCCTGCAGGGTAAGTGTGTCGAGTGGCTTTTTCTTGGCCTTCATGATGTCCGGCAGCTTCACGTAGCGCGGCTCGTTCAGGCGCAGATCGGTGGAGATCACGGCTGGCAGATCGATCTCGAGCGTCTCGAGTCCGGCGTCGACCTCGCGGGTCACCCGCGCGCTCTCGCCGCTCAACTCGAGCTTCGAGGCGTAAGTCGCCTGCGGGCGATTCCACAACGCGGCGAGCATCTGGCCGGTCTGCCCATTATCGTTGTCGATCGCCTGCTTGCCGAGGATCACCAGCATCGGCTGCTCACGCTCGACGAGCTTGAGCAGCGTGCGTGCAATGGTGAGCGGCTCGATCACGCCATCCGCCTGCACGTGCAATGCGCGGTCGGCACCCATGGCAAGCGCCGTGCGCAGCTGCGGCTGGCAGTCGGCGGGACCGACCGTGGCCACGACCACTTCCTCGGCGAGACCGCGCTCCTTGATCCGCAGTGCCTCCTCGAGGGCGATCTCATCGAAGGGGTTGATGCTCATCTTCACGCCGTCGGTGACGACGCCGCTGCCGTCGGGCTTCACCCGGATGCGTACGTTGAAGTCGACGACGCGCTTGATACCGACCAGGATTCGCTTCATTCCGCTCGAGTCCCTCGAAGGCTGTTAAATCGTCCGGCAGGCGCGCCGGGGCTGGCAGTATAGCGGCCGGGCCGCGGGCGCGTGTTGCCGGCACGTGCCGCGCCATTGACGGATTGCGCACAGCCTCCCCGAGCCACCCCATGTAATTGCGCTCGCCGCGCCACACGGCCGACACCGCTCAACAAGACGCGCAATTTCACGGGGACCCCGCTAGAGTCCGGCCCCATGCTGAGGTACGCGCTGCGTCGCATCGCCGCCATGGTGCCGACGCTCCTCGTGATCGTCACCGCGTCCTTCGCCATCATCCGCCTGGCGCCGGGCGGACCGTTCGACCAGGAGCAGACGCTCCCACCCGTCGTGCGAGCCAATCTCGAGCGGCTCTACGGACTCGACGCGCCGATGCTCGAGCAGTACGGCCGTTACCTGCGCGCGCTCGCGCACGGTGATTTCGGCCCCTCGCTCCGTCAGCGCGACTTCACCGTGAGCGAGCTCATCGCCACGGGCCTGCCCGTGAGCGCTACGCTCGGGTTGTGCGCCATCGCGCTCGCCGTGCTGCTCGGCATCCCGGCGGGCATTGCTGCCGCGCTCGCCCGCCATCGCAGCATCGATCTCGGTCTGAGCACGCTCGTCGCAATTGGAATCGCGCTGCCAGCTTTCGTGACCGGCCCGCTTCTCGCCCTGGTCTTCGGGCTGCACCTGCACTGGCTCCCGGTCGCGGGCTGGCAGGTGGGCTCGCCGCGCTACCTGCTGTTGCCGGCGGTCACTCTCGCGCTGCCGGTGGGAGCCTACCTGGCCCGCCTGACGCGCGGCGGGCTGCTCGAGGTGCTGCGCACGCCGTACGTGCGCAGTGCCCGCGCCCGCGGTCTCGGAGCGGCGCGGGTACTGTGGCGCCATGCGCTGCCGCCGGCACTGCTGCCGGTCGTCAGCTACCTCGGCCCCGCGACGGCGTTCGTCGTGACCGGATCGCTGGTGGTCGAGAGTGTGTTCGGTCTGCCGGGAACCGGCCGATACCTGGTGCAGGGCGCCATCGATCGCGATTATCCGCTCGTCATGGGAATGATCGTCGTGTACGGCACCCTGACGCTCACTCTCAACCTGCTCGCCGATCTGGCGTACGGCTGGCTCGATCCGCGCGCCCGGCAAGAGATGGTCGCGTATGGCTGAGGCGGCCGCACCGCCGGCACCGGGTTGGTGGAGCAATGCCGGGGAGCGGCTCAAGGCCGATCGTACCTCCCTTGTCGCGCTCTTCGGTCTCGCGGGCCTCGCGCTGTTCGCTTTCGTGGCCCCGGCCCTGAGCCCGTGGGAGTACGACAGCCTCGACTGGCAGCACCTCGCGATGTTCCCCGGCCTCACCGCGTCGCATTGGTTCGGCACCGACCGGCTGGGACGCGATCTCTTCGTACGCACGCTGCATGGTGTGCGCCTGTCGCTGGCCCTCAGCCTGGCGGCGGGCGCCGTGAGCCTTCTCATCGGGGTCGCCTGGGGAGCGGTGGCAGGGTTCTGCGGCGGGCGCACGGATGCGTTGATGATGCGCTTCGTGGACGTGCTCTATTCGCTTCCGTACCTGTTCGTGGTCATCATCCTCACCATGCTGTTCGAACGCGGAAGTCTCGTCGCGCTGCTCGTCGCACTGGGCGCAGTGGGCTGGCTCACGACCGCCCGGGTCGTGCGCGCCGAGGTGCTCGCGGTGCGCGGTCGCGAGTTCATCGAGGCGGCGCGCGCGCTGGGTCTCACGCCTGCCGCCATCGTGCTGCGACACGTGCTGCCGAACGTGCTGGGTGCCGTCGTGGTGTACGCGACGCTCATCGTGCCGCAGATGATCCTCTTCGAGAGCTTCCTCAGCTTCCTCGGTCTCGGCGTGCAGGAGCCACACGCGAGTCTCGGCAACCTGATCTACATGGGGGCGCAGGAGATGGAGTCGGCCCCCTGGATGCTGCTGATGCCGGCGACCATCCTGGTGCTGCTGCTCCTGTGCCTGAATGTGCTCGGCGACGGATTGCGCGATGCCTTCGATCCCCGCGGTCGCTGAGACGGTCTCGCCCGCAGCCGGGGTGCTGCGCCTCGAGCGTCTCGGTGTGAGCTTTCAAACGAGACCCGGCCTCGTGAGCGCGGTGCGCGAGGTGTCGCTCAGCGTCGACCGTGGAGAGTGCCTCGGGGTGGTGGGTGAGTCGGGCGCCGGCAAGAGTCAGTTGTTCCTTGCGGTGCTGGGACTGCTGGCCGCAAATGGCCGCGCGTACGGCAGCGCGCGTTTCACCGACGGAGAGCTCATCGAGCACGAGCTCATCGGCTGTCAAGCCGCGCTGCTCGAGCGCGTGCGCGGCGCAGGCATTGCCATGGTGTTTCAGGATCCGATGACCGCGCTCACCCCGCACCTGACCGTCGGCGCGCAGCTGAGCGAGGTGTTGCGACGGCATCGGCGCTGCGGGCGGGCAGCGGCGCGGGCGCAGGCCCGCGCGCTCCTCGAGCGTGTGCACGTGAGTGATGCGGAGTTGCGCCTCGGCCAGTATCCGTACGAGCTCTCCGGCGGTATGCGCCAGCGAGTGACGATCGCCATCGCACTCAGCGCGTCTCCCCGGCTGCTGATACTCGATGAGCCGACCACGGCTCTCGACGTCACGATCCAGGCTCAGATCCTCGGCCTGCTCGCTGAGCTCAAGCGCGAGCACTCGCTCGCCATGATCCTCATCACTCACGACCTCGGCGCCGTTGCCGGCGTCGCCGATCGGGTTGCCGTGATGCAGGGCGGAGAGCTGGTAGAGACCGGAACGGTGCACGAAGTACTGAGGAGCCCCCGCCACGCCTACACGCAGGCGCTCGTGCGCGAGGCCGGCGCGCTCGCGATGCCTCACGGCGACCCCGGATCCGCATCCGCATTCGTGCCGCAAACTGCGGTGATCGACGCGACGCTGACACATGCGTCGGTGAGCGATGCCGTGGCTCTGCGAGTCGAGGAGGTGAGCGTCAGCTACCGAGTCGGGCGGCGCTGGCTCGGCGCCGGCGCCGCCCTCGCGGCTCTTTCGGAGGCGAGCTTCGTGCTGCGTGCGGGCGAGTCACTCGGCATCGTCGGTGAGTCGGGCGCCGGCAAGTCGACGCTCGCGCGTGCGGTGCTGCGACTGCTGCGCCCGTCGGCAGGCAGGATCGTCTGGATGGGACGCGCGCTCGAGGCACTCCCGGCGGGTGAGCTGCGCGCGCTGCGCCGTGACCTGCAGATCGTATTCCAGGACCCGCTCGGGAGCCTCGACCCGCGCATGACGGTTGCCGCGATCGTCGGCGAGCCGCTGCGCGTGCACGAGAGACAGCTCGCTGCGGCCGCGCGCTACCGTAAGGTCGTGACGATGCTCGAGCGCGTCGGACTCGACCCGGCCCTCGCCGGACGTTACAGCCACGAATTGAGCGGCGGTCAGTGCCAGCGCGTCGGTATCGCGCGCGCGATGGTTCTCGAGCCGCGGCTGCTGGTGTGCGATGAGCCGGTCAGCTCGCTCGATGTCACGACCCAGAGGCAGATCGTCACGCTCCTCGCCGGGCTCAAACGCAAGCAGGCGCTGAGCCTCCTGCTCGTCAGTCACAACCTCGCCGTGGTCCGTCGCCTTTGCGAGCGGGTGCTGGTGCTCTACCTCGGAAGAATGATGGAGGTCGCACCGGCCGCCGTACTCGAGGCGCACCC
>Ga0307476_10000741_pt1 | contig 22587 bp, 17 predicted proteins | sample atmos_gasesECM2C_2_FD_203314 | JGI IMG/M metagenome (GOLD analysis project Ga0307476, IMG submission 203314) | Hardwood forest soil microbial communities from Morgan-Monroe State Forest, Indiana, United States - atmos_gasesECM2C_05 | ecosystem: Environmental > Terrestrial > Soil > Temperate...
TGCTTTTGAGGTCCCGTATCCCGTCGTCATGGGTTGGGTCACCGATACGTTCCACTGGAATTATGCCTTCCTGGTTGATTTTCCCTTTCTAGCGATCGGCGCTTTTCTCATCTGGAAAATTATCCCATCAGGTTATTTGTTTCGGCGCAGGAAAGAGAGTCACGTTGATGTATGGGGCGCAATCCTGCTGATTGCGTCGCTGGCCTGCCTGGAAACTGCCATCAGCCGCGGGGAGCAGGATCTGTGGCTCCAGTCGAACTGGATTGCTGCCGCGCTGGTTGCCGCCGCCATTTTCTTTATCGCGTTTCTGTGGTGGGACTACAGGCCCGAAAATCCCTCGCCGGTACTGCACTTGCGCATGATCGTGCGGCAAGCGTCCCTGCGCTCCTTCTTCCTAGTGATACTGATCGTGGGAGCGTTCTTCGGCGCCGGGCTTTACGTCGTGCCGCAATACCTTCGCTTCGTCCAGGACTACAGCGCCTTGCAGGCGGGCGGTTTTATTTCCATGTACACGCTCGGCCTTGGCTTAGGTCTGCAGCTCACTTTGCACGTGCTGATTCCCCGCCTTAGACCTGTGCGCACGCTGGTCTGCGGGTTGCTGCTCTTGATCGCGACGTGCGCCGCGATCTGCTATATCTGGACCCCCACTACCCCCACCATAGTCTTGGGGCCCGCAATTTTCCTGCAAGGGTTTTCCATCGCGCCCGTTCTCACCGCTGCCGGAAACGTTGTCACCTCCAACGCGCCGGTAGCCGACGTCAATGACATTTCCACCACATACTTCTTCGTGCGCCAGCTCGGCAACACTTTTGGAGTCACCGCGGCGACCGTGATGTTCGATCGCCGCATGACGCTGCATTCCTCGCGCCTCTTGGACATTTCCAATCGTCTGGACGCCACCACTCGCTCCACCCTGGCGCAATATGCCGCTCTGATTCACCGCAACGGCGGCCCTAGCAGCGATCCCGCGCTGGGAGCATTGCAGCTCTTTCAAAATAATGTGATCACCCAGAGCAGGCTGTTCTCGTACATAGACGTCTACTTCGGCTTGGCGACGCTAGGAGTGGTCGCCCTGGTCTCGATAGCCATCACAAGAATAAAACCCAAACCAGGTCCTCACCATTTCCACCCGTGGTAATTCGCGACGCCTCGCTCCCATTCCCCCTCTTCTTAATTGCCGGCGGCGATTTCTTCTCGCTGCGCCAAATCCTGTTCCGAATCTGTGACCTCAATTCCAGTGGTTCGCTCCGTGAGACACAATGGCGACCTGCAGGTGACAAAACCTTTACATCTATTTCTGTGCCTCGGCCGCCAACCAGCACGTCCTATCACTGAGCGCATCGTGGGAACAATTCCGCCAAGTGCCGTTCCGGTGGAATAAAAGCCTCGACGCGGCAGTTAACTTAGATACGGATGTGAACGTGAGCATTGGCCGGACCCAATAGGAGGAGAGGCAGTGCTCCGGCCCGAGCAAGCCAAGATATCGGAAGGACGACAACGGTGAGCGGACCAGAACAAGCCGAGCCATCAGAGTTGACCGAAGCGGACGTTGTGCACCGTGCTCAACACGGCGATGCCGTCGCGTTTGAACGAATCTATCGTTTGCACAGCCGAAAGGTTTACGCTTTGTGCCTTCGTATGACGGGAGACCCAACCGAAGCCGCAGATCTAACTCAGGATGTCTTTTTGCAGCTCTTCCGGAAGATCGGCACGTTCCGAGGCGAATCGTCCTTCTCCACTTGGCTGCATCGGATGGCCGTCAATATCGTGCTGATGCGTTTTCGCAAGAAACCAATAGCGGATACATCCTTGGACGCGCTCACCGACCCGGAAGATGAGTTCAGCACATCGCCCAAGGAATTTGGGAGCCCCGATCTGCGACTAAATGGCGTCATTGACCGCGTCATTCTTCAAGCGGCCATCAACGAGCTGCCGCTCGGATACAAGGCGATGTTTATTCTCCATTACGTTCAAGGATACAAATACACCGAGATCGCCGAGATACTCGGATGCACGGTGGGAAATTCGAAGTCACAGGTGCACAAGGCACGCATGCGGCTGCGTGAACTGTTGCAGAGATCGCTCAGAGCTGCTCCGCATCGTCGTCGTAAAGCAACATACGGCTCCCTCGTGATGGACCGACTGAAATATATCTTCGATGATGCTACGGCATGAACGAGCCGCAAGCCCAGTCCGACCGGGTAAAATTGTCAGAGATAACCAAGAAATAAAAGTCGCAGAAAAGTAGTCAGTCGAATGGAACGCAGGCCCCGAATTTAGGCTTTGAGCTGCCGTTCACACAAATCCGACGGAAGGTGACCATGGCTTTCCCGCGTCTCTTTGAGATTCACGAACAACGATGGTTCCCGCAATTCCTCCGTGATCAATTCGTCGACGGCCTGCAGATGATCCTGGAAATCATGAATACTTATGAGCCGATCGCGCACCTGTTGCGAAAACGTTTGGAGGAATGCGGTTCCGAACGCGTGGTGGATTTGTGCTCGGGAGCTGGTGGGCCCTGGCCATCGCTCGTACGCCATTTTGAAATGCAGGGAGGCCCAGCGCCCGAAGTTTTTCTGACTGACAAATATCCCGACACAGGAAAACTTCATGACTTGGAATCTCCGATCGCACATCGCATTCACTTTCTCAATCACTCGATCGACGCGACGCGGATCCCGGGAGACCTCCACGGCTTCAGGACGCTATTTTCCTCTTTCCACCACTTGAATCCCGACGAAGCACGCGACCTTCTGCAGGATTGCGTTGATAGGAAACAGGCCATCGGTATCTTTGAGGCGCCCGCGCGTCACACGCTAACTCTGTTGTCTATCTTTCTTGTTCCGATCGCCGCTTGGCTGTTCGTCCCCTTCCGGCGTCCCTTCCGTTGGTCGCGTCTCATGTGGACGTACGTGATTCCCGTGATCCCCTTCGTTCTCTTTTTCGATGGCTTGGTTTCCTGCCTGCGCGCCTACTCGCTCGGCGAACTTAAAGAGATGACCAAAAGAGTTTCCTCCCAGGGATACCGATGGGAGATCGGGGAAGAGCCCGGGGGATTGTTGCCCGTTCGTATTACCTACCTATTCGGCTGGCCACAAACCATATCCGCCGATTCAGCCGATTAAACCCGGAGCAACGAACACCGCCCTGCATTTGACGAAACCAGCGATTCGCGTAAAATATTCCTCACCAACAAGTTGGGCCTGTAGCATTTCAACAATTTGTTGAAACGGCTTCGCTTAGCTACGAAACCACCCTCTCAAATCTCTTCTCTGGGACTCACTTTGGACTCCCTGAGTGAGGTGAACGCCGACAGCGCGTCGCAAATCCTCTCTCAGTTCGGCATGCTTGGATGAATCATTCCGTCCCCATTAAGAGGAACGATGCGCTAGACGTGCACGGAACCCGTGAACTAAAATGTTCTGGTTCCGATCACAATTCCCAGCAAGCATACCTTGCAATCTGCTCGGCGACTGCAGTACTCTCAGACGTCCCATTGCCCACCAACCGCCCGTTCTTTGCCCCTCCGACCGGGCTGCTGCGATGCAGCGTTGACGATGCGGAAAAAACGCAGAAGACTGCAGACTGCCTTCGTTCTTGCCCTTATTGCACTCTATCTCGTCGTGCTGGTGCGCGGAAGTACTGAGAGCACGCGAAGGGTGTTGCAGCTTCGCGATGAAACGCCGGCGCAGAGTCGCATCGCCGTGTCGGTATTGGTGACCAACGTGAACCCGGCGGATCAGGAATTGACGGCGCAGCTGGGGTTTCGGCTCACGGGGGACATCGCCCGGGACGAGGTGACTCCGGCAAATGACTTGGAGCTGCTGATTAATAACGTGAGGGGCCAGCAGGAGTTCGACTTCCCGCAAGGGAAAAGGATGAACCGCATCGAAGCAGTCTTTCCCCTAAACGGCAACTTCAATAACTATCCTTTCGACCGTTACGAAACCACGCTTTGGCTGTTGATCACTATCCCGCCAACCTTCAATAAGGCACAGGTTTCTAAGGCACCCGAGAATCAACCACAAGTAGATCTCCACGAGCAGCAACTGGCCGTCGGCGCCGTCACCCTGCAACGGAGCACACCGATACCTTTGTCCCTCGTTGTATCGGCGGCGATTCCAGGTATCAAGTTTCAGGGAAGCGTCACACGCAACGAGAACACGCAAGTGACAGGGATTGCTTTGAATTTAAGGCGTGCAGATAGCCTGATCAGTTTATCCGTGCTCATCAATCTAATGATGACCGGCCTCGCCCTGAGCGTGTTTGCCATGGTGCTGCAGGTTACGACCGCGAAGGGACAGTTTGATCTTGTCCCGCTCTCAATGTCGCTTTCGCTGATCTTTGGCTTGCCGGCGCTGAGGAATGTCCAGCCCGGCGTGCCACCCGTGGGAGCGTTTAGCGACTATATTATTTTTATTTGGGCGGAATTGATCGTGGCGGTCTCGGCGGTAGTGACAGTTTGGCAGTGGGTGCTGCGAGCGCGTCCGAACTCCGAATCCTAGCTCGCAGAAAAGAATGTCGGAGCCGGAAGCGCCCGAAGGCCATCATGGACAAAGCAAAAAACCTCGCCGCTGCCAAGACTGAATTGCTGCGGCATACCGGGGCACTTTCGTTGACCACCCACCTTGCAAGCCACTCGGCGGCTGGATTAGTCTCAACTTCCCGTGCCCTCCAACAAACCGTTCTTTCCCCCGCGACAGCATCGCTCGTTCCATCCGGCCGCATGTTCTCGATGAGTCTGGTTAGGCAGTGCCTGCGGCTTTGCAGGAAAACCCCCTTCTTCTTCGAAAAGGCTTCAAAACCTGCGAATCCGTGATAGTGCCCCATGCCGCTCGGTCCAACACCACCAAATGGCAAATTGTGCTGGAGAATGTGAAAGAGCACGTCGTTTATCGTTACGCCGCCAGAGATTGTAAGTTCGAGCACGTGGTCTACACGCGCTGAATTCTCGTCAAAGTAATTGAGCGCCAGCGGACGAGGGTGGGCATTCACATAAGCTACGGCATCGTCCAGGGTGCGGTACGCTATCACCGGAAGAATCGGACCGAAAATTTCTTCCTGCATCACCGCCATGTTGTCGTTCACATCAAAAATGATTGTCGGCAGAAATACCTGGTTATTCCCATTGCTCACCTCGTTCGCTGGGTTGATTTGATGTATCGCAGCACCCTTTTGGCGCGCATCGGAAACGCAAGCTGCAAGACGCTCGTAATGATTCCGATTGATGATGCGGGTGTAATCGGGATTGTCCACGAGCTTGGCATAAAGCTTCTTTACCATTTCTCCAAAAAGACTGAGAAAGGCTTCCGGCGCGCCTGCGGAATCAGCAGATAATCCGGAGCCAGGCATGTTTGTCCCGCGTTGTATAGCTTGCCGGTCACAATGCGTTCAGCGGCGCGTCTCAGGTCATATTCCTGATGAATAGGTGCCGGCGACTTGCCTCCAGTTCGAGCGTGACCGGTGTTAGGTTGTCGCTAGCAGCTCGCATGATTAGTTTCCCCAACGCGAGTAGAACCAGTGAACATTAGGTGATCGAACGGCAGAGCCGAAAACGCAGCCGCGACCTCCGTCCTCCAGTCACCACAGTCACGTGGTCTTCGGGAAAGATCTTGGCGATGAGGTCTTTGATCAATTCGGCGGTGCGTGGAGCCAATTCGGATGGCTTTAGCATGGCATGATTCCCGGTTGCCAGAGCATCTACAAGGGGCGAGAGAGTTAGAGATGTCTGATAATTCCACGCGCCAATGATGCCCACTACGCCGAGCGCCTGGTAGACAACCTTCGCCCGCGATGGAAAGTAGTTCAGCCCGGTACCGACACAACAGGACTTCATCCATCCCGCTAAGTGCTTGCGACTGTGGCAAATTTGCTCCGCGAGCGGAACCAGCTCGAGAGCCAATGTTTCCTGCCGAGCCCGGCCGCCAAAATTCTCGCTCGTCGCACGCACGAATTCTTCTTGGCGTCCGACCAGCGCCGTCAACAGATTATCCAGGGTGGAAAGACGCTTCCGGTAGTCCGGAGCGCCGTTCTTCTGCGAGGATTCGTGCTGCTTCTGCAGTTGGGACCGAAGGCGAGCTTTTAGTTCGTCTTGTTCTGCGGTGATTGGGCTTTTCCATGGAGGTCTCCAGGTGGGCCGCCGCAGTAACAGCTTGCGTAACCCTACCTTCGGACTGATGGGCTGAACCTGTTTGCACGCCTATTCCTTTGTCATTCGGTGGCAGCGATTAAGTCACGGTCACCTCAACCTTGAACACACCTGTCCACTCGTAGCCGTTCGGGTTCCAGAAGATCGAGCCATCGAGCGGCTGGGTTCGGCCAAGAGCGTCGATTGCTCGCGACCAAATCTCATGGACGCCAGACTTGAGGTTCGCCTCGGTTGTCCACCGATACCAGGCATAGGGACTCTCGGGCACCTCGAATTTCGCGGGCTGCCAGCTTTGCCCGCGGTCCACCGACACCAGCACTGACTCCAAGCGTACCGAGCCATCGTTATAGGCCACGCCGCTGACGGTGACGACGCCCGCTTTCAGTTTGGCGCCCGACTCCGGCTTGAGGATGTAACTCATCAGGCGAATGTCCCAGGTCGGCCTGCTGTTCTCCATCGTGAATCTAAACCTTTCTCCTTCCTTGAGGAGGGACAGCGGAACGCGATACTCGGTCGCATGGTAGAAGTTCGTGGACTCGGCGGTCTCGAACCGCAGCCGACGAAGCCATTTCACCTGCATGGTGCCGAATAATCCGGGTGTTACCAGACGCACGGGCCCACCGTGTATGCCCGGCAGAGCCTCGCCGTTGAGCTTCAGGGCAAAAATACTTCTCTCCAGAACGGGTGCCACCGGCAAACTGTGCTCGAAATCCGGTTTTTCAAGCCCCATGGGCAAGTCGTGACCCTCGGCGGTTATGTATTTAACCTGCGAATCCACCGTGACGTTGTACTTCTCAAGTATGGCCTTCAGCGGGACGCCTGCGAAGCGAACGTTGCCCACTCCGCCTTGATTCCAGGGTGTCCCCGGGATGCCTGGGTATTGCGTCCGGCCATTTCCCGAGCATTGCAGGATCATCTCGTATTCAACCTGCTCCATCTCGAGCAACTCTTCGCAGCGAATGATGACTCGAGAGGGTCTGATCAGTCCGACCAGTTCGGTCTCCCAGCCCTTTAGCGGCAGGGGCTCGATCGTCATACCCTCGGCCAGGTCCTGGATATTGCGAACGAACAGGTACTTTTTGTCCGTGATGCATTGTTCGGCGAGTAAACCGACCGGAGTTGATAACACTAGAGGAACTGCGGACATAACCTCTAGGCGCTTGTCTTTCCCTTTGATCCACGTTGCTATTTCCGGACTGCGCGGTCGAGTTGGTTTGCTTAACGCAGTCCGTGTTGACACAAATCTCTCCTTTATGGGCTTACTCGACAGCGCTTGCGTCACTCGCCGTCGCTTGCCTCTTCGGAAGCGCCAATGGTTTTAGGCCACTTGTGACTTCGATCCCTCGGTGGTGATCTTGATCTGCCGGCCCGCGTTCCCTTACAGGTATTTCTCCATGACGTCGTCCGATTAGGGAAATTTCAGTGCGAGCTCCGCCGATTCCTTACCCTCATAGATCCTCGATAAAATTCATCTTCGCGTTCATGTCGCCGTAGAAGACCATCGCATCGAGGATCTGATTTACCGGTAGCTTGTAGAACGGATCATTGTCCGATGGGCGGAACTCCAGAGTTGCGTCACCAGCCCAGAGTTCACCTTTCTCTAGTGACCAGGTCATTCCGGTCAACTGCGACAATGCCCACTTGTTCTTTAGACCGGCCGCGTAGGGTATGAAACGCGTGCAGATGGTCATGTACGGCAATCCCTGCGCCTTGCCAGTCGGCTCAGGGAGCGGGAGCGTCAAATTGTAGGGAAACGGGAAGGTAGGCTTCCTGTTTGCCGGCAGGGGCATCGAAACCATCTTGCCGGTCTTCCGGAACGTGTAAGAAGCGATCCGGTTTTTGCTTCCTATCGGACGCTCATAAGAGCGCTCGAGGTAACCGGAGCCCATTTCACCGTGCCAGTCCACCCCGATGTCGGCGAGTTTCTTTGGGTAGCCGCCGGCTTCACGGCCGGAGGTCATGGCAGAGTCAGTGTCCACCCAGATCTGGGCCACATAGAGATAAATCTGTCCCTTGTATAGGCACGGAATCGTCTGAATGGCTTCCTTGTATGGCGGGAGTGTGCCTGCGCGATAGTTTGCGAAGACCACTTTCACTGCCGTCTGGCCCGGCGCCATCGGTATGCTGATGAGTTCGCATTGAGCCGGCAGCCACTCGGCAGCGGCCTCGGCATCCGTCATATAGTCAATCAACACCATATCGGTGTCGAGCCAGTCCCAACCTTCCGGGCCGAATTCAGGGTAGGTCGGCGCGTAAGAAGGCATGGAAGCCCCGAAGTTGTCCTTCGTCAATTTGCCTCTAAGCCCTGGTGCTATCGCGGGAGTAACCGCTGCTGTAGCCATCTTGATCTCCTTATCTTCTGAACGTTGATCCGTCGTAGTCGAAACGCGTTTACGCAACGCTGGTAGCAGCTACCTTCAGTGCTCCCACTTTCTCGGTTTTGAGCAACCGGGCGGCGTTGGAATAGAGGTACTTCTCCATCGTCTCGTCGCTGACCTGGAATTGATCCTGGAGTTTTAAGGTGTCCTCGACCATTACCTTCATATTGGTAAACGGGAAAGCGCTGCCGAAGACGAGCTGATCAGGGATTCGCTCCAGGTTCATGGCATAGAGAAACCCGTTCGGCCAAAACATGTAGACATCGGCAGAGAGGTGGAGCTGGGGCCACTTGGCGCACAGACCCAGCACTTCTTGAACGTAGGGATAGCCTCCATGGGCGAGGACTACCTGCACCTTCGGGAATGAGAACAGCAGCCGGTCGAGAGCTTGAGGATTGTTGAACGAGATGTCCGTTCCGGCGAAAAGTCCTGTCTGGATTAGCAGGAAGGCGCCGGTCTCGTTGAGAACTTCCAGAATCGGCCAAAAGGATGGGTTGTCGGTGAACGTTCCCATCTTTCCTAGCCCGACCGTCTGATAGCCCGGCTCCAAATTGGCACCAGCCATACCCAGCTTTTTGATAGCTCTCTCGACCTCCTGAGCGGTCTTGTCCGGGTCCTGATCGAGGTTCACCTGGGACAATCCAAAAAATCTACCCTTGTACTTGTTCTGCAGGCCTGCCAGCGTGTCGTTGTCCATGCAAAAATCAGGCATGCCTCCGGCATAACGGCCGTTCACTACCACCGCGTCAATTCCCGCATCGTCGATTTCTTTCCACCACTGCTCCATGGCTCCGGGCTTGTCTACTCCCATTTCTATGGTGGGCGAACTCGTGTTTGCCCCGCGATTCTTGACCCCTAGGTGGGTCTTCATCAGCATGTTGTTCTTGAGGTCGAACAGACCCTTGTAAGGCTTGAGCGGCGGCCGGTTGCGGAAATCGATGATCTTTCGCTTGGGACTAGTCATGATCGCTTCCTCTCCTTCGTGTATTGAATCTCTCGAACACGAGACATCGCACACTCATCAATTCGGCAAGCAACTCCAGAAAACGTCGAACTGTGTCTTTTGCTTCGAGGCGCCTGGGGGCACCGACTAAGCTAGCAACGCCAAATCATGCAGACCATTGGTAGAAGTGACAGGTTAGGAAAGCAGGAGAAGGACGATTGTTTGTCCTTGTTTCCTTGAGAAGAAAGCGAAACGGAAATGAGGGCGAGGCGATACGCGCTGTCGCGTGATGACGCTCTAGGCTTCTCGGGATGTGGAGGATTGGTACTTTTGACAATTGCCAGCCGGAGCGGGATGTCTCACGTTACGCCGTATGCGACTGACTATTCTCTTCCTCCTCGCCTCCTGTCTGTATCCGTCAATGACACAAGCACAGACCTCTGCTGACGTTCCCGTCATCAAGATTACGAAAGAAGCCAGCTCGATCAAGTTCAACGTGAAGGCGTCGGTGGCAATAGACGGTACATTTGATAAGTGGGATGCCACGATAACCATGACCTCTCCTGATGTGGAGACAGGCGTTTTGGACATCCAGATTCAGGCTGCTAGCGTGAATACCGGAAGCGGAATGAAGGACGGCAAGCTGAAGGGGAAAGACTTCTTTGATGTCGAGCACAATCCGTTGATCACGTTTCACTCAACAAAGGTTGTACAAACGGGTCCTGACACGTTTGACTTCGACGGCGACTTCACGATACGTGGAGTGACCAAACCCGAGAAGCTGACGTTTACGCTTTCCGGAAAGGGGACTGGCACCGGATCGATTACGGGGACTATGGCCTTCGACCGAAAGCAATACGGGATGAACAGCGGCATTCCGTTTATCAAGATCGCTGACCGCGTCGAAGTGACCGTGGACCTCCATGGAAAGCGAGTAAGCGGACCACCGTTGGTATTTAAGCAGTAGTCTGGCTGGCTTTACTCGACTGCCCGTTTCCGATTAGTTCCGGCTCTGATGCACGTACTTGTTGATTCGAGATTCCCTCTCAAAATACTCGATGGTCGCTTGAGCACGCGGGGCATGTTGGCAGATGTTTCAGAAATTTCTCGGTGAGGCAACTGCGTTTTGCGAATCGCTTGTAAGGTCGCGGAACCGGCCCAGGGGTTAGCGCATAACGCCATTCACGAGATCCGCTCACAGAGCTGCCGTGAGAACGGCCAATAATAAGGCTTGAACGCACGCAAAAATTCCGCCTGCCAAGAAACATTAACGGGCGGCGCTTGACACATCATGTGTCGCGTACGGCCGTTTTGAATGAGCGTTATGCGTGACCGGACATTATGCAGTTGGTGTTCTGCTGGAGAGCCGTCTAGCGGACAAACTCGCGTTTGTTGAAAGAACGCGACGTCTCATCAGGAACTTCGTAGCAGCCAAGATAGCGGCAAGGGCCGCCGGAGCATAATCGCACATTTCAGCACCTGAACTACGTGGCTGAGAAGACTTGCTGAAAAACGCAGCGAGTATCGCCGCGAAAACCAGCGGTCGCGCGCTTTGCTTGATGCACAAACGGCTCTTCCCGAGAGCGGGGAGAGCCGCCCCATACAGAGGCCGTCCCATTGGAAAAAAAGACAAAGGTGAGAAGAAAAAGAAGTGGAAAGAGGAAGAAGGGGGAAAACAGGATCAGCCAGGCAAAAGCCCCGTGGGCACCTATGCCGACGGTCATCCTTTCCATGACATACAGTATCTCGAAGCAAAACTGATTTTGAAGCCGGACCGCTTTACGTCTGTAGAAAGTTTCCGGGAATTTGGGAAGCTGGTAAAGAAGACCGCAAAAAGCGAAGATGTGGATTTCATTCCGGATGCGGAGGCTGGTTTGCGGCCCAATATCCGCGAAATTCTTTTCCTAGATACGCCCGACTTCCACTCAAAGCTACCATTCGCCTAAGTGACATGGTGTGGGCGCGTCGTTCAGATCCAACCGAACTTGGTCGTTCGCCGGGGCTCAGGCGTAAGGGCAGCGCACACGTAGGCTTTCGCTGCGAGTAGGGGTTTGGGTCGGTTGAGGCGTTTCGTTATCTTCCGCTGGACCCTGCTCCGGTCTCCCCATTTCCCCCCAGATTGCCCCCACCTTGGCAAGAAATATGGCCACAGGCAGGTCCGGGCTTTGTTCTCACATCAGCTGCGACGACCAACCTCTTCGGTATAATCCGATGCGTCCGCAGCATTCGTCGGAGTCCGCGTTGAAACGCAACCCATCTTCTGAGCCTCGGTCGTTAGCGCGACCAAGTCTACTCGGAGGAAGGAGCCGACGCGTCTAGTTAGCCCAGTGACGCTTTAACCTAATCTTAACAATGCATTCATGCCCTATTCATGTGCATCCCTTAAGTCCTTTGCAGCGTGAATTTTGGGTGGGCTTTTTTGGGTGGACGTTCGTCGCGGTTGCTTTAGTAATACTCATGCTCCCGGTACGGGCCCTTCATTCCTTTGCCTGAGGTGTGTAATGAAATTGAACTTCGCACGGGTTGGGTGTGTCATCGTATTTCTGTTTGTGGTTCTTGGTCATGGTTCCACGTTTGCACAGCAGACCTTGGGGTGGATCGACGGCACAGTCACCGACTCATCGGGGGGCGTAGCGGAAGGCGTAGTTGTGAAAGCTCGCAATGCCGCGACGAACCTTGAGGTCACCACCGTCACCAAAGGCGACGGCTCGTTTCACATTTCTGGCCTGCCTATTGGCGATTACCAGTTGACGTTTTCCAAGGACGGGTTCAAAACGTCCAGTTATCCGCATATCCTGGTGCAGGGTGACCGGACCGCGACGGTAAACGGGCGATTGGAGCCAGGATCGGTTACCGCGACGATAACGGTAAACTCCACGCCTCTGCTTAACCAGACGGACACCACGACCGGCTACATCCTGGGCGAACTCCAGATCGATAACACGCCATTGGGTACTGGAAGCTTTACCCAACTGGCCATTTTCAGCCCTGGGGTGAGTGCCGACCTGCTCAACACGTCAGGCACCAACGCGGGGTTTGGCAACCAATCAATCTGGGCCGACGGTCAGCGCGATTCGAGCAACAGTTTTACTTTTAATGGAGTATCCGCAAACAACATTTTTAATGGTAAATCGTCAAGCCAGGTCACTTCGGCGCGTGTCGCCGTGAACATCGGGGAAAGCGGAAACAGCACGAACAATCCTAGCGGCCAGATTGTAACCAGCACATCCGTGTACGGCGCGATTGGGCAAGCGCTGCCTACGCCGCCGGTCGAAACAATCCAAGAGGTTCGCGTGAACTCGGCGATGTACGACGCGTCGCAAGGGGCGAACAGTGGGGCGCACATCGAACTCACCACCAAGTCGGGAACCAACGGCTTTCACGGCGGCGCCTACGAGTACTACCAGACTACCGCATTCGACGCCAATCAGTGGTTCTTCAATCAGAACGGCCTTTCACGGCCACCGCTGCATCGCAACGTGTATGGCGGCTATTTGGGCGGTCCGATAAAGAAAGACAAAATCTTTTTCTTCGGCTCCTACCAAGGCCAGCGTGTTGCAGATCACTTGCTCGATACATCTTTTGTCGCGGTCCCGCCTGATTTGACCGATGCCAGAGACGCAGCATCCATCGCCGCCGTCGCGAACAAAGATTTCGGAACGACGCTTACCGCCAACGACATCACACCGCAGGCGTTGGCCATCCTACAAGCGAAAACGAAATCGGGTCAGTTCTTTATCCCAAGCGCCGAAACCGATCCAGCGAAACTGGCGACTTTGCAAAACCTGGGCGCCGATGCCAGCATTCAGGGTTCCGGTTCTCTTTTCACGGCCGATCAAGCAAACGGAAACATCGATTACAATATCAGCGCCGCAGACCGCCTTGCCGCAAAATACTACTTTCAGCGCAATCCCAATACGACTCCGTTTGCAAACAGCTCACTGATTGGGTTTCCGCAGACAATGAACGCAGGCAGCCAAGCTTTCTCTCTGACCAATACGACAATCATTACTTCGAATCTGAGCTGGGAGCAAAGGTTTGGTTTCATCCGGGAACGAGCCTTCGCAACGACCGCTCAATCTCTTTCCCCGTCCGATGTAAATCTGAATCTGCTCGGCCTTTCGTTGTTCCCGCAAATCAATATTAAAGAGGCCGACGGGACAAGTGGTTTTGGCGGAAATTTCAACCTAGGCAACCAGCTGGGGATTGGCCCATTAAATAACTTCGCGAACGCCGGCATCTTTCAAAACAATTTTGAAGGTGAGACAAGCCTGAATTGGGTCCATGGGCGGCACACGTTGACCGCGGGGGCCAGTCTCGACTTCACGCAATTAAACGTGATTAACAAGAACAGCGAAGTAGCGCGAATAACATTCTTTGATTTCCCCGGATTTTTGCAGGGACAGATCTGCGGGCCGAACACCGTGGCCTGCAGCGGTCAAGATACCTCCCAAATCTTGAACGGGGCGACCAACCGCTACTACCGGGCCAAACAAGTAGGCGCTTTCGTGCAAGACGACTTCAAGATCCGGAAAGACTTGTCGGTGAACATCGGCCTGCGTTGGGATTGGGATGGTCCATTGGACGAAAAAAACGGCTTTCTGACGAATTTTTACGCAAACGATTATTCGTACGACGTCGCAACCGACACAGTCAATAATATCGGCCTCGTCGTTGCTGGGAATAATCGAACGTTTGGCACCAAGGGCGTAAGCAATTCCACGCTTACAGGGCGGCAGTGGGGCTTTGCGCCCAGGATCGGAGTCGCCTACAGTCCGTCGTTCCTCAGGGATCTTGTAATCCGCGCGGGATTCGGAATGTATTACGACCGCGGGGAGTATTTTACGGAGCTCTCGCCGCCGGCGGGAGGCGGAATCAGCGGACCGTTTGGTGTAACAGTCGAAGAGCCATTCGTCGTGCCGTTCTTCTCCCCGGCGGGCGCAACGTTCGGCAATCCGTTTGGTACCAACCCTATTCCACCGCCTCCGTCGAATCTTTCTTCGGTTGTAGCTTTAGTTCCCAATGCCGCGCAGTTAATCGCCAATACCACACCGTTCTGCACTTCAACTGGACAGTCCGGTTGCGGCCCGCTGTTTTTCGGTGGATATGATCCCGCCAATAAATTGCCTTACTCCGAAAACTGGACGCTCGATGTGCAATGGCAACCTGTCAATAGTGTGGTTCTGACAGTTGGTTACATCGGCAACCACGGCGTTCACGGATTGATTCCGCTTCCGTTCAATCAAGCCGTGATCGCCACACCTTCGAATCCTGCTCTCATGGGAGGGCCCAATCAGCAGAATTTCTCATATGGTTACAACGTTCCTGGCTTAAACGCCGAAAATGTCAGTACACTGGTGGATGGCTTCCCCACTGGCAATGCGGCTCTTCGCGCACCTTTTATAGGTTACGACCCAAACTCCGATTTCAACAAAGCCGTGGGCATCTCGAACTACAACGCATTGCAACTAAGCGTGCATAAGCGCGTCACGCACGGTCTGGAGATTACCGGTTCATACACGTGGTCGCATACGCTGGATGAACAAAGCGGATTGGGACTTTTCTTTACGGGCAACGACCCGAACAACCCGCACTCTTCGTATGGAACTTCGGATTTCGACCGCACGCACGTCTTTGCACTCAACTACCATTACGAATTCCCGACTATGCAGAATGCAAATACGCTGGAGCGATATTTGGTGAATGGTTGGGGACTCAACGGCGTTACCGTCTATCAGAGCGGCCAGCCCTACAGCGTCAATGACTTCAGCGGCGGCGCGGCAAGCATTTTCTACGGAGGCGGTCAGGATGCGATTACCAACCCCATCGTGCCGGTCGGCGGCGTAGGGTCGAGCGCTCCGAATCCTATTCTGCAAGGCACCACCGGCGTAAACGCCAACAAGCCTGTGCTAAACGCGGCAGCCTTTGGAATACCTGCTCCATTTGCTCCCGGCACAAACGGCGTCCCACCCTGTCAGGGCACAGGTGCCAGCCAGATTTGCGATTTCTATGAGACGGGCTACGCGGTGGGCGGACGTAATATATTTAGGGGGCCCTTCCAAACCAGATGGGACCTTGCCGTTTTTAAGAATTTCAAAATCAGTGACCGTTTCAATTTGAGGTACGACATTCAAGCTTTCAACATTTCTAACCACCCAAGCTTCGATATCCCCAACAACAACGTCGAATTCAATCCGTTTTTTGCCAATCCTCCGGTTTACACCCAATCGAATTCGGGTCTCAATCCCTGCGTAGGACCACCGGCGAATGCTTACGCGTGCCCTCCGGGAGGTCACCTGGGTGAGATTCAGCATACGATCGGAAGCCCCCGATTTCTCCAAATGGCACTCCATCTGACGTTCTAAGTCGAATTGTGCAAGGAGCGACCGTGAAGGGAAACTGGCCGACAGTTGCTGGTCTTCTATTCGTTGTAGCCGTCGGACTCGCGCCGTCCGCGTGGGGCTGGGGGTGTACAGGACACCAAGTTGTCGCCGTTATAGCGGAAAAACATCTCACTCCTCGCGCTCGGGATATGGTGGCGCAAATTCTTGCCGCTGGTCCCATAGACCCAACTTTGCGGCGGTTTTGTGGAGCAAATGCCCTCGACGCATTTGTTGATTCATCCACCTGGGCGGATGACCAGCGCAGTATTCAGCCCGACACAGCGGGGTGGCACTTTATAGACATCCCGCGCGGTGTGGCGAAGGGCGACATCGCATCATACTGTCCACCTTCAATCAGTTGCATCACCAGCGCGATTGACGATCAGATGGCAATCCTTCGGAATATCAATGCGGGCGCGCAGGCGCGTGCTGACGCCTTGCGATACATCATTCACTTCTTTGGCGATCTACATCAGCCTCTGCATGCAACAACCAACAATGACCTCGGTGGAAATTGTGTTCCGGTTTCATTCTTCGGCGCCGCGCCTCAGGAAAAAAACGTGGCGAAGGAGAGCTACGCGCCGAACCTCCACAGCATCTGGGATACCGACATCATCGAGCGTTTCGCCAACGGACAGACGCCGCAGCAGTTTGCGGACGAGATGGCTATTAGGTTCAAAGCGCAGATTCCTGCATGGCTGCGCGAGCGGGTTGACGTTGTGTCCTGGGCTTGGGAAAGCCACCAAGTCGCCGAGGACAGTATTTACGGAGTCCTGCCGAGAAAAGTGGCCATTGAAACACCGGTAGAGGTCAACGCCTGTTCGGACGACCAGCACATTTCCACGCGAATGCTTAATCTCCACGAGCAGATCGGCGCTGATTACCAAGCGGTCGCAGAAGGTGTCATTCAAGAGCAACTGACGAAGGCGGGGATCCGTTTGGCTGCCGCGCTGAACGCAGTATGGGAATGATTCAGCGGTTCATTCTCATTTCGAACCACGTGAAGGCTATCGCAGGGATTGGCGGATTAGATTCACGTTCTCCTCAAACTCATCGGGAGGTTGCCAGTAATGTGTTTTTCCGAATTGCTCCTCATTGGACAGCCGAACAAGTGAAAGCGCTCGTCCGGCCCGCGTTTATCGGGCATTCGCCTAGAGCTGAGCAGATGCGGCTGAGTTCGCTGACGCAGGTACCTCAATCAACGACCAGGAGCCAAGTTCTAATCGTAACGCAGCGCGACCATAGGATCGACGCGCATGGCGCGGCGTGCTGGAATGTAAGAAGCCGCGAGCGCAACGCCGACCAGCACGAGCGCGACGCCCAAGAACGTAACTGGATCGTAGGTGCCAACGCCGAAGAGGAGGCTTGCCAGGAAGCGTGCCAGAACGAGCGCACCCGCCAGGCCAAGCCCAACGCCGATAAAAGTCAATTTGAGAGTTTGTCCGAGAATCATTCCGCGCACGTCGGTGAGCTGCGCTCCAAGCGCCATACGTAACCCAATTTCTTGCCTGCGCTGGCTGACCGTATAGCTCATCACACCATAGATTCCGATGGCTGCGAGCAAGAGCGCGAGCGCGGCGAAGATTCCCACCAGGACTGCTGAAAAGCGGCGCGGGGAAACGGAATCGGAAATCAGTCCATCCATGGTTGTCATGCGCGTGATCGCCGCATTGGGATCCGTCTTGTGGACCACATTCGTTATCGCGGCCGCAACAGTGAGGGGATCAGAAGCGGTGCGCACCACAAGATAGGGCGTCCATCCGCCGGCGAAGTACGCGTCATAGGTCGGACCCGCATCGAGTCCAAATTGGTGCACGTTGCCGACGATTCCAACGATCGAAAACCAGCACGGTTTGGGGTCCAGCGAGCAGAAATTGACGCGCTTTCCGATCGCATCTCCTTGCGGCCAGTAGCGCCGCGCCATACTCTCATTGATGAGCAAGTTCAGCACTTTCCAATCGTCCGGATGGAAGGTGCGGCCTGCGCGCAAGGGGATACCCATAGAAGAAAAATAGCCAAGGCTCACGGTACGAACCTGAGCGATCGGCCGGGATCCAGCGGCGGGAACGGGCTGGCCTTCAATCACGAATCTCGAAGCCTGACGAAATTCATTGCCGAGCGGTAAGTCGTCGATTCCTCCTACCTCCTTGACCCCGGGCAGCGCGCGGATTTGTTCGGCAATTTGTTCAAACTCCAGAGATTGCTTCTCCCCCAGCTTGAGCTGCTCTTCCGAAGAGAGCTGATTAATTTGTGCCATAGAAAGCGCAGGCTGCTGAATTTCTATTGTCAGGATGTGGTCGGCCCGGAAGCCAAGATCGACTTTCAGCAGCTGCTGAAAACTCCTGAGCAGCAAGCCTGCACCGATGAGCAGAACCAGAGCCAATGCGATTTCCGAAATCACCAGCAGGTTGTGGGTCTTGTGATGGCCTGATGAATTGGCTCCCTTGCTTCCCTGTTTCATCACGCCGGTCAGATTTGTCTTTAGCGTGCGCGCGGCGGGCAGCAGACCGCAAATCAGGCCTGTCGCGAGGCAAATTGAAATTGTGAATGCCAAGACCCAACCGTTTAGCCCTGCTCCCTTCAAGATGGCGAGATTCCCGGGAACCAACGCCATCAACGCTTTCAGCCCGGCAATAGCGAAAAACACTCCTAGCACTCCGCCCAGCAGGGAAAGCAAACTGCTCTCGGTGATCAACTGGCGGATCAATCGCCAGGGGCTCGCCCCCAGGGCCGTCCGTATCGCAACTTCCCGTTCACGCGCAACGTTGCGCACAAGGAGCAAGTTCACGATATTGGCGCAAGCGATCAGGAGGACGAGTCCCACCGCGCCCAACAAGACAAACAGAACGCTGCGCAAGTCGGTCGCTGAGGGATCCTGAAGTTTTTGTACCAGAACGCCGAAACCTTTATGAGCCTCCGGGTAGGCGATTGCTTCTTGTTGATTGAGTCGGCCGATTTCGTCGCGCGCCTGCGAAAGACTGATGCCGGGGTTAAGCCGGGCGATGGCAACAAATGCGTGATGAATGTGCTCGCTTAGGTCGTCGTCATATTGGCCGAGGGGCATCCACAAATCGGCCCAGCGCAAGAACTGAAAACCGGAGGGCAAGATGCCGACAATTGTATAGCGCTTGTTGTCGAGAGTAACTGTGCGGCCAACAACCGCGGGATCGCCCCCAAACTGGCTTTGCCAAAGGCGATGGCCCAGCATCACTATCGGCGCGCTGCCGGCTCGGTTCTCTTCGGGGACGAAGGAGCGGCCCGTGACGACGCGGGCTCCCAACATTGGGAAAAGGTCAGAACTCGCATAGCCAACCAGCACGCGCTGAGGCTCGCCATCGCCTGTAAGGTTGAAGCCTTTTGAGATTTCCGCGTAGGCCCCCATCTCTGAAAAGCTGGTGGCTTGCTGGTGCCAGTCGGCGTAATCACCGGGAGACAGCCCCCCCTTGGGAACCTGTGGTGGGTACGTGTTCCAAATCTCGACCAGATTTTCCGGGTGAGGGTAGGGAAGAGGTTTTAGCAACACGTTTTCGACCACGCTGAAAATCGCCGTGTTTGCCCCAATCCCGAGCGCCAGAGTAAGCACGGCAACCGCAGTAAAACCGGGAGTTCTTGCTAGGCTCCGCACCCCGTGGCGAATGTCTCTCAGAAAGCTATCGAGCATCCTGAGTCCCTCGGCGGGCGCAATGTCTCCCATTAGGATTTCTGTTCATAGAATGCCAGTCCTCGTGTTTGACGTGAATTTCCGCTGGAAGGATTCCTCGAATGTTGCAACAGAGGCGCACGGGCTGGACCGCTCGAGGGCATACCGGTTGGCGCGGATGGCGGCTGCTGTGGCGAACGCTGTGCACAAAGTACTCTTTCATCTTGCCGCGTACAGCGGTTTGCGTTCCGGGGAACTTGCTGGGTTGCATGTTCAAGACTTGGACTTCGCGCGCGGAGTTATTCGTGTGCGCCGTTCGGTCTGGAAAGGGATGGAAGTGGCACCCAAGACGCGAAAGGGCTACCGGGACGTACGGATTGATTCAACCAGCACATGCTCAGGGAGCATCTTGGCAGCCGCACCGCTGGGCGCGTCTTTCAATCAAGGGTTGGCACTCCCCTTGAGAACCGGGACATTTGCAGGCGGGTTCTGAAACCAATCTGCAGGAAGCTAGGGATCCAGCCCGGTGAATGCACGCCTTCCGTCACGGTCGCGTGAGTCAATTGCAGGCAAATGGTGTCCCAGCCGACTTCAGCAAGAGTCAGGTGGGGCATTCCAGCTTGCGAACCACGAGCGGGTACACGCATTTCACAGATGCGTTTAAGCGCGAAACCGTCGAGCGTTTGGCACCAAAAAAAATTGATGTTCTGTACTCAACCCGCTTAGTTGTACTCAATTGCAATCGCACCTAAGCGCGTATAAAATGAAAGCGTTGTAGGATTTCTCTTCAGCGATTCCGAAGGGCCTGTAGCTCAGGTGGCTAGAGCGCACCCCTGATAAGGGTGAGGTCGGTAGTTCAAGTCTACCCAGGCCCACCAGCCTTCGCTCGCGGTAGTCCTGTAAACAGTGTTAACACTACGGCTCGGCGAGCCAGTTGGTCCTCAATTCCTCGCAGCCATCTTCTTGCCGTTCTTGACTTCCACATACGCGATGCCGTTCACTCCGCTGCACGCCAGCCACAAATTGCCATCCGGCGTATGCACCATATTGCGCACCACGCCTCCGCCAGACGGAATCACCCAGGTTTGAAATTTCTGTGTCGCAGGATCAAACCGCACCACCGTATTCGGCTCCGTCCCTGACTCGCTGTACCAAATAATATTCCCCACGGAAGTGATCCCGTAAGGCTGCGACCTCGGACCGCCCGGCGACGGCCACTCGGCCGTCTGACCGGTCTTGGTGTCTAGCCGGCCCAGATAACCGCGCGCGTAATCCGTGTACCAAATCACGTCGTCGGGCGTGATGGTCACGCGCCGCGGACGCGAATCCACGTGCGGCAAAACGTACTCGTGAATTTCCAAAGTGTCCGGATCGATGCTCGCGACCTTATAGCTTCCAAACTCCACGAAGAAGGGAACTCCTTTCGAATTCACCACCATGCCGTAGGGATTCGATTTCGCCGTCGGCGACTTCACTACTTTCACTTCGCCGGTGCTTGGGTCCAGCCTTCCTACCATGTTGCCGCCTTGCACCGTAAAATATATTTTTCCGTTCGGCGCAAAGAGCAGCGTGTGAGGATCGTGCGCCTTCGCATCCGGCATCGGATATTCGGTCACGTCGCCTGTCTTCGGATCCAATTTGCCGATGTAAGCTTTAAAATTCGCGGTGAACCAGATGTTGCCGTCCCTGTCCGCCACCAAGCCGTGCGGACCGGACATGGGCGTCTTCAACGGATATTCCTTGAACTCATTTGTTTTAGGATCGAACCGTCCCAGGACGTTGGCCATCTGCCCCGTGTACCAAACGGAGCCATCTGGCGCCACCAGCGGATCGTGCGGCCGCGATCCCGGCGTGGGCACTTGCCATTCCTTGATCGAAACTTCAACGCTGCCCAGAACCACCACCGCGTCTGGCTGCGTCTTTTCTGGGAAATTTTTTGCGAGATATTGTGTCACCACGGCGACTTGATCGGGAGGCACGTGCGCGCCGTCGTCGATCATCATATGCACCACCGCCTGCCATCCCTGCAGGGAATGTCCCGCGTTCGTCACCGTGCTCAGGCTGTGGCAGGTGACGCACGCGGCACTCACTGTCTGTTTGCCGGCGCCGTCAGGCAATGCGCTCTGGCACGACGAGGGAATCGCAAAGCAAAGCGAAGCCGCAACGATGGTCATAGTAGTTCTAGCTGTGGCCGCGAGCCGGAATCGCCTCGGCACATTCACGGCATCCAAAGCCCTGAGTCCCATATGATCCTCCACCTGCCCCGCTGCGATGCTCCAAGACTCAATGCGGCCGACGGTATCGAGAGGTTGCCCTGGAGGCAGTCTGCCTCCGCAGAGCTTTTTTACCCGAATAATCACGCATGGGAAAGTACAGAATTTACGGTATCGCATCGGGCCGCTTATGTTTGTCACCCTACCAAATTCACATGAAGCCCGAATGCGACATCCATAACCTGTACGCCGAAGCCATCGCTGCGGAAACAAACTCCGGCAAGCGCTACACGAGCATTGCGAAGATGTTCGCGGAAAACTTGCTCACCACCCTCTAATCGCGCGCCGCCTAGTCCGCCAAATCAACGACCTGCTGCTGGATCAAGAAACGATGCCGCGCGGCAATCAGGCGCAGGGACTCAACAGCAAAAAGAAATAGTCCGAAACCGCCGCCCTCTGCTGTTGCCGGCGACGTCAGTGGCTGCGCTTTGCAATATATTTTGAAATTGAAAGAGGCGGCTCACGAACCGCCCCTCCCATCGTCGTAGGCTAGCTCTAGTGCGAACTCGCGTCCGCGCTTGCACACGCAATGCCGGTCTGACTCGGCACTCCGGAAGTATCGACGAACACGAGGCCCCCGGGGTTCGTCAAGCCCGTCACGATTGGCGTGATAAATCCCGAAGTCATGTCCAGTGCGCCGACAAAATGCGCGCCATCCGCGGCCGTGTACGCGGAGCCGGGCGCAAAAGCCTTCCTGTGAATCGCGTACACCGCGTTCAAGGTCTTGTCGGCGACCAGCAGGTATCCGCTATCCGATGTGGCAAACGTGGTGTCGTCAACTTCCACGCGCGCCACGCCGGTGGGCGATTGATAAGTCAGCGG
>Ga0307476_10000742_pt1 | contig 22580 bp, 16 predicted proteins | sample atmos_gasesECM2C_2_FD_203314 | JGI IMG/M metagenome (GOLD analysis project Ga0307476, IMG submission 203314) | Hardwood forest soil microbial communities from Morgan-Monroe State Forest, Indiana, United States - atmos_gasesECM2C_05 | ecosystem: Environmental > Terrestrial > Soil > Temperate...
GTGCGGAGAAAGTTGGAGAACACAAAACTTCGATGCTGCAGGATCTCGAGGCCGGCCGGCCCATGGAATTGGAAGCTGTGGTAGGTGCCGTCGTGGAATTGGGAGAGCGCGTAGGACTTCCCATGACGTGCACTCGAACCTTATACAACTGCGCGAAACTGCTGGCGGCACGGGCTTCCCGGCAGTAACCCCAGTGAACCATGATCCAGAAATACCTTATGCCGGGCTCCACAAAAAATATTTGCAGCGGCCTTGACAATGGGCGTATACTGCTTCCGTTAGCTGGTCCACTTATCGGACCAGTTTGGAGCCAAGCTTGCCAGCCCTCCCTAAATCCGACTTCGAGTTTGTTCGAAAGAACAAGGTCTATGAGGAAGTCGCGAGACAGATCGAGCGCCTGATTCTGAAGAAGCTGAAACCCGGCGACAAACTTCCCTCGGAACGCGAACTGGCAGAGATGCTCCAAGTGAGCCGCAGTTCTATTCGCGATGCGATTCGTGGTCTGGAACTGATGGGATTGGTTGAGCCGCGACAAGGCGCGGGCACAATCGTTCGCGAGATCTCGGCCGATTCACTGGTCAATCCTTTCGCCAATGCGCTGAAGCGCAAGCAGGCGATGGTCGGCGAACTTCTCGATTTCCGCAAAATGCTCGAACCGTCGTTGGCTGCGCGCGCCGCCATGCACGCTTCTGCAGACGAAGTCGCGGAGATGGAAGAGATTCTGCAAAGGCAGCAAGCTAAGCTTTCCTGCGGAGAATCCACCATTGCCGAGGATGCCGAATTTCATTACAGCGTCGCTCTGGCTTCCGGAAACAGCGTGGTTCTGAAGGTTCTCGACATTCTGATGGATCTTCTGCGTGAGACGCGGGAACGGTCGATGCAGGTGCAAGGGCGGCCCGAGAAATCGCTTGCCGGACACCGCCGAATTTTAGCCGCGATCAAGCGCCAGGACGCTGAATCCGCAAAGGCGTCCATGCGGCGGCATATTGAAGACGTGGAAGAGATCGTACTTGACGAGTTTTGACCTCTGGAGGATTTTCGCCGTGGTCAGCTATGCGGCGATTCTGCGAGTTACGTGCACTCGCGGTCGCCTTGTAACGTGATTACCTCTGCCAAGTAGAGAGTAGGCTCGACCTACCCAATCTGGGGATTATCTGTTTTGACTGACCACGGAAATGACACTGCCGGCATGACCCTTGTGCCTCGAGATTCGGGCCACGCGTCGGAACCATTAGTAAGCTCAATCCCCCGTCAGCAGCCTGTAAATGATCCCATGACGGACATCGCCCCATCTTCCTTCGCGGCAACCTTGAAGCTGCGCGTCGCCGAAGCGCGTGTCGAGGATATCGGACGAGCCGTTGCGAGAATTGCGCCCGTCGACCTGAAACGCATGGGCGCGCGGCCTGGCGACGTGGTGAAAATCACCGGAAGTGCCACAGCGGTTGGCCGCGCCGAAATTTCTGAAGATGGCCACGAAGGCATGATCCAGATCGACGGAACATGTCGCAGTAATTGCGGCGCAGGCCTGCAGGAACAGGTTGCAGTGGCGCGCATTGACAGCGAACAAGCTGTAGCCGTGCGCTTCTCGCCATTGTGGGTAGGAGCCGCGCCCGCCACGATTGCTCCAGACCGAATACTTGAAGATCTTGTCGGCGTTCCCGTCATCGCGGGCTGTGTAGTGCGTGTGCCGACGTTTGCCAAGGCTGTGAATTTTCAGGTTGTGCGCACGATTCCGGCTGGCCCTGTTGTGATCGGCAAGCGCACTGACATTCGTGTGGTGGAAGGCGATTCCACGGTCGCTCGCGCCCCAGCGGTGTCTTACGAAGATATCGGAGGCCTGGAGCGCGAAGTAGCGCGGGTCCGGGAAATCGTAGAGTTGCCGTTGAAATACTCCCGCATCTTCGAACGCCTGGGAATTCTCGCGCCTAAGGGAGTTTTGTTGTACGGTCCGCCGGGAACGGGAAAGACGCTGTTGGCCCGTGCAGTCGCGGCTGAAAGCCGCGTGCACTTCATTCACCTCAACGGCCCCGAGATCATGCGGAAATTTTACGGCGAGAGCGAAGCGAAACTCCGCGACTTGTTCGAAGAGGCAGCCCGCAACGCGCCGTCGATCCTATTTATCGATGAGATCGATGCCGTCGCTCCCAAGCGCGCCGAGGTGACTGGCGAAGTCGAAAAGCGTGTTGTGGCGCAGCTGCTCAGCTTGATGGACGGATTTGTTGCGCGCGGTCAGGTCATCGTGATCGGCGCGACCAATATTCCCGAGGTCCTCGATCCAGCGCTTCGCCGTCCCGGACGTTTCGATCGTGAAATCGAAATTGGCGTTCCCAACACGCAGGCACGGCTGCAAATCCTGCGGATTCACACACGCGCTATGCCGCTAGCAGCGGACGTTAATCTTCAGGAGATTGCCGAACATTCCCACGGATTCGTCGGCGCCGATCTTGAGGCGCTGGGACAGGAAGTCGGCATGATTGCTCTGCGCCGATTCCTCTCTTCGACTCCCCTCGATACCGACGGCATTGCGGCTGAGGAATTGGGCGCGTTGCAGGTGACTCGAGATGATTTTCTCGCCGGCTTAAAAGAAGTCGAACCCAGCGCTACACGGGAATTTTTCATCGAGAAGAGTTCGTCAACGTTTGCGTCGCTAGGCGGTATGAACGAGGTCAAACGCTTGCTCGATGGCGTGATCGAGCACTCCCACATGCGCAACGAAATCTACGAGCAGGTTGGACTGGCGCCGCCGCGCGGCATCCTGCTGGCTGGACCGTCGGGTACCGGAAAAACCGCGATGGCGCGGGCTTTGTCGGGTGAAAAGCAATTTCCGCTCATCGCGATTGACGGGCCGCAACTTTATTCGAAGTGGTTGGGAGAATCGGAGAGAGCTCTGCGTGAAGTTTTCAAGAAGGCGAGACGGGCCGCGCCATGCATTCTGTTTTTTGACACCATTGACGCGGTCGCTCCAAAGTTCGGCGCGGATCAATTTGGCAGCGACATCTATCAGCGGATTCTCAGCCAGCTTCTACGTGAGATCGATAACTTGCGTGACGTAAAAGGTGTGATCCTGCTGGCCGCGTCCAATCGTCCCGAACGAGTTGATCCGGCACTGCTGCGCAGCGGACGCTTCGACTATATCTTGCCATTTGCAAAGCCCGACGCAGAAGATCGCGCTGCCATTATGCGGCTGTGCTGCCGCCGCATTCCGCTCGCGCCCGATGTCGATTTCGAGGATTTCGCTAACCGGACAGAAGGCCTCACCGGCGCCGATATCGAAAGCCTCTGCAAGAAGGCAACCCTTCTAGCGATTATAGAATTTCAGGACGGCAATCGCCCTGCGCCCTTTACGGTTTTGCGGAGTGACTTCTTGTCCGTTCTCGATTCCAATCGCAGCAATCTTCAGGAATTAGACTGCACGAACTCGTCGAACTATCGAGCCGGGAACTCTCATCCCGACCTCTCAACTAACTCAAGCGATAAAAAGAGGGCTGAATCATGAGTTACACAGAACTCACCGTTTGGACGCGCGGCATCATCATGGATAAAGAAGGTCGCGACATCGTCAACTCCATCTCCGCCTCTGCGCGAATCGAAGGCAAGTACGCTCAGGCAATGGAGAATTATGTCGACAATCCCGATCGCACCAACTGCCCGACGCGCAAATATTGCCGCGTGAGCGACGAGGTGCTCGAGAACGAGCTGACTTACGAAAACGAACATCCCAACATCGTCGTGCTCGTGGAAGGGACGATGGTCAAGGGCTGGGACTACATGCGTGGCATGCCTCCCGGCGGAACGCTGGTGATTAACACGCACTATACGCCGGATTACATGATTCGTTTCGTTCCCGGCCCCGAGCGGCTGGCGCAACTTGTGTGTGTCGATGCCGCAAAAATTGCCGACCATAAATGGCTTTACTACCGGCTGGGCGAACTGGGTCTCGACCGGCTTTCGACCGAAGGCGCTGCTGAGAGAAACAAATCGATCGCGCCTGATATCGCCGCTCCCCTGATTGCGGCCGTAGTCAAGACAACGGGCATCGTCAAGATGAAGACGATTGAGCCCATGATTGCGAACAAACACGCATTCGAAGTGGCACTCAACGAGTTGCACATCATGTCACTGAATCCCGTGGCGGTGTAGGAGAGGATTTAATGTCGACTAAGAACACGCATATTCCCGAGTGGCTTACCGTACCGTTTGCAGGTATCACGCCCGCACCCTCACAAGAAAAAGGGCAGGACCTATTCCCGACCGGCAACTGGCGCTCGATCCGGCCGGTCTATCGCGACAAATTGCCCCCTTGCAACAACGCCTGCGGGACTAACGAAAAAATTCAGGGTTATCTCGACCTGGTAAAGCGCGGCAAGTATCTTGACGCCTACGCTCTCATCAAAGAAGACATGCCGTTCCCGTCGGTTACAGGGCGGGTCTGCTACCACCCGTGTGAGCAGGCATGCAATCGCGGAAAATACGACGAGGCGATTTCGATCCGCGCGGTCGAACGCTTTCTCGGCGATCTCGGGCAAGCACTGACGAGCGATGTGGTCAAGCCGGGCAAGCCAAACGGCAAGAAAGTGGCCGTGGTCGGATCCGGTCCAGCCGGACACAGCGCTGCGTATCAACTTGCGCGCCTCGGCTATGCGGTAACGATTTTCGAGAAGTCTCCAAAAGCCGGTGGGCTGAATCGCGGCGGCATACCGGACTGGGTTCTGCCTCAGAATATTCTTGATCGCGAGATCGAACGCCTCGAACAACTCGGCATCGAGATCAAAACCGGCGTCGAAGTCGGCAAAGACATCACGTGGGATGACTTGAAAAAGAATTACGACGCCTGCGTGCTCGCCGTCGGCCTCACCGAACCCAACAGTGTGCGCGCTGAAGGGGAAGATAAAGAAGGTGTGCTCTACGGCCTTTCCTTCCTTCGCGACATCGGCATGGGGACGTCAAAGGTAAAGCTGGGTGCGCGAGTGGCAGTGATCGGCGGAGGAAATACCGCCATCGATTGTGCTCGCGAAGCGCTACGGCAAGGCGCTGCCGAAGTGACCATGATTACGGTTGAGGGCAATACGAAAGAAATGCCGGCGTCCCCCGAAGATCTGCACGATATGGTCGAGGAAGGCGTCGAGTTGTTGCATGGTCGCTCCGTCACCGCGGTGCTCGGTAACGGCAAGGTCGAAGCATGTCAACTGCACAAGGCGCGCTTCTCCGGCGCCATCAACGCTTCGCCCATCACAGTCGATCGGGATGCTCCCGCCGAGCGCTTCGTTGTCGACAACGTCATCATTGCCATCGGACAGCATGCATCGCTGAACTGGCTGCCCGCCGAGTTCAAGAACGAGCGCGGAACTATCAAGATGGATAAATTCGGTCGCCTCGGAGATACCAACTTCTTCGCCGCGGGTGACATTGCTCAGGTCGGTTCTGGTCAGCCACTGATGGTCGTTAATGCTGTCGGCGATGGCAAACGCGTCGCATTCAATCTCGACAAAGTAATGCGCGGAGAGAAGCTGCAGCCGCGTACCATTCCTGTCGACGTCATCTTCGACTTGAATCGCATGAACATGACATATTTCCCGCATTTCCCGCGCGTCCAGCAGGAAATGCTGCCGACCGAGAAAAGAACCAAAACGCAGGACGAAGTGATTCAGGCGTTCACCGAAGAGCAGGCGGTCGAAGAAGCCAACCGCTGTTTCAGTTGCGGTACCTGCAACGCTTGCGATAACTGTTATCTCGTCTGTCCCGAGCCTTGCATCGCACGGCCGGAGCGTTCGAACGGCATGTATAAAATTCTGGTCGACTACTGCAAAGGTTGCCGTGTGTGCATCGAGGAATGTCCAACCGGCTGCCTTGAGGGTGTTCCGGAACTCGACTTCGATACCGGCGTGGTGCGTATGGATACTGCATTCGCCATTTCGCCAGGGCTGCACGGAAGGCAGGCGCAGGAGCTAAAAAACTTGGGCGACCGGCCGGCGAAAAATATTTAGCGTTGGAGTTGGATTAATTTCGGTGTTCGCCTACGGCGGAAGCGGAGTGAATTATGGCAATGCTTGCAGATGTGAAAAAGAGAACAGTCCGGATCAATGGCTGCGTGGCTTCGGCGCAGGCGGCTAAGTATGCCGATGTCGATGTGATTGCGGCTTATCCGATTCGTCCTTATACAGCGACCATGATGGCACTGGCCCAAATGGTAGCCAATGGCGAGTTGGACGCAGAGTACATTGTGGCCGATAGCGAACACTCGCAGTTGAGCATCGCTCACGGAGCAGCGTCCAGTGGAGCTCGCGTCTTTACAGGTAGCTCGGGAGTCGGTGTGCAGTTTGCCTACGAACTCTATTCGCCGATCTCCGGAAGTCGCATGCCGGTGCAGATGATGATTGCCGACCGCACCCTCGACCCGCCCGGCGACTTCGGTTCCGAGCATACCGACGCGCTCTCGACGCGCGACATGGGATGGCTCATGGGCTGGTCGTGCGACGCGCAGGAAGCATTCGACAATCACCTGATTGCATACCGAATCGGCGAAGATCCTCGAGTGCTTCTTCCGCAGATGGTTTGCCAGGATGGTTTCTTCGTCTCGCATATTACCGGCGACGTGGAATTGCCAGATTCAGGACAGGTGAAAGAATTCCTTCCCCCGTACAAGCATCCTTACCCCCTCGATCCGCGCCATCCGGTTTCGCACGGTCCGCAGATTATGCCGGAGCAAGGTCCCCCGCTGCAGTTGGAACGCGCGCGCGCCATGGAAGGCTCGATGGAAGTCATCGAGGAGGTTCATGACGAGTTCGCAAAGATCTTCGGCCGTCGATACGATCCGTGGGTGGAAGAGTTCATGACTGACGACGCAGAGGTTGTCTTTTTCCTGCAGGGTGCGCATGCAGTCACAGCGCGCTTTGCGATTCAGCACATGCGAGAGCGAGGCTTGAAGGTAGGAATGGCGCGGCTGCGCACCATTCGCCCCTATCCGACAGAGCGCGTGAAGGAAATCCTGAGCAAATTCAAAGTCGTGGGCGTAATCGAGACCAACATGGGTCTCGGCAGCGTGAGCAGCGGCGGCGTTTTGTATGCCGAAGCAGTCGCAGCTCTTTACGAAAGCGAAAAGCGTCCGCTGGTCATGTCATTCATGGCTGGCATGGGCGGCGAAGCGATCGTTCTGAAGGAGTTTTATTGGATGACCGAAAAGATGCTGGATGCCCAGCGCCGCGGCAAAATCGAAAAGCGTACGCATTGGGTCGGATTCGAAGAGTAGAAGCTTTAAAACATCAGAAGCTTTGAAAGGGTGCGGCTTTAGCCGCGCCATTGAGCACGTTAGGAAATGGGGCTTAAGCCCCTGATCGTTGAACAGGTCGATATCAAGATCTCTGTTGGAGGACTTACATGGCAACCATAGAAGTTCAGCGGCAGTTATTGCCGATCCTCGATAGCCCGAACCAGGGCGCTCGTTTCTATAATCCTGAGCTGCCATCTTCGGAACCGTTCGTGCCCGGCCATCGCACCTGTGCCGGCTGCGGGCCTTCGATTCAATATCGGATGACCAGCAAGGCTGCTGGCGACAATACGATTCTCATCGGACCCACGGGCTGCATGTATGTGGCGAATAGCTCCTACCTGTGCACTCCTTACAACGTGCCCTGGGCGCACACGCAGATCGGCAGCGCGGGCAGCTTTACTGCGGGGGTGGCTGCCGCTTATGAAGCAATGATCCGCAAAGGCAAGTGGCAGGGCAAGTTCCCGAATATTATTTGCGAAGCAGGCGACGGCAGCGCCTCCGACATTGGCCTCGCCTCGATTTCCGGTGCACTCTACCGCAATCACGACTGCCTGATCATCTGCTACGACAACGAGCAGTATGCGAACACTGGCATCCAGGCGTCGTCCCGCACGCCATACGGCGGCATGACGACGTTCTCGCCTCCCGGCCCCGAAGTCCCGGAAGGGAAGAAGCTTTATCCCAAAGATCTCGCACGTATGATGGCCGCCGGTCATCCACACTGTTACGTGGCGACGGCGAGCGTTGGTTATCCCATCGACCTGATGAATAAAGTACGCAAGGGCCTCAATCACAAGGGAGCGGCGTACCTCATGGTCTACACTCCTTGCCAGAAAGGGTTCGTTTACGAGACACCTCGCTCCATCGATCTCGGGCGGCTAGTCGTCGAATGCGGACTCTATCCCATGTGGGAGTGGAACCCAGAAAAGCGTGCCTTCAATTACAGCTTCCGTCCGGCGAGCATGAGGCCGGTTTCGGAATACTTGAAGTTGCAGGGACGCTTTGGTCATCTCCAGGCCGAGCACATTGCCAACTTGCAGAAGTTTGCCAATGAGCAATGGAGGATGATGGGCGTCGAACTGCCCGAAGCCTTGATTCAGGCGGCAGATGCAAAAAACTTAACCAACATGGCGGCTGCAACCGAAGCCCAGGCGGTGGCGCAAACTTTATGAACACTAAAACGACTACTCCCTTTTATCCCGCCGAGCCCGAGCCCGAAGTCGAGCCTGAAGGACAGGAAAGCTACATCGTTACCGAAGGCAAGAAGCGCGGAGCCACGCGCGACGTGCGCGCGGAAGCGGCCTATGACCGTTACTACACCGTGCTGCGCGTACACCCGGGCGACGCTATTCTTACCGACAACTGGCACACCAACGAGGTGCTGAGCCATGCACGCAATAACTTCGAAGGGGTCACCTTCGCCATGCGCACGCTGGAAGCCTGGGGCGCGATGATTGAAAACGATCACCGTGCCTACTACACCGCCGGCGGGCGAATCTGGGTGATGGACCTCGAGCCTTCCGAAGGCAAGAAAAAGCGGCTGCCGGGCACGGGCCCTGTGAAGAAGTAGCGGAAACTTTGTCCCGCATCTTACTGATCGACGACACGCCGGAGATCGCCGAGCTGCTGACTTTCTCTCTGCGCGATCTCGGCTACGAGGTCTTCGCTTCGGGTTACACCAACGCGGTCAATGAACTGGTGGTGGAAGGTCGCGCCGATGCCGTCGTGCTGGATTGCACGGCTTTCGATATGAGCGAAGCGTTGTTCGACGCTGTGCGCAATCATCCGAATCACTCCGAGTTGCCGATCGTGATTATCAGCGATACGCCGGAGCAGGCGGACTCGAGCTTGCGTTCGCGCAAGGCGCGTAACGTTTTACTGATCCCCAAACCTTTTACCGGCGCGCAGGTGGGCAGAGCTCTCGCGCAACTTCTCGAATAAAATATGCCTTTGTGGAGCATGGACGAATGGCAATTCCTCGAGCGCGAGGAGGTCACTGACCCGAAGGGCAGGCAGTGGACTGTAGCCCTGATGGATGTTCTGGGTCAGCAAGGCGATCCGGACATGCCGGACAAACTGCTGGAGCTTCAGTATTCGTCAGGCCGCTATTTCACCTTGGTTTACGCCGATGGTGGTGCGCTTCAGCGGGAGCGTGGCTACTCCTCTGTCGAAGAAGCGAGAAACGCTTTTGGAAATCTGCTGGTGGCCGTCATCGAGGGCAGCCTCGATCCTTCGCAACCCGTCTTCCGTCAGGACCTCGAGGATTAATCTTCTTCTCTCTACCTGCCGGGATCCAGATCTCTCATCACGACATGGAGAACCTGTCCGGCAGTTCGCGCATCGCGTTCCGTAACCTCCGCCTTCACTCCGCCGTCGTCATCTCGATAAGCCCTAGCAACAGGTGGCAATCTCGCGCACCCGCTGCGGATCAATCCTGTCCTCTCCGCGACGGTTAGCCGCGTCTCGAACGACCAGTCTGAAATCTTTTCGGCGGGGGCGCCTGATTCAACCAGCGAACTCAGCCCTTTGTGTTCCAGCGCATCGGTCACGATCGTCTCCAGGATTCCGCACGAAGTGAGCATCGCAAGGTTATAGTCCTTCTGCTCAAGGGCGCGCCGGCTATCGGCATACGCGCGTTCAACCACAGGGCGGAGTTCCAAGTTATGAACGAAGTCGAAGCGATGCGGAGCTGGAGCCTGTGACGACGCTGAGGTGAGCGAGGCATCATCCATCTGGGAGAGTGTTGCGACCGCCTGATCAAGTACGCCGAGCAATCGCTGGACAATCTGCGATTGTGCTGCTCCTTCTACCGCATGGCCATCCGTTGATCGCATCAAAAAGGCTTCGCTAAAAGACCTCGCCAGCCAATGGGCCTTGCTGCCTCCAGATAATTGGTTAATGGTCACGCCGCAGTCCTCATGCCAACGGCGAGCTGCCGCGATCGCGGTGGGATCCGACGGATCAGTGGCCAACGCCTCCTGCAGTTCACGGCCACGGCGGATCAGGCCATTGAGGTGGGTAAGATAAGTTTCAACCTGAGTTTGAACGGTTTCGTCCATGGACCGAGTCTCGTTCCACTTGGGGGCATCCGCAAACCGATTGCAGCCGGACGACCGTCTCAGAAGATTCGCAATCTCCTTGACAGCCGGTTTTAGAAGTGGTAACTTCCCTCCCGCAAGTGGTTCGATAACTGGACCAGTATATATCACGGTTCGCTGTGACCCCAAGAGACATGCTGGCTGTGCCAGGGCCACCTCGTTGGGCTGAGACAATCCTGCCGAACACGGTCGTTCAGGCAGTCGGCCGTTAAAGTCTGACGGCTGTCATGGAGACAAGCCTATGGCTGCATCAACAGGTTCACCAAGCGCCCTTATTCATCCCTCCAGAATTCCCAATCGCTGGGTCCAATTAGTAGCCGGCATCATTGCCATGATGGCAATTGCCAATCTGCAATATGCCTGGACCCTTTTCACCAAGCCCATACAAGCTCATCTGCACGTTTCCCTGGTCGCAGTGCAATGGACTTTTACCTTATTTGTCTTGCTTGAAACCTGGCTCGTGCCTTTTGAAGGATACCTGGTCGATCGAATCGGCCCACGCTTTATGCTGGGGTTGGGCTCGGTCATGGTGGCTCTCGGCTGGGTTGGTTCCGGCTACGCAGAGACCATAGGCAGCCTTTATTTTTGGTACGGAGTGGGCGGAGTCGGCGCCGGCATCGTCTACGGCGGCGCTATTGGGAATGCACTGAAATGGTTCCCCGACTATCGCGGTCTATGCGTCGGCCTGACTGCCGCAGCTTTCGGAATAGGAACTGCGACGACCATCGCTCCCATTGCCGACATGCTGAAAGTCTCGGGTTATCAGCACACATTTATTGTCTGGGGAATGATTCAGGGCGTCGTAGTACTGGCCTCATCCCTCTTCATGGCTAGACCTCCAGTGGGATGGACGCCGCCAAACTGGAAGGCCAAAGAAGTCAAAATCAAGGCCAGAATCAACACCTCGGCCGTCGATATGACTCCTTTGCAGATGCTCTGCCAGCCGTCGTTTTACATTATTTATTTGATGATGACCATGCTGGCTTTCGGCGGGTTGGTAGTCACCGCGCAACTCAACCCCATGGCTGCCTCGTACCACGTCGATAAAGTCGTAGTGGTGTGGGGCATGACTGCTTTGGTTCTGGCTATCACGGTCGACCGCATTTTGAACGGTTTGACCCGCCCCTTCTGGGGCTGGGTATCCGACCACATTGGACGGGAGAATGCCATCTTTATCTCCTTCATCCTCGAAGCCATCGCGGTCTATGCTCTGCTCCAACTGATCAGTCATCCCGTGTGGTTCGTCGCATTGTCCGGACTCTGTTTCTTTGCCTGGGGCAATATCTTCTCGTTATTTCCCTCAATCACCGGTGACCTATATGGAAACAAATGGGCCACTACAAACTACGGCATCGTGTACACGGCGAAAGGAGCGGCGGCAGCTTTTGCCGGGCCGGGCGCGGCCTGGCTGTTTGCCAAGACTGGCTCCTGGACAAAGGTCTTCTGGGCGATGATTGTGTGCGACCTGATTGCCGCGTTCATGGCATTGCTGTGGCTGAAGCCACTTGCCGCGCGGGCCGTCAGAAATTCGGGACGTGCCGCCCCATTGGTGAGTGCCGATACGCCAGTAAAAACTCGCGGCGTCGCATAGCGAAGTTGTGCGGTGACAAGACCAAAGGCTCTCTTTTAGCTTCTGGAAGAGAGCCTTTGAATCAGATCGTGGCAATACTTCGTTTAGAAGGTAGACGCCGCGGGAGCCTTAGGCCGAGCCGAATCCTTAGCCGACAGTATCTCTCACGCGCCGCCTGTGATTTGAAGCAGCCAACCACGGATTGCAAGGTCAGCGCCAGCTCCGATGAGTCCTGACAAGTCTTGGCGGACTACGATGGTAGGGGCTTGCCACGGGTTTCCGCTCCGAATGGAATTAACAGCAATCCGATCGCGAAGGCAATCGCAGTCATCGCGACCGGGGTTCCGAGCGATCCGAAATGGCGGACGCTGGCGCCGACCAGAAAAGTGATTCCCGCGCCGCCGAACCGGGCAAACGAAGTCGAAAACGCGAAGGCGCTGGCCCGGCATTCCGTGGGATATTGCTCCGGCAGCCACAAGGTGTAGACGGCGAAGTTGGCGCCTCCCAGCCCCAGGAAAAACAGACAGACAAAGAACCACGGAAGCGCACTCGCCCCCATATAAAAGACCCTCCCAAAGGTCAGCGCAATGAAGACCATCATGAGCGCGAAAAAGATAGCAAGAGCCCCGCGGCGTCCCAGTCGTTCCGCAAGCCAAGGCATGGCCAGGCAGCCCAGAGTCGTGGCGAACGAGACCAGCATGACGCCCCAGGACGCCAACCGCGCAGCCTGCGGACCGATATGTCCTCCCGCCTCCGCCAGAGTCGTAATGGCGGCGGGAACATAAACAGTTCCGGCCCACAATCCACAAATCGAGGCGAGCATGAACAAAGAATTCAGAATAGTGCGGCGACGCCAGGCCGGCGAGAACAGCGTCGCAAACGGACGCCATACCGCCCACGACCGAACGACACTTTCTTTTCTTTTCCAGGCCGCAGGCTCAACCACGCCATGCCGAATCCAGGCCAGAAATAGTGCCGGCACTCCGCCCACAATGAACATGGCGCGCCACCCATAACGGCTGCCGATTCCGTAGTTCGCTAGCGCAGCTAGAAATATTCCGACGTAATACCCGGTGTGCATCAACCCCGCGCCCATTCGCCGCCGCTGCTCTGGCCACTCCTCCGCAACAAACGTCCCGCCCATCGCCCATTCGCCGCCAATGCCAATTCCGGCCAGCAGGCGCAGAATTGCCAGTTGCCACACACTGGTGACAAAGGCGCTCAGAAAGGTAAAGACGGAATACCAAACAATGGTGAGCATCAGGGTGCGGACCCGGCCAAATTTGTCTCCAATCGGCCCCCACAAAAACGCTAGCCCCCATCCCACCAGAAACAGGGCGAACAGCTCACCGCCGTAATGTCCAATGTTGGCCTTTGTGGCTGCAATTCCGGAGCGCGGCAGCAAATCGCGCAGCGATGGTACCAGCACCAGCGCATAGACAAACGAATCCATCCCATCGAGTGTCCACCCGCCCCACGACGCCCAAAAGCCGCGAATCTGATTTCGCGTCAGAGATGCGGAAGAAGTCGGAACGGGCGCAGAGCCTGGGTCAGACGCGGGAGGAGTCGCTTCGTTCATCGCAGAACGCGGCATGACAGTGCGGAACTATATCAAAGGTCTCAAGCATCGGTCGGAAAATATTGACGCAGGGCCTGTGGAGTCGGAGAGGCCAAAAAGGCCAAAAGTCCCTGGATTTGGCTAAATATCCGGAGCCTGCGAATACCTCAAAAACGATCTCAGTCTTGAGCTACCGCTTGGCCGCCAGCAGCCGCTTTTCGAGATCCCTTACCTCGTCATTCAGCCCCTCCGGCAGATGGCTGCCGAAGAGGGCAAAGTGTTCCCTGATCAAGGGCACTTCGGCCAGCCAGCCCTCGACATCAACGCTGAGCAATTCCTCCACCTGAGCTTTTCTGAGTGCAAGTCCGGTCGTATCCAGATCGGCCACTTCGGGGATGCGCCCAATCGGAGTTTCATTCGCGTGCACCTTGCCGTTGCAGCGTTCGAAAACCCATTTCAGCACGCGGCTATTTTCCCCGTAGCCCGGCCAGAGATAGTTTCCGCCTTTATCCTGGCGAAACCAATTGACGTAGAAAATCTTCGGTAGCTTTGCGCCTGAGCGTTTGCCCATCTGCAGCCAGTGCGCAAAATAGTCACCCATGTGGTAGCCGCAAAAAGGCAGCATTGCCATCGGGTCGCGGCGCAGCTGTCCGACTTTTCCCGTGATCGCAGCGGTGGTCTCACTGCTCACCGTTGCTCCCAGAAAAGTTCCGTGTTGCCAGTTGAAAGCTTCCGCGATCAGCGGAACAATACCCGCGCGCCTGCCTCCAAACAGGATCGCATCAATGGGCACCCCTTTCGGATCTTGCCACTCGGGAGCGATCACCGGGCACTGCGCCGCTGCGCAAGTAAAGCGCGAATTCGGATGCGCTGCTTTCCGCCCTGAGTCCGGAGTCCACGGCCGCCGCAGCCAATCGATCAATTTAGCGGGCTTCTCCTCGGTCATTCCTTCCCACCACACGTCGCCGTCCATCGTCATGGCGCAATTCGTGAAAATGGAATCATGAGTCACGCTCAACATGGCGTTGGCATTCGACTTCATGCTCGTCCCAGGCGCTACGCCAAAGAAACCAAACTCCGGATTGATAGCATAAAGCCGCCCATCGGCGCCGAACTTCATCCAGGCAATGTCATCTCCGATGGTTTCGATTCTCCAGCCTGGCAGGGTTGGGATCATCATCGACAAGTTAGTTTTGCCGCAGGCGGAAGGAAATGCGCCCGTCATGTACTTGGCCTGGCCCGAGGGACTGATCAGCTTGAGGATCAGCATGTGCTCCGCCATCCAACCTTCGTCGCGGGCCTGCACGGAGGCGATACGCAGCGCGTGACACTTCTTCCCCAGCAGCGCATTGCCGCCATAGCCGGAGCCAAACGACCAGATCTCGCGCGTCTCGGGAAAATGGCAGATGTACTTATGCTCTTTGTTGCAGCTCCAGGGCGCATCCGGCTGATTGGGACCGAGCGGCGCACCCACCGAGTGCATTCCTCGCACGAACTCCCCGTTCTCGCCAAGAACGTCGAGCACGTGGCTCCCCACCCTCGACATAATGTGCATGCTGACCACTACGTAAACCGAGTCAGTGATCTCTACTCCGATCTTCGATATGGGGGACCCGATTGGACCCATGCTGTAGGGAACCACGTACATGGTGCGCCCCACCATCGAGCCCGCGAATAATCCTGTCAGCTTCTGCTTCATCTTCGCTGGATCTTCCCAGTTATTCGTCGGACCCGCTTCTTCCTTGGTTCGGGAACAGATGAAAGTCTTATCCTCCACGCGAGCCACATCCGCGGGGTCGGACCGAACCAGAAAGCTGTTCGGCCGCTTCGCCGCGTCCAGTGGGATCGCGCTGCCTGTCAGCACCAGCAGCCGCAGCATCCCCTCGTATTCTTCTCGCGATCCATCACACCAGTGAATCCGATCGGGCTTGCACAGCTGTGCAACTTCTTCGACCCAACTTTCCAGCTTCGCGTTACGAGGATTACGCGATGCTGCTTCGACTTCTATTGTGATGGTGGCCATCTTAGTTAATCTCTCCCGGTAAAATGAAACGCGGTCGCGCTGTCTCTGGCGAACTGCGGAGGACCTCGCAACCATGGCTGCGGGGGAAAGGACGGTCTTTCTCCGCCAGGCACAACTAACTATTCTCTCGCACTTGCAGGGATTATTCCAGCCAGTTGGGGTGACGGCGCAAGTAGCCCACCACCTTCCACGGGAATTAATGTTGAGACGTTTCCAACAACTCCTTTAGATACTGTTGCCAAACCACTGCCGAGGTGTGCGTACCGTGCCCATGCGTCTGGTCGGAGATTGGGATAAGGACGAAGCGTCCGTTCTTCACTCGCTTGATTTCACGTTCGGCAATCCCCAGCTCCGGAGGATTGATGAAATCGTCGGCTGAATTGACGAACATTACAGGAACCGTAATCTTTTCAAGCTGTGCCGAGGGATCGTAATCCCACGATGCATTCATCGCATAAAGAAGGTCGTTGGCATCGTGGCCTGCAGCGAACCGCTTTACGAACTCCGCACTCGCCGCATCGGTTGCGTCACGGGTGGGAAAACTCTTCTGCATCTGCAAAGCTGAGCCCGCCGCGATGTAGAACATCTCTGCCCCGACTTTCAGCCCATTTTGCGGTTCGGTATTGTAGTCGCCATTTTTCCAGTCCGGATCGTCGCGAATCGCATCGATCACCATTTTCCGCCAAATCCGATTTCGTCCCGCGATCTGCACCGGCTGGCAAGCCAGCGGCATCATCGCATCCATAAAGTTGGGATAAGTTTCGCCCCAGATCCAGGAATGCATGCATCCCATGGATGTTCCCAAAATGAGGCGCAGGTGATTCACGCCCATTCCTTTTTCCAGCAACTCGTGTTGCGCCGCAACCATGTCGTCGTAATCGTACTGGGGAAAGTGAGCGTGCATCCCGTCGCTGGGCTTGCTGGATTTTCCGTGCCCAATGTTGTCCACCAGAATGATGTAATAGCGCCTGACATCGAGCAGTTGTCCTGACCCAAACAGTACGCCGGCGAACTGAGGAACCAGGAATTGGCTGCCCGCGCCGGTCGTGCCATGCAAAAGCAACACCGCATTCGTAACCCGGCCACTCGCATCACGCACCGGAGTTCCTAAAGTTGCATAGTGCATTCTCAGCTCAGGCAGCGTTTCCCCGGACTTAAAATGGAAATCGTGAGAAACGTAGTCGCCTTCCTTGGGCGCGGGCAACTGGCTAGTCAGCTGTGCAGATACAACAGACGCGCCAAAAAGTAATACCGCAAAGCTCGCAAGCTGGAAGGCCCGAACAGAACCGCGCCTGATTCGTCTTCTCATGTTGTCCTCAGGAAATGATCTGACTATGCAGATGGCAATTTATGGGCGCGCGACTTTTGCGCCGTCGATTGTAGCATTGCCCTCTGCCGGACGCGCAGGCGAAGCGCCCGCATCCACGGCGGGAAGCGGGTCCTTAGTCTTAATGCCTTCACCCTCGACAATCGTATAGATGAAGTCGGCTGGAACATTCCTAAAAACCTCGCTCTGCCCGCTCGGCCAGCGAACGGCGACTTCATCCATGTTCTTATTGCTTCCCAGTCCGAAATGTTGGCGAAGATCATTCTGGGAGAGATAACTGCTGCCGCCCTTCACTTCACTGAACTGCTTAACACTGCCGGTTTGCACCGTAACCCGCGCGCCAATCGCGAGCCGGTTGCTCTTGGTTCCCAGCAACTTGAACAGCACTCGATGATTACCGTTCTGGCAATGATTCAGGAACAATGACGGTGGCTGTCCCCAGTTCAGCGTGACAATATCCACGCAGCCATCATTGTTGATGTCTCCAAATGCAGCTCCTCTTCTCGACTGCATCGGACCACTATCTAGGCCCGCAGCCGATGCAACCTCATCAAACGTTCCATCCCGATTGTTCCGGAACAGCAGTATGGGCTGGCGAAAATGCGCCGCGTCAGGAATCGTATCTACCTGTGGATAGACGTGGCCGTTGGCCACAAAAATATCCAGCCAGCCGCTGTTGTCCATGTCGAAGAATCCAGTTCCCCATCCCACGTAAGGATGGCTCGGCTGCGCAATGCGAGAGTTTCCGCTGACATCCTCGAAACCGTCTTTTGTGTTGTGGTACAAGGTGTCCGACTGATCCACGAATTCGGTTACGATGAGATCAAGCCGTCCATCGTGATCGTAGTCCCCCATGTCCACGCCCATGGAGCCGAGTTCCTGCCCATCTCCGCTCAGGTCGGCTCCGAGCATCAGACCGACCTCCTCAAACGTGCCATCGCCCTTATTGCGATAGAGATAATTCGGCCCGGCATCATCGGCTACATATAAGTCCGGCCAGCCGTCGTTGTCGTAGTCAGCCCACTCGACGCCCATCCCGTAATAATGATGCGGATTATCTACTCCCGCCTTTTTGGAGACCTCTTCAAACGTGCCATCGCCACGATTATGGAAAAGCAGGTCAGTCTCCCCCTGCAATCCCCAGGGCCCACATTGCACCAGCACGCCACGAAACCGGCAGAACTTTTCGTTGCTGCCTAACTCAGGAAGTTTATTCATATCGACGTGAACATATCGCGATACAAATAAATCGACGTGGCCGTCGCGGTCATAGTCCCCCCATGCCGCACCCAGGCTCAATTCTCCGCCGCCAACCCCAGCCTTCTCGGTGACATCTTCGAACTTGCAGTTCCCCAGGTTGTGATAAAGAGCATTCCCCCCGTAGCCGGTAACGTAAATATCCGGAAGCCCATCGTTATCGTAGTCGGCAACGGCCACGCCCATTCCCCAGCCTTTGCGCGTGAGTCCCGCCTGCTTTGTGATGTCAGTAAATTTGAGCTCTGCGCCCTGATGATAAAGCGTAATCATGGGATCGCCGCCCTGCTGCCGGTAGCGATCAACACTCGAACCATTCACTGTGATGATGTCCAACTTGCCATCATTATCGCAGTCGATCAAGCCCACTCCGCCGCTCACGGACTCGACGATGTATCGCGCCTGGGGCGAAGAAATGTGGGAGACAGTCAACCCGGCTGGAGCGCCGATATCTTCAAAATGCGGCAGCGCAACGGAGGAAACATCCGACTTTCGCGCACTGCCTGGTTTGGAAGGGGCGCTCTGCGCGAATGCCATAGCGCATAACATGCCCCAGATGAAAAATCCTCGCATTGACCGAAGAATACCAGCAATTGCAGCCATGAAACGTACGCCGCAGTATCTATCAATCCGTCACTCGCGACTAAGCGTAGTCTCCCCCACAAGAGGAAGAACGTCATAAAGCGGCTGCACCGGTTTCACTTCCGGGTTTTCCTGCGCCACGGAGATAGCGAGAATCCGAATTTTATCGTTGTCGGGCAGCCTGATGCTCTTCACCCCGTCCGGCATGTCGACCGGATACGCGAACACGTAAGAGTACCGGTAAGCCACATTCTCACCCGCCGCATTATGATGATGCGAGCAATACCACGCCACGTCGGCGCGTTTGATATAGCCCGGCTTGATGCCAGTCATCTCGCCATAATCGTCATGCGACGTATCTTTCGAACTCCACTGCCGGTCATCCCATTGACCGATGAATCCGCCCCAATCCTCGATATTCAGTTCGATTTTCTTGGCGCCAACCTCAAATGTGGTCTTCTGGTCGCCATCGGCCGAGGCCGCCAAAACGTAGACGCGATTGTAGTGGCCCGCCGGCAGATCAATGGATTGACCCTTCGCCACAACCGCGTTAGGCATGCCTGTATGTGCGGGAGCGAGTTGAAATTGCACATCATTGAATATAATCTGCGCCGGCAGCATTTCAGCCGGCAGCGTATCGCCCTTGCCATCAAATCCTTCCGTGGATTTGGCGCCGTCACTGCTGGCTGTTGCGAGATCATATTTCAGCGGTACGGCTGCCGAATGGACCGTCGCGATTTCGCTTCGGGGCGCGCCGATCTTGATGGCAAACGTACGCGGCTCGTACGCGGAAAAAGAGGTAAGCAGAACACCCGCCTTTACCACGGCCGCCCCAACCGGCTGTTCCTGCCCATTGACTTCACGCGCGGCAGTGATCGCTGTGTCGAAGGAAACGTGCACATCTGCCTGCGGCCTACCGTCCAGCTCCACCAGTCTCACGATGATCTCGTCGCTGAGCTCAGCTTTCTTCAACGCCAGAACTCGAATCCGCGGATTGCTAACCTTTAACAAAGAAAACTCCCGCCCCATAGCGCCCGAATGTTTGGAAGTCTCGAACCCAATCAGCGGATCGTTCAACCGCTGTGCCTGCCAGTCCGTTTGCGCGGCGCGCCAATCACCTGCATGTCCTGTGATGCCGAAAACAAATTCGTGATGTCCAATATCCTGCGTGGCCTGATCCGCATAACCTCCGCGAATTCCGGGCGTTCGGATCAGCGTCAGTCGAATCGTGTGATCGTTCGGCTTATCCGATCCATTTTTACAATCGGTTAAGATGGTTGCGCCAAACTCGCCACTCGCATCCGTAAGATCGATCCACTGATGGGACGGCACTTCGAACTTCTTCGGTTCCGCACTGGGCCGCTTGATCGTGCCAATGTCCCAGTTATAGGTTGCCATCTCGTCCGAAGCCGTTAGCGGAAAAGTCGCCTTCAGATTTGACTCCTTCGTATTCCAGTCAATTACATTCGCAAACTCTACGCGCTTGCCCGCGTCCCCAGCCGACAGGCTGATGGTCTGAATGAATTTCGAGCCGGCAGTCTCTCGCGAAATTTCCACTGCCACACGCGCCGGACCATTCTCGACAACTCGAATCTTCGCAGGACCGCTCGCATACTCTTTCGGAGCAGCCTGCTCTTGATCCCAGTCCATGTTCCAGGCCGGCCAGTGCTCGGGATTGTCGTAGGAAATTGCCAGTCGCGCCGGAGCGGCCAGCAATTCTTTGCCGATCGATTTATCGAAAATACTGGCGACGTCGCCATCAGCGTTCAATCTCACTCGGTAATATTGGTTCTCGAGTGAGTTCTCGGAGACATGCAGCAGAGCGGCGCCGGCTGCTCCCGAGCCAGGCTGCACATCGTAAACGGCATAGCCGACAGAAGTCGCTTTCGCAACGAAGATAACTTTGCCATTTGCAATCTGCGCCGGAGCGTCTTTCCCATCCGGACCCGTCACGTGTACAGATTTCGCTTCGCCGCCGGGAAAGCTAACGCTCGCCTCCACCAAATCCTCGCGAGCAATATTCAGCGGGTTGAAGACAACAATAGGCACGCCCTTGGTTTCGGTGTTTAATGCCGCAGCAACCCCTGCGGTAGCATCTGTAAGTACGCCAGCGAACAGGTTCATCGCGATCACATCGTCGTTCCACGCGAACTCGTACGCCTTAGGAGTTGCGGTTCCGGCGGCGATATCGTGAAAATGCCCACCCATCTGCAGCGTCCACGCGTCGTTCAACCGCTGCAGCGGATAAGGCCGCGCTCCCAGCCATTGCGCCGCAATCGAAGATTTCTCCGCGGCATCTGCCAGCAATTCTTCTTTTCGTAGCCAGCGCTTCTGGTAAGCCTGCGAGGTCAGCGACCCGGCGGAATGATTGGTCAATTCCATCTCTCCCGTATAGCGCGGCAGTGCGGCAGCCTCAGCCGGAGTGATATCGAGAAACATTTGCTCGGCATTCGCCGAAATCACATGCACCGGCCCGTCGCCCAGCTGGACGGCAGGTCCCTGCGCATGCGAGAGCCGGGAGAAAAGAGGATCTGCGTCCGTCGGTAAACTCGCTGAGCCCCTCGTCACCATGGCTTCAAGCCGCTTCACGGATTCCTCGTTCGGCGTTCCGCCAATGTCGCCCGTGCCATAATAGTGATAATCCGTAAACACACTGCTGACCTTGCCGTTTAACTCAACGCGCGCCGCCCAGTCACCCTGATGCCGGCTCAATCCTTCATCCTCCTGCGCCTTGGCCAGTCCCGCCTGCCGATTTCGTAAATCGATATATTCCTCGATCTGCTTCGGCTCCAGAGTTTGTCCGTTGTCCTCGGCATTTTGTACTTCTTGCCGAAGCGGCTCCAGCCCTCTATCGAGATCTTCCAGAGCCGAGTTCGGTGGGAGCGGCGGCAACGGCTTGCTAAGATCGGTATAAATCCCGCCGCTATAATCACCCGGATTCAGCCCCGCCAGCACACTTTCGCCATCCGGCCCTACCCACACGCCAACGTTGAACGGCGTTCCCTCGGGTGTTTGCTCCAGCGACTCTGGCCCTCCGCCGGGCGCCGACGATCCCCATACCAGTTTCTGTGTCGAGAATCCCTTCACTCCAGCGTGCGCGAGAATCGTGGGTAACGACGCAGGAAATCCAAAGCAATCAGGCAGCATGTACTCCGCACTGGCCTTACCCAATTCTCTCCGAAACCAGTTATTGCCATAGAGAATTTGCCGAATGATCGTCTCGGCGCTGGGCGCGTTTACGTCGCCTTCCTCCATGGAAGAGCCCGCCGGGAACCATCTTCCTTCATCCACATACTTTTTCACTCGTGCGAAATCGGCGGGGAAATATTCCTGCATGAAACGGTACCGGTTGGCGCCGCTGAAGTTGAACACGTAGTGCGGATATTTCTCAAACAGCTTGAAATTATCCTCCATCGTCTTGCGAATGTATTCGTCGATCACCTGCGGATATTCCCATCTCCACTCCGTATCCAGATGGGCGTAGCCGACCGCGTAAAGCGTGGGTTGCTTGCTCAAATCTGGTTTCTCGGTGGTCTGTGCGGAAGCAGCATTCAGCAGCGCCAAACCGGTCAGCAGGACCGCCACCCACATTTCGTGGATTCGTCGCATTCGCATTTCTCCAAGGTAAGGCGCAAATCTCTCAGCGCCAATTAAGCCTGATCAGTGTACAGAGGATGAGCGAAGAAAATCTTACTCGATCAACTGCAGGCGAGGCCAGCGGATGCCGGCCAGTCGCCGCCAGTGTCAACAGCGCGCGGGAGTTTAGTTTTCTGAGCTGATCGAAGTTATGCGCCCCGAACTTACGGTAGCGTCTGAACTTCAACCGAAAGCACGGCCGGAAGATCGCGAACGATTGGTGCCCAGCTGTTTCCGGCATCGGCCGAGACGTAAACCTGTCCTC
>Ga0307476_10000743_pt1 | contig 22579 bp, 35 predicted proteins | sample atmos_gasesECM2C_2_FD_203314 | JGI IMG/M metagenome (GOLD analysis project Ga0307476, IMG submission 203314) | Hardwood forest soil microbial communities from Morgan-Monroe State Forest, Indiana, United States - atmos_gasesECM2C_05 | ecosystem: Environmental > Terrestrial > Soil > Temperate...
TGCCGTGTCGCGTATGCGCGCCCACAGGGCGCTTTCACGAGCCACGGTGATACTGACTGATCGCCGCCGCTTCGACGAGCGCCTTGCAGAGCTTGTCAACGGCGAGCGACATGATCACAGCGGAAAGCACGGCCGGATCGGCGTTGAGCCCAACGATAGCTTGCGCCTGTTGGAGCACAGTGAGCTTCACCTCGGGCGCGGTGATCGCGTCAACCGGCTGTGCCACGCGCGGTGACTGCCAATCTGGCTGCGGCGACGGCGCCGGTGCGGCCGACTTCTTCGCGAGCTTAGCGGTTGTGGTCGTTCGCGCCATTACATCCATCCACCGAGTCGATAGCCGACGAATGCAGCGATGCCGACGATTGAGCCGATGCGCATGACTGCGACGATCCAATCGCTTTCGGTCTCGGCCCAGATCAGATGCGCGACGAATGCGAGTAGTGCAAAGTTGAGTGCGTTCATTTCATCCTCTCATCGCCCTCGATATACGGGGGCACTGCGGTCGGGTACTTCTTGAGAAGCGCCTTGACCATCTTGTTGTGTTTGGTCTGCCATCCCGCAGCGGAGCGCGGCGGGCGGTCGTCGATGAATTTACCCTGGATCATCGCATCGCGCAACACGAACAAGCCAGCGATGGCTTTGGTGATGTGCGAGAGGCCGGTGCCACGGACCACCGGCTTGCCTTCTCCGTTGTAGAACCCGGTGTCCTCGCCCTCGGGCGCGGCCTCGCATGTGTCCGGGTCCTCGTCCTCGCCCTCCCACCACAACGCCATGTGGCGCGCGACCACCGCGTCGTAGTAGACGCTCGCTCGCACACCGATGGCGCGGTAGTTGTGGCGGCCGTATTTCAGCGCGCCTTCGAGCATTGCGATGCCGACTTCGGATGAGACCGGCGCGGAGAGGGTCGATGCCGGGACCTTCATGATGCCGAGCGCGTCCTTCGGATTGCTCGGCTTTGCGCCAGGAGCTTGAACGAGCTTGTCGTTCTCAGCTTGCACGCCGGGCTTCGCCTCCCACGGAGCCGCGTGCCGCATTAGTTCGCGCAGCGCCTCGTTCGGCGCGCCCTCATGCTGCGCCATTAGCTCAACCCCTTTCGGGGATACGATCCTGCGCGGCGAGCGTCGAGTGCGGCGTACTTTGCGGGGCTTCGACATGAGCAAACGCCTTTCTGTAGTGCGTGCAGCCGGGACTCGCCCGGCCACGCGTTGCGATGCACATGCAATCACTGCTCATGCTACATTCTGTGATGAGAGGGAAAAACTTATCGGGGGTCACTTGTCTGGTCCTGCGGGCATGAGGAGAAGGTTGTCAGTCCGGCGGATGGACGCAACTACGCCGTCGAGATAACCGAACGCGCGAGAGTACGCTTCGTCATCTTTCTTGTTGTTCATCAGCCGTTGGAAATCTTCGACCAGGGTGCGCAGGCCAACACCACGTTGGTAGTCCGCCTGACCGGCGCGAAATTGCTCATCCGACAACTTCATGTGGGGGACCCTCCGAAGGCGCACTCTCCCTAGCTGGATCAGAACCCTCTGTCAAGGCGTCGGCGAGCACGTCGTCGAGATTGCAGCGGTGGCAGAGCCAGCCTCGGAAGCGGCCGGTTACGTGGTCATGGTCGAGGCAGAGTGGCCCCAGATCGCTTGTGCAGTATTCGCAGCGGCCGTCCGCCGGGCGCGGCGGGCACTCCGACTCGGGCGGCGGTGGCGCGAAGCCCTTGCGCTCCGCCTTACGGCAGCGGGCTCCGTGCGTGGCGTCGGACTGGCGCCGCTTGCGGCGCCGCCAGCAAACGACACACTCCCCGTTTGCCGTCTTGCGCTCGGTGCCGTGCCCGTGTCGGCACGGCCGCCCATGGTAGCGCGTCCGTCCGGCGGCGATAGCGTCCTTGCGAATTCCCATGGGGTCGATCCCTTAACAGAAAAGCCCCGGCGGGGTCAACCGCCGGGGCTCGGCATCGTAGCGGCAGCACCCGCTTGCGATGCCCGCGCAGTACGCGACCGGCGGAGAATGACCGGCCGCGTAAACTCAACTTACTAGCAGGCGACGGATGTGAGCGGCTTGCCGCCGACAATCGTCAGCCCGAGCTAGGTTCGGTTCTATTTGATGAGTGCTCCATCCACCGCTGCGACTTTGAAGCGCCCAATCGTCGAGCGTATTCGCCATCACGTCAAGGAATTGTGCCGTCGCTACCAGTTGGTCGCGGAGTGTTTGAATAGTTACGGTCATTTGGTCAGTGCCCCAAACAAACTGCGATAACGAGCGCGGTCATTCCGCCGATGAGCGCACCGAATACGAAACGCGCCCATGGCGGCCGATTGTACTCACGGTAGAACGCCTCGAATTCCTGGCGAGACATCGAGCCGATCAGTGACCGTCGTGCCACGTCTGTCCTCCATCGTGCGAGTGGTGACCGGCAGCGAGCACTTGCTTGTCCACCGGGCGACCGGCGACGAGTTCGGCTTGCTTGATCTTGGCGAGCGCAAGCGAGGCGCCGGGCGTCACGAGGAGGCGCCGATACACGCACGCGTCGGTCACGCCATCACGATCCGTGTCGAGCCAGTTCTGAAAGGTGATGCCACCCTTCGGGCTGACCTTTGGCTTGACTTTGCCGGAGGCGATCAGCGATGCGAGCTTGGCCGCCGCTTTGCGCACCTCGTCGGCGCGCTGCGAAATGGTCTGTCGCGGTTTCAATCTGGTATCGCAAGGCATTTGTTTGGTCCTTTATCTCCCGGGAGACATTCGCGTCTCCCGGGGGCGCACCCACGCGCCGTTGTTACGCCGCGACCGCGTTCAAGTCGAGCTTGGCGCCCTGTGCGGTCGGCATTTCAACCTCATTCGCGCCGTCAAGATCGAGGAAGGCAGTGCGGGCTTCCGTCAGCCGGGCAATGGTCACCCGGTCGATTTCCGTCACGCCTTTGTCGCCAGCTTCCTCGATTTGCTTGGCGAGCTTGCGAGCGGACTCGCGAGCTTGCTTGATCGCCAGTTCGAGCCGAACCTCGGCCTCCGGCGAGAGCATCTGGCCGAGTTGCTTCGCACGCGTTGCCGCTTCGCGAACCGTGGACACGTCGAGGTTTTTGAGACCATCAGTCATGTCGGTGATCAACTCGGTCACCTCGCGGCGGATGGCGCGGACGGCTTGGTAGTCGTTCTGCGCAATCGAGCCCTGGACGGCGCCGAAGCGGATTTTCGTGAACTTGCTCGTCTTGTTGAACTCGTCACAGATTTTCTTGGCCTCGTCGATGGCCTTGTCGAGTTCCGGCTTCAACATGACCGGGCAGAGATAGCCAAAGTCGGTGGCCGAACAGACTGACGAGATTAGGGTGCGAGCACGGCCGCGTGCTTTGGTGGCAGCTTCCTGCTCGGCCGCGTCTTTGATGCGGCGCTCGGTATCCCACTCCGCGCGCTCCGAACCATCTTCGAGCGCGACGACATGGGTGTCGCTTTTCTTGTAGCTGACGTTGCCCTTGATGCTGGTCTTGACTGCGACCAACAAGCCCGGGCGGATAGTGGTCTCGAACGAAAACGAGGGGGTAAGAGAGTTAGGCATTTGAGTTCTCCGGTTGCTTGTGCTGTAGCAAGTTTTGGTAGTGTAGCACGCCGCCGGTCCCCTGTGTGGGAAACCGGCGGCGGTGGTTAATTAAAGGTCAAGATCGACTTTGGTGCCTCCGACCTTGACCGCCTCGTCGGCCGTCTGCCGCGTGGCGAGCCGGGCGCGACCTTTGAACCAATTGCGGAGTTTCGTGACTTTCTCGGCCGCAGTTTGGCTCAGCGGAACGATCTTCTTGGCGACGGCGGTCAAGTCCGCCGTGGTGATTTCGCGAGCCTTGTCGGCGAACGCGAGGTAGAGCGCGTCCGGGACGATGGCGGCGATTTCGGCGCCGGTGAAGCCATCCGTTGCGCGGGCGACAGCAGCTTCGTCGATCTTGACTTTGCCGCGACCGTTGGCGCGCAAGGCCGCCTTGAGCACCGACCGGCGTTCGATTTCGGTCGGCAAATCGACGAAGAACATTTCGTCGAAGCGGCCTTTACGCAGAAGCTCGGGCGGCAGGTTCTCAACCTCGTTCGCCGTAGCGATGACGAACGCGCCGCCTTGACGCTCTTGCATCCACGTCAGTACGGTGCCGAGCGCGTCGGCGGAGACACCGCCGTCAGCGGAGCCGGACGTTGCGCCTTGCAGCGCCTTTTCAACCTCGTCCAACCACACGACGCAGCGACCGATGGCCTCGATCACTTTGAGCGCCTTGCGCAGATTGCCTTCGGACTCGCCGACGAATTTGCCTTTGAGCGCGCCAAGGTCCATGCGGAGCAACGGCACCTCAAAGTCAGTCGCGACGGCTTTGGCGAGCAATGATTTGCCGCAGCCCGACACGCCGCCGACGAAGATACCCTTCGGCAGAGGCAAGCCGTATTCGCGAGCTTCCGTGCTGTACGCAGTCTTGCGCGCGACCAGCCAGTCCTTCACGTTGTCGAGGCCGCCCACGGCATCGAGACCGCCGGGGATCGGGTCGTACCATTCCAGAACTTTCTCGCGGGCGATGATGCGTTTCTTTTCGCCGACGATCAGCACCGGATCAATCTTGCGCGTGGTGACCAGCGACCGGGCGTAACATGCACCGGCTTCCTCGCCGCTCAATCCGACCGCCGCGTCGATGGCGATTTCACGCATGTCAGTGGAGCAAGCATCCGGCTTCACGTCGTCCGGCAGCGCGTCGAGCGCCGCGTCGAGGATGGCCGCGATTTCGGAACGATCCGGCAGCGGCCAGTCGATGACCGTCGCGTGGTTCGTCAACTCCGGCGGCACGTCGCCGTTCGGCGAGAGAATGACGATTGCCTGGGCGCCGTCACGCGGCACGCCGGGGAGCCAGCGGACGAGGTTGCGGAGCGTGCGCTGCACGAGAGCCGCGCCCTGGCCGTTCAACCACACTGGCATATCGCGCATGATGAGCACGCTGCGATCAATCTTCTTCCAGTTGCCGCGTTCGTCAACGATCAGCGAGCGCAGCGTGTTGAGGGTGGTGCCCGGGTCGGGGTCTTGGAAGCGGGGGTCTTTCCGGCCGTCAAGCTCCATGACGCCTTGCGCCACGTCCCAAGTACGAGTGAGGTATTTGGCGGACTTGGCCGCTTCGGCAATGAACGCCTCGACGCGAGCTTCCTCGCGGGTGACGATCCAGATCAGCGGAGCGCGAGCACGCAAAAGAGCGGACACGTCGGCCGCTACTTTCTGGCCTCGCGAAAGGGTCTTCGGGGTCTCAGTCATCACGACTTCTCCTGTAGCGAAAGGGATGTGCTGTGTTTCGCTAGGGGGTAAGTAGCGCGTCCCGAGGCGCCGGGCAACCGCCATCTGTCGGGAGGGTTAACGGTCTATAAACGGACCATTTTCCACCCCCATGACCTATAGATGGTCCCTGAGTGGAAAAGGCCCCGCCCCCGGCCCCGGCCGGGCCGCAGGCTTGCGCTGGCGTCGCCGGGACGGCCTAGGAGACCCGGGAGCCGGAACCCTCGCCAGCGGGCTCCGTAGGGCCTTTCCCGAGCGGGAAGATTGGCCGGTCTTTCGGCCGATCCGGCCCAAATGTTCCCGAGCGGTAACTTTGTGGAATGTCATCGCTCGTTGACTTGGCGTTAACCCTCCCGTCAGGTCCCGCTTGCAAACTGGCCCGGCCAGTGGCATCTTCCCGGTTGTCAGAGACAGAGCGGACAGCCACCCCCCGGGCAGGCGCGCAGGTTCCTCTGGCCCCCACTACAGGGTGGGGCAAGCGGGTAGACCAGCGGTCGGGCGTCGATACCGGGAAACCGGAGTAGCCCTAGAGGGTCGTCGATCCGCACCTGTTGAAATTGCCGACGCTCGCCTGCGCCAAGGCGCAGGACAGGCCGCCGGGAGGACGAGACAGCGGGCACTCGCTAGGCCATAGAGCCGAACGTAACCTCGCTTGAGCCACCCGGAATGCCCTAAAGAAGCTCGGCTTCGTTGTTGGACTACGGCGTAACTTGAACCCGTGATGGGAGACTGACTATGACCGCGACAACCGACAAGTTCTTTTCCGAATTGTGGACAACCGCCAAGGCCGCCGCGCAAGCCGCCGCTGAGGAGCAAAACGCCAAGCTCGGCGCCGAAGGCTCGCGCGGTTTCGACTGCGGCTTCGCCTGGGTATCCTTCCCCGGCAACATGCCGTTCGGCCGTTGGGCCAAGAAGCAGGGCCTCGCGTCGAAGGGCTACCCGACCGGCTTGCAAATCTGGTACAGCAAGCTCCACACCGTCCCGACGCAATCGACCAGCGTTCACGAAGCCGCAGCGCGTGCGGCGCGCGATGTCCTGGCCCACGGCTTGCAGACTTCGCAAATCTACATGGGCTCAAGGCTCGACTGATTTCGTCCGCAGCCGGAGCGGCCCGCGAGGGATAGTCCGGTAGACCGCAGCTTGCGACGGGACATATCGCAAGCAACCGTAGTGCGGACGGGAAGTACCTGCTCTGCGGTCGAAGGGTCCACGCGGCACTCTGACGATAAAAATTCTTGCCGTGTAGGCTTGAAACTCCGGCGCGCCGATCAGAACAGGTCGGCGCGCTTTTTCTTTTGCGCCTCGATCAGCGCGTCGAACGCTTTGAGGTTGCCGCAGGTCCCGCGTATCGACTCGGCCGCCATGATCCATTCATTGAGCGCCCGCACTGCATCGGCATCGACGAAGCGGCACGGGCCGCCGAGACAAGCTCCGCGATCTTCCTCGGTGGCGCCGCAGAGGCAAACCATGTCCACCATGTCAGTACCAAAACTCTTTCGGCAGGCAGTTGACGGTATAGAAAGCGTGGTGCATCTGCGCGGCGCCGCGTAGCGGATGCTTGCCGCGCTCGTTCAATTCATCACAGCGGCTTCGCGCCGCCGACTCGTTGCCGGTCGTGCGCTCGTAGACCGGGATCGGATCGTCGGCGTCGAGATAAAAGACGTAGTAGTGAAATTCACTCGCCATCTTTTGTCTCTGCAAGCTCGGCCGCGATTTCGTCGAAGCGTTTTTGAAGCTCGGTGCGCGTGTCAACCTTGCGTTCTCGCGTCGTTGTGGGCACCGGCGTCCTGTCGCCCGGGAAGCTCCGCGTCAAAACTTCCTGACGCAGCGCCTCAGTCGTCGTGCGTTGTCGGCCGAGCGAACCGCGCTCCTCGCCGTAGTTGCGCGCGAGCGCCTTACAGTCAGCTTTGTGCGCGCCCGGCGAACCGCACCATGCGCAGGTAGGCGTCCCAAAATAGCTCTCACCAAAACCCATCGTGTCGCCTACACCTTCAAAGCTCGGCGCCTGTTGACTGTACGGCGCTATAATCTCCGGGATGACAAGCTCCCCTTCGCTTAGCAGTGTCGCATCCGGCGGCGGGATAGGCCCATTCTTAGCAATCTGCGGCCTCAATTTTGTTGCGTCCGCTCTGGCGGCTTCGCGCCCGGCTTTCTTCGCTGCCTTTTTCCAACCGAACACCTCACGGGCTCCATCCGTTCTCGATGTCGCACGCGGCGTGCAAGATGCTTTCATGCGCGAGTTGCACGAAGCCGTATTCGGACGCTGGCACGTAGAAATTGAGCGCGCCCAAAAGACGCAGCGGATTGTCGGGCTCAAAGCCGGTAAGCGTGACGACGTAGTTGTTGGCGGCACGCGCGAACTTCACGGCGTCGATGATGTTGGCCGACTTGCCGCTGCACGACATCGCCACCACCATGTCGGCGTAGCCCAACTTGATAAGCTCGAACTGTTTTGTGAAGTTCGACTCGCTGCCGAAGTCGTTTGTGTGCGAAGTGATCGCCACGGGATCACCGAACGCAATCGAGGGCCAGCCCGCGAGCGCGAAGTCGGTGGCGAGGTGCATGGCGATGGCGAGTGACCCGCCGTTGCCGATCAGGATGATACGGCCGCCACGCTCGGCTCGGTTCTTGGCGACGGTTCGGAATTTCAGCACGCCCGCATCGAGCGCGACCGGGGCGAATGCCGGGTGGCGATCACCGGCCGTTACGATGGTTGAGGCGCTCACGCGGGAGAGCGTCTCGATCCACGACTGTGTGAAATCTACCATAGATCGCACCCTGCATCGGGAGGGATATAAGAGGTGATCCGGCGCCCGTACTTGTTGGTCGGCAAAACGCCATCCGCGAGAAGCTCGGCCTGCACCTGACTGTTGGTGACGAAACGCGCGCCGCCCGCGTAGTGGAAAGTCCACTGACCATCCGCGAAGTGAACGGCGCGCAATTCCATCAGCCGATCAGCATTCCGAGCGCGGCCATGTAAGTTTCGAGGATGGCCTCCTGCTCTTTGCGCTCGTTCACGTCGAGCTTGCGGAGTTGAACGATGCGGCGGAGGGCCTTCACGTCGAAGCCGTTGCCCTTGGCTTCGGCGTATACATCGCGGATGTCGTCGGCGATGCCCTTCTTCTCCTCCTCAAGACGCTCGACTCTCTCGACGAACGCTTTGAGTTGGTCCTTGGCGAAGATCGCCGGACGGGTTACGTTGTCTTCGGCGGCTTTCTCTGCGGCTGCTTGAGCCATGGGGGTCTTCCTTCATGAGCGGAGGTAAACTGAAATCTTCGTTATACGCAGTCCGCGACTTGCGTATAAGCGCACAGGTCCCTGTGGGACAACCTTGACTCTCCCAGGTTTTGTCGCAAAGGTCGGAGCATGTCAACTTCTTTTTCACGCGCAAGGGCTGGAACGGCGCAAAGACCTGCACCTCCGGGCCGCCCGGCCGCTGCAAGGTGAGCACGCCGTTGTCGTGAATGCGCAGAAACCCGGCACGCTTCGCCGCCGCTATCTCGGAAATGGACAGCGTGACCGGCGGCAGATCGTTGGGCGGCAGCGGCGTCATTCACTTCGCCCACTTATACCCGAACACCCGGCCCATGAGGTGCTGCATAATGTAGGCCATGTGCTCCTCCTCGTGCTCGAAATCCATCATGCGTTCCTGACAAATATATCGGAGTACGTGGACAAGCTCGTGCGCTACGCTGCTCGGGGTTTCGTTTTTGTGGAGATAAATCGTGCAGCCGAATTTATCGTCGCTCCGCACCCATGCTCCGGCTCCGCGAATGCTGGCGGGCGGCGTTTTGTGCGGCCGAATGCGCACCGTGTAGTTGATGTGCGGCAGGTAGATTTTTCCGTAGTAGACTTTCACTTGCCGCCCCGCACTGCCCGCTTGCGGTCGGACTCGACCTGCGCGGCGCGATGCAGATCGCGCTCCCAATGCTCGGCGAGTATCTTGTCGCGCGTGCCTTTGGTCACCTCAACGTCGCCCGTGTAGACATAGAACAGGCCGCGCACTTGTTTGACGTAATACTGCGGCACTACGTCTGCCATGGCATTCTCCTCAGATCGGGCGGGAGGTGGATGCACTTAGCGATGGTCTTTGCATTCTCGACATAGTGCTCGAACGAGGTGAGGCCGTTGGCGGCGTGTTGCAGCTTCACCGCGTAGTTGACGGCGGCGACGCCGACGCTGTACGCGTGCTCGACCGGGCCGTCGTCGCGATTGACCATCCGCAGTCGGATCAGCAACTCTTTCAGTTCGCGGCCATCAAGTTCGCGCAGAGCACCGATCAACGACATCGTGTACTTCTCGCGCAGGATCACGAAGCGGCTGACCGGGATCGGCTGACCCAGAAACCGCCACCGCTCGATGCTGCGGTCGATGTAGATGCTGGTCTCGCTTGTGTTGTGACCGCCGAGGTTCGGCACATCATACTCACGGCTCTTGATGGCGCACGGGCGCCGCATGAACTCGTCAACCTGCGAAAGTCGGGTGATGGAATTCACCTCGTCAATCGAAAATGGTAGGGGCTTCATATCCAGGGTCTTCCTTCACGGACAGCTTCCACATCGCCGGGGTGGCAAGACATCATACCCCATTTTCCGTCGAATGCAATAACCCCAAAAGCGTGCAGGGGATTGGTTACCGTTTGCCCGAGGGCGTCAAACATCTGGGTCACGGGGTAGAATTGGCCGTCTGAGAACAGCCGATATTTCGCGCTACTCGGATTGGCGTACAATTGCCGCTCCTCGTCGGTGAGAGTCGGGGTGTCGGGAACGCGGATGTCGTTCATTCTGTCCACACCAAAAACCACCAGCCCCCGTCGTATTCGAGCCAGCAGCCGACCGGGATACACTCCAACGGGATTGCCTCGTAGCCGAGGAATAGCGCCAGCTTTCTCATTTCCATTTTCCTGCGAGATATGTGCCGACGAAAGCTCCGGCGGCGGCTGGCAAGATCATCCACGGATCGTGGACGTAAGTCAACGTCACCGTGCCGTTGAGGAGCATGATCAGCGCCGCGTAACTGCCGCTCTTGATCGGCAATCGCTGCGTGACCGTCACCGTGTAACGAGCCCACACGAAGTCGAGGATGACCATGCCGCCGAAGGTGAGCGCGATTTGCCATATCATCGAAACCTCGGATCAGCCAACAACTCCGACTCGAAGATGTCAAAGCCGTATTCTGTTGACGGCATATCCCAGATCAGCGCAGCAAACAATCCAAACTCGCCGCGCGTCGAATGCTCGCGGTGACCGTCAATACAATACATGGTGCCCGGCGGGATCGGGTATTCGCGGCCGTCGTAGCGCAGAACGACCAGGGCATCGTTGGCGATGATGAAGCCGTAGGTGAGGAGACCCGGCGCGGTGTTGTCGCTGTGCTCGGCAATCGGCGCGTAGCACGTCCATATGTCATCGCCGACTTGGTTGAGCGTGTTGGTGCGCCTCGCACGCCTCGCCGTAACGAGGAGCTTCGTCGGCACTTCAAGACGGCGGGGACTGATAACAGCGGCGTTCATTTCACATAAGGCCGGTTGTTCTGAATTCCAATTTCGGAAGGTTTGCGCCCGAGTTGTCGCGCCGCGCGGTCGATGACACGACCCTTGTGGCCGAGCGCCTCGCGCTCGCGGCCGAGCTTCGTGAGATTTCCTTTGGCATCGAGGAAACCGTGGTTGGTAGCAATTTCGATTGCGAGCGCGTGCGCTTTCTCGGGCGGATGGCCCTTTCGCTTCATCTGGTGCTCGATGCTATCGACAATCCCGGAGGACCATCGGCCCTTCGAGTCACGAGCTTCGTTTGGGTTGAAGGCCATAGAGTTCGAGCGTCCCTTGCCACACGGCGGCGTACCAAATAAGAAGCATCATGGCGCTTCCTCCGCTTGAAATTTACGTCGATAGTTGTCGAGCACGACGGTATTCCCCTCGACCGGCTGCGGCGCCGGAGGCGGAGCATTCAACGTACCATCTGCCTCACGTTGTAGCATGGTGTCAAGCCAGGACCACACGGTCGGCCATTTGCCGGTGACGCCCTCGGTCACGTCGCCGTCCGGCGAACAGATCGCGAAGTCCTCGTCGAGCGAAACAGTCAGAGCGGTGGTGATAGGTTTCAGCTTGACGGCTTCGGTGTCAACGTCCTCGACGATGGCCCACGATACGATTGGCGCGGTCTCGAATTGACCGCCTTTGATATAGGTGAGCACTTCCCACCCGGGCAACGCGACGACGAAGGAAACTTCGATCATGGGCCAGCCCTCGCTAGGATCGTCCGCTTACCATGTCGGCGCCCCGGCGTCAAATGTCCGTCGCTTCGAGCATCCGGCGGAGCCCGGTGCCGGTGATCGTGTCGGCGAGCGCAATGTTGCCGTCCACAATGGCCCATATGCGGTCGCAAACCGTGCCGTAGTTGCGAATTCGGACGATAGGAAGGCCAGCGCCGCCCTTGACCGTGGCGCGCTCTTTCGCCTGTTCCATCATGCGGGCGTTCGGATTGCCGCTCATGAAGATCACGGCCTTGGCGGCGGAGAAGTCGAGGCCCTCACCGCCGCAGTCCGGTGTGCCGATCATGGTCGCGTCGGCGCCAGCCTGAAACTCGGCGCGGTTGGCCTCGCGCACCGTAGTCGTGAAGTCGCCCCAATACTCAAGCACCGGCATCCTGCGCTTGTGCAGCTTCTTGGCGAGTCGGCGGCAGTCCTCTTTGAAGCGGCACCATACGAGCGCGTTGCCCGGCAGCGTGCCCTGGATTTCGTCGATCACCGCGTCGTAGATCGGCGCGTCTTCATCCACTGTCAGGATCGTTCGGGTCTTCGTATCCATGACGTAGCCGCTCAAAATCTGTTGCAGCTTGATCATGCGAGCCCCGGCGTCCTTCACCGCGACTTCGGTGTCCTCCACTTCGGCGAGGTGCTGCGCGACCATTTGGATGTACGCTTGCCGCTGCGCCGTGCTCATGACCACCGGCCGTTCGAGCGGCGTCAGCAACGGCATGTCGCCAAGATCGGGGCGCATGACAAGCGATGTCCACGGCGCGATGCGCTCGGTCAACTCGTCGAGGTTCTTGTAGCGGACGAGCTTCTCGCGCTGCATCATGCCCGGACGCCCATACGGCTCGTGATCGGAGAAGTGTTCTTTGAACGGTGCGTATCGGCCGTAGCCAAGCGCACCCGGCGCGAGGATTTCATATTGCGAGAATGCGTGCAGCGGCCCGGTGAGGATCGGCGTGCCGGTTTCGGTGCGGACGAACGCCGCGTGGTATGCCAGCGAGCGCGCCTTGTGCGTGCGCTTCGCACCGGCGCGGCCGAAGTGATGAGCTTCGCTGATAGCGAACAGAAAGTTGCCGTGACAGGATTTCTTGAAGCGATTGATAGCGCGCATACAGTCGGGATGACTCAGCGCCTCCATATTGACGCACATCCATCGCAAGCCATGCTCACAAAGGAAGTCCTCCCACTCGCGCTCTTTCTCGGGGAAACCGCGCTTCGGTGTCTCCCAAGCGAACGTCGGGTTCGCGAAGTCGAGTGAGCACCATGTCGGGATTTCGTTTCGCGCCCAATTCAAATGCACGCCGTTCGGCGCGACGACGATGCAGCCTTCGATTTTCTTGCGCCGGTATTGATACGTGCCAACGTCGATGACGGCGCGTGATTTGCCGGAGCGCATGGGCCAGATGAGGGCGCGGCTCCGCTTCTCGCGACCGATCAAGAATTCTTTAGCTTGGTGATCCCAACGCTTTTCGTGTGAGCGGTTCTTCGGCATGAGGATGAAATATCAAAAAGGAAGCCGTGACGCAAGCGCCACGGCCCCCTTGACAAGACTGGCCTAGACCAAACCCGACACGACTCGGCATACCTGCCTACCTTGACACAACGGGACGGGACTTGACCCGACTAGACGATCCTGCCGCAACGCGACTCGACTAGACGTGACATGCCATGACTTGTCTTGCCTGCCAAGCCGCGACATAACGAAACGCAACCGGACCAGACTAGCCTGCCATAACCTGACCAAACATAACTCGTCCGAACGGGACGCGACGCGACTAACCTGCCTTGACGCGCCTGGACATGACAGGACTTGACCCAACTCGCCTGCCTTAACTCGACACGCACCGACTTGACGGGACTCGACATGACGTGCCTGCCTAGAGCGGACCAAACACAACCAGACATGACTCGCCTGCCGTGACGCTACGCGACGCGACAAAACTCGACCTGACATGACACGCCTTACCAGCCGCAACAAGACGCGACGGGACTGGACATGACAAAACTAGACATGCCTGCCTTGACATGCCTGCCGCAACGCGACTTGACATGACGAGACTCGACTAGACAAGACACAACAAACCTGCCGAGACTTAACGGAACCGGACTGGACGCATCCAAACTGGACGTGCCTGCCGTGACGCGACTTTCCGGGACCCGACACGACTGGTCCCGCCAGCCGTGACTCGACTGGACTAGCCGAGTTTATGCAGCCGCTTTGGAGAGGTACTTCTCCGCCACCGCTGCAATTGCTTTCGCTACGGCGTCCAACTCCGGGAACACCGCAACTTCTTTGATGCTCGTAAGCCGTTTGATCGTGTCGATGAGCAACTGCTCACGCTTGTGCGGTCTACGGAGAACTTCGACCGTGGCTTCGTAGCTCCCGCGATCTTTGCCGCGCTCGGTCGAGAGCGACGTGAATTCGGGAACGACGACCATGGTCCTGCGCGGCGTCACGCGGTACTCGATCACATAGACTTTGATCAAGTCCTGCGACGTGTCTCGCCAATGAGCTTCGGCGGCTTCGCGCACATCCCAATTATATTGAGTGTGCAGCGCCGACTTCGGATTGTCTTTGGCAAACCGCCAAACGTCGTCCGGGTCGAGCCGCCCACCATGGGCGCGCTTGATGTCGAGAAGCTCCTCGTGAATGCGATCTTTTAGAGACATGAGACTTACTCCGGTGAAAGGGATCGGGGCGGCTTGCGCCGCCCCGATTTTGGATTTACGCGGCGAGGCGTTGCTGCGCTTGCTTCACCTCGAACAGACCATAGCCCATGCCGGTCGAGTCCCGGCTGTTGGGACGGCCTTCGCCGATGCCGCATTGCAGCCCGACGCGCGCCATCAGGTTCGTCACGTCGGTGACAGTGAACTGATCGGCATCGAAGCGCACGCGAACTTTAGCCGACCAATTGCGCCACATCGGGCGCGACCGCAGATCGAGAACGCCGGTCGCGTTGCGCACACCGTCGATGTTCATTTCTGGCTTGCCGGTGATGAACACGAGCGGCTTGCCGCTGGTGGCGTCGAAGCCGTCCGGCTCGACGAAGATGCTTAGCTTGCCGAGCGTCATCTTGAAGCCGACGAGCCTCATAACGTCGATCATGGCTGTGCGGAATGCGCTCGCAGGCATACCGTACTCGCCATTGGCGGTACGATAGGTCGCCTGCTCGAAGTCGTCTTTGAAGTTGCGCGCCTCGCGCACCTTCTTGCCTTGGGACGTGGACCCGGCCTCATGCTTCGCGCGAATGGCGTTCGCAGCCTTCTGCGCGAATTTTGCTTGCATGTACGGGGCGATGCCGACGATGGGGAAAATCACCGTTTGAAGGTTCGGAGCGGAGATAACGATCCGATCCTCTTTGGGTGACTCGGACGCGGCTACTACGGCTAACTTAGCTGCCATTGGGGACTTCCTTTCGCTCTCACTGATCGCCGATTGGCTATCATGAATGTGACGAACGTCATTGCCCTTAAATCAACTAAAAAGAAATCAGTCAAGACCAAATCGCGTTAACACTTAGGGTCTTTTTGTGGCGGATCAAACACGACCCCGGCGGCGATCAGCTTTGAGTACAGCGGTTCGCTGCACGCGACCGCGTAGTCGGCGTCACTGCACTCGTCAAGGATTTTCAAAAGCGTGGCGACGATCAGGTTGCGCTCGTCCGTCCCTGGCCCTCGCTGCACCGCTATCTCGGAGAGGTTATGGAGTCGGCGTAGTGACCGGCTCATCGTGAGCCATCCCGCCAAGACAGATGTCCGAGGTGCCGTGAATACCGGAAACCACCGTCATCGTTTAGGACGTGCATCCCACAATGCACGGTTGGCCCATACGGAGGCAATGGATGGTTGAAATCACGTATCACGATGTCACGAACAAGCTCAAAAATTTCTTCCTCCCATAGTGCAGGGAGAGACCTTGCCTGCTCTGGGTCAATTAGGTTCATCGCTTCACCACCGTGCCGCTCGGGAGCTTGACGACCTTCGGCGGTCGATGCTTAGCGGCAAGCTCGCGGTTCTCGCGCACGCTCGGCCATGCCGCTTCCCGTGGGACGCGGCGGTCAACCTCGCTACGGATTGCGCTAACGGGCGTTGTAGGCTTTTGATGCGCTCACGTTCTTCTTCCTGCCGCTGATGCTCGGCGTGCGCAACCTCGGCGGCGGCTTCGCACTTCGGGCAAAAGTATTCCCAATTCCGGTATTTGAACGCACGCCAACCGAATTTTAGTTGCGCTCGCCGCCAGCATACAACGAAGTCGGGAAGGGCGTCGTTGGTATACTCCTCCCTCGTTGCAGCGATGTTGAGTATCTGGGTAGCATCGCACTCCGGCGAGTCGCAGTAGAACGTGACATTGGCGTCCGTCTTTTCCCAACTCATTTGGCTTCCTCTAGCTGTGGGGCCGTTTCGCCGGGCACCATAAGATCGAAGCGCCCGTGCATCCATTTCCAGGCCGGGCGCGGGAAGCGCCCGGCGTTGGTATCGCGAACCATCATGCCGTTCGGAGAGCGCAGCGCCACGCGAGCGGCACCGCCGCGAAGGTCAACCTCCATAACGTCCGTGATGACTTTCTGGTCTACCTTGCCGGGCGGCATGTCAGTGCCGAGCGTCTTGAACGGGAAGTCCTCGAACGTGCAGTCAAGCGGAACGCCCCAACCCGAGCGCAGGTATTGGTGCTTGCCGAACAGCGCGAGAGAATACTTCGCGTAGCGTGCGAGGAATTGTTGTTCGGCGAACGGCGCGGTCCACGGCTCGATGAGGACGCCGAGCGGCTCAAGATCGTGTCCCCAATCGTTGCCGCTGTCACTCATGACCTGGGCGCGCTCATCCACGATGATGCGCGAGTCAAGGTCGTCCTGCCATGGCGGGATAGGCAGATCGCCGAGCCCGAGCCACTGGCGAATGACTTTGTTGATCGCCTGATCCCACACACGGAATTGCGGCATGAACTGTTTGACCGGGCGCGGCATGTCCACGAGGTACGCCTCGGGATTGTCGTGGTTGAGGATTTGATAGCAATCGAGCGGCGTGCCGCCCCTTGCCTCGACGAAATCGGTGAGCAAACAACAGTGCTGTGCCGTCGAGTAGTACCACCCGGTCGCGCCGGAGTAGCGGCATTGATTGGAGAGGTGATGCGCGATGTCGATGATCGTCACGTCGCGGGTGTTCGGTTCGAGCGGGAAGAACGCGCGGCCGGTGTAGGTTTCGATGAATGACACAGCCTTGTATTTGGTATCCGTGTCGAGCTTCATCTTCTGAGCGTCGTCGGCGACGCGCGTGTCCGTTTGATCTTCTGTCACTCGCAACCTCCTCGTTCGTGAAATTCCTTTTGCTCTCGCCAGCCCTTCGGGCAGTGAAAGCCCCAACCACGGGTGACCGGGCCGGTGATAAACAGGGACCAACTCGGCTGACCGCGCTCGCGGTGCGCTTTGGTGCGCTTGTGGCCGGTCTTGCGCGTGCGCACCAACTCAATGCGATGCGCCGTCGAGGCGAAGCGGAATTTCAGATCGCCCGCCTGATACATCTTGCGCACCTCGCCTTTGGTGACTTCGATGTAGCGGTTGATCAGCAACAGCGAGACGTTAAGCCACGGATGATCATGCAGCGCGCGGTCTTCGTCGTCGCGCATGAATTTGTGCAGGTAGATGTTGCACCATTTATTCTTCGGGATGACGAACCACCGGATGAGAAACGGCTTGCGGAGCCCGGTGGGCGGCGTGCCGCTGGATTTGCGCCAGCGGTAGCCGGGGCCGATAATCTCGTCCGGTATCTCGGCGGACAGCGGCATCAACTTTCGCTTGGCGTAGTTGAGCACGAAGCGGGGGACTCTCATTCAATGCCCTCTAGTTGATCGTACAGGCTGAGCAAATGATTGCCCGTGTCGTAGACCCTTTCGCACGGGATTACAAGGTAGCCAAGCGGCCGACGCTCGCGCAACAGCGTGAACTTGACCACGCGCTCCATTTTCTCGATATGCGTCGAGTACGCGGTCGCTTCCAGATTGGGGTCGTCGCCGACACGCCGGGCCTTAAGCCGCGTGATTTCGTTGGCCGCCAATTCGAGGTGGCGGGCGCAACTTTCGTCGCCATAGGATTTGCGCACCATGCCCGCACGGACGCGCAGGCCCTCGGGGGTCACACACTCGGGGATGGTGATTGCTTCGGTCATTTCCGTAGCCGTGGGCCTATCCAGCCCTCCGCCTCGACCGGCATCGTTGACGCCCATATTGGCACTCCACTGACAAGCGACTCGAAGTCGGCAACTTTCATAGTGCCGATGGGGGCTTCCGCGATAACCTCGTCGTGAATGCTCAAGAGTAGATCGAACGCCTCGTGTTGGTCAACCCTATACATCGCCTCGGCCAAAAGGTCGCGCGAGGAGGCTTGGTCGGCGTTCTCCGTGAGGGAGCCGCCGTGGGTGCCAAGCCGCTTCCATTCCTTCGTGATGATGTGTCGGCCCATGAACGAAAGGTGGGGCGACGTATAGGACTCCGGGGGCTCGCCAGTCAGCACCTTGCGCTGGCGCTTCGCCAACAGTTCGGCGTGGCGCATGACCCGGTTCATCGGCACGCCCATCTTCGCCGGGAAGGTGACGAGGCAGGCGGTGCCGCGCTCGTTCCGCGCGAAAAAGCGGTAGTTGACTTTCGTGTGGACTTCCGGGTCGAGATACGCGAGCAACCGGCCGCTCGGCAGACGGCAATGCAGGAAGCGATTGCGCGTGAAGTAGCTGATCGCACCGTCGCCCGTCAGCGGGTCACCACCGGCGGAGAATTCTTCGCCCGGGTTCTGCACCGCGCAGATCGCGGCGTTCTCGATTGCCTTCCACAAGATCGGCATTTCGGGGCATGTGATCTTGCGGTAGATGTTGACGACCTTCTTGCAGAACGCGTCGTCAAGCCAGATACCCTCCTCCATCCACACAGTCGCTTGGAACTTCTCCCAACCCATTGCGTAGCCCAGGCCGAGCACGGCCTTCTTGCCGAGTTGACGTTCGGCCTTGTCCTTCTTCGTAATTTCGCGTGAATAGATCGCGCACGCCATAGCGAGGTACGGGTCGCCGCCGCTGCGGAATAGTTCAAGTTGCGATGTGCAGTTCGCCATCCACGCGAGCTTGCGCGCCTCGATGGCTTTGAAGTCGGCCGCGTACAGTTCGTAGCCCTCGCTCGCGATGAGCGCGCCACGGCACGCCTTAGCGAGCGCGGGCAGCGGCGCGCCCTCGATCAACGTGATGTAGTCAAGATCGAACGTCATGAGCGTGTCCCACACGCTCGGCTTCATCCCTAGCTCGGGATAGTCCTTATCGACGGGCGTTTCCTGGCCCATTTCCTTCATGTAGCCGCGCACGAAGTTGTGCGGCTGCACACCCTGGCCGCTCCACCGGCCGGTGCGGTCGGCGCCGTTGTAGAGCATGATGTCGTGCAGCCTACCGTCCGGGCAGACGCTTCCGACCATGCGCTTGAACTTAGCGACGGACGACCGATTGACTTCGAGGCAAATCTCGAAAGCGCGTTTGACCTGCGCACCTCCGTCTCCGAAGCCCTGCCATTTGGCTTCCATTTCGTCCTTGCGCGCAGCTTTAGCTTCCTCGGCGGCCTTCGTAGGCACGCCGTACAAAGCGAAGCTGAGTGTGTCGGCCTTTGTGTTGGGGATCGGGTCGGCGCCGATTTCGACGAGGCGTTCGTTCGCCCACTTACGGAACGGAATGCGCTTCGAGCCACCGAGCACTTGGCCGCCGGTGATGTCTTGCATTTCGGCATCGAGTCGCTCGACTTCCTGCGAGCACAAACCAATCGCGCCCTCGGCCGCTTCCTTGTCGAGCCGAATGCCACGGACGTTCATTCGGAAATCCATGAACCAGAACTCTAGCTCGCGATCCGTCATGCACGGGTCAGGTGCAGTCTGTTCGTCGCACCAATTAGAGAGGGCGCGCTCGGTTATCACGTCCTGGCCGCAGTATGCCCAATTGCGCTTGTGTTCGATTTCCTCCTCACACCATTGCGGCCACTCCGCGCCCTTCTTTTTCTTCATCGGCTTCGAGAGTTTGTTGATGAGCCGCTGGCCGTCCGGGTCCTTGCGCTCACTCAAGCCAATGTCGTTCGCCGCGTCGCCCAACTTGCGGCGCAACGAAAGGCAAGATGCCTTCGCGGCGGAGCAACGCATCTGGTCTATCTGCAACGCGACATCAAACTCCGGGAATTCTCGGCGCAACACGTAATTCCAAATCAGATATTCGAACTTTGCGTTGTGGGCTTCGAACAGTTCGCCGGACCTAATGCGCTCGATAAGTTCGCGCACCGATTTGTCGCGAGGATCAGTCTTGGCGATCCACGGATGATTGCGATGCCAGAGGTGTACTTTCTCCTCGTTATCATACACCCAACGAAAGCACAGAGCTTGCGTCAGCGGGTCCATAGCATACCGCTGCGCACCCATCTTCGTCAGGTCGATAACGCCGCGTGTTTCGAAGTCGCCGGTGATCACGGATGATGTCCCATGCACGTATCGCCGCCAATGTGCGCCCTCTTGCAGAAGGGGCACCACGCTTGTTTGATCCAATAGCCGAAGCGCCGGTCGGCGAGTCGGCGCATGTGCGTGTCGCGCGCCGTCGTGTCGATGACCGCGAAGGCATGAGTGCGCGTCATCACGACCATCCGTCCTACATCGGGTAGGTCGGGCTTGTCCACCCACTCGAAGCCGAACTCCTGCATCAGCAACGTAAACCACCGGGCTCGAATGTAGATACCGTTGTCGGGGTTCGGGCGCCGCTTGCTATGGCGCACGCGGCCGGTGCCACGGCGCAGCCGGTCACGGACTTCGGCGTAGGGTCGGCCGCTCGCGATGGCGACGGCGCGGCACACGCAATCGCCCGCCGGGTCCTTATACCCTGCGGCGAGTCGGCCACCATCGTCATAGACAAAATCCTTGATCATTCCTTGGCCCACGTCACCGCGTCGCGATAGATGTCGTCTATAGCACCAATGCCGGGGGCGTTCCAGGGTCGCACGATGGCGTTGTTTCGCGCCATCATGCCGTAGACCCTCGGCTCTTTCAGCGCACGGTTGACGATGACGAACGACGGGATGGCGGAAAGCTGCGCCACGCAGTTGAAGCAACTCAGCGTGCCGATGAATTTCCGGGAGAACATAACGGCGGCTATGTGCAGCCGCAGCCCGGGCCGCAGGCATATCAGGTCGGGGTATTTGTCGAGGGTCCGCCGAAAACCTTGCGTGCGATTGCCCTTGACCGCCTTGTCGTTATCGTGAGCCTCCACGCCTACCAGCACGGTGCGCACGCGGGCTTCCGCCAAACCGGCGAGGAGCTTCTCAGTATCCGGCGGCACTTTCTCGGACAACGACGCCGCGATATGGACCGCAACGTAAGGCTTGGAGGCAATCTCGGATATGATCTTGTCGTCCTCGTCGTCGAGGATGAGACGCGGCGGCTCCCACATCAGGCCGTCCCAATTTTTCAGGCGCTCGAATTGCATTCCGGGCGCCGTGTCGAATTTTTGAGAGTAGCCGCGAAAACGAATGTGATCGACGTATGGGAGGTTTTCGAACAGGGTGCGCGCCACGTCAGTGTTAGCGTGCGCCTCGACCATCGTGGTGTCGCCGCGAGCTTTCAGCGCGGGGAAGTACCCGAGCGGTGAACCCGGCCTATACATGGCGAGGAGGATGTCGCCAATGCCACCGATGAATTGCACGTAGAGGTTCATTGTCCTTCCGGCGTCACGACTCGGAGCACAGGCGAGAGGAAGTCGGCGAACGCATCGCGTAGTTCTTGCCGAGCGTCAGTCACGTTACCATAGAGCGCCTTGTTTTCAAGGCCGGAGTTGTTGCAGACCTGCGCGGCTACGACCGCTAGGGTCAAGCCTTCGACGGCTTCAACGGCGCGCTCGATCTTTGTGTTCTGTTGGGGTGACGCCATCCAGCCCTCCGAAATTTTTGCGCCGGGATCGGGCGGCCACGATTGCTTTTGTGGCGTCCCGGTCACTGCCGCCTATAGCGGACTCGACGCGGACAACGAAGCGCGCCGGTTACCCGACGCGCTCCGCCGTATCGTGTGTTAGCCGAAGTCTTCGGCAGCACCGGCAGCTTCCTCGCCGGTGTCGGCCTCGTCGTCGAACTCCGCCGGATCGGCGCCGAAATCGTCCTCGGCCGACCGGAAGCTGTCGAGACGCTCGCCGTCCTTCAACTTTTGAAGGTGGTTCAAGCCGAGCGCGATGCCCTTGCCGATGTTGTTGAACGCGAACGGCGTCACCGACGCGCGTGCGTAGCAACCGGCGTAGAACTCCTCGGGGCCGAGCGGAGTCGTCAAGTCACGGCCGACGACCGTGGGCTTGATATTCTTCGCCGACATCGTGACGTAGACCACGCCGGGTCCATAACCGGCGTATTCCTTCTCCTCGCCACGGTGGAACGGGAGCTTGTAGAGCGCGCGATCCAGTTCGGACATCGGCTTTTTGAAAGCCTCCATGGATACGCGATTGCATTCCGCGATCAGCTTCTTCCACTTTTCCTGATCCTTGGGAGCCCAGGCGCCGGGGACGCGGATGACCGTGCGTCCGTCCTTCACCTCGAAGCCGGAGAACAAGGCAGCGCAGGCGTAGCGCCCGCTTTCCTCGCCCTGGCCTTGGAAAACTCGCTTCTGAAACACGTCCGGGAAGGACGCCCGAAACATCGGGGTCAGCAAGCGCACTCGTTCGGTCTTAGCCATGTTTGCACCTTTTTCGCTGTTTCACTTGACATGGCTGTAAGACACCAATTCCCGAGCAGCGTCAAGGACTTTTATCCTTTTTCGAGGTATTCGGTCGAGCGTGTATCTGTGGTGTCGGCGGAGGCGTCAGCGACGAGGGGTTGGGGGTGCCGCCGGGGTTCTTGAACCACTCGGCCAGCGCCTTCATGTGCGCTCTTATTTGCTCGCGCCGTTCGGCGCACCCCTCGCAATCAAACACGATACCCACTCAGCCTCAGACACTCGTTGATGTCGTCGATGCAACCCAGAAACTCTGACTCTAGTTCCTCGGGACAGGTCCCTGCTTTGAGCCGAGCAACAAGTTGAT
>Ga0307476_10000744_pt1 | contig 22559 bp, 15 predicted proteins | sample atmos_gasesECM2C_2_FD_203314 | JGI IMG/M metagenome (GOLD analysis project Ga0307476, IMG submission 203314) | Hardwood forest soil microbial communities from Morgan-Monroe State Forest, Indiana, United States - atmos_gasesECM2C_05 | ecosystem: Environmental > Terrestrial > Soil > Temperate...
TCACGCAGGGATACGACCTACCGATACATCAGAGTATTCATTTGCAGTTCGGCGTTCGTAACGCCGAGGAGTTCCCGGATAGGAAATATGAGTCATGCGGCACACTGGATCGGCACGAGGAGCGGTCATGAAAAGTGGAGATATAGTGCAAGTGAAGTTGCGGGCGAGCGTGGATGAGAAGCTTCGCGGGCGCAAGGGGACGGTCAGTGCTGGTAGCGAACCTGATGAACTGGTCCCAGTGAGGATGGAGGACGAAGGCATAACGCATCAATTCTTGGCCAAGGATTTGGAGAGGATCAAAAAGGCTTATGAGCCGCCTGCCTTCCGTTTCGAGATTGTATTCGTTACCAGCGCACTGTCATGTGGCAAGATCAGTGGCACGGAGGTTAACTGTCACACAAACCGTAAAGTTTCTTAGAGGCGATTGCGTACGCGCGGCAACGAGCGAGCGAGTAGAGTCACTCTGCGAAAGCACAGTACCTTTATGAGGTGCCTTTTGCATATCGAGGTACCTTGGGGGAACTCACGATGAGAACACGATTGAGTTGGTGCGTAATTGCTCTGGTCCTGACGGGGATAGCCAGGTCTGCTTGGAGTCAGGAACAATGGTCTACAGACGAAGCTTTTCGAATGGTCAGCGGGGCGGGAGTCCCGAGCGACTGGACGCACCGGCACGTCGTCTTCTCCTCAGTTTCCTCCATCGAAACGCTTTCCGATATTCAACAGGAGCCCCGATACTGGCTTCAACAGCTCCGCCGCCGCGAATTCCCTGTCACCGAGAAAAGATGGGTTCCTAGGAGACGCGAACGAATCGAGCGCGACTGGAATGAGGCGATGAACACAGGATTCTCTTCATTTAACGGTGTGGTGTATCCGGCGAAATATTCTTTTAACTCGGCGAACCCCACACCGAGTTGCAATAATGATTTTGTCGTGTTCACTTCGGGTCTTTCGGGTCCCGCGACCAATTTTAATATTGTCGCCTTCACCAATCTCTATTTGAATGGTAGTGGCGGCTCGCCCTTCTGCGCCGGCGCTGGGCCTAAACTGCTGTTTGCTTACTATGCCTCGACCGGGTCGACACCGGGTGGCTTGAATACGTCGCCGGTTCTGTCTCTGGATGGCACCCAGGTTGCCTTCATTGAGGCAGCAGGATCGGGAGCAATTTTTCATGTCCTGAAGTGGCAGGCAACCGCTTCAACTCCGACGTTTCCGGCTATAACCGGGACGCTTAGCAATTGCGTCAGCATTAGCGCGCTACCGTGTGAGTACAGCCTAAATTTTTCAGGCACGACGAGATCGACTAACTCGTCGCCATTTGTTGACTACAAGAATGATACAGCGTATGTCTCTGATAACGCGGGGAATATCTATGCCATCTCGCCTGTCTTTGGCGGCGGTGCGCCTTCCGTGAAAAGCGGTTGGCCAGTTAGTGTTGGCGGCAGTCCGGTCATGGCCCCTGTTTACGATTCGGTCTCCAAACGTGTTTTTGCTGCCGACGCGAGTGGCAAGCTCTATTACATTGCAACAACCGGCACCTGCGGCGTGACCCCAGCTCCTTGCCTTGGAGGGTCAGTCTCTGTCAGTTCAGGGAGTGTTCCGGAGCCGCCTGTCATCGACAGTAGCACGCAGAAAGTGTTTGTATTTACCAACTCTGCTCCGTCCGGATCGGGAGTTACTGGCGCAGCCGTAGTTCAGGTCACCACAGCTCTGAGCAATAAAGTTGTCGCAGGAATCGGGGGCGGCAGCGCGAACGTTATCCACTTAGGCGACTTTAACAACATTTACCTGAGTTCCGGTCCAGGCGCAAGCGGAGCAGCCTTGTACGCGTGCGGAGATAGCAGTCTCCTGGTCATCGATGCACCGGTGCTCTATGCCTTTCCGTTTACCTCCACACCGAGTTCGGGAACCTTGAATCCTAGCTCGATTGCGGGCAGTGGATTGTTTCTCACCACCGGCCAATTGTCGGCTGGATCTTGCTCATCCATCACGGAGAATTTCAATCAGAGCACCAGCCGGGATTCGATCTTTGTCGGAGTGACGAAGAATTGCGGTACCGGCGAGACCAACGGTTGCGTATTATCGTACAACATTACGGGCGGATTTCCGTCTGGTACTTCAGCGACCGCGCCCTCGGCACACGCTCCAGAACCGGGCGGAACGAGTGGAATCATTGTAGACAACGTCAGTGACCAGGCCGGTGGAGCGAAGTTAACCACCGATATTTATTTCTTTAGTGCAGAGAGTGGGGGCGCGGGCCAATCGTGCGCAAAGTACTCTGGTGGAACGGTAGCCGGAGATTGCGCCGTTAGCATGACTCAAACCGGTTTGAACTAGCCTTCACGGAGTTTGCGCTCCTAGGATACCTGGTTTAGACATGAAACTGAGTGCCGGGTTGGCACAACAGGCAATGCGACATGGCTCATCGCCGAGATGTCGGTTATGATGCGACCATAGAAATGCCCCTCACTCGCGCTTCTCATGTCGGTTATGCAATCGATGCCTCAGGCGTGGTGAGTAGGTCGCTGTCGAACCTCAAAGCGGTGGAGGAGGTTGCGTCGTTCCACGAAAGAGGGCGATCGGTGTTTTGGAATGTACCGGTGAGTCCTGCTGCAAAAAGGACAGCCTGAAACTAAGCATTCCGAAACATTCTGAGGGCGTTGGAAATACGGCTCCGAACGTTACGCTCCCAATGCCGCAAAGGAATTAGCGTAGGACCGCGACGGTTGCAGGCTATTACCCAGTACATGTGTTCCATGGCGGCTCTGATATCAGTCGAACCTGGAAGCCAGGCGGATCACATCGTGTTGGATCGGACCTGGTTGCACTCGGCACACCAGATGAGTGGACTGAGTATGCTGGGTAAGGGGGTTCAGTCAGTCTTAAGCAAGACTGGAGACAATGCTCCAGGTCGGCATGTCATGCGCGTACTCTTGGTTGAAGACGAACAGCGGCTTGCGGAGAATATTGTTGCCGCCTTGCGCGAGACTGGTTTGGCAGTGGATCATGCTCCCGACGGCGAAGCCGGTTCGCTCCTCGCGGAACAGGGCGTCTACGATGCCATCGTCCTCGACCTGATGCTTCCCGGCAAGAGTGGTCTGCATGTGCTCCAGGACCTGCGTCGAAGAAAGCTTCATACGCCGGTCCTCATTCTCACGGCGCAGGAAAGCAAGGATTCGGTTGTCAATCTGCTGAATGCCGGAGCCGACGACTATCTCAGCAAACCCTTTGACCTCGGCGAACTTCTTGCCCGGATTAAAGCGCTCATCCGGCGCGCGAAGGGTGTCTCTACGCCGGTTCTGGCAGTTTCGGATCTGGAATTGAATACCGTGCAGCAAACGGTCCGCCGGCGCGGTCAGTTTCTCGATCTCTCCCCGACGGAGTACCGAATTCTTGAATACCTTATTCATCGACCACGCGCCGTGGTTTCACAGCAGGAATTGCTGGAGCATCTGTACGATTTCGATTGGGAACATCATTCCAACGTGATCGAAGCTCACATCTCAAACTTGCGAAGAAAGCTGAACGTCGCGGGTTCGGAACCATTGATCGAAACCTTGCGGCATCGCGGATACCGTCTCCGCGAGGAGGCCGGGGCGCGATGACGGGCTCCGCCTCCATCACGCGACGGCTCGTCGTCACCGTCCTTATTCTTGAACTCCTATCCGCAGTCGCCCTGATTGGGGCCATCACGGTTCACGAGTGGACTGTGCAGCTACAACTTTTCGATGGCTCTCTCGTGGCGAATGCCGAGTCGTTGATGGGTGCGGTCCAGGACACCGAAGATGAAAGCGACAACGTCATGCTCGACATGCGCGGCGTACGGGTTGCCAAAGATGCAGTCTTTCGTGTCGAAGACGAGCGCGGCAAAGTGCTCGGTTCCGTCGGTGAGCCGCCGCATCTGGAGACAAGCGCATCCGCCGCACCGCTCTTTCGCAACACCACCGTGCGAGGTCGCGACTACCGATTCCTGGTTCTGAATGGCACTCGAATCGTGGATCCGGGCACGGCGAACGGGGGAGTTCGCCACAGCATCACCATCGTGTACGGAACCCCCTCGCGCCACGTCTGGCATGAAGTCCTTGAGGCGGTTCGCTTCTTCGCCATTGCCACCGCTTTCCTTCTGGGCATTACCGCAGTTGTTATGGCGTGGCTGGTGCGCAAAGGACTATCACCGGTTCATGAACTAGCGCGCCAAGCTGAGCGCATCGGGCCCGGCGAATGGCAGTTCCACGCTCCCATGAGCGCGAAGGATACAGCAGAGTTGCGGCCTCTGGCCGCGGCTCTGGAAGCCGCGCTGGCGCGTCTGCAGCGTTCGTTCGAGCAGCAGAAGCGATTCACCAGCGATGCAGCGCACGAACTGAAGACCGATGTAGCAATCATCAAATCTTCGCTACAGTTGCTTTCGATGCGGAAGCGCACGCTCGAAGAGTATGGCCAGGGGTTGGCACTGAGTCTGGAGGACATCACCAGACTCGAGTCTACGGTGGAGAAGATGCTCACCCTGGCACGACTCGAACAACCAGCGGAGAGTTACTACGCAACGGCGGCGTCTCAGTCTTGTTCTCTTCGCGACGTGATCGAGGATGCAGTACATCAAAGCAAGCCTCTCGCTGAGTTGAAATGTATCGAAGTCGTGGTCGAAATCAACGCCGATGTCCGATTGCCGATCGATAGCCGGGACGCACTCTTGTTGTGCTCGAATATCCTGTTGAACGCTCTGCAGCATAGCCCCGATGGCGCCACCGTGCGAATTGCAGAGAACGCCGACGAGAGCATAGCCCGCCTGACCGTTCGAGACCAGGGGGAAGGCATCTCCGATGAAGATCGTGATCATATCTTCGAACCGTTCTATCGGGGTGACCCGTCGCGCAGCCGAAAGAGTGGGGGCACCGGCCTGGGACTTTCGATTTGCAAGGCCATCTGCGAGCGCGCCGGAGGGTCGATCGAGATCGCCAGCAACGCTGTGGGTGGCGCTTTGGTGACCGTGACGCTCCCGGTGAAAACGGGGGACTCTGGTTCCACGCTTTCAGCTTCGCTTAAGGCGGAGTAGCGATACTCATACGGCCGGCAGCAATGCCGAGTCTCTCCATCAGGAGTCCGCCATGCGCTTTTATCGAGGACTGGTCACGGCCGCCTTGGTTTCACTAGCGACGCTGTGCGCTGCGCAAAACTATCATGTCACCGAACACTGGAAGGTTGGCGGGCAGGGAGGCTGGGACTACCTGCTGAGTGACGATGCCGCACATCGCCTCTACGTCACGCACAACTCACGAGTCGAGGTTGTGGATACAACGACCGGCAAGCCAGTTGGCGCCATCACAGGCTTGAAGAGTACGCACGGAGTCGCGCTGAACACCGACAACAAGACCGGGTACATCAGCGACGGTGCCGGAAACGCAATCGTCGTATTCAATCGCGCCGATTTTTCCGTGCTGGCAACCGTGCCCGCCGGTACGAATCCCGACGGCATCGCCTTTGAGCCGGCGACCAAGACCGTGTGGGCCTTCAACGGGCGCAGCGGCAATATCTCCGTATTGGACACCGCCTCCAACACTGTCGTCGCCACGGTGCCGCTGCCCGGCAAGCCTGAATTCCCACAGGCCGACGGAAAAGGATCAATATTCGTGAACATCGAGGACAAGAATGAGATCGTGAAACTGGACGCGGCCAGCCGCAAAGCGACTGCCAGATGGCCGCTGCCAGGCTGCGAATCACCTTCCGGGATGGCCATTGACCGCGACAAGCATCGTCTTTTCTCGGTCTGCGACGGCGGGAAAATGGTCGTGGTCGATTATGACTCTGGCAGGGTGCTGGGCCTGGCAGCCATCGGCGATTCGCCCGACGCCGCCGGTTTTGATCCGAAACACGGATTGGCGTTCTCCTCCAACGGAGGTGATGGCACACTCACCGTTGTGGATTCCGGGAAGCCAGGTTTTCCCGCGCTCCAGACGGTGAAGACGGAAAAAGGTGCGCGTACTATGGCATTCGATGCTTCCACTGGCCGAATCTATCTGGTCACGGCGCAATTCGGGCCGACGCCGGCTGCAACTGAGGCCATGCCACATCCCCGCCGGAGTGTGGTGCCAGATAGCTTTGAGATCATTGTTGTGGAGCCCTAGTGGTCGAGCCCTTGTTGTTGGAGCGCTCGTTGTTGAGCCGTATCGAACGAGAAGATCTCGGCGTTCGACAACATGGACGAAAAAAGCCTGCGACTCGCATCGGAGGCTTTTCTTACACCGACTTATGCGGTCTGTTGTTCGCGCCGCGTCAACAGGAAGTAAACCACCGGCGTGACAATCAGGCTCAACATCATGGAGATCACGAGGCCTCCAATCACGGCGATGGCCAGAGGCTGCAGCATCTGCGATCCGGAACCCAGCGCAAACGCGAGCGGCAGCATTCCACAGATCGCCGCCGACGCCGTCATGAGAATGGGGCGCAGACGGCGCTGCGCCGCATGAATCATGGCTTCGCGTGCGGACACTCCTTCACGGCGATAGCGTTCATCCGCATCCAAGAGCAAGATACCGTTCTTCGCTACGATGCCAATCACCATGATAAGGCCCATAAAGGATGCGACGTTGAAGGTCGTACGCGTAACCAGCAAGGCGAAAACCACGCCTGCGATGGAAAGCACCGACGACGCGAGGATCGCGATCGGCGCAGAAAAGTTGCGGAACTCGACCATCAGGACTCCGAACACCAGCGCCAGGGACAGAATGAGTACTCGCAACAGTTCGTGAAAGGACTGCTGTTGTTCCTGATAAGTTCCGCCGTACTCGATTCTCACCGTGGGCGGCAGGTGCATCGCGGTGATGGTACGTTGAACCTTCGCGATCGCGGTTCCAAGATCGGAACCTTCGAGCCTGGCTGTCACGATGATGAGCTGTTGCAGGTTCTCGCGTTTGATTTCGTTTTGCGGCGGCAACTGCGTCACCTGTGCCAACGCGCCCAGCGTTGCCAGCTTGCCGGTTAAACTGTTGAAGACCGTGTTCTGGATAGTATCCAAGGATTGGCGTGTCTCATCTCCCAATCGGACACGCACTGTGTAGGGCCTTCCATTTGCAATCAGCGGGTCGGTCGTGGTCACTCCGTCCAGGATCGAGGTCGCATCTTCGGCAATCTCCACCGGTGTGAAGCCCATTGTCCCGGCAACGATCGGATTGATCTGAAAGTTCGTCGCGGGGCCACTGATCGTATTTTCGATTCCGTTCTGGATGTCCACGACGCCGCCGATTTTGCCCAGAGCATCACCCATCCGCGGGCCGAGGTCCGCCAGCAGGGCGGGATCGCTCGCAAAGACCTTGATCTGGATAGGCTCCGGCGCGTTCGATAAATCGCCGATCATATCCTGAAGAACCTGCGTGAACTCCACGTCAAGCTCGGGTTCAGTCTTCTTGATCTCGGCGCGCACGTCGGCGATGACTTCATCGATTCCCCGGTCGCGCTTGCTCTTCAGTTTCACGGTAACGTCGCCGGTGTTGGCCTCGGTGACCGCTGCGAACCCCATCTGCAGGCCGGTGCGCCGCGACGTGCTTTCAACCTCGGGCATGCTGCGAAGAATTCGATTCACGTGCTCAAGTACTCGATTGGTTTCCGAGAGTGAGCTGCCTGCGGGCATGATGTAGTCGAGAACGAATCCGCCTTCATCCATCTCGGGCAAAAGGTCCGACCCGAGCCCGCGATAACAAAAGAAACTGCCGACGGCGAGAACCGCGCAGAGGCCGAGCAAGACGAACGGGCTGCTTAGTGCCCAACCCAGGCCGCGCTCATGCCACTGCAGCACTGTGCGCATAATACGTCCGTGCTCGTCGTGATTCTCGTCCGCCACGTCATCTGCTCCTCCGCGTCGCTCCCTCAGGAATATGAGGCTGAGCGCAGGAGTCCAGGTGACGGCTAGAAGCAACGACGTAAGAAGCGCCACGGTCATCGTGATCGCGAGGGCGCGAAAGAAGCTCCCTGTGACCCCTGTGACCGAGACCAGTGGCAGAAAGACAACGACAGGTGTGACAGTCGATCCCACAAGAGGCAAAGCGATCTCGCGCAACGCAAGACGAGCTGCGGCGCCGCGAGTCTGGCCCCGGTCTCGATGCGAGACGATATTCTCCACCACCACAATCGCATCGTCGATCACCAATCCAATCGCAGCTGCGAGTCCGCCAAGCGTCATCAGGTTGAAGCTTTGTCCGATCACCCATAAAAACAGGATGGTGATCGCCACAGTGACAGGAATGACCAGGCCCGCGACCAGCGATGACGTCCAGTCGCTCAGAAAAAGAAACAGGATGATGCATGCGAGCACAAGTCCGATGAGGATGGCATCGCGGACGCTCCGAATACTCTCCCGCACCAACTCTGACTGATCGTAGTAAGGTTCGAGACGTACGCCCGCCGGCAGAGTCTTGCGGAGTTGCTGAACTTTTTCTGCGATCGCGTCGGCTACAGCCACGGTATTGCTGGAGGGTTGGCGCGCGACATTCAGAAGAACAGCTGCGCTGTCATTTGCGGTAACAGCGGTATAGACGGGCAACACTCCGTTCTGCACGGTTGCAACGTCCGCGACCCGGACGGCCACTCCGGCCGCCGTTATTTTCACCACCAGCCGGCCCAACTGATCGGCGTCGTGCGCTTGCGCACCGACCAGGCCGAGTATCAACTGATGATTCGCTTCGTAGAGTCCCGGCGAGTCGATGATGTTCGATGCTTGTACGGCGTTGACCAGGTCGAGAATCGTCACGCCGGCGGTCTGCATTCGCGCCATGTTAGGCACGATGTGAAACTCTGGAACTTTGCCGCCTTGCACCGTGATCGTGCTGACTCCCGCGACCCGGTTCAGCGGCGGCTTGAGCTCATACGTGGCCAACTCCCAGAGCTGGGTTTGCGACAGCCGGTCGGACGTAAGACTGTAACCAAGAATGGGAAAAGTAGCGAACGTAAGACGATTCGTCGTGATGATTGCAGTGGCCGGAAGAGTCTGCCGCGCCTTGCTGACGGCTGCGTCGACTAGTTGAAGCGTGCGGAACATATCGACGCTCCAGTCGAAGAACAGACTCACTTCAGCCGACCCGCGGCTTGTTGTGGAGCGAACCGTGACCAGACCGGGAACCGAATTAACGGCATCTTCGATCGGCTTGGTGATGGTGACCTGCATCTGCTCGACCGGCATTACGCCGTTGTCGATGCCAATGACCACGCGAGGAAAGTTAGTCTCGGGGAATACTGAGATGGGAACCTGCTCTGCCGCATAAATCCCGGCTAGCGAGAGCACGATGAGGAAAAAGAAAATGGAACCGCGATAGCGGACGAGCCAGAAGGCTTCCTCTGCGTGGGGCGGTTGAGAAGGTTCCGTCACTTCGCCTCTCCGCCTGGCTTATCCTCATCTTCGCCCACCTTACCGACCTTCACTTTTGTTCCGTCATCGAGCCCGTAGGCGCCCGTGGTGATGACTGTCTCCGGTCCACTCAGTCCCTGGGTCACCTGCACATCCTCACCGTCAGTGATGCCGAGTTGCACAATCTGTTTGTGAGCAGCGCCATCGGGCCCAACCAACATCACGGACTTTGTGCCGTCTGCGGCGGTGAGCACCGCGGACATCGGCACCTTTACCGCCTTCGCAACCGCAGTTCCCTTAATAGAGATTGTTGCCGGGGTGCCCGCTTTGTATTTCTCCTTGCGGTTATCTAACCGAATCCACACCTCCAGGGTGGTACTGCCGGGATCTAGCGCCGGACTGATCAAGAAGACTTTCGCCGGCACAGGGCTATCTGTCCCAGGAATCACGATTGAAGCAGCGTCGCCGACCTTCAGCCGCTGCGCCACCGTCTGCGAAAGGTGGACTTTTGCGAGGAGTGAAGAGGTATCCATCACGGTAATGAGCGGACTGCCGGAGTTTGCGGTTTCACCAGGGAAAAGAGGGCGATCGGTGACGACCCCCGTAATCGGACTGTGCACTTCGGAATAGGAGACTTGAGCCTCGGAGGCCAGGTATTTTCCTTTGGCGGATGAGAGTTGGCCGTCCGCCTGTTCGAGCGCAGCCGCACGGCTTACGGCTTTCAGCGAGTCCAGGTGGTTCTGCGCTACATCGTAGGCAGCCTGCGCCTGTACCAGGGCCGCGGCCGCCGTGTCATAGTCCCTGCCGGGGATGGCTCCTTCGGCGAGAAGTTTCTTGCGCGATGCAACAATCTGCTGCTGTAACTCAAGCTGCGCCTTGGCCTGGGCCACATCCAACTCAGCCTTGCGGTAATCCTCTGGCACTTGCGCCTTCGTCTGCATATCGAAAGACGCCTGCGCCGCGGCATACTGACCCTTGTTGTCTAGAGCCTGAGCGCTGAGGTCGCGATTCTCCAGCACCGCGAGCAGCTGTCCGGCTTTTACTTTCGAGCCGCGCTGTACGTAAAACTCGCGCACCGGTGCGGTGATCTTGGGTGAGATGGCAGCCTGTGACACGGGGGAAAGAGTGGCGTCGGTCACAATGCGTTCAGAAATCTCGCCAACCTCTGGATGCTCGGCCTGCACTGTGACAACCGCTGCCGTATCGGCGTCGCCCGCTTTCTTGCAGGCCTGCGGAAATACGGAACAAAACAGGATGATTGCCAGCAAGATTGCGTGCAGGCTGACCGCAGGTCGGGAAAAAGAATTCGCGTTGGCGTTCACAAGGTTCCAGTCAGTACTTGCAGTCCTGCCAACGCGGCCTCGTACCGGACCACCCCGTCCGCCTGTGCAGTTTCTGCAGAAAGATACGCAGTCTCGGCATCTACGACTTCAAATGCGGTTGCTTCACCGGCCGAGTAACGAAGCTTGGTCAGCCGCAGGCTCTCTTCCGCGGTGCGGACGCTTAGATCAAGCAAATCCAGTTGATTCCGCGCGGCAACCGCCTCGGCATACACTTCCTCCAGCGCCGCAATCACTTTCCGCTGCGCCGCCGTCGCTGTTACTCGTGCAGCATCGCGCTTGATCTCGCTCTGCTTGATACGCTTTTGCGTTGAGAACCAATCCCACACGGGAATGTCGAGCGTTGCGCTGATCGAGTATCCCAGGTTTTGCACATCGTCGGGACCACGCTTGGCAAACTGCGCCGCATCGATGCCGTAGCTGAAGTTCAGGCCCAGATCAGGCAGATAGGCCGCTCGCGCCGAAGTCACTTCCGCATTTCCGGCTTGCACTTCGGCCAGCGCCCTACGTATCTCAGGATTGTTGGCGGACGCTAGTCGGGTCACGTCTTCACGACTCGGGAAAGCGGGAGGTGATCCCGACTTCTCTGTAAGGAACGGAGTTCGGGGGTCGGGAAACAACAGCACGGCGAGTTCTAACCGGGCTTTGTCCTTCGCCAATTTACCGTCGCTCAAGTCGCGCTGGCGCTGCTGCTGCTGCAGTTGGGCCTTCACTACGTCGGCATGTGCGCCTTCACGGGCAGTTTCGCGTTTCTGCGTCAGCTCAGTGAATGACTGCGCTTCTCGAAAGGCCTCTTCCAGTACATGTTCTCTGGTTTCAGAAGCGGAAACCGAGTAGTACAAGCTAACCACGGTCAAAATGAGTCCCCGGCGCGCGACTTCCAACTCCGCGAAAGCGCGCGCTGCATTGGCAGCCGCAACCTGCGCGTCAGCAAACTGCTTCAGACCGACTGTCTCACTAATGGAAGCCTGACTGGCGTATTCGTGAACCGCATTGTTCGCGATGAAGATGGGAGATGCCTGTGCCCCACCCTGGACGACTTGGTTCATTTGTCCGTTAGGTTGGGTGTAGAGCATCTGGTTGTGATACACGACAGATGGCAATAGAGCAGCTTTGCTAAGGTAACTATCGATGGCCGCCGATTTCTGGGTTGCCAGGGCGCTTGCGAACGTGGGCTCGTTTTGCTCTGCTCGATGAATCGCTTCTGAGAGCGAGATGACGGCCGTACCGCTAGGCTTCACCTCTTGGGCGAACAACGCATTGCCGGGACCGGCGCCGCTCATGAAAGTGAGCAGTCCCGCGATAAAACGAAGCAAAGTTCGATCCAGGCGGCTCATGCTTTGCAGACTAAGTGCGCAACCTTAAGATTTACTGAAGAGCAATCAGGGCAGAGAGGAACACTTCGAGATGCACCCTTTTTTGTGAGGTCGACATTGGATTGCTCTGGCGACCATCAACCCCCGGCATAAGGCGGGCCGGGTCTAACGGCGGATTCTCCACACGAACAAGGCTACAAAGACCACACCGCAAGCCACTGCTCCCAGCGGATCTTCGAGCATTCCCAGCACGCCCCATTCAATCTCGACCGACTTATGAACTACGAATCCGGCATAAGCCATCACAATAACAACCAATACGGCCGGACAGATCAGAGCAAAAACAGCAGTCACCGAGACGGCAAAACCAAATGAAACGAGGACTCTGCTCCCACGAATGTTGTCGCCGGATCTCAGAATTCTGCGCAGTGTGCTTCGCTGCGATTTCTTCGTCATCGCCATTTCGGAGTCCGCAATTCGTCACCACTATTCCGTTACGATCGATCACTTGCATTCCATCCAACGAGGCGATAACTGCTCTACCAGCGTCGCATCCTGATCGCCACGCGGTGTCGACGAGCAATGGAGACACAGATTTCGAACCATCCGCGCGTGAGTCGTAAAGTAAATCGCGAACCTTAACCTTTGCTTAAACTCACCAAGAAATGGAATCGCCTGCCCATGAGCCCACGCCTTCTGACTTATTCCCAAGTTCGAGCCGGTGATTGGCTCGCTGCAGGCGATCCTGCGTAGTACGGTCCCGCTACTGGGAGACCAGTCTCCAACCTGCGTTGACTCTCGTGGGATTCGAATCCGCCAGAGGACTCATGGCGCGTTGGCGGAGGTGGAAAAATGTGCGCTCAGCGATTTTTTCTCAGCCAACTTGTCCGCTTTTCAAGCAGCAAAATTGTACGATTGGCAGCAGTGTATAGGCCTTTTGGCACTTTCCTCTCTTTGTAGAATCAGCAAGTTGCAGATTCTAAATGGGGATGAAAGGTTCGACTCCCGCCGCCTCCACCAATATCCAGATACTATTCCACAGGGTCGTAGTTCAGGTTTTGCCCGAGCCATCGCTCGACTTCTCGAACACTCATCCCCTTGCGATTGCTGTAGTCGGCCACCTGGTCGCGGTCGATCTTGCCGAGGCTGAAATATCGCGATTCAGGATGGGCGAAGTAGAGTCCACTCACGCTGGACCCGGGCCACATCGCAAATGATTCTGTGATCAGCATCCCCGTATTCGACTGCACATCGAGCAAGCGCCAAAGCGGACCTTTTTCCGTGTGATCCGGGCACGCCGGGTAACCCGCAGCTGGCCTGATACCGCGATATTTTTCTTGAATAAGATCAGCGTTGCTCAATCCCTCCGCACAACCATAGCCCCATTCCTCACGCACCCGTTTGTGCAGGCATTCGGCGAACGCTTCAGCCAGGCGGTCGGCGATGGCCTCCGCCATGATCGCGTTGTAGTCGTCGTGCTTGGCCCGGTACGAGTCGCACAGTTCCTTCAAGCCGATCCCGCTGGTTACCGCGAACGCACCGATATGATCGGGTAGTCCGGTTTCTCTGGGGGCAATGAAGTCGGCGAGACACCGGCAATGCTCGCTGCCTTCCTTGTTCGATTGCTGGCGGAGGAAGTGGAATCGTTCGAGCACGGTCCCGCGTGCGTTGTCCGCGTACAGTTCGACATCGTCGCCCACGGCGCTCGCGGGAAACAAGCCATATACCCCCCGCGCTGTGATGAGTTTCTTCTCTATGATGACATCAAGGAGAGCGTTGCCTTCGCTGAAGACTTGGCGCGCCTGGGCACCATGCTCTGAGTGTTCAAGAATCCGAGGATAGATTCCTTTCATTCCCCAGGTGTGAAAGAACGGGCTCCAGTCAATGAATTCCCGCAGCGTCGCTAGTGGAAAGTTGTCAAGCACGCGCACACCGGTGAATGAAGGCGTGGGCAGATCTTCCGCACGCCATACGATCGGAGTCCGTCGTTTCCGCGCATCCCCAAGCGAAACCACACTCAGTTTCGGCGCGGAGTGGGCTTTCCGGAGCGCTTCGTAATCGGCGCGATGCTGCGCCACGAACGCGGACTTACCTTCGTCGCTCAGCAGGCTGGTCGTAACGGGCACTGCTCGGCTGGCGTCGAGGATGTGGACTACCGGTTCACTATAATGCGGCGCGATCTTGACGGCTGTGTGTGCCCGGCTCGTGGTTGCGCCGCCAATGAGCAGTGGCAACTTGAAGCCCTGACGCTCCATCTCTCGGGCCACATGAACCATCTCGTCGAGAGACGGCGTGATCAGCCCGCTGAGCCCGATCATGTCCGCCTTTTCCACCTTGGCTCGTTCGAGGATCTTTTCGCACGGGACCATCACCCCCATGTCGATCACCTCGTAGTTGTTGCACGCGAGGACGACGCCGACGATATTCTTACCGATATCGTGAACATCGCCCTTCACGGTCGCGAGGACGATTTTTCCCTGCGCCTTGACCACTTCGCCTGCCGCAAGCTTGGCTTCCTTCTCGGCTTCCATGAACGGAGTCAGGTGCGCCACGGCCTTCTTCATCACGCGCGCAGACTTCACCACCTGGGGCAAAAACATCTTGCCGGCACCGAATAGATCGCCCACCACACTCATGCCTGCCATCAACGGACCTTCGATCACCAACAGAGGACGGCCGAGCTTTACGCGAGCTTCCTCGGCGTCGGCTTCAATGTAAGTGTCGATGCCCTTGACCAGCGCGTGAGAAAGCCGCTCCTCAACCGTGCCATTGCGCCATTCTTCCGCCTTCTTTTCATTTACCGCCTTGCCCACGCCCTTTAGCTTTTCGCCGTAATCCACCAGCCTCTCGGTCGCGTCAGGACGGCGGTTCAGCAACACGTCCTCGACCAGCGCCTTCAGCTCCGGCTCAATCTCTTCGTAGACTTCGAGCATGCCGGCATTCACGATGCCCATGTCCATGCCCGCGGCGATCGCGTGATAAAGAAACGCCGAGTGAATCGCTTCACGGACCTTGTTATTGCCGCGAAAACTGAATGAGATGTTTGAAACCCCGCCACTCACCTTCGCGTGCGGCAAGTTGGCCTTTATCCATCGCGTGGCATTGATGTAGTCGACCGCGTAGTTGTTGTGCTCCTCCATGCCGGTGGCAACGGTGAGGATATTGGGATCGAAGATGATGTCTTCCGGGGGAAACCCGACCTCGTCAACGAGTATGCGGTATGCGCGTTCGCAGATACGGATCTTGGCTTCGTAGGTCGCGGCCTGGCCTTGTTCGTCAAAAGCCATCACGACTACGGCCGCGCCGTATTTCAGAACTTTCGCGGCGTTCTGGCGAAACTTTTCTTCGCCTTCTTTCAGCGAGATCGAGTTGACGATACCTTTGCCCTGCATGCACTTCAGGCCGGCCTCAATGACTTCCCATTTTGAGGAGTCCACCATGAAGGGCACTTTGGCGACTTCGGGCTCGCTGCCGAGCAATTGCAGGAAGCGCGTCATCGCCGTGATGCCGTCGATCATGCCCTCGTCCATGCAGATGTCGAGGACATTCGCTCCATTCTCGACTTGCTGGCGGGCGACGCTTACAGCTTCTTCATATTTTCCGTCCTTGATCAGCCGGGCGAATTTGGGCGAACCGGCAACGTTGGTCCGCTCCCCGATCATGATGTAGACCCCGGACTGCTGGGTGAAGGGCTGCGAGCCCGAGAGACGGAGTGGTTTCGCCTTCGCAGGCTGCGGCGAGCTCGCGCTGTCTGATTCGCTCACGCAGGACTCTCGATCTGGCCGGTGTAGGATGCTTCAGAGTGCGCTGTCCCCCACTTTCGCGGAGGCTGGCCTTCGAGCGCCTTCGCGATCACCGCGATGTGCTCAGGCGTATTTCCGCAGCAGCCGCCGGCAATGTTGATCAACCCTCCACGCGCAAAGTCTCCCAAATAACGGGCCATGTCCTGCGGCCCCAGATCGAAGCCGGTTTCCGACAGCGGATTCGGCAAACCGGCATTGGGATAGCAGGAGATCGCCACGTCGGCCTTGTCCGAGAGCTCCTCCAAAAACGGATACATCAGATCGGGACCGAGTGAGCAGTTGAGGCCAACCGACAGCGGGTTCACGTGCCGTACCGCGTTCCAGAACGCCTCGGTCGTCTGCGCCGAGATCATCGTCTCGCCGCCGCGCCCCACCGCGGCCGAGATCATGACTGGCAGTTCCTTGCCGTCCTTATCGAATACTTCACGAATTGCGACGAGCGCGGCCTTGGCATTCAGCGAGTCGAAGATCGTCTCGACCAGGAGCAGGTCGACGCCACCGGCGATGAGGCCACGTACTTGCTGAGCATAAGCTGTCTTAACCTGATCAAACGTGATCACCCGAAAGCCTGGGTCGTCGGCATCTGGAGAGTTCGAGAGAGACACGGTCAACGGTCCGATAGCTCCCGCCACGAACCGCTGGCGCGAGGTCGCGGTTCCAACACGATCGGCCCATTCTCGGCACTGCCGCGCCGATTGCTCATTGATATCCCAAGCCAGGCTGCCGAGAAACGAATCGTCGACGACTTTTTGATAGAACGCGGGATCCTTGCGGCCGCCGCGCTCCCGCGGATCTTCGACGAAGAATTCGCTCTGCGTGATGCTGGTGGCCCCGAAGGTGTTTGTCTCGATAATGTCCGCCCCGGCCTCCAGAAACCGGCGATGGATGTCGCCAATCATCTCCGGCTTCGTCAGCGAAAACAGGTCACCATTGTTCAGCAGGCTCTTCGTCGAGTCCTTGAATCGTTCTCCTCGGATATCGGCTTCCGTCATGCCGTAGGTGCGGATGGTCGTGCCCATCGCCCCGTCGATGATGGCAATTCGACTCTCCAGGATCTTTTCCAGAGGATGCTGGTGAACTTTCTTCATATCTTTTTGATGACCTTAAGCAGTCTTCGATTCGGCCGAACTAGACGGTATCTCCAGAAGTAATCCTTTATTATAGCGAGCGGGCCGGATGTCCAAGCCCTAGGGCGTGTGATCACTGAAGTAATCGTGATAGCGTTAGGCTGAGACTTTGACGATAAAGCTCTCCACGGAGAATTGAAAAGAGTGCACACTCCAACCATCAAGTCTCCGACCGGCCGAATGCCATTTGTCGCGGCTGGCGCGGTCACAGGCATTGGGAGCCTGCCTTTCACGTCGATGACGTCGGCAGTTCGTTCAGTCGCCGAATTCTCGCCGGAAGTTCCTTTTTGGCCGCAGTTGCCCCAACTCTCAGAACGAGAAGGTATTGTCGGCCAAGGCCTCGGTATTGTCGAAAACTTGATTGAACCTCGGAACGAAGGCTACGGTTATCAGGTAAAAGAAGGCCAGCTCGATTCGGTGCTCGAAATTCTTCACCGGAGTAGCGGGGAGTTAACACCGGCAAACGCGGCAGGTTTCGGCGCGTTCGAAGAAGCGTTGTCATCTGGTCTCTTCGGCTCCGCAGTCGCCGTCAAGGGGCAGATCGAGGGCCCAATCACGCTGTCGGCATATCTGTTCCATAAGGGCCGGTCCTTCCTCGCCGATCCAGCACTTTTTGCAGCCATCGCCTTTCATATCTCGCAGATCATTGGCTGGCAGATTGATCACTTGAAACCCGCTGGGCTACCTGTCTTGCTATTTGTTGATGAGCCAGCTTTGTGCCTGGACGCACACGTCGCGAACGCTGTCCCAGAGGAACAGCGGCTCAATGCATTAGCGGCCACGTTGGAGGATGCTCGAATTCGCGGAGCCTATGCCGGGCTGCATTGCTGCGCAGCGCGTCCTTTCGAGCGTATGTGCCGCGTGCAGCCAGACATCATTTCGTTCGATGCCCATGAAGGACTCGACTTGTTCTTTGCTGATTGGCACGCGCTGGACTTCATGCAACAGGGCGGAACCGTCGCGTATGGAATCGTGCCCACGCGGCCGGGAGTGAACGCCGTCGATTCGGCGAGCATCTTCATTCGCTGGCTGAAAGCCGCGTCCCTGGCGGGTGATCCTCAGAAATTTGCTCAACGGGCAATGATCACCGCGACGTGCGGACTCGGCCTGCTCGACACGTCCGCGGTTGCGGAGTCCTTCGGCGTCGCGCGTAGCGTCGGCAAACTGATCCGGTCCCTCGCGGGTTCGCCAGAATTGGACGAGGAAGTCACTTTCGGAAACTAGGACAATCATCATCCTTACGGTTGGCTCTCGGCATCGGCGGCACGACGGCGATGTTCTCCCTGATCGCAATTCACATACCGGCTGCGCCTGAGAAGCGGGGAGTCTTTTCACTACATAGTTGGCTGGCTTGGAAGGGTAAATAACCGTTTTGCTCGCCGTTGCGTCCACTCCGACCTGCCTAAATGGTCAACAATTCTGGATTCCCAGCGTAGCGATTACCACGCTCTACTTCGAGCGCCGGGGGTCGATCAAGTGCAGAGCCAGGAGTGGTCGACGAAATCGTTGATCGGAGCACTACATTTCAGAATCCTGAGCGCATCTTCTGCAGATTTGCGCTGATACCGATATGACAATGGCTATCGGATTCTCGCGAGAAGTGGATATTGTCTTTCACCGCTTTGAATGTCACTCTCTTGGCGGAACGGTGTCACGTAAGGAAAAGCCATGACAAATCGAACGAGACTGACGGCATCTGTTTTTTCCTTTTTGCTCTTTTCGACGTCCATTCGTTCGACCGCCGGCTCTCAGAGCCATCCTCAGAATCAGCCGCTGGCCGATTCGCAAAGCCCGACCGGAGTCGTTTACGTCTGTGCCTGCCTGAAGACCAAATCTTGCTTCTGCATGACTGAAGCCAAGATGGAAGGGCCCTGCGCCTGTGGAACTGAAGGCGGGCCTCCCATGAAGCCCATGCCGCCAGACAGTGACTGGGCGAAGCAGAATCGGGAGGCGCTCGCGAAGAAGTAGTTTAGCTGCGAACTCTTTGAAGCACGCGAGCTTATGCTTGGCATCCACATGCACTCACTCATTCTTGCCACATTTCTCGAGATCTCTAGCGCGGTGCTCTCGATGTGCAGCGCCGCCATCCTGCTTTCCCTTGTCGCGCTGTGGGCTTCGAAAACCGATATCGCAAGGGCTGGCGGCCTGGACAAAATCGTAGTCTTGAGCAATTTGTGTTTCGCTGTCCCCTTGGCTGTCTTCGGCGCGGAACATCTCTCGGGCGCAAGGTTCATCATGCTCGGCGTGCCCTCTTATATGCCATGGCATTTATTTTGGGCGTATTTCGTAGGCTTTGTGCTGTTCGCAGCGTCTGTGAGCATTGCCACAAAGATTTACCTGCGCTGGTCCGGCCTGCTGTTCGGGATCATGATGTTTCTTTTTGTGGCGATGTTGCACATCCCGCGAGCTCTCGCCAACCCCGGAGACAGGATTGCCTGGGTGATTGTGATCCGCGAAATGTCGTTCGCGGGCGGAGGCTGGATTCTTGCGGGAAACGCCATGTGCGAGCAAGGCCGCGGGAAAAGCAGGAGCGAACTCATAACCGTGGGCCGTGTGTTGGTCGCGGTCGGCGCTATATTTTTTGGCACTCAGCACTTTCTACACCCGGCGAACGTTCCCGGAGTCCCGCTCCAAAAACTGACGCCCGCCTGGATTCCGGGGCGCCTGCTCGTTGACGATGTGACGGGGGCAATTCTTCTGGTTGCCGGGGCAAGCATTCTGCTGGCCAAGAAGACACGGATGGCGGCAACTTATCTCGGCACCTGGATTGTGATGCTGGTTTTGTCCATCTATGGGCCGATTCTGATTGCTGCGCTGGGCGATCCGAGCACCGACGTCAAGGTTGAGGGGATCAACTATTTTTTCGATACGCTGCTGTTTGCCGGAGCAATTCTCGCCCTGGCCAGCGCGACGCCGCGCACTCTTGTAAGCAGGAAGGATCAACCGGTGTGCGCCAAAGAAAGCTTCGCGCACCGTGATTCGTTGACGGACGCTGAGGCGTTCCGACAATCAAAGATGACCTAGGCGAAAAGAAATGTCGAAAGCATTGTGTCGTCGGCGCCATCAGATGTCGGAACAGTGCAATTCGAGTGCCGGTTGCATCACCTGAAAACAAGACCACGGCGTGTCTAATCGGGGGAAGAAGAAGCCATCGCCATCGCTTTGTGGCGAGGCCCTTGGGCTCTCGCTTCGACTGTCCACTTTCAGGCTTACAGGAAAATCTGAAAACGTCCTGCCCAACAGATTTCGTATCGAGCGAGTAGTGGCTCCGGATTTCACTTTGCGGTGAGCAACTGACGGAGCTTGCGAACGGCGGGAGGGATGTCCGCTACCGCGGTACCACCAAAGCCCAAAATGAAGCCAGGGCGTGGGACTTCGCCCAGATAGGAGGAAGAAAGAGGCCAGAGCCAAAGGTTCTGGCGGGCGGCTCGTTCGGCAATTTCCAGGTCGCTGTGCCTCCCTTTCGGCATTATCACAGCCAAGTGCATGCCAGCCTCACCCCCAAGTACCTCGACCATGGACCCGACTTCCCTGCTGATCTCAGCCACCAACGCACTCCGCCGCTCGCGGTAGAGAACACGCATCCTTCGAACGTGGCGAGCAAAGTGCCCTTCACGAATAAAGTCCGCAAGCGCTTCCTGATAGAGCGTGGGCGGGCCGATATCCACAGCCCGTCGAATCGATAGAAAACGATCGACAAGATCCCGTGCAACGACGACGTAACCGAGGCGCAAAGAAGGGAACAAGACTTTGCTGAAGGTCCCGATGTATATTACGCGAGCGTTCGAGTCAAGCCCTTGCAAGGATGAGATCGGCAAGCTTTCGTATCTGTACTCGCTATCATAGTCGTCCTCGATGATCCAGGATCCCGTGTTTTCGGCCCAATTCAACAGTTGGAAACGCCGCGAAGCACTCATGGTTACACCCAGTGGAAATTGATGAGAGGGCGTAACAAACGCGACCCGGGCCTTGCGACAACGCTTGATGCCAGCTGCAACATCGAGACCTTCCTGGTCAACCGGGACGGGCACGAGTTGACACCCCGTCAGCGCGAAGGCATGTCGCGCCAAAGCGTAGCCCGGCTCTTCCATCCACACAGAACTCCCAGGGTCGAGGAGCAGGCGAGCTGAAATTTCGAGCCCCTGCTGAGAACCGCCGACGATCGTAATTTGCTCCGCCTCGCAGTGCAGTGATCGCGCGGTTCTCAGATAACTCGCGATCGCTTCTCGGAGAGCCATGGATCCCATCGATTCGCCGTAATGAAATGACTTGGCGTCCATACTTCGGCAACGGCGTGCGACCAGGTTGGACCAGATGTGCAGGGGAAATTGATCGAAAGCCACTTGGCCCACACCGAATGCTCCCCAACCCCGAAGCCATGGGGCATGCTCAAAAGGGGGAAGGATCGAAGAGCGAAGCGAAACCGATCGAGGACCAGAAGGGGCCGACACCCGCGTCGCACCGGTTCTGGCGCTCGTGGTGGGTTGGTCCGGAAGCGACCTGGAAACGACGGTTCCCGCGCCCACGCGACTCTCGAAGTAGCCTTCCGCCAGAAGTTGGCTGTACGCGTTCAGAACAGGCAAGCGGGAAACACCAAGCTCCGATGCGAGCATCCGGGTTGACGGAATCCGCTGCCCGGGACGCAGTCTGCCGTCAACAATTGATGTCCGATAGGAGTCGTATATCTGCCGGTGCAGAGCCTTCGGAGCCTTCCGGTCGACCGTGATCATTGGCAAAGTCCCGGAGGCTACTTTCTTCATTTCGGCAGATCATAATGGTTATGTCGAAATGCCGTCAAGTGGGTATTGCCATCAACCGGTTTCGTTTTAGGATAGGGATGTTTTTCGAGGTAACTCGAGTCCTAACTCGAAATTACTCAAGCGATGCTCATTCTACGTTTCAAGGGACTTCTGTTCCTTCCTGATCGCCGTCTCGGTGCCTGGCTTATGCCGTGTAGTTGCCGGCGCTGTCATCGAGCCCTCGGACGCAGTCAGAACATAGGTTGGGATCGACTTCTTGCTGGGAGAAACTCCATGATGAGGTTCATTCGCCGAGTGCTCGTCCTTTGTCTTCCGCTGTGCATAGCCGGCCCAGCATTCTCACAGAGTACAAATTCAGGTGACATTCGCGGCACAGTCACCGATTCGTCAGGAGCGCTGGTGCCAGGTGTGTCGGTCACAGTGCTGAACCTGGATACGGGCGCGACGAAAGACCTTGTGACCAACAGCGATGGTCTCTACGATACTGTGTCAATTCTGCCGGGAAACTATCGGGTCACTTTTACGAAAGAGGGCTTCGGTAAACTCGTACGCGGTCCGATTACTTTGCAAGTCGGAATTGTCACAGTAAATGGCGTGCTGAAGGTCGGTAAGATAGCTGAAACGGTTGAAGTCACGGCGGATATCCCCCTGTTGAAGACTGAGAGCGCCGAGCAATCCACGACCTTTGACTCGCAAACCATGGTGAATTTACCGCAGGTAGGTTCGAGTGGCCAGAATTGGGGTTCTTTGGCGCAATTGCTACCGGGCGCCTCCGGTACGGGTGGGAGTATGCCGACGGCATCCGGCAACTCCGGTGACCCTGGAATTGCGATCTCAGTGAATGGGAACTTGCCGTTTTATGACAACTTCCTCCAGGAT
>Ga0307476_10000745_pt1 | contig 22555 bp, 22 predicted proteins | sample atmos_gasesECM2C_2_FD_203314 | JGI IMG/M metagenome (GOLD analysis project Ga0307476, IMG submission 203314) | Hardwood forest soil microbial communities from Morgan-Monroe State Forest, Indiana, United States - atmos_gasesECM2C_05 | ecosystem: Environmental > Terrestrial > Soil > Temperate...
TCTGCGCCTCCTAGCTTTTGCAGTGCTGCCGCCGCGTCTTGTGCCTTGGCATCGATGTAGATGTGCGCTCCGAATTTCTGCGCCAGGTGCTCTTTGTCCGGGCCCCCACCAATCGCCACGGTGCGCAGGCCCATTTTTCGTGCAAACTGCACGCCAAGGTGGCCAAGGCCGCCTACTCCCTGAATGGCAACGGTGTCGCCGGCACGTGCGGTGTTACGAAGCGCGTTGAAGGTTGTTATGCCGGCACATACGAGGGGGGCCGCATCTTCTGACTTGAGTGCATCCGGTATCAGCGCAAGCGCGCGTGCCTCCGCAATCATCGTTTCCGCGTAGCCACCGTCAGTTGTGATGCCGGTCATAATTGCATTTTGGCAATAGGCGGTTTCACCACGGCGGCAGGCCTCGCAGGTTCCGTCTTCACCTCCGAAAAATCCAACTCCGACACGCTGGTCGACCTTCCACGCTGTCACGCCAGGACCCACTTCCTCTATGCGTCCGATAACCTCGTGGCCAGGCACGCGCGGATAAGAAAGGTTGGGGAATTGCGCTTCCACAGTTGCCGCATCCGAATGGCATACACCGCAAGCCTCGACGCGGATACGCACCTGTCCCGCGCCGGGAACGGCAACCTTTCTTTCGACCAAGGAGAAAACCCCCGGTGAAGAAATCTCGACGGCTCTGTATGTGCTCGCCATCCTTATCCTCCAACTTCAGATTCCGCCCAACAGAAATGATTCGATCTTGAGTGTCAGTCACTCTCTTACTTCGAGGTCCCTTCCTGCGAACGCAACATGTGCCAGCGCGAGAGCGCGGTTCTAAACCGCCACATTGAATCTGGGCTCAATGGCTTTATATGTTGTATTCGTGGAAGGCTTCGCATTCGAACTAACGGTAGGGGTTGGCCGGCCTGGCTGCAATGACATATAATCCACTTTTCCGGCCATTGTGAAAATCATCCTGGGCTGACAATGAAACCAATACTGGCAAGCAGGAGACCTCCCATATCGGTGGTTATCCTTGGGGTACCTCCGGTGGAGGAGCTCGATCTGATTGGTCCACTTGAGGTTTTTGCGGGCGCGAACCGCGTACTCGGCGCGCGGGGCCCCGCTTACGACGTTCGAGTAGTAAGCTCCCAACCTAAACCAATCATTGCAGGCGAATGCGGAGTTTCTTTGTTAGCGCATGGCTATTACCGGAGACTGCGCGAGCCCGTGGACACACTGGTCGTCGTTTGCGGACCGACCTCAAAAGACTCATGTGACAGCCACTTTTCTCTTTGGCTACAAAAGACTGCGGCTCGCGCACGACGAATGGCATCCGTGTGCGTCGCAGCCTTTATCTTGGCTGAAGCCGGTTTACTCCATAACAAGCGAGCAACAACTCACTGGGCCTTTGCTGCCGATTTGCAGAAGAAATATCCAGATGTCAAAGTCGATGCGAATCCGATCTGGATACAAGATGGGAATATCTATACTTCTGCCGGAGTCACGGCTGGCATTGATCTCGCTCTGGCGATGGTAGAAGAGGACCACGGTGCGTCCGTGGCATTGGATGTAGCGCGCAACCTTATCGTGTTTCTGCGCAGACCTGGCGGTCAGGCGCAATTCAGCGTTTCCCTATCAACGCAAGCTTCGGGACGTAAGGCGCTAGATGACCTTCAGGTGTGGATGGCAGAAAACCTGAACAAGAATCTCTCTGTTGATGTACTCGCCAGGCGTGCTGCTATGAGCCCGCGGAACTTCAGTCGCGTCTTCAGAAAGGAAACCGGCATTACGCCCGCTAAATTCGCGGAACGCTTGCGCGTGGAGGCTGCACGTCGACAGCTAGAACAAACTGTTAAGGCCGTCAAGGAAATCGCTGCTTCGTGTGGCTTCGGCAGCTCTGAGATCATGAGACGTACTTTTCTCTCACAACTGCAGGTTACTCCCAGCGCTTACCGGCTCCGTTTTCAGCGCCGTAGTCCACCTGGGACAAGCCGCTCGTAGCGATATCGACTCCTGGATTGTCGGCTAAATGGAAACCATCCCTTGAAATGGCCATAGTTTGTGCAGCTTACGCCGCGCAGCGGATCAATTCAGCTCGGAACGGTATGACTAGCAAATTCGGATGGTTGCAGGCCTCCGCAACCGCAAACGCATGTTTTCTCAATAGGTTGTAATTACCCCGCAACCATCCGAATTGACTAGCATGAGGAGAGTAGCTTCCCTGAGCGGACACGTCAAAGCGACACTGGGTCCTCCAGCAGGTGAACCAGCAATTCGCTTGGAATGTCAACCGCGCAACCTAGGTTCTTGCTGCGCGAGGCCCAGTCCAGCGATTGAATATGATCTCGCCTTGAGATGGCGCCGCTCCGCCAAAATATGCGGAGTTTCCACTGTCGTACGAGAACTAAAGAGCACTAAAAAGAACCGCGCATCACGTTCAGGATAACCGCAGGTCTTTTAGTGACGCGCGAGATGTTCGGCCGCCAATATCCGGTTTAATGACCAATTCGAGAACGGTAACGTTCGAGAGCTCCACTTTATATTCTTCGGCTTCGCGAATGGATTCAGGAGGACTAAAATTCCATTGTTGACGCACAATCTCTAAAAATGAACTTCCGCCATCCTTAGACCAGCGCAAAACAAACTCTTGAGTCCGCTCGGATTCGCTTTCCTCAAAAGCGAGCGATATACACCTGAGCCGCTGCGGCTGATCGAAAACCAGCCGAATGGTTTGGCTCCCCGGACTCGCTGCGCGCCATCCCCGCGTATCCCCGGAGGCGAAAGCCGCCTCGATGGGAAAGTCCACATCCTCCGATGTGACTTCGACTAGTGCTGCTCGCTCCACGTCCAACCATCCCTCTCCTTGGGTCCGAATACTTTCTGGAGTCGGCGTGATCAGACGTTTTCGCATATGCTCAGTAGACCCCTTGCTTCGTTCATTGTCCTTACGACGCTCGCGTCAGCTCGCGCGCCCTGATTTTTTAGCTGGAGTGGGCGCCGACATAGGAATCACCGCGCGGATCAAGGTGCCCTTTGCGTTAGATTCGACTTCTAAGCGTCCTTCTAATTCTCGCAATCGCTCACGCATGCCTGCCAGCCCGATCCCAGCTCCTCCGCCAGTACGGTTAAACTCACGCAAGAGTGCGGGGTTAATCCCTTTGCCGTAGTCTTTCATTTCGAGTCTTGCCTCTCTCTCGGTGGTGTCAAAACGAACGTCGACCGAGGGGCTGTCGGCGTGCCGGTGCACGTTACTCAGGCCAGCCTGGAGAATGCGGAACAACGCAAGCTCCACTAACCGAGGCAGCCTATGGGATTCATTCGACAACTCCAGACTCACCTTAATGCCGCTCCGTTCGGAACACCTCTGTAAACCACTTGGCAGCAGCGACAAAACCAAGTTCATCAAGCAAAGGCGGATGCAACAAGTAGGAAATCGTACGGGTCTCACTCATGCACTTTTCCACAGATTCGGAGAGCTTAGACAGCATCTCGAATTGTTTGTCGCCGGATTGCGGTTGACGAAGCCGATCAACATCCATTTTGATGCCCGCGAGGTGCTGCCCTACGCTGTCGTGCAACTCTCGCGAAATACTTCGATGTTCTTCATCTTGTACAGTAAGAAGTTTCAGCGAGAGCTGCCTCACTGAGGCAGTGCGTTCTTCCACCGTCAATTCCAATCGGTCGCGGGCCTGTTGCAGTGCTTTTTCGCCCGCTTTGCGTTCGCTGATGTCGTGCGCGACTGTCGATGCCCCAACGACCTGACCACTTGCATCTTTCACGGGTGAAATAGTGAGCGACACATCAACCAACCTGCCATCCTTGCAGACCCTAATGGCGTCGAAGTGGTCGACGCGTTCAGCCCGCTTGAGTCTCTCAAGTATGGTTACTTCTTCTGCCAAACGGTCGGGAGGAACGACAAGCGTAATGTTCTGACCAATGGCCTCTTCTGCTGAATATCCAAACAACCGCTCTGCGCCTTTATTCCAGCTAGTTATCGTGCCATCTAGCTGTTTGCTAATCATCGCATCGTCGGACGATTCAACGATGGCTGCCAATTGCGCCAGAGCCCTCTCCGCGCGTTTGCGATCCGTGATGTCTTCAATAGCGAGCAGCATTGTGGGTTCACTACTATGGCCATCTTCGATTTTCCTGGCATTAAGGAGCATCGTTTTTCTTCCCAACTTCGGGAAGTCGTGTTCAACTTCGAAGTCCACAACGGGAGAATCTTTAGCTAGAACCTCTGCCAACCTCGTTCTTAGCTTTGGTATGTTCCACTCCTCATCCCCCAAGCGGTGAAGGAGATGTCCCTGCGTTTCTTCGATGTTCGATTGGAAGACCTTCAGGAAGGCCGGATTCACATAAACCACACTCAAATCCTGTTTGAGGACTACGAGCGGTTCACGGACCGTCGCAAGAGTTTCCTCCAAGAACATTTTGGACTTCTTTACTCGCTCGGCTGCTTGTTTCGCTTCATCGATATCTGACAACACGATCACAGCGCCGTCGATCTTGTCGTCCAAGGTCCGGTATGGTCGAATTTGCAGTGAATACCAATGCTCTTCCTTGTCGTGTACCTCCAATTCTCTTGGAGTGAGGGTCTCGATCACACCGGCGATCACCTCGTCGAGATTCGATACATTGACATCCCAGCGAATATCCGTAATGGGACGGCCTATGTCGGTGGCAACTATTTTGAGAACCTTACTGGATGCGAGGGTCAAACGGCGAATGCGTAGCCCTCGGTCCACCATCACCACCGGCAGGCTGGTGCTGGTAAGGACGTTGTTAAGGTCACTGTTGGCCCGGTCGAGTTCGATGTTCCGGTTGTGTAGTTCGTCGTTGACGGTGTTCAGTTCTTCGTTTGCCGATTGGAGCTCTTCTTTTGAGGTCTCCAACTCCTCGTTCGTACTCTGCAGTTCCTCATTCGCGGACAGGATTTCCTCATTCGCCGATTGGAATTCTTCGTCGCTGGCTTCCTTGGACTCAATCAGAGACTGAAGATGGTCCTCAGCCTCAGCGAGCTTTCGCCGCAACTGGGCGTTGTCGTTCTTTGTTCTCCGGCCCTTGCTGCTGAGCTTCCCGGTCGACGTTCGAGATTCGGAGGTGCTTGGTAAGTCCCGTTCAAACAAGATCAGGTACTGACGATTCTCGGTTGCGGGCCCCAATGGCTCGACCGAAATTTTGACCGATCTGAGCTGGCCGTTGCGCCTGAATTCCACTGACTTACGCTTCACCGCCGTGTGCGTCTTCTTCGCTTGATTAAAGGCAGTCCGCAGTTCGCCAATGAACTCTTGTTTCGCAATCTTCAAAAGATGCAGCGTTGCTTTTCCCGGAGACGGTTCGACGTATGGTCCAATCGCACCCCTGAATTGCAAGATTTCCATGTTTTCGTTGATAACCACTCCCGGTGGGGCATATGTCCTCAGAACAACACGGTCGGCTTCGTGTTGGCTGTCCACATCAAACGTGCCCTCTCTTTTTCCGACAGCCCGATCAGTGACCTCTGCCTCCCGAGGATAGCGATTTGCAGCGAAATCATAGTGAAGCTTGCTCGCAACCGCCTTCTTCACAAAGATCTTGTGTTTTTTATCAACGGGAGAAAACAATTCCGGAAATCCAACGACACTTTCCGCATTTCCGAGGAATAGAAAACCGGAGGGCCTAAGAGCGTAGTGCAAAATCGGCACAACTTTTCTTTGAAGATTTGGTCCCAGATAGATCAGAAGATTGCGGCAGGCTACTAGGTTCATGCGAGAAAACGGCGGGTCTTCCGCCAGATTCTGCTTTGCGAAAACACATAGGTCCCGCACGCCTTTGCTGACGCGGTATCCTTCATCCACCTTCGTGAAGAAACGCCGCAGTCGATCTGGCGAAACTTCCTGGGCGATACGTTCCTGGAAGAATCCCGCACGAGCTGTTTCGATTCCTCGCTCGTTCGCGTCCGTACCGAAAAGCTGAATCTCATAACTGGACATTCTGTTGCCCAAAAATTCGAGAAGAATGATTGCGAGCGAGTACGTCTCCTCCCCGGTAGAGCATCCGGGAGTCCAAATTCTTATGTTTTCCTTGCTGGACTTATCCTTGAGAATCGCAGGAAGCACTTTCGTCTTCAAGCTTTCAAACGCTTCCAAGTCACGGAAAAAACTTGTTACCGGAATCAGCAGGTCCTGGCACAACGCCTCGATTTCTTTCGGATGTTTCTCTAGGAACTTTGCGTAATCGCCTAGGTGGTCGATCCTATGGATAGCCATTCGCCGGAGAGTGCGTCTCTGTACCGTGCCCGATTTATACAGAGAAAAATTTATGCCTCCTGCGCGTCTGAGCAATGTGAATATTGGCTCAAATGGGTCTTCTGAGCGCTTCAGTTTTGCGGCGCGTGGCCGGCCATCGCGGGCATGGGAGCCGTCAAGATAGGGATGCCCACCGATCCTGACAAGTTCTCGTGCGATCTGCTCAGGCGGCAAAATGAAATCAACGCTACCCGAGGCAACAGCGCTGTGCGGCATGCCCGAATACTTCGCGGATTTCTCGTCCTGAGCAAATGTGATCCCACCCTCGGCCTTGATCGCCGTTAGGCCACGAGTTCCGTCGGAGGCCGTCCCCGATAAAACTATGCCGATTGATCGGCCACTCCGCTCTTCCGCCAACGACCGCATGAAGAAGTCAATCGGCGTATGTAAACCGGGCGGAGAAGCCCGCGGCGTGAGTCGCAGGCGATGCTCCGCAATCCCCATATTCACATTGGGGGGAATCACGTAGACATGGTTGGGCTTGACGGCGGTCCCATTGGTAGCCTCCAGCACCGGCATATTCGCAGCTTTTGCCAGTAGCTCCGACAGCATGCTGTGGTGCTTGGGGTCCAAATGTTGTATGAAAACGAATGCCATCCCAGTGTTGTTCGGGATGGCGCGCAGCAATTGTGAGAACGCTTCCAAGCCGCCGGCGGACGCACCGACCGCTACCACTGCGAACGAATCGGTTTCGGTTGTCGTTCCCCCGTTTTTTTTCATATCAGCGTGCGCCTAGAATGGGGCGGAGACCACCACTCAGCATCGCCCGTTTCCATCTCGCCGGTCAAGGTGCCAGTCGTAGGCAGCTCGACGAGGAGGACGTCACGGCGTCGCGCCGGCCACGTCTCCAAAACACGCACAAATTGCGATGCTTTCCTTCGAAACTCCTTATAGCACAGGTTCGAAGGACATGCCTGATTCTGCCAATTCGAGGGCGAGTGAGTGCCGACTGTCGCGTCCGCGATAAGCGCATTTGTCCACCACTCTAAGTTCTGAGACCTTGGCTCATCGCGTAAACCACTCCAATGTGGGCTAGTTCGGGGGGCTGCTGAATTCCTCACCGCGAAGCAACGTCTCCACACCGACAACGAGCAGGTGCGTGGCATCTTTGGAAACCGTTCCACGGATTCCTGCCTTATGTGCGCTCTCGATGAGCTGAGCGGTGAGATAGGATGTGTATAAAAGAATCGGTATTTCCGGGGAGAGCTTTAGTATTTCCAGCGATGCATCGAGCCCATTCATTCGCGGCATCGAGACATCGACCAGCAAAAGATCGGGCCTTAATCGACGGTATTTTTCGATGGCTTCGAATCCGTCTGCCGCCTCTCCACAAATCTCCCAATCGGCGTGGCTCTCCAGCAAGAGGCGAAGATGCCCCCGGAGCGCAGCGTTGTCGTCTACTACAAGAATTCGGACGCTCATTGCGTCGCCGCGAATTTCCCTTTCCCGAACGGTTGTGAGTATGGGAGCGCCCAAAAAAGCGAGATCTAGGACGGCAATAAAGCTCAAACTCGCTGATCCTCCTTTTTGATTGGACAAGATTTTAGCCACCTGAACCATAAGGTCTAAACACTTCATTTTCCAGCAAGATCAGGTAGGACGCCTTGGGTTTGTCTGTGGAACCTGCAAAAACATGGTTTTGAGGAACGCGGCCCAAAGGACTAGACTGTTCCTACATTCGCGGGGCTCAGAGATCCCTGCAAGATATCCGTAGAATTGAGACGAATCCTATGCCAGGTGCTCTTCGAATCTTGGTTGCAGACGATAACGAAAAAATCAGAAATGGCATGTGCTCGGTTTTAGAGGCCCGCTCGGGATGGATTGTTTGTGGCCGCGCTATCGATGGCACGGACGCGGTACAAAAGGCCATTGAACTAAAGCCAGATATCGTTTTAGTCGATGTATCAATGCCAGGGTTGAATGGGTTCGAGGCAGCGGAGTGCATCCACGAACAGATACCGGGCGCGAAAATTTTGATCGTGACCGAGCACGATTCCCGGACTCTGAAGCACCTTCCGCCTCAACCCGGAATTGGTGGATATGTCGTGAAATCGCGCCTTGAGCATGACCTCATACCGGCAATCGAAGCTGCCAGCAAGCATCAAACTCTGTCCAATACGACCGCTGCTTAAGCGCTGTGGACGAACTTCAGTTTGTTGTTGTGACCATCCCAGTTCCTAGTTTTTCCGACCCACAATTCAACCCAGAGAATGCGATGTCTAATACGACCTGCGCAGTGTTTGGCAGTCGCCCGCTGTCACGGACGAGGTAGCGGGTTCGAGTCGCGTCGCTCCCGCCGGTTTACTGGGACGATTCCCAGACGCTCCGCGATACACATCGCGTACTTCCAATAACTTACGGTGCCGTCCGCGCTCTTCCATGTCGTTAAAAAGTACTGATAAACCCCTAACTGTCACGGCAGCGGCTGGCGGGCGCAGCCTTGGCGATGCTAAATCCGAGTTGAATGACCATTGCGGCCCTCGCTGCGTCATGGCAATCCTAGCTCAGGTTGCTTTGGCTGTCGGCTAAGCCCAAGTCAACGCGTCAGTTACGCTGCGCAGCGGATCAATTCAACTTGGAACGGTATGACTAGCAAATTCGGATGGTTGCGGGCCTCCGCAACCGCAAATGCATGTTTTCTCAATCGGTTCTAATTACCCCGCAACCATCCGAATTGACTAGCATGAGGAGAGTTGCTTCCCTGACCGGACACGTCAAAGCGACACTGGGTCCTCCAGCAGGTGAATCAGCAATTCGCTTGGAATGTCAACCGCGCAACCTAGGTTCTTGCTGCGCGAGGCCCAGTCCAGCAGCGATTGATATTGATCTCGCCTTGAGATGTTTCCGAGCCACACTGTTTTCGTTGGGGTGACAATCGCGACGACGTTCGGCACGTCACAGGGACCGAGGCATCCGCTTACGGAAAGCTGAACGCGCTTGAGCAGACCGCGTTTTCTCCACTCCTGTTTTAGCCATTCTACCGGCACTTCGGGGCGTCCGCGTTCGACCTGACCGCAACAACAGCCCTGACAGATAAGAACCTGAGCGATTACTCCCCGCTTCGTGGTTAGCACGCGCAACCCATTTCATTCATCGATTATCAGGATTTCAGGTTTCCCATAATACTGCTCCCCAGTATATACTCCTAGGCAGTATGGCACACACAATTCGAGATAAAGACAAGTTATTGAACCGCGTTCGGAGAGTTCGCGGCCAAATCGAGGCGGTTGAGCGCCTGCTGGAAAACGAAAGCGAGTGCGAAGAGATTCTTCAGCAGATTGCCGCTTGTCGTGGCTCAATCAATGGGCTGATGTCAGAGGTCCTGGAAGGACACATCCGCTTCCATTTGGTCGAACGTCGCCACAACCACAAGTCACGCAAGAGCAATGCAGTCGACGATGTAATCAGTATTGCCAAGTCCTATTTAAAGTGAAGTCCGGTTCAAAGGATTGGGGACAATATGCCAGACGTAAAGGAAAGTTTGCCAACTGATGTTGTTATTCCAGCAATTACGGAATCGGTTGGCATGAAGCATGGCGATGACGATCACGACCATGAGGCTCACGACCATGGATTCGAATTGCAGGAAGGAATACGAATCCTTTTGGTGGCAGTCGCAGCAGCCCTCGTCTGGTTTCGCGTATGGGAGCCGTTTGCTCACGTCAGTATTATCGGCATCGCTGGCACTTTGATCGGAATCTATCCGATTCTCAAAGAGGCCGCCGAAAATGTAATGGAACGCAGGATGACGATGGAGCTTTCCATGACCATCGCAATCCTTGCGGCGCTGGCGATTGGCCAGTTCTTCACAGCGCTCATCATTGTGCTGTTTGTACTGATCGCAGAGGTACTGGAGGGCCTCACGGTTCAGCGCGGTCGCACCGCCATTCGAGAGCTTTTGAATCTGCTTCCTAATGAAGTCAGGGTTCGAACTAATGGCAGGGCGGAACAACGCAGCACGGAGAGCATCCGTCCAGGCGAAATAATTGAGGTCAATCCTGGAGCACGAATACCCGTTGACGGAGACGTGGTCGGCGGCAATTCGTTTGTAGACCAGGCGACGATAACGGGAGAGTCTCTTCCGGTCGAGAAATTTCCAGGCGCATCGGTCTTCGCAGGCACCGTGAATCAGTCCGGCGCGCTGGAGATCCGGGTCAGCAGGATTGGGCGCGACACGGCGTTTGGCCGCATCCTCAACGCGGTTGAGGAGGCTGAGCGCTCACGTGCCCCAATTCAAAAGACTGCAGACAGACTTGCAGGGTATCTCGTTTGGTTTGCGCTCGGCTGTGCTGTCCTAACATTCATCATCACTCGCAATCTGACCTCGACCATATCCGTCATCATTGTTGCCGGCGCTTGCGGAATCGCAGCCGGAACTCCTCTGGCTATTCTCGGGGGAATCGGGCGGTCAGCGCGAGAAGGCGCAATTATTAAAGGTGGGTTGTACCTTGAACTCTTGAGTTCGGTGGACACCGTGGTCTTCGACAAGACCGGCACACTGACTTTCGGAACTCCTGAAGTCACTTCGATCCTGGCTGCCGATGGGCATACGGAGCAGGAGGTTCTTGAAATCGCCTCGATTGCCGAGCAAAGATCGGAACATCCTTTAGCCAAGGCCATCGTCAACAAGGCAGCGGAATCCCAACTGGAAGTATCAGCGCCGGAAGAATTCAAATATGCTCCGGGCAAAGGGATTGATTGTCGCGTGGATCACCGGAGAATTCTTGTGGGAAGCAAAGCATTTCTTCGGGACAACAACGTTGTTCTTAACGCTGCAGGGTCTAGTGGAGATCCCTCGTCCGAGATACTAGTCGCCTGTAATGGAGTGTATCTCGGGGCCATAGGAATCGCGGATACATTGAGACCTGAGGCCAAACAATCCGTGGCTGCTCTTCATTCTCTGGGAATTCGGACCGTCCTTTTGACGGGCGACGCCAAGGGCATCGCGGAATCGATTGCCAAAGAAGTCGGGATCGATGTCATCCACTCAGAAGTCCTACCGGATCAGAAGAGCGAGGTCATTAGAGAGCTAGTGAGGAGCGGCAGAAAGGTCGCCATGGTCGGGGATGGAATTAACGATGCGCCGGCATTGATGCAAGCAACGGTCGGTATTGCCATGGGATCGGGTACTGAGGTCGCCCGCGAGAGCGCAAAGATCATGCTGATTGGCAACAATCTCCTGCGATTGGTGGATACGATTAAGATTTCCCGTCGCTGCCATCGCACGATCATGCAAAACTTTGCCGGAACCCTGGCCGTGGACAGCGTGGGCGTCGGATTGGCTGCGTTCGGTATGCTTAATCCTCTATTCGCTGCATTCATTCATGTGGCGTCCGAGCTTACATTCATCTTGAATTCCGCGAGGCTTCTACCCCGGAAAAGATGATGAAAGAAAGTCTGAAGCAATCCTAACGGCAGGTGTTGCACATACTGGACAAATCTCCCTTACGGCATCCGAGGTCGCTCATCGCAGTTGCATCGCTGTCGCGATCATGATAGGCCTGCTCCTGTTCTTGGCTGCAATCATGAGGTGGGTCGAGGGTCATATCGAGTGGCTCGACTGAAACGGATCATTTTCTTCTCTTTCAATATGCTTCTTGCCCCGCCTATGAAAATAATACTGCTGACTGTTTTGGCAGCTACTTCTACTCTGATTGGTGGCTGGCTTGCCCTTCGTGCTCGCCGCCATATTCACCTGCTGCTCGGCTTCGGAGCGGGTGTGTTATTGGGCGCGACATTCTTCGACCTGCTACCCGAAGCGATTGAAGCTGCGGGTGAAGTTGGTTGGACCAGCCGCGAAGTTCTCGCATTGACGGTGTGCGGTTTCCTGGCCTTCTATCTTGGCCAGCGGTTTCTCGCGCTGCAAGCGTGTCCGAGTGGCGACTGTGAGGCGAACCGTCACCTAGGCCGTATGAGCGCGCTCGGGCTTATCATGCACAGCACAATTGACGGAGCCTCAATCGCAGCCGCTGCATTGATCTCCTGGCGAGCAGGTGTGGTGGTCGCCGTTGGCATCATCGTTCACGACGTCACCGATGGACTAAATACGATTCTGTTGGTGACACGTGGCGGTTCACCTGAAAAGAAGGATTTCGCTTTCTTAGCTGCGGACGCACTTGCGCCCATCCTGGGCGGAACGTTCGTTGTTCTCTCCGCCATGTCTTCGCACCACCTTGCGCTCGTTCTCGGCGTGACATCTGGGTTCTTCCTGTTCACGGCAACGGGTGATCTCTTGCCTGACGCTCATCGCCGTTCGCCTGGATTCGGCGTCACGGCGGCGGCTGTCGCGGGCATCGTCCTGATTGGCCTTGCTGTTCGAATCGCGGCGATTTAGTTGTGTGAGATTCGATACCTCACACTGGCCGGGATTTCGGAAGACGAGAACAACCGTGCGCGAACTGACTCTCGACACGCGTTATCCTCAAGAAATGGGTGGGGTGTTAACTACAGTTTACAGCATCAGTTAATGTGCGTTAATATCGGGTAACTGAGTCTTATAAGATGCGCTTCAGAAGAGTTGCAATTATTTGGACCGCGCTGTTGTTTGCGCTACCACTGCATGGACAGACACCCGCGAACATCTGCGGGACCGTGCAAGATCAGAGCCGAGCGGTCGTTGTGGGTGCCAGAGCCGAGTTGAGCGCTGACGTGACTCGTCATATTAGTGCCATAACGGACTCTAATGGGCGGTTTTGCTTTCACCAGCTGGAACCGGGTGAGTATCAGCTCGCGGTCCAAGCCCAAGATTTCCAGCTATTTCGGCAAAATGTGGTTGTCCGTCCCGGAGAATCCGTCAGCCTAATAGTTGCCCTTCGTCTCGAAAGCGTAGCTGAGCGTGTCACCGTCGCCGAGGGCTCTGCTGATCCGAGTTCGCTCAACGTTGCCCAGACACAGGTGGGCTCGGCGCTTCTTCAGAACCTACCCAGCGAGAGCGTCAATGCTGCCCTGAGTTCGATATTGACCCTGGTAACGGCGGGTGTCGCGGCGGACTCGAATGGAGTGTTTCACCCGCTCGGGGAACACGCCGAGACATCCTTTAGCGTTGATGGGCAGCCGATTTCAGACCAGCAGAGCCGAATCTTTTCGAACCAGATATCTGCCAGCGCAATCCAGGAAATGCGGACGATCCAGGGTGCTCCTCCCGCCGAATTCGGCGATAAAACAAGCCTCATCGTCGAGGCAACTACGCGCTCGGGTTTAGAGGCCGGAAAGCCAAACGGTACGATTTCGATGGGCTACGGATCGTTCTCGACTCCCACAGCAGGCGTCACGCTTGCGTCCGGCTCCGAGACCCTGGGTAACTTCTTGGCCTTAGACGGGGTCGATAGCCGGCGTTTCCTCGATGCACCAGAATTCCGTCCCCTTCACGCACACGGCAACGCCGAGAATGTCTTTGACCGATTTGATTGGCGGCCAAATGACGGAACATCACTCCATTTGAATCTATCTGCGGCACGGTCATGGTTCCAAGTCCCCAACACATACGATCAAGAGGTGGTGGGACAAGATCAGCGGCAGCACATGACAAGCTTCAATGTGGGACTGGCATTCTCGCATGTCATTAGTTCCTCTCTGCTCCTCACCGCAAACACATGGGTACGCCAAGATCGTGTCAATTACTTTCCGTCGGCCAACCCGTTTTCCGACCAGCCGGCAACGCTTTCTCAATCAAGGCGCTTAACGAGCACGGGCTTGCGAACCGATCTGACGTATTCCCATGGCAGGCATTCGGTAAAAGGTGGCGTTCAGCTACAAAGTCACCCCATTATCCGAGGCGTTCAACACGGGATTGACTGATCCCGCTTTTAATTCTCCGTGTGTCGGTGCCAATGGAGTACCTGTTCCCGACCCTTCTCTGGCCGTCCCGAGCCAATGCGCGGCAGTTGGCTATGCTGAAAACAGCGCGTATCAGCCAGCCTTGTTGCCGTACGACCTTACGCGAGGCGGGAGTCTTTTCAAGTTCGCAGGCACGACAACGGTCTATGAAGAGAGCGCGTACCTCCAGGACGGTATTAGGCTCGGCCAACTAAACCTGAATCTTGGACTGCGCTATGACAACTACGATGGCTTGAGCAGGGGCAACGGCGTCCAGCCCCGTGTCGGAATTGCCTATCAACTGCGTTCCACTGGCACGGTCTTTCACTTCTCCTATGCCAGAGTTTTCTTGACTCCCTACAACGAGAATCTCATCCTCTCCAGTGCGACCGGCCCAGGAGGGCTGGCCAATGGTTCGCTGGGGGCAACGAGCGTTCCGCCGCTGACTCCAGCTCGGCGCAATCAGTTCAATGTCGGGCTTGAACAACAAGTCGGCAGCAAGCTAAGCGTTCAAGCTGAGTACTTCTGGAAGTTCACGAACGGCGCGTACGACTTCAATACCATCCTGAACACCCCGCTCAACTTTCCCATTCAGTTTCGAAAATCAAAGATCGATGGGGCCTTAGTGCGCGCGACCCTGAACAATGTGCATGGATTCAGCGCATTCACGGTCCTGGGACACAGCCGGTCGCGACTGTTCAGCCCGGAAATCGGCGGCATTAATTTTGGAACAGCGTATGCTCCCGTTGCCCGCCCTGATCACGATCAAGGGTTCGAGCAGACGACAAATCTTCAATATCAGTTTCCGCAAAGAGCTTTTCACGGTCTATGGATGGGCTTCACTTGGCGGTTCGACAGCGGCTTGGTGGTTGTCAGCGTTCCTGATTATCTGACGGCACTTACACTGACGGGTGATCAGCAACAGGAAATCGGTTTGTACTGTGGCAATGTGTTTGCCACAGTCGATCAGCCATTGCGGAGTTGCAGTTCACCTCGCTATGGAGCCGCTCTCATTCACATCGTGGCTCCCGGAACCTACAATCCTGATACTAACCCGTCGCGCATCACGCCTCGCAATATCTTCGACATTGCGCTCGGTACCGACAGTCTGTGGAAGAAGGACAGATATTCACTGGGAGCCAAATTCACTGTCGTAAATTTGATGAATAAAGTCGCGCTGTACAACTTCCTTTCCAGTTTCTCAGGCACACATTTCGTCACGCCGAGAACGGTCCAAGGAGAACTCACTTTCCATTTCTAACTTCCGCGATACACATCGCGATCCACAATAATGTCATCTACGACATATTTCCGAGGACTTGCTGACGTCTGAGCTCTTCCATCTCGTTCAAAGTACTTATTACGGGCTGACTGTCACTACCGCGCGGTTCGGTTTCGAGCCCCGGTTGTTTCTGGCCTGGGGGTGGCGAACACCCTTTCGGGTTGGCTGCCACGCCCCGATTGCGCATGGCTTGCAAATAAAGGACTTAAGCAGCCTGATGAATCAATTCGCTGCGGAACGGTATGCTCAAAAATTGTCTATTCGGTACGTATCGGGCCTCTGCAACCAGAAACTATTCTGCCGCAATAGGTTCCGAACACCCTGCAACCATCCGAATTGACAGTCGCCCGCCGCAACATCTCCGATCTCGCGAGCCTAAGACCCAGTCCGATGCAATCGATGACTTCGTACAAGCCAACTTATCAGGACTAACATGGGACAGGCCGACTCCCCTCTTTTCAATTTGCGGTCATCGATAGCAGAGCGCGCGTTTGAGCACCGACAACGATGCGGTCCGGGAACTCTGGGTCGCACACTTGCGTGGAGCCAAGCGCAGGCGTGCCTTCTCGTCCCAGTAGATGCCGGTTCCACCTGAATCATTGAGCAGCAGTCTGGTGATGATGGGCACGGCGAGCTTCGGGGTGCTCCTGTATTTGATGTGCGGAACAAGCGGCGAGCATAGCTTTTTGGCCAAAGCAGCTGATCAGGTAGAAGGATACCCCGAAGGATATGACATCCTTGAAGAGGAATAGGCCCAGAAAGCTCATATACCTTATTCCGTGAATGCTAATAGTCGCTCCGGGAGTAGTTATGATCATGCTGCTGGTCGTAAAGAACATGACGGAGGTAATAAGCCCGCCCACGATGCCGGCTTTAGGTTTCAAATAGCCTGCGATAAACAATACAGCGGCAGTGATCTCGGTAAGGCCGATTAAATCGGAACCAATGTAAGTGCCGAATAATTGAAATTGCCAGGAAGTCAGCGAGCTATTAGAAACAAGTGGAACTATCCCTTCGGCGCCGGGAGCGGTCATCTTATACAATCCAGCCCAAAGGAGCATCACAATCATGCCAACACTCGTGATGAGGAAGGGGATATTACGCTCATCTATCCATGCCGCCAATATGGCTAGGCGGCTTTTTGCCATCGCGCGGTCGTCTAGCGCCGACAGGTTTTCCGATCCCCTCTCCGCGTTACTTACTTGTCCTGACTTGACCTGACTCATAGTTCCCTCCGTTTTCTCCGGTTGATATGGTCGCTTATTGGGAGAGTTCTATTCCTCCCGAAGTCGAGCGATCCCCTCCTCGGCTGAAACATCCTCAAGTCTCACCTCTGACGTCGAGACAGTCTGAATCCCACTCTCCTGAGCGGCGACTGCAACATCGGGTGCGATCACAGCTAATGTTGATAATCCGCAAAAGGCTCCAGCCGCCTTCAATAAACTACGTCTTTCAATCGTTCCTGAATGCACATGTCGTGTGTCCTCCTATTCTTGAGGTGTCTGTAGCAAGCCCGTCATTCATCCCAGTGCCGAATCGGCACAACCAGGTACAGGTCGGTGCGATGGGGCAAGTGCGCCACGTAGGGCATACCGTTCGATGGGTCAGGATTTAACCCCTGAAAATCGTCTTGATGGGGACTGACAATCATCAGGTGCGGGCCAACGTGAGACTCATGGCCCGAGCCCTTCGCCGATTGCCATGCGCCGAGATACATGTACGAGATGCCGATGCGATCAATCTGCGGCGTTCGGCCGGCAAGGCTGTCCTGTATCCAGCGTAGGAATACGGGGTCGAAGCACCCTGGCTCATCGTGCGAATATCCAGGAATAGCTGGAAGGCAGGTCCATTCGTTCGATCCGTTGCGAAGGAGCCTGTATTCGCCCCCAGGCGCCGACGGCCAGTCGCGCAGAGTCGCGTCCTTTGTAATAAATGCGGGGCCGGCGCGCAGTGCGTCCGAGATCTTCTCCGCATCAGTTACCGGCAATCGATCTGGCGACTGAGCGAGGGCGGCGACTGCTGTCAAAAGAGTACTTGTGAATAGTTTCATCCAAACGTTAGTGCGAATCATGAGTCTCTCCTTTTTTGAGGCCCGCGCTCCTGTCCGAATGTGCGGAAGCGCAGGGGAAAATGTGTTTCGTTTCTTTAGATATTCGGGCGTGCTATCCGGTACATGCATTGTTAGAATGATCATCATGCGCGATGTGCATTTACGGAATCTGGATCTGAACCTGATACATCCCCTCCATGCGCTCCTGGAGGAGTGTCACGTCACCCGTGCGGCGAAACGAAGTTTCTTGAGTCAGCCGGCAATGAGCAGGGCGCTGGAGCGGCTACGCAATATGTTCGAAGACCCTTTGCTTGTTCGTAACGGCCGCGGCTACCAGCGCACAGTGCGGGGAGAACGTGTGCTGCGAGACTTGGAATCGCTCATTCCCCAGCTTGAAAATATGGTGCGTGGGGAAAAATTCAACCCGGCGGAAAGCCGGGAAGTATTTCGCATGGCCATGAGCGACCATGCCTCGATGATTGTGCTACCAGCACTGTTGGCGAGCATGAGGAGGGCAGCGACTCACGTGAAGCTGGAAGTATCCGCGTCTAGGGCTGACACTTTTGAGGATGTCGCGGCGGGAAGAATCAATACGTACCTTTGCGCGGAAGAAGCGCCTCCTTCGCTGGAGTCGGAAACGCTCTTTACCCTGGATTTTGTTTGTCTGGTTGGCGCGGCTCTGCCGGTGCGCGCTCGTCGTCTGACGTTGAAACAATATCTGGGCTTTCAGCATGTCCTAGTGGAGATACGGGAAGGGCAACAGGCTTTAGTGGATCGTGCTTTGTCGCAGGTTGGAGCAAAGCGCAACGTCGCGCTTGCTCTGCCATTCTTTGTGCCCGCGATCTTTGCTATCGCAAAGACTGACTTGATTCTCACCGTGCCGCGTAGGTTGGCAAAGATCACTGCGGCCATGGCTGGCGTGCGGGTCGTGGAAGCACCTCGTGAGATCCAGTCATTTCCGTACTTCATGGCGTGGCATCCGCGGCTCACCAACGAACCCGCTCATGAATGGTTTCGGGAACAACTGCGATCGGCAGTTCGGACCGTCTGAGCAATTCAAAGCTGACAGCATCGAATTTCAGATGAAGGGGTTCTCTGTGATGAATGGGAGTCGATACCGTTGCTGCCGGTTCCGGGCACTTGACAGGCAAACCGGAAGCAATCCGCAACTGACAATATCAGGCTCAGGCCAATGTACTCATTGGTGCGGTTCAATTGAGGCAGGCCTTCATCTCTGGGATCAGCCCTGCTAAACGGGCTTATCGCCATCAATTTGCGAACGGTCGGACACACGGAAGTAGAAACTGGAACATTCTTACCCCTCTGCTCGTATATTTCCGTTGAAGGAAATCAAGGGTGAACCTTTGATCTGTGTGACTTCAGGAGGCTCGCATGAGGAACTGGTTCGGTGATCTTCGCTATGCTGTCCGAGTCCTGTCGAAGTCTCCCGGCTTTGCCCTGACTTCAATTATTACCTTGGCCTTGGGAATCGGCGCGGTCACGGCTGCGTTCAGCGTCGTGAATTCGGTAATTCTTCAGCCATACGCATTTCGCGTGCACGTCCGCCGTTCGGTTCATGGCCTTCGCGGACCGGTCTGATTCTTTCGAATCAGACGTACAGGAGATCTCCCGGTTCTCGTGCATGTTGTTTCTCAGCGTGCGCGGGTTCTTAGACTACGCAGGACCAAGCAACCACTCGCGATTAGCGTGGTCGCCGTGTAGCCTTCCTCCTCTACGGAACGGAGTCGGCATCCTGATCCAAACGGGCTTTTCGAAGCTCAATAGCCCGCCCCACTGATACCTCTGTCTACGCTTCAGGTGAGGTCTTGCGATCTCGCCTGCAAGACTCGAGGCCAGGATGGAGTCGCTGTTCTCCTTTCCTGTCGGGCTCTTTCATCCCCTAGTAGGGTCGAGGACTGGCGCGATGCCCAAAATGTCTTGTGGGCTCGTTTCCAGTCCCCGCCTCATCAAACCCATCGTGCCGATTTCCAGCAATGGGCTTACCTGCGAGCTTCGTAGCAAGGGTTATGAGACCGATTCGGTCGGGTGGGCTTTCGACAGGGGTTCGAGGCGACGAAGCTGATACTGGTTGAAGAGCCCCAGCTTCTCGTAGAGCCACTGTCTACTCCACCGGTTCCATCCGAATCCTGAGCGCTGCCGGGCACGCATCAAGTGTCGTCGAATCTTCTTATCTACCCAGTCTTGGATAAACGAAAAGCACCGGCTCGAGTGTCCTACTGCAAAGTAGTTCACCCAGCCCCGCAGAATCGGGTTGATCAGCTCGATCACTCGTTGTGCGGGTTGGCTGACATAGCGTCGGAAGATCTCCCGGAGCTTTGCCAGTAGCGCCGTTCGCTTCTTCAATCTCGGCACATACTGGGGTCGCCACACCTTGTTACGGCTTAGGATGCGTCGATATTCAAATCCCAGGTAGCAGAAACTCTCTCCCTTCGTTAAGTCCACCATCCGGCTTTTCTCTTCGTTGATCTCCACTCCGAGTTTGGCAAACTCTTCTCGCAACCGTTTTTCCACCGCCTTCACGAGCCAGTCCTGTCGCGGATGGGAGTCAATCAATATCACCAGATCATCCGCAAAACGTGCGTATTGAACGTGGGTGTATTTTCCGCGACGCGTGGTGGTTATCGCCTTCTCCAGCATCCGGTCTACCTCCGTGAGATAGACGTTACTGAGCAGGGGTGATACCACACCGCCTTGCGGAACTCCCTTTTTCCCAGTCGCCTTCAGGATCATCTTGAGGAGGTGCATCACCGCCGCGTCTTGCACCCTCCGCCCCACCTTTTTGAGCAGCAAAGCATGCTGCACATTGTCAAAGTAGGAGCGCAGGTCCACGTCGATGACACGAGTCTTTTCCTCGACAATCGCTTGTGCCACTCGGTTCACCGCTTGATGAGCTGTTCGTTTCGGTCGGTATCCGTACGATCCCGATTGGAAGTCAGCTTCGAAGATCGGCTCCAGGATGAGCTTGAGCGCCCCCTGGACCACGCGGTCACGAATCGCAGGAATCGAAAGGACTCGAATCTTGTTACCTCCGTCCTTCGCGATTTCTTTCTTCCGTGCCTGCATGGGCAGATACGTGTTTGTGACCAGTTCACCTTGGATCTGTTTCAGAAAACCCTCTACTCCGCTTTCTTCAATAGCCTCAAACGTGACCCCATCGATTCCGGGAGCCCCGTCGTTTCTCTTGGCCATTTGGTAGGCTTCGTACAGCGTTTCCGTTTTGCAGACGTGAACATACAGTCCCCAAAAGCGCCAGGCTGGTTCAGCCTTCGCCTTGATGTATAGGCTCCTCCTCAGGTCTTGCAAACTGATGGGTGCTTTTATCATTCACCCTTGCCTCCCTTTTTGTTGGAGTCATTACCCACAGCAGGGCCTCTTCGCTCCACGGCCATTACGCCGCTTCTCCGCTACTACTGGCCCCTCCGCCACCCTCTCGCCTTTCCACCGATTTCCTGGTTCGCCAGTTATACGGCTTCCCTGCTTCCGGCGATTTCTCGTCCGGGACGAGTAGGGCTTCTCCAGTTGCTTAGCGCATCCTTGTCCTCGTGCTGCCGCTATAACCCCGCCAGAGTGTCCCGCCACTTCAGCCAGTTTGCGACGGTCCATGCTGCCTTCGCCTCATGAAGGAAGGCTCGGCCTCTGGAGCTCCCGTTTCGAGGCCATTTGTGCGTTTACTTTCGTTGCGGCCCGATGACTCGCTCACCATCCTTTAGAGATGGCTTTGTCGATAGGCTTTCAGGATTTAGTTTCCTTCCTCCTTACTATCCAAGCTACAGGGCTCTGGCTTCTACCCTGGCGAGATTATCCTCACTGAATGCGCCAGCTTTCCGCTGGACACACCTTCATGCCGGTTTATCCCGGCGCACTCCGATTTGCCCGTCGTTCGGCAGGACGCGCTATCGTAATTTCTTGCTGTACAGTATTTCCGGCAGCACGTGCGGTCTCGAAGTAGTTCGGACTTCGCAAATACGAGGACTGAATGGCGCAAGTATGGTTAGTCACAGGTAGTTCTCGCGGTCTGGGTCGCGCAATCGTCGAAGCGCGCCTTTTGGCGGGCAATAAGGTGTTGGCGACAGCTCGCGACATTGAGTCACTGCGTGAGCTATCGGAGCGCTACGGTGACCAGGTGAAGCTCTTCGAGCTGGACGTGACCGACGAGTCGTCGTCTGCCGGTGCGGTGAAAACGGCAATCGATGTGTTTGGCTCGCTGGACGTTGTTATCAACAATGCAGGATATGGCAATCTCTCCTCTGTCGAAGATACGCCGATGTCCGATTTCCGTGCACAGATAGAAACCAATCTCTTCGGGACAATCATCGTGACGAAGGCAGCTCTCCCGTACTTTCGCGAAAGGAAGGCGGGCCATTCCGTTCAGTTTTCCTCGATGGGCGGAAGGATCGGACCCCCAGGGCGCGGGCCTTATTCGTCGGCGAAATGGGGTGTTGAAGGTTTTTCCGAAGTGTTGTCGCGCGAAGTGGCGCCCCTAGGCATCAAGGTCACCATCGTTGAGCCGGGTGGGTTCCGCACGGACTTCGCCGGAAGTTCCACCAAACTGAGCGAAGGGCATCCCGACTACGATTCGACTGTTGGAGCAACCGCCAGGTTTCAGCGCGCCTATAACGATAAGCAGCCCGGTGACCCGAAGAAGGCGGCTCAAGCGATCGTTCGGCTGACGCAGGAACAGAAACCTCCATTGCGACTCTTGCTCGGCAGCGATGCGTACAACGGAGCGGAGAAGAACGACCTTGCACGATTAGAAGAAGCGAGAGCCTGGAAAGAACTGAGCCTGTCCACCGATTTCTAGTCGGAGCATGGCATGCCAGCATGCCCAGAGTAGGCGCGACAAAGAATATCCAGAGAGCGTGCCAGTAGCCTATCCGCGCCCTGACGCTGGCGCATCAGCACCAGATGATGACCCTCGGACGGTAGACTCGAACTCAGGGCCGCTTGTCGAAAAACATATAAAGCGCTACGATCCGGCCGTCCCGCGCGATGACGAAGTCCCTCCCGGAATAATCTGGCACTTCACCAGGGCGTCCCGATATCCATGGAACCATCCCTGCATCGCAATATTCCTGAGGAGCGGCAGTCACTTGATATCGAAAGTCAGGATGAG
>Ga0307476_10000746_pt1 | contig 22529 bp, 32 predicted proteins | sample atmos_gasesECM2C_2_FD_203314 | JGI IMG/M metagenome (GOLD analysis project Ga0307476, IMG submission 203314) | Hardwood forest soil microbial communities from Morgan-Monroe State Forest, Indiana, United States - atmos_gasesECM2C_05 | ecosystem: Environmental > Terrestrial > Soil > Temperate...
CAGAAGTAGGGGCACAAGTGGGGGGATTGGCGGGGGGATTGGCGGGGGGATACTACGGGTATAAAGGGTTAGAACTTCCCAGCGTCAGGAATTACATACGCGGCACTGTGCTGGGCGAGGCGGGCGGAATGCAGATCCCGAGTCGATTCCCCGCGCCAGAAATGGAACCCCCGCCACCGCTCGAAGAAACCGCCGCAGTGCCCGGGGAGACAGCAGCAGAAAGGCTCAGGGCGCACCGCGGCGACGTGCGCACGCCGATACCGCAGATACCGACCATCCGCCGCGGGCCGGGGGAAATCTTGCCGGAAGCGGTCAGCAGCGGGCCAGCGCCGCGCGTAGGGGCGCCACCGACCAGCGGCAACACGGTTTTGCCAGGGGGCGCCGTTATCAAGCGGCCACCAATCGCGCTGTTACCGGAAAATGTTCCTTCTGCGCCATTACCCGCCCGTCCGTTGAATATGCCGAGCACTGCGCAGCCAGAGGAATTGCCGCGCGTTGGTGCAGAAGTCCAAAGTATTCGGCGCGTGCCCGGCGAAATAGCGCGTGAAGCTGTATCGAGTGGACCGGAGCCTCGCGTCGGAGGACCACCGCGAAGTGGCACAAGCATGCTGCCTGGTGGTGGAGTAATCACGAGAAATCCGATTGGGTTCTTGCCTGAGAACGTACCAACCGCGCCATTGCCAGCACGCCCGCTCAATACGCCCAAGGCTGCGCCAGAACCCGCGCCCGAACTCCCGCGTATCTCTTCGATGGACCGCTTGAAGAGCCTCATCCAGACCGAAGGGGCCGGGACGCCGCCGCTGCAAAAGAATGTGCCGCTGGGCGAGCAGCTATTCACGCCGCGCAAGCCTGCGACTGAGTTGCCCTCTGTCGGCCAAAAGGTCAGTGACGTAATCAACAAGAACACAGAAACAGAAGCGGTGCGGCCGCTCGCCAGCGGCCCGCAGAAGGGCATGAAGCTCAAAGACATCACCGCGCCGCCGGCAGAAGACGTGCCGCACCGCGCGACAGTGACGCATGAGGGCAAGACTTTCGGCATGGAAGCGGCGAACGGGAAAGCGGCTTACGAAGCGACAAAGGACAATCCCGCACTCGCGAAATCTTTGCACGATCTGCGCGGGCCAGAAGTGCGCAACGCATTTATGAATCTTGGCGGCGACGTCAACACCGTCGGCCTAGAGGGGCAGCGGTTCAAGGTCGGCACCAGCGGCACAAATGAGCGCGTGCAAATGTTCGATTGGATGTTCAAGCAGGGCCACAACCCCGAGAAAATAATCCAAGCGGCGAAGACCCCGATAGAGGGCGACTTTAGCAAACCGATTCCGCCACCGACGTTGCTGCAAGAGGGAGCCGAAACACCGTCCGAAATTCCATCAGTAGGAAAGAAGGGGCTAAAGCCTCTAGCCGAGCCAGGGCCGACCGATGCGGAATTGCAAAAGAAGATCGACACTCTGCGCGACCAACGCAACCGCACAAACGATCCCGACAGATATAAGGCGCTGGACAAGAAGTACAAAGCCGCGATGGAGCAGTTCTATAAGGGCAAAGAGGAAGTAGTCGCCGCGCCAGCCAAGCAATCGCGCACAGCGACCTTCGACAGTCTGCCGCCAGAGCATCAGGAATGGATTACCCGCTGGGCGAAGGAAATCAACCACCTGCCGCAATCGCTGCGTGAAGCCGAAATGCAAGAACTCAAGAAGTTCGGCGGACAGGGCACGTTGCTAAAAGAACGCCTCGCCATGCAGCACCTTGAGAGCCAGAAAAACCTACTGAAAGAGCCAGGAGACGAAAACCCAATCGGCTACAAGCCCGACAACGAAGCATTCCGGCAGGAAAGAGCAAACTACGAACAGCAGAGGGAGCGACAAATGCGCAGAATCAAACCGGAGCGAAACCAATGAACAGCGTACTAGCGTTTTTCCAGATGCACCCAGCTTTCACCGTCGCGTGCTATTGGGTCGTCGCGGCGGTTTGTAGCTCTCTGCGCGCGCCGACGGCGCAATCCGGTCAAGCCTATGTGACGCTGTTCGCCGTCGCGAATCTTGTTGGCGCGAATATCGGGCGCATTTTGCCGCCGCGCGTCGAAGACAGCCCCAATTTTCAAGCAGCTTTGCAGAAGGCAATCGCAGATTCAAAAAACGTTCCGAAACTATCGTAAAAAGGAGAACTATGAGCAGCGCACCAGCCGCACCAGCAGCACCAAAAGTAAGTTGGCTAAAAAAAGTAGGCTCGGCCATTTACACTGGCCTCAAGGATGTCGTGGGATTCCTAGGAAGTGCGAAAGTGCAGAGCGCGGAAGCACAACTGGCGAATATCGCGGCGTTGCTTTTGCCAGCGGAAGCGCCTCTTATTCAGGGCTTCCAGAGCGTCATGGGAAAGATTTTCCAGCAGGCCGTCGTGAGCGAAACGGCCATGACCAATATTTCAAAAGCTGGAACGCAGAAACTTGCCGCCGTCGTTTCCGCTGTAGGCCCTGAGCTCGACCAGTGGGTTGAAAACAACTTTCCCGGTTCGGCCACAGTCAGCGCGGACGTGAAAGCCGGTCTGGTTACGGCCATCGTAAACTTGCAAAATTCCATCACGGCACCCGCGCCCGCCGCAGGGAAGTAACATGGCCGACCTAGTACTTACATCGAAAGATGCGGTTGTGGACGTCAACGCGGGCTTGGGCGGCCTGCACCGGATCACCGTCACCTGCCGAAACTACAAGCGGGTATTTTCGCCGGCAGAGTTGCAGGACTTCGCGGACCTGCTTTATCCGGCGCTCGACGCAGAGGCCAAAAAGTATGATTCACCCGCACCTCCTGCTTCTGCCGCTTAAGGCGATATGGAAGTGGGCAACGTGGAAGTCGCCGTACTGCACAGGAGTAAACTGGCATCCGTGCGCCGCAGGCGACAAGCCAGCGGCGAACATCATCACGCATCTAAGAAAATAACCGGGGGGCCAATGACGGGACTCGACGCAATGGCTTTGGCGATTGCTTGGCGGGAAGGCCCGTTGCGGCCGCCGAACCGCAGCTTCAGAAATTTGAACCCCGGCAATTTGCGCTCTCCGCACGCGCCCGCCCACGACGTCGGCGGGTACGACATCTACACCGATTTCGTTGAAGGATATAAGGCGCTGCGAGACATCGAGCTCGCCGGGAAGTTCACCGACGGCAAGAACGCGCACAACCTCGGGCAATCCTCGACGCTGCTAGAACTTATGAAGATTTACGCGCCATGGGAAGACGCCAATAACCCCGTGTCCTACGCCGCATTTATTGCCGAATGGCTGGGCCTCGCGCTGGGACGGCCGATCAGCGTGCAATCCAAGCTCAGTGAGATTTGGACGCCGCCGGCAGTGTCACCGTAGTCTTTCCGAAATCGGTCACGATCTCGTTGTCCAAAGGCTTGAGCGCCGCAACCGCTGCAAGTAGTACCAGCAGAACCAGCAAAACGTAATCAAGAGTCTTCACGATTTGACCTCCCCAAGAATATCTAGCAATTCAGCTTCCATAAATCTACATTCCCCCACGATTTACACATGCGAATTATCTTGACAACGTAATGACGTTATCATAGTCTGCGCGCATGAAACGCGGAAACAGAGTTTTCCCGAAACAAATCAAGCTCAGCATCGAAGAAGAGAAGGCATTTACCCGGCTGGCCGAAGAGCGCGGAACCGATTTTAGCGAACTCGTTCGGCAGTTGCTACACCGGGAATTGCAACTCTCTAAAGTGCGAACGGCCTAATTTATGACGAATCAATCACTTACGGCAGGGTCTTTTGCGCTACTTGATCGACTTCCGGGAATACATACTTATGCTCGGAAACATAATCAAAAGAAATTCGGAAGTGATCAGGCCCGCTTCCTGACATCTTTCGGTGCCTCAAATCGCAACAATCTGCCCTGTCGCGCACTTGCTATTTCCGCCAACTCCGTAGCTCTGTTCATCAGCAATGATCCGATCTCCGCGTTAGTCCGGCAATCAAGCATCCGGTCTATCGCAGCTATGATTTCCTTTCGAAGATTCGCCGCCATTTCTTGCTGCCTCAAAACAAAGTTCTGCAACCCTTCCTCACTGCAGTCACACAAATACCCGAATGGCGGCTCTGGCTTATCCATCAAGGCTTCTCCTGGGAGCGATTTAGGCGCAGGGGGCCGTTTCTATTCTCTTGCAGATACCGTGTCAAGAAATAAAACACTGTACGTATTCCTCCGCAGGAAGGAAGCTCCAACACAATGTGGAACGGAAAACGGATTTCTCGTTTCCGGGTGCCCAAACAGTTGCGGGCCGATGAACGAATGGTCCGCGAAATTCAGCGCGCAGCCGATAGAAACGATCGCCCGTGGGCGCATCAGCTATTTCATTTCGCCCGCTTGGGAATCATCCATGCAAAGAAGTGCGAAGGAAAGTCACACGTTGGCACACGTAGTCACAGGGGCGCGGCATGAAAATTAAAACTGAGTACTGGCCGAAGCCGATCCCCACCAACAAATTCGATTGGTCCGCGATAGACGAAGCCACGTATGACGGCCCCGGCTGCCCGATGGGTACCGGAGCGACCGAGCAGGAAGCCATCGCGGATTTATTGGAACAGCTAAAAGAAAAAAGTTTCTCCTGCTGCCGCAGCGAGGATACCGGAGCAGAGCCATCGGCGTTAGGTTTCACTCCCTTGGCTCTCTCCGGACTAAAACAAAAGGAGCGCCCAGCCCATGAAAGTTGAAACAGCAAGTAAGTTCGTGGTGCGTTGTGATCATCCCGGCTGCATGGCCGGTTATCTCGGATGGAATGAAAAGTGCCCGGACTGTGAAGGCGGATGGATTGAGATTCCCGAGGCAAGCCATGCAGGAACTTTTCGCGCAGCCGCAGGCTATCTGACCTTTGTCGTGGGCATGGCCCTGTTTATGTATTTCATTTCCGCTAAGAGGCGAGCCTGATGCCCAAGCAAGACGAACGCGCGACGGCCACGCTACACGAAGCGGGCCTGCTGATCGAGAAAGACTCTTATCTAACGCTCGACGGACATTTGATTCTAGTCGGCGAAGACAAATCGCGCATCCGCCCGTTGATCTTCAAGCGCTTCAAAAACCGCTGCTGCATCTGCGGACATCCGCTGGACGAAGGCGCGCCCAAATGGACGCCGAACGCTGGCGCTTGGCATCATCCCGGCCCTTGTAGTTGCGTTGGCTGCACGGAACTGCGCTGCGATGAAACGACCGGCAGGAAGTGCCACGCGCATCGCGAGGCAGGAGTAATTTTCACGCGGAAGGCGGATGCGCTGAAAGCGTTCAATAAATTGTATCCGCCACAGGAGAAAGCAATATGAGCACAACCGAACTAATCCACGTCAGCGCAGCGCTAGACGCGCTGCAAAAGAAACTGCAAGGACTCAAGGACCGCGCGGACTCGCTCGTTGTCAGCGATCAATCCGGCTGCATCGCGGCGAAGAATCTCAAGCTCGACATCCAGGCATATATGAAAGCCGTTAAGTTCGAGACTGGCCCGGAAATCGAAATTAAGAAGGGCGAGTTGCGGCAGCTGCAAGAGCAGGAAAAGATGCTCCTCGCACCGGCGGAAGCCATGCTCGAAGTAAGCGAGTCGAAGCGTAAGACGTGGGAGAACGAGGAGCGGCGCAAGGCGGAAGAGGAGCAGCGGCGCATCAACGAAGAGAACGCGCGCCAGGCCAGAATCAAAGCGGACAACGACAAGCGCGAGGCTGAGCGGATCGCAAAAGAAACCAAAGCGGAGCGCGTGAACGAAATACGCCGGATGCTCAGATACGGAGAAATCGGCAAACGTGAAGCCGCACGACTTTTGAAGGAAGCGGGCGCGGATGAAGAGGCAGCTAAGGCCAATGCCGCAGCGCAGGCCGAAGAGACAGCGGCCGCCGCGCCCGTGGTGCAGGTCAAGCCGAACATTCCCACCGTAGCGGGAACCGTCTCGCGCCAAAACTGGAAATGGCGCTGGCGGTCAGAGAGCGAACTAATTGACGCGTTCAAAAAGGGGCTGGCTGACCGCAAGTACATTCAGGGAAACGAAGTCGAAATCGGTCGCGCCGTCCGTGATTTCAAAGACAAGAAGAAGGCCGAAGACCTGATCCCCGGGATCGAAGTTTGGGCGGAATAAGTTTGCGAGGCTGCAAGACGGCTTGCCTAAGCCGACCCCAAAAGTGAAAAGCGGCTCGGAGCTAGGAAAGGAGACGCGATGCAGCGCACCGAAGTGAAGTCTTCGATGTTCAAGAGCGTGGGCTACGACCCCAAAGAGGAAATCCTAGAAGTGGAGTTTGCGAACGGGGGAATTTACCAGTACCGGAACTTTTCGATTCACGACTGGACGCAGTTCCGCCAGCAGGAGAGCCTCGGCGGATATTTTTCACGCAACATCCGCAACAAGTTTACCGCGAAGAAAGTGGAGCCCGAACATGCCGAAAACAGCACAGAAGCGCACGCAGCCGAAAAGAAGAGCGCATAGGCCAGCTCCGCGCAAGACTGCGCAGCCAAGTCAAGCCTTGGTGGTGCGCGCGCCAGGTCCGAAGCCGTGGCTTCTGCAGCCAGAGGAATTGACCATCCTCAAGAACGCGGTCTGCAAAGGCGCGACGGATGAGGAATTGAAATTCTGCTTGGCCGTAGCGCGTCGGCGTGAGCTAGATCCGTTCAGAGGGCAAATCTGGTTTGTGCCGCGCAGGGACCGCAACGCCGACGACGGAGAAGGCGGGACCGGCGCTAAGGTCTGGATTCCCGTTGTCAGCATTCACGGTCTGTGCCACGTCGGAGCACGCGACCACAAGGACTACGGCTCATTCTCCGAGCCTGAGTTTGGCCCAACGATCACCGTAGAGTGGCGATGGAAGGGCCAGGGGCAAGCCAAGAAACTCCAAGTTCCCGAATGGGCGCGCATCGAAGCCTACAAAAAGGGCAGTGCGCAGCCAACCGTCGGCAAAGTTTGGTGGTCCGAAATCTATCCAAACATTGACTACGCGCCGATGGTACGGCAGATGCCGCGGCGGATGCTCGCGAAGTGCGCCCAAGCGCAAGCGATTCGCCTCGCTTACCCGGAGACTGGCGGCTTGTACATTCAAGAGGAAATGCAGGAAACCACGCCGCCGCAATTCACGCCCGAAGGAAGAGCAATCGTGATGACGAGTCCGGCAGAGGAGCGCTACAAAGAGCGCGAGAAGGAAGGGCTTGAGCATCTGACGCCCGCGCAGCGCGAAGTCGTTACCCGCCGCATGGCCGAAGTCGAGGCCCGCAAGAACGCGCCGATAGACATTCAGCCGCCGCGCACCGAGATGCCCAAGACTGACGCGCCAGCGCTCTACTACCGCTACTACCGGGAAAGCGACACGTGGAAGATCGGCGGCGCTGGCGAGCTAATCAAAGCCCACTTGGAATTGCTGAATCCGCTCTGGCAGCAGAACGGCAAGGCATTCGTCGCTAACGCCAAGCAGCTTGGGCACCTGATTCGAGAGTTTGAATTGCGTAAAGTTCCATTCCATGAAGCAGGAGCGGTGCGGGAACCGGGACAAGAATAGTTTTTACTTTTCCGTGTGCTGAGGGGCACGCAATGGCGACTTTGCAAGAAGAATTTAACGCCATGAAGATCAAGATCGCTAAGGCAATGGCGACGGGCGACACGGCCACGCTCAATCGCCAGATTCACATCGTGGACCACGAAGCCGAGCGCGAGCGCAAGCGCACCAATCCAAAGAAGTCAACCAAGGTCATGCTCAACTGCCGCACGCCGGAACAGTGGAAAGAATTTCAGATGGCGAAGGAGCCGTATTTCGAAATTGCCGGTGATCCGCACATCGCGATTGATTGCCTGATTCGGGCGCTGAAGTTCTTTGACGCAGAGACGATACGTCAATGGGTGAAGGATGGGTTTGAGCCGGGAGCAGGGCCACCAAAGGCCAACATCCCGAAATGGATGGAGCCATGAGCCAAGAATCAGAACTGAAAGCGAGAGCGGTTTTTGACGCCTATACCACACTGCGTGCCGTAGAGTTTGCCTTGCGGAAGATACAACCTCTTGTGGCCGCGCACTGCGAAGAGTCCCGCGACTTGCTAGCCGAAGCCTTTCCCGAGTTGCAGCGCGTGGAGCATATCTTGCAGTTGACCGAGGAAGAAATCAAAGCGGGAGGAGCAGCATGGCAGACCACGCCACACAGCGCGAAAGAATCTTAGCCCTTCTGCAAAGCTACGAGTGGGTTGCGCTGCCGCAGATTCTCGGCCTCTACATCGCGAACTATCGGGCGCGAATCTCAGAACTGCGGCGCGAAGGCTACGAAATCCAATTACGCGATGAGCGCGTGAACGGCGAAAGACACACGGCCTACCGTCTTGTGCGGCGCAGTGTGCCGCAGCAACTAAGTCTTAGCCAGGAGGCGCGCCCATGACGCAGGCGAGTGAGAAGCCGCAGCAGCAGACGGACGAAGTTAAAGAAGCAGTTCTGCGAATCGCGGAATTGGTTGACCAATGCGAGCTAGAAAATGCGTGCATCCATTTGGCTTCTTTCGTGCGCCTCGTCGTCAGTCGCCGCGAGAGGGAGCAGCAGGCCGCGCAGCCCGCACCCCCGCAGCTTGGTACATGCCGTAAAGGAAACTTACACGGTCATATGCTCCCGCACAGACTGATGCTGGAATGTGACGACTGGCGGCCAGAGGCGCAGCCCGCACCTGAAGAACTGGAAGCCGCGATACTGCGTGTGATGACCGCTGGTTTCAATAGGTTTTGTAACAGCGAAAAAGTGGCTGCGATGATTGCGAGTCTTGTCCGCCAGCGAGAAGCTGCAAAGGATAACGAGATTGCCTCATTGAAAGAAACGCTCGTAATCATATCGTGCGAGCCGGACGTGGAGAAATTACGCCGCAGCATTGAGCAACTTAACCGTGGAGAGGCGGTGTCTTTCGAGGAAGCGTTTAACGAGGAGCGGACGCCGCTGCGCGAGGCGCTGGATAGCGAACAATCGTTTAAGGACGGTTACGCGAAAGCGGCAACTGAACTCCTGACAAGCGTTGGGAAAGTCACCAAGGATGCCGCCGATAAGGCACGACTAGAAGAAGCGGAGTGGTGGTTCAAGAATACTCAATCTATAGGCGATGTGGCTGTAGATGCTTCATTTAAGAGAATCAGCGACCGGCGTGCGGCGCTGGCCCCACCCGCCCAGGAGGAGAAGAAATGAACGCCAAGCCAATGTGGGAACTCAGTATTGATAGAGCCGCAATGTTCACGAACAGCAAGGGACGTATGCCTTGGGATGTCCACGAGTTGCGAGAATGGCTGCGGGAGTTCGCGGAGTTTGAAACCAAATGCCTTGAAGCGACCGAGGCGGCCTATAAAGAGCACATGGCGACCTGCAATCAAGCAATCATAATTCAGGCCCCGCCACCCGCCCAGAGCGGCAAGGAGACGCCATGAGCAGAGCCAAAATGGTTCACGATAAGCTGGTCGATGAGGCATTTGAGTATTTTGCGATTAACTCCCGATGTTTCGCAGACATCCCTGCGATGAACACTGTTCAAGCGAGGCGTATATCCGAGATATTTACGGAGTTTTTCCGCAAACGAATAGAGCAGGAACGGCGAGCCGCCCAGAGCAAGACGCCGGAGGGCTACGATGCCTGACCGATTTTGCGAAGACTGCGGAGACGAAATGCTTACCAGGAGAATCCGCTGCCCTCACTGCGGCCAGTTGGTCTGCGGATGGTGCTACAACCACGTTCACGGTCTGCAAATCGTAAAAGATAGCAATGCTGACTGCACTCTAAATTCGGAGGCGGGCAAGACGCCGGAGGGACGCACGTGACGATCTGGAGCACGCCGCAACACATCTTCGACAAGCTGAATAGGGAGTTCGGCTTCACTTTGGACGTTTGTGCGGATCCAGAAAATGCGAAGTGCACCTACTTCCGCAGTGGCAAGCCTCTCCTCGAAGATTGGGGAAAGAACAAATGCTTTATGAATCCGCCGTACGGCAGAGAGATTTCCGCGTGGATCCGCAAGGCGCATGAAGCCAGCCTTGCAGGGGCCACGGTCGTTGCCCTTATTCCTGGTCGCACAAATGCTCCGTGGTGGCACGAATATGTAATGAAGGCCGACGAGATTCGTTTTGTGCGGAAGAAGCTCTCGTTCACAGGCAACGACGGCACAAAGGGCGTCCCATCATTCGGATCCGTAATAGCAGTGTTCGGCAACAAGAGGCAGAAACCAAAGATCTCATCTTGGGATCAGCGGCGTGCGGAGCAGCCCAGGGGCGGCAAGGCGTGAAGCAAAATCTTGGCCCGCGTAAGAGCAAGGTCCAAATCGCGGGCGAGCAAATTCAACGGCAACACCAGGAGAGAACATGAAAGAAAGCAGTCCCTTGAAGTGGCCGGACGGATGGACGCGCACTCTACCAGAAAAGCAGCGTACTCAATCTCAATGGAAAAAGAGCCACGGATTTTACTTGGACTCTCTCGAATCCGAATTGAAACGCATGGGCATGATAGCTGCGGTCCTCACGATCAACACGCGCGGTGACCGGGACCCAGGTGTTGCGGTTTGGTTCTCCCGTAAGAAAGAAGAGGACTTTTCATGGCGAGGAGACTTGGGGATTTCAAACCCCTATCCGAGTTTGGACGATGTTGATAGGGCCTATTATTCACTGACGAAACTCTACCATCCCGACACTGGCAGCAAGGCCGATGTCACGATCTTTCATCGCATCACCGACGCTCGCGCGAAGGCAAAGCGTTGGGTCAATCGACAAGAAGGAAACTCTTTCGATTACTCAATCGGTGCAGATGCTTTCAAGGAGGCCCGTCTAAATATCGCTGCGTTGGCTAACAGCATCCGCTATCTGCGCGGCCTAGAACGTTGCGGAACATCGCAAATAATGGAAAAGACTTTCGAGGGATTTAAGCAACTGTCGGAGGGCATCCATGTCGAACACGCAACCGCTTCTTGAAAGTCGTTTGATGACCGAGGAAGAGGCCGCAATCGAATCTCGCCTGCACGAAATGGAGATGCAGATAGAGGCCCAACGCAAAGAGATTGCCGACTTGCGTAAAACATTTGGAGCGTTTTTCTCTGCGATGAAATCGGTTTTTTCTGGCGCTCCGGGCGCAAGCTCCGCTCCAGTGGTGGACAAATCTAAGTGGGATTTTCTCGGCAAGAAGATCGGCGGAAAAGCTCCCGAGATTATCGAAATGCTTTTGGCGCAGCCAGAGATGACCGTCACGCAACTTCACAAGGCCGTGCGATGCAGCTATGAGACAGCACGCTACACAGTTCGAAAGATGCGCGAGGCCGGAATCGTCACAACTAACGGCTCGCAGGTTTCGCTTAAGTCTTAGCTGTTGCCGTTGCCTGCCCGCGCACTTGACGTTGCTCTTAAGCGGGCCAAAGTCTTTGACTTAAAGCACTGTTCGTGGCCCACGGAGGGCGAGCGCAAGGAGGGGGAGCGATGGATGAAAGTCTTTGCGTGTCTTGGCAACTGGCCAGCTTTCTACTTGGGATAGTTGGCGGCTCGCTGATTACTTACCTGATCATGGCCGCGCGCAGAAAGTCTTAGCAGTTTTGGGGCACGTCTCTGAGGGGAGACTGAGGGAATGAATTTTTATCGAAGGTTTCCGGCAGACTATGCGAACGACACTCGGCACCTTGATTTCATCCACCACGGTGCGTACACCCTTCTTTTAGACCACTGCTACAGCACCGAACGCCCTCTGCCGGCAGATCACGGGGAAATTTACCGTCTGATGTGCGCCAGGACCGACCTAGAGCGCGGGGCTATTGATTCTGTGTTGCGTGAATTTTTCCGTCTCGGACAGCGCGGCTACACACACAAAAGAGTGCGAAGTGAAATTGAGCGTTGCGAGTCCAAAAAGGAGGTACTACGCGCAAACGGTAGAAAAGGCGGACTTTCCAAGGTAGCAAATGCTAAGCAAATGCTTGGCAAAAGCCTAGCATCCCAGACCCTAGACTCTAGACGTCAGACGCTAGACAAAGACTTAAAACCTGGGCCGCAAAATACGCGGCCAGTCATTCCCCTTCCTGTGCAAAAGAATGAAAACCTAAGCCCCGAACAAATCCGGTACTCCGACGTTGGCCGATTGGTCTTCGGCGCTCTCAGTATCGTCTCGCGCGCCAGGTCCATGAACCGCAGCACACAATCAACCGATTGTCGTGAAGAGCTCAAAGAGTGGGCTGCGCGAAATAATCTCCCGTATGACGCAACGATGATTTCGGATGCCCTAGACGTGGCAGATGGCAAGACGCGCGCACTCGCAAAGAGCGCCGCAAAAGGAGCGTGACCAATGGCGGTAAAAGGCAAAAGAGGCCCTGGCAATTTCGCAGCACGCGCAACGAAGGCAGTCGCAGAAGCAGGTTTGGGGCGCCGCAAGGTCGGCGGCGGGACCGAAGCCCCGGCAGAGCCCGTGCACCGTCCGCGGCAGCAGCGCATCCCCGGCACTCAAGACGCCAGGATTGACGCGCTCGAGGAAATCGCCGAAGACTACGCCGCCATCCGCGACAAGCGCCAACTACTAACTACGCAGGAAGTAGACCTAAAGGGCAAAGTTCTCGACTTAATGAAAGCGAACAACAAGGAACACTATCGGCGCAACGGCGTCGAAATCACCATCGTTCACGAAGAGGAATCGGTCAAGGTGCGCGTGAAGAAAGCGGACGATGGGGAATAATCCTAAATGTTCAAAGTCTTCGATAAAAGCTCACGACGATTTGCCGCACTCACACGCAACCCGGAATCTCATGCGGCAGATAATGGCAGTAGCGCGGAGGAAGGGCCTGCCATGCACGATAACCCCCGACGAAGCGGCTGGGAGAAAACGCGTGGTCAAATCAATAGAATCGCGTGCCGACGCTTCCAACTCGCTTGCGGCCAAAGGGTCTGGAAACTGTGAACCCCGGAGCGAGGAGCATGAAACGACTGAGAAGTTTTGGCTTCTCCGTCGCGCGCGTTGAACAGATTGTGCACATGCCGAAAGCTCCATTTCCGTTCAAGAGGGATGCCTTCGGCTTCGGCGACTTGCTCATAGCGCGGCCGGATTGGGGCGTTGGCTTGGTGCAAGTGACCAGCCGCAGCAACCTGAATGCGCGTGAGAAAAAATCTCGCGCCATCCCCGAGCTCAAGGTTTGGCTAGAAAGTGGAGGGCGCTTCGTGTTGCAGGGTTGGCAAAAAAGAAAGAAGGAAAGATTTTGGCAGATGACAGAACGGGAAATCGTGCTATAAACAGCCGTCAGCAACAAGTAAGAGCCTCAAAACAGGAGACGCGCTTCGGCGCGTGTAGCCTGCTTTGGGGCTTTTTTATTTTCGGAGGTACTTTTGCCCGCATACGCTGCCTCGCCCTTCGCTAGTCCTGGCCCGATGCTCATGCCCGGAGTCATCGGCTACTCTTTCGGCAAGAAGCCATATAACGTGCCTGACACACGGCTGCGCGTCACAAGCGTAGCAATTTCGGCGAACGTCGCAACGCTTGGCGTGACTCTCGTTGAAGGGCTCGCGCCAGTCGTCGGCTCATTGATTTCGGTGCAGGGCACGCAGAGCGGCGCTGGCGAGTTCAACGTCGCGAATGTTGCCATCGCCAGCGTATCGGGATTCAACACCGGCAACAACGACACTGGCACCGTCACTTTCGCTCTAACGGGCGCGAACCTCACCACCACGCCGGACGCAGGGCAAGCCATTGTCCCGGTCCCCGCAACCGGAGACGCCATCGCATCGGGAAACAAAGGCCAGCAATTTGCTATTCAATCACAGAGCGGCGGCAACAAGCAGAAAGGTTTTACCTGGTTCACCGAGTTCGGAGGAACGGCCCCGCCTTCCGGTGTCACGATGCACTTGCAATTCGCCGACCGAGACATTGACTCTGACTATACAACTTACGATACGAGCGTGGTTGTCGGAGAGACGCGCTCTCTCGGAAACATCACTGCCAACTTTGTTCGCGTCTACGCGGAAAACATCACCGGCGGAACGTCGCCCACACTCATTGCAGGAATCGGCGTTTCGTAGATGCGAAAATCAATCCTCGCCCTTGCTCTCTTGCTTCTCGCGCCGTTCGCGGCAAAAGCGCAGGTATACCCTGCGCCCCCGAATATCGGACTTGCCGCGAATCGGCCCGTCGCTTGTATCACAAGCAACCCCGGACAACCTCAACAACCGCAATGGTACTTTGCGACCGATACAAGCGTTCTTTCGATTTGCATCGTCACCGGCAATCCGGGCACCTGGGGCCAAACCAACGGCGGCGGAGGCGGCGGCGGAATCGGCGGCGGCGGCTCGACAGGTTTTCTTCCTGAATGGTTAAATCCCAACACGCTAGAAAATAGCCTCTGCCAAGACTTGTCTTCCGCAGTGTTGCTCTGCAGCGAATCAATCTCTGTCGGGCCGAACGCATTTCAGATTTCGAAGACGAACTCGGCCAGCGGCACCACACAGTTTCTTTCCGTCTCTTGGGATAGCGCGCGCAACGCCATCACTGCTTTGCCTGGCGGATCGGTGCGCGGGATTGCGGGACTCGGCGCGGGCACCAGCGGCACAGTGCAGATAGCCGTCGGCGGCGAATACCCTTGGATCTGCGACAACCAAACCGTCATAAACGATTGGCTCGTTGAGTCCACCACCACAGCAGGCCAGTGCCACGATGCGGGCGCGACCGAGCCGACCGGCGTGCAGAACATCGCGCAAGTGGCGGGCGCAAACTCGGGAGCAGGAACGGCAACACTCGCAGATATTTTCACTCCGGACACGACCAACGCACCGGCAGGCCCGCCGACAGTAATACAGGTAAACGGCTCGCCGCTCGCCAGCACGACAGCAAACTTCAATAGCACCAGTCCCGCAGCGCCATCCAACAATGTGAATTTGCCTTTTGCGACAGATGGCCTATCGCCATCGGGAATTTCCGTCGCCGCACCGCTTGCTACTTCCTCGCAACCCGGAATAGTTCAACTCAGTACGGATCTTGGCGGCAGCAACACGGCGCCGAACGTCGTGGGCATTCAGGGAATCCCTTGCACGCTCAACGGGACGCCCGTTGCCGGGCAAGTATGGGGATTCACTTCGCCCACGGCCTGCGCAAATCTTTTCCTCGGCGTAGGCGTAAGAACTTTCTCGATTGGCACCGATACAATCCTTTCCACGGATCGCGAGGCTTGGGTTAAGCCCACCACTTCGGGAACAGTAGCAACCACGCTGCCATGCTCTTTTGGCTCGAACTTCGCATACGCCACTCTGAACCTCGCGACTGGCACAGACACCGAGACGCCTTCGGGATGCAACATCAATGGCGGCGCATCGTTCGGAACCCTGTCGAATTGGTTCACGCTCCATGCCTTCGACAATACGAATTATTTCGCCGCGTCAATGCCGACGCTCGGGGCTTTCCCTTCTTGCGCGGATTCGGCAGGCAATCACCTGAATTTCACGAGCTCGGGCGGAATCACTTGCGGGACGTCATCGGGCGGCGGCGGGCTTTCCGGCATGACAGCGGGCCAAGTGCCGATCGCGGCGACGGCCAGTACGGTCACGTCTTCCAAGGCAATTCAGGGAACAGATACGAATCTGTTGAGCTCGGGCACAGTGAGCGGCACAGGCGCGAGCCTTTGCACCGATGCCAACGGCGGGGCCACGACAAGTGGCTGCACTTCCGGCGGATACAACACGATTGATTCGAACGGCTCGGCAGTCACGCAGCGCAGCACGCTCAATTTCATCCCGGCTGGTTCCGCGAACGTCTCCTGCGTGGACAATTCCGGGGCCACGCGAACCGATTGCACCGTAACAGGAATCGCTGGGCCGCCTTCGCCGGCCGTCAACACCACAACCGCCACATCGTACACGCTGCAGAATAGTGACAATACTTGGCGTGACGTCTTCACGGCCACTAGCGCCGTCGCCGTCACGCTACCGCAGGCCGGACAGATCACGTCGAGCCCATTCGTCGCGACCCGTTATAGCAACGGGATCACTTGCACGGCCACTTGCGCTACAACGGCTTACGCGCAAAACGCCAGCGACACGATGTATGTGTACATCACGTATGGCAACGTGCAAACAATCTCGAACATATCGGACACTGCAGGCGATACGTTCGTTCAGGCCTTCCCGAATATCTATAATTTCGACCCAAGCCACTACAACCTAGCGGTCTACCGGGTGAATGCCGCAATCGCTTCGGCTTCCAATACCTTGACCGTCACTCTGACGGGTGCACCGAGCGGGAACCTCCTCTTCGTAGCTGTTTTGGAGTACAGCGTCCTTTCGTTCGACAATTCCGCTGGCGCCAGCGCCGGATCTAGCCCTCCATTTCCTTCCGCAACTGTTTCTGTTTCGCCTACGAATGCCGTAGCGCTGGCATTCACTGGCGGGCAGGGAAATGCGTTTTGTCAAAGCGGCTGGACTCAACGGGCAGTTCTGACCGGAGTTGACTTCGCTTGCGAGAAATTGATTTCCTCCGTCGCAACGATTTCCTACCAATCGCAGCCCTTTGGCGGCAATTCTTCGGCGGTGATTCTCCTCGATGACGGAATTGCCGGAATCCCGACATTCATTTCGGGATGGTATGTCACGCTGGAAAATGCAGGCACCAATTTAGTCACGGTCACGCCGACCACCAGCACGATCAACGGTCAGACGACGCTCGTAATTCCACCGAATGAAGCCTGTACGCTGATGAGCGACGGCACAAATTACAACTCCATCTGCCACACCATCCCGAATGAGCACACCAACGGCGTTATGGGGCAGGCGGTTGAAATCGCTGGCGTGAACACGTCGAACACCGGGGCCGATGTCGGCGCCACAACGCTGATCACCACGGGCGCATCGGATGCCTTCTACGAAGTGAATGCTTCTGCAGTCTGCCGCACGTCGGTAGCCGGGACTGAAACGGTCACGATCACCTATACCGACACAAACAGCCTGACGCAGACCTTCGCGGCTACAACGGGGACCTGTAACAGCACGCCCGCCGTCGCCAGCATCACCGGCTCATTCCGCGCCAAAGCCTCGACCAATATTCAGTACACGACCACGCACGCGAGCTCGCAGCCGTCCTACGACGTTTCGGTTGCGGTCTATCAGCTATCAACAAAATGAGAGCCTATCTATTTGCCTGTGGGATGCTCGCGGCTCTTGCTGTGGGCAGCATGATGAACACGCCGGATAGTTTTTCCGGAGAAATCGTCATGATTGCAAGCGGCTCTTGTCCAACAGGATTCACCGAGAGCAGCGCGCTCAATGGAAGTTTTCCGCGCGGCACCATCAACGCCAATGCCGATGTGGGCGGGACTGGCGGCACCGATACCGTCACGCCAGCGGGAACAGTTTCAACGCCGACATTTGCGGGCTCGGCAGGTACGGTGCCCGCCGAAACTTTCACGGGCGCGCAGGGCACCACGAGCGCAGTGAGCGCAGGCACGCCCGCAGGAACCAATGGCACGGCATCAGTCGCGACGGTGACGGGCAGCAAGGCCGGGACGAGCTCGGGAGCTTTCAGCACTATCGGCGGCTCATCGCCTGGAAGTTCATTCACCGTTCCAGCCGAAACATTTACGGGCAGCGCAATGGCGACGCACACGCATACGCTGACGCCTTCGGGAACCAATAGCACGGCCAGCTTCACGCCAGCAGGAACGGTAAGTACGCCGACCTTCAGCGGAACCCAGTTCGACAATCGGCCCGCATTCGTGAAAGTGATTTTCTGCGTGAAAAACTGACCATGAAGAGACTCGGGCTTGCTCTTTTCTTTTTGTTTCTCTGCGGCACGCGCGCTCACGGTGCTTGTTCGGGCTCGTCTCCGAATTTGACCGCAGCATCAGCCAACAGCGCTGACATCATTGCCTGCGTCACCGTCGCCGTGAATGGCGATACGATTACAGTTCCCGCCGGAACTGTCGCCTTCGCTTCTGTCGTGGATATTCCCGCATCGAAGTGCATCACCGTGAATGGTCAGGGGCTTGTCACCGACACGGCGACGAGTAAGGGATTTTCTCTTGAGCCGAGCACAACCTGCGAATCGCGGATAACCGGATTTAATTTCACCGGAGCGACGGCAGACCAAGCGAACGCTCTCATCCATGTGACGCTGAGTGCGGGAGATTCCTGTGCGCGCATTGACCACAACACTTTTAGCGATGCTGGCGGCACCACGTTTATTTACGTCATCGGAGCGGCAGAAGTACCTCTTCTGATTGACCACAATACTTTTACGGCAACTTCGAGTTCGGCGGAAATGCTGCATATTCTCGGCGAGAACTTCGGCGCAAACAACGCTTGGAAAAACAACGTAGTACCGGGCAGCGCGAGCATGGTGTTTCTGGAAAACAACGTGTTTAACGGCGTGTCGGGATCCGCTTCTTGCTTCCAGGGATACAGCGGCTCGGTAATCGTCGCGCGCTACAACACTTTCAACACCTGCGCCGTGGATGAGCACGGGACGGCTGGATTTGAGGGCGTTCGCTGGTACGAGTTCTATCACAACATCCACAACAATGCCGGGACAAACCAGTGCTGCTACTTCGACGTGCGAGCCGGCAGCGGCGTCATTTTCTCGGAAACGGTGCAGGGCAACGGCACCGGCGCACAGAATTTGCAGATCCGCGAAGAAGATACGGGGACGTGGCCGCTGGCCTATCAGGTGGGTTCTGGCATCAACGGCTACACCAACGGGCATAACTCCTGCCCCGGTCCCCTGAATAGCGCGCCGCTCTATCTGTGGGCGATTGATTCGCACATGAACATTGAGACGCCCACACCGACGTACACGCTGCTCAATCGGGACTATTTCGTTTCGGGCAGTCAGCCCGCTTCGATGCACTGGCAAGAGCAAACGGGAGATACTTGCTCAACGACTTACGTTTATACGCCGTACACCTATCCGCATCCCCTTGATTCGAGCACGCCGACGGCATCTCTCTCGCCCACGTCGCTGTCTTTCGGAAACCAGACAACCGGAACCACGAGCAGCGCAAAGACGATTACTCTATCGAACGGCGGCAGTGCGACTCTCTCCATTTCGGGAATCACAATCACGGGCGCCAATCCTACAGACTTTGGGCCGAGCAACAATTGCGGGAGCGCCGTGTTAGCAGGCGGCTCATGCACCATCAGCCTCACTTTCACGCCAGCGTCCGCAGCTTCTTTCTCGGCATCGGTCAGCGTGGCCGACAATGCCGCGGGCTCGCCGCAAACGGCAACCCTTTCAGGAACGGGAGTAAGCGCAACCGCAGGAACCAGCTTTTCGCCGACAAGCGTAGCCTTTGGCAGCCAAGTCATACTCACCAGCAGCGCAGCGACGCCCGTCACGCTGACAAACACCGGCTCTGGCACGCTGACTGTTTCAGGTGTGGCCATCACAGGCACGAATAACACCGACTTTTCGCAGACCAACACTTGCGGCAGCGTCGCTCCTTCGCTTACCTGCACCATCAATGTGACCTTCCGGCCCACAGCGACGGGCGCGCGATCAGCAAATATATCCGTCACGGATAATGCGGCGGGGAGTCCGCAAACTGTCCCACTCACCGGCACCGGAACTGCGGCTGCGGTTTCTCTTGCGCCCACGTCTCTCGCCTTTGGCAATCAGACGACGGGCACGCCCAGCGCAGGCCAGTCCGTCACGCTGACCAATACCGGAAGCGCCACGCTCACCATTTCCAGTATCAGCGTCACCGGCACAAACTCTGGCGACTTCGGGCAAACAAATAACTGCGCGAGCTCGGTGCTGGTGGGCGGCTCTTGCACCATCACGGCGAAATTCACACCCTCGGCTGGCGGCTCACGTTCGGCCAGCATCAGCATTGCGGATAGCGCCGTAGGAAGCCCGCAGACCGTGCCGATGACCGGCACCGGCATATCCACTGCTCCCGCAGTCACTTTCAGCCAGCCTGGAGGCCTTGGCTTCGGCAATGTGGTGCTCAACAATCCCGTGCTCGTCGTGCAGCACATCAAGAACACTGGAAATGCAACGCTGACCATTTCGAGCATGACCGTCGGCGGCACCAATGCGTCCATGTTCACGACGCACACCACCTGCGGCGCGAGTCTTGCGGCGGGATTCTCTTGTGAGATTTCGGTTGTTTTTATCCCCACGTCAACCGGAGCGAAAAGCGCAACCGTATCTGTGGCCGACAATGCCGCTAACAGCCCGCAAGTTTTCAGCCTCACCGGAACTGGAATAACCGGCACGGCGCCAACGCTTGACCAATACGGCGGCGTGATTGCGACGCCATGCGCGACTGTCACCGGCCGATTCCACGTTGAGCAAGTGGGCTCGCAGTGGACCTACTGCACGCCGCTGGGGAATGAGTTTTATTTGCTCGGCGTGTACATTGTCGATTACGGCGGGAGCGCGGGATACACCAGCAAAATCACCGCGAAGTATGGAAGTCCGACAGCTTGGGCCGTCCCCACTCTGCAGCGGATTCAAAGCTGGGGCTTCAACTCGCCGTACTACACCTCAAGTGCTCTCGTGAGGCCATTCGCCACAGATCCATCGTATCCCTTGGATGCCAACGGGCTGCGTTCGATTCCAATCAAAATGCCGTTTGAACTCAAACTAGCGCCCGGACTCTACGGGATGAGGAATCCTGTTTTCAATCCCACGTCGCAATTTCCAACCGGGCAAATGCTGCCAATCGGCAGCACGGTCAAGAACATGGCAGCAGGATGGACGCCGGTTTATTACGTTCCTGGAAACTTCGTGCCGCCAACGGGCGAGGCAGACTATTACGATCCGAACCTAACGACCTTCTCAAACAATTTCCTGAGCTCGCAGGAAACAGGCCCCACGACTTCGCCATATTCGGATTTTGTAATCGGAGTGGCGTATGACGATGGCGATCAAGTTTTCGGTTTCGGCGCGGGACCGGATTTCACCACTACACCGCCAGGGCATAACAATCCAAACTTGGGATGGCTGACGGCAACGATGTCACCCACGCAAGTCGTGAGCAGCTTGTACCCTGCGGTTTATACGAACACGCAGGTCTATACGAAGGCCGCTTGGCAGACCTATCTCGTTGGCAAATATGGCACCATTGGCGCGCTCAACACCGCATGGGGCTCAACGTACACGACGTTTGGATCGAGCGGAACAAACTTCACGGGCGAAGCGGTGGGCACTGGCAACGGATCGACCACCACATTCACGCACACGCTGGCGCATCTAACGCCTACTCCGTTCACGGTGCAGGTCCTAGTCAATGGCGTTGTGATCGGTGGAGACTTAGGCCACGGCAGCACAGGAACCCTGTTCGGATGCTCGCCCGCAGTGACTCCGGTGACGACCATGAGCGGCACGCTGGTTTATTCCATCGGCGCGCTGAGTGTCACATTCGTAACGCCTCCGCCGACCGGCGCAACCATCACCGTAAACTATCAGCAAAACGGATGGCAGGTGGGTACGGGCCTGATGGATGAAGATGGCCGCACGGCACACCAGGCTTGGCTCTCGGGGAATGCGTTCACTCTCGCCGGCGCGAACGCCAACACGGTTACAGACCTCAACACATTTTTCTTCCAGATGGCGAGCACTTATCTTGGCATAGGCCACACGGCTCTTGCTGCGGCGCTGCCCGGGTATTTGTTCTTGGGACCGGACTCACTTGGAAGCTGGCAGGCACCGCCAGCGCGCCAAGTGCTGCAGGCAGTCCCCGGCAATGTGGATGTTTACACCGGCCCAATGCAGCAATCGGGAACGCCCAACTACCAAGCCAAGCTCGATTTCGTTGAAACATGGGCGGGCAATATTCCGCAGCAAAATGGCTCGTACCTGCATGCGAATCCAGATTCGCCGTACGCCTCGAATCCGGTGGCAGGCGACTACACAACGCAATTCCTCAAGGGGCAGGCTTACGCAAACCTATTCGTCAGCACGAAAGCGGCGACCTACACGGCGAACAGCGTGCACCCATTTATCTCGCTGAATCACTTCGATTTCTTGGACATTTCGTCAGAGCAAACGAATTGGGGCCTCGTCACGCTTCTCGATAATTCCTACAATGGCGTCGAAAGCGTAACCGGAAGCGTCACCTGCTCTGCTCCGCTGCAGGCTTACACTTGCGGAGGAGAAGCGGGGAATTACGGGGATTATACAGACTGCGTGACGCAGGCCAACTTCACAGGCACGGTATGCAGCGGAGGCGGCACGCCCACGGTCAGCCTCAGCACCACGTCGCTATCTTTCGCCAATCAGATTATCGGCACAGCGTCCAATCCGCAAATCGTAATCGTGACGAACACCGGGACCGGCGCGCTCAACATTAGCAGCGTGGCAATCACCGGCGCGAACACAGGAGACTTCGGACAAAACAACACTTGCTCTCTGCCCGTCGGCCCAAGCGCCAGCTGTACAATCTCGGTGGTGTTCACGCCAACCGCACCAGGCTCGCGCAGCGCATCAGTCACAATCACGGACAACGCCAGCGGCAGCCCGCACAGCGTTACACTTTCCGGCACAGGCATCGCAGGGCCAGTGATCGGGCCAAACCCTGCAATGTTTTCATTGCTACAGCCGTGACGCGCCACAAGACGCAACAG
>Ga0307476_10000747_pt1 | contig 22513 bp, 15 predicted proteins | sample atmos_gasesECM2C_2_FD_203314 | JGI IMG/M metagenome (GOLD analysis project Ga0307476, IMG submission 203314) | Hardwood forest soil microbial communities from Morgan-Monroe State Forest, Indiana, United States - atmos_gasesECM2C_05 | ecosystem: Environmental > Terrestrial > Soil > Temperate...
GGCGCTGAGCGTGACGACCTTGCCTTCTTCGAATTCGGCTTCGCAGGCCGGGTCGCAGTTGATTCCGCCCGGGTTGCTGGTGACGGTGCCGGAGCCGTTGCCGGCCTTGTTGATCTTCAGCTTGAAGCTGGGGACGAGGGCGAATTCGGCGGCAACCGATTTCGCCGCGCTCATCGTCACTTTGCAGGTGCCGGAGCCGGTGCAGGCGCCGGTCCATTTGACGAATTTCGAGCCGGCGGCGGGGGCCGGCGTCAGTTCGACTTCTTCGCCGCCGTTGAATTCGGATTCGCAGGCGGAGCCGCAGTTGATGCCCGATGGCGTGCTGGTCACCGTGCCGTTGCCGGTTTTCGAGACCGTCAGCTTGAACAGCGAGGCCGGGGTGCCGACGGTGAAGCTGCGTTCGACCGGGTCGGGGTCCCCCATCACCGCTTCTTTCATCTTGACTTCGAGGCGGACGGTGACTTTGGCGGCGGTGGAGTAGGCCTTGGTGACCGTGGTCGACGCTTCTTTGTCCGGTTCGCCTTCGGCGCCCGGCGTGAATTTGACGGTTTTTTCGGTGCCGTCACCGAATTTCCAGATCAGTTCCTTGCGGAACCCGGTCAGCAGTTCGGAGCCGGCGGCGTTGAAGGTGACGGTGTCTCCGGGTTTGATCCCGGTCGGTTCTTCGCCTTCGGCTTTGCCGTTGATCGTGAATTTGGCTTTCGGTTCCGGGCAGCCGGTCCCACTCGCACCGAAAGTCAGGACCTTGACGCCGTAGGACGGGGATTCGGAAGCCGGCCCGTAGTCGAAGACAACGAGCTTGCCGCCAGGCGCCGCGGCAATCCCGGAGTTGGTCGTCGTGATTTTGCAGGTCGACGTCCCGTTGCCCCACAACGAGGTGGTTTCGCCGTTGGTCAGAGAGAAGCCGCGGACCAGCATGCTGCCCGCTTCCGTCGGTTCGGATTTGGTGACTTTCTCCTTCCAGTACAGCGTCGACCCGTCGACCGAAAGCGCCAGCTGCGTGCCGCCGATGAATTCTTCGGCGCTGCTCGACATCGGCGCGGTCCAGTTCTCTTTTTCGGCTGCGGCGGCGAAGCCTGGAACCGCTTCGACCTGTGAAAGATTGAGTGGCAGCTGCCAGGCCCGGGTCGCACCGGTGGCGTTCGGGTTGCCGGTGAGGGCATAGGAGACGCCAGTCGGGCCAACCACCAGCGAGGTGGCGTCGGTACTCCCCACGACCCTTTCGCCGCCGGCAGGGCGCAGTTTTTTCGCGGTGTCGACGAAGCGTTCTTTCGCCACACCCGTCGAGCTGAAGCGCTGGACGACGTCTTGGTGGGCGGCGTTTTCGGCCAGGACCACGAGGTCATGGTTGGTCGGGTCGACGGCAACCGATTGCGGGTAATACAGCTGGTTGGCGCCGGTCGGCAATGCAATCGACGGCAGCGTTTTGTCGGGGACCAGTTTTCCGCCTTCGGCTTTCGTCGAGTAGACGAGGATCTGTTTCGCCGTCATGAAAGCGCTCGTTTTTTTGCAGTTCGTGGCGCCTTCGGGCGTCTTGCAGCCTTCGACCACGTAGACGCGTTCGAGCGAGTGGTCGACCGCGATCCCGTGCAGGGCGCCGATGATTTCGGTGCCGAGGACCCGGGGAATCGTCACCGAGGCTTTGAATTCACCGCTCGGGGAGAGCTGCTGGATCCGGTAGTTGGCTTTGCCGGAGGTGATGTCGCCGGTGTAGACGGTGCCGTCGACCGAGTCGACGCCGAGCATCCCGGGCAGGAAGAACTGCCCGTCAGCGTTGCCTTTGGTCCCCCAGGATTCGAGCTGGCCGCCTCCTTTGGCGGCGCCACCGGAGGCAAAGCAGGCGGCAACCAGCGCCGTGGCCGCAATCAGCGCGACGAACGCGCGCCCAAATTTTCCGCCAACGGCCACCTGCTGGACATGTTTCCGATGGCTTTAGGGGGCCGTGTGAACTTCGGGAAAAGCTGACGCAACAGAAATGTGAAGGGCCGGGCATTTCGCCCGGCCCTTCCCCTCGCCACCCGTGGAGGGAGCTTGTTCAGCGGATGATCTTGCCCGCCGCCTTGCGGGCCTCGCCGAGGACGTCGCTGCGCGGCGCCCCCGAGCCCGGCAGCGCGGCGAAGCCGGCGCTGGCGAGGGCCACCTGGCCCGCCGGCTGGACGACGAGGCCGTTGATGTAGTCCTTGGCCGTCCGCTCCTGGCCGACGCTGAAGCCGGCGGCTTCATAACCGTGGAAGGCGAGGACGTAGGTCAGCATGCAGAGCGGGTAGGCCCCGCCGCCGATCGCCGGCCTGCCGCCGGAGACCGCCGACCAGTCGAGGTCGAGACCGCCGCCGCCGACCGGCGTTTTGTAGGTCATGTCGGAGCAGTTGGCCGCCGCGCCGGCGCTGGCCGGAGCGAAGGTCGCTTCCCCGAGCGGGGCGTAGCCGTTGTTCTGCAGGCGCAGGGTGTCGGCGCTGCCGGCCTGAGCGTCCGGCAGAGTCGCGAACCCGATCGCGCCGGCGGTCGCATTGACCGCGGCGACCTCGGCCGCACCGCCGTCACTGGCGGGACGGGTGAGCGGGCTGAGCGTCTTTTCGGGGCAGCTCTCGGGCCAGACCGTGTTCGTCGCCTGCAGGCCCTGCCAGGTTGCTTTGCCGGGAGCGCACGCCAGCGCCTTTTTGTTCAGCTGGAAGAGGTAGCTCTTCAGCTGGGTGGTGGCGCCCTCGGCGTCTTTCGGGACGACCCGGGTGATTGCCGAGCCGCAGCTGCCTTCGGCGCTGTCGAGCTGGCTCCATTTCGTGAACCGGCCCTCGAAGACGGCGGCGAGGTCACCGGAGGTGACTTCTTCCACCGTGCATCCCGCCGGGACGTTGGCGATCACCGCGACCGCGGTCTGGGCGACCGGGATCACGGCGAGCTGGACACCGACGCCGGCGGCCGATTTGATCGCGGCGATCTGCGCCGCGGTCGGCGCTTCGTCGCTGCCGACGAAGGCGATGTCGTGATCGATCGTGCCGGTCCACTGCGGGATCCCGGCCCCCGTCTCGTAGGAGACGGAGGCGCCACCCGGGCAGACTTCCGAGCCAAAGCCCGTTGCCCAGAGTCCGTGGGGAGCGAGCTGCAGCGCGCTGCCGGCGCCGGTCGCATCGACGCCTTCGTCGCAGTAGAGGCCGGTGCCTTCTTCACCGCCGCCACTGAGGGTGAAGGCGGCGCCGACTTCCTTCGCCGCGTCGACCGTCACTTCGCAGCTGCCGGTCCCGGCGCAGGCCCCAGACCAGCCGCTGAATTCGGAGCCTCCGTCGGCCGTCGCCGCCAGCGTCACCACGGTGCCGTGGTCGAAGCTGCCCGAGCAGACGACACCACAGTTGATCGAGCCGGGCGAGCCGCTGACGGTACCCGTGCCGGTGCCGGTCTTGGCGACGGTGAGGAGGTGTTTTTCGAGATCGAAGGTCGCCGTCACTTCTTTGGCGGCGCTGATCGTCACTTCGCAGGTGCCGGTGCCCGAGCAGGCGCCACCCCAGCCTTTGAATTCGGAGCCGGAGCCAGCAGTCTGGCTCAGCGTCACTTTTTTGCCTTCGTCGAATTCGAATTCACAGACGAAGCCGCATTCGATCCCAGGCGGGGTGCTCGTGACGGTGCCCGAGCCGCTGCCGCCTTTGACGACTTTGAGTTTGAATTTGGGCGTCGCCGGGGTGCCGACGGTGAAGGTCCGTTCGACCGGTTCGGGGCTTCCCATCACCGCTTCGCGGAGCTTGATTTCGAGCCGGACCGTGACTTTGGCCGCGCTCGAGTAGACGTGGGTGACGGTGGTGACCGCTTCTTTTTCTTCTTCACCGGGGGTGAATTTGACGGTTTTTTCCGTCCCGTCGCCGAATTTCCAGATCAGTTCTTTGCGGAAGCCGCCGAGCAGTTCGGAGCTGGCCGCGTCGAAGGTGACGGTGTCGCCGGGTTTGATCCCGGTCGGTTCTTCGCCTTCTTTTTTGCCGTTGACCGTGAATTTCGCGATCGGTTCGGGACAGCCGGTGCCGGCCGGCCCGAAGGTGACGACTTTGACGCCGTAGCCGGGCGATTCGGAGGCCGGGCCGTAGTCGAAGACGACGAGCTTGCCCGAAGGCGCGGCCGCGATGCCGGAGTTGGTCGTCGTGATTTTGCAGCTCGAGCTCCCATTGCCCCACAACGCGGTCGTCGCGTTTTTCGTCAGCGAGAAGCCGCGGACCAGCATGTTCCCCGCTTCGGTCGGTTCGGAGCGGGTGATTTTTTCCTTCCAGTAGAGAGTCGAGCCGTCAGCCGAGAGCGCCAGCTGCGAGCCACCGAGAAATTCTTCCGGCGCGCTCGACATTTTCGCCACCCAGTCCTCTTTTTCCGCCGCTTCGGCGAAACCGGAGACCAGTTCGACTTTCGAGAGGTCGGAGGGCAGCTGCCAGGCGCGGGTCGCGTTGATGCCGCTGGGATTGCCGGTCAGCGTGTAGGAGACGCCGTTCGGAGCAACGACCAGGGTGACGGCGTCGGTGCCTGCCACCGGCCGTTCGCCACCCGCGGGCCGCAGTTTTTTCGTCGTGTCGACGAACCGTTCTTTCGCCACACCGGCCGAGCTGAAGCGCTGGATCACGTCCTGGTGGGCGGCGTTTTCGGCCAGGACCACGAGGTCGTGGTTCGAGGGGTCGACGGCGATCGACTGCGGGTAGTAGAGCTGGTTGGCGCCGGTCGGGAGCGCGATCGCCGGCACCGTTTTGTCGGGAACCAGTTTTCCGGCTTCGGCTTTCGTCGAGTAGACGAGGATCTGTTTCGCCGTCATGAAGGCGCTGGTTTTTTTGCAGTTCGTGGCGGCTTCGGGGGTCTTGCAGCCTTCGATCACGTAGAAGCGTTCGAGGCCGGGGTCGACGGCGATGCCGTGCAGGGCGCCGATGATTTCGGTGCCGAGGACCCGGGGAATCGTCACCGAGGCTTTGAATTCACCGCTGGGCGAGAACTGTTGGATCCGGTAATTCGTTTTCCCGGACGTCATGTCGCCGCTGTAGACGGTCCCGTTGGAGGGATCGACGCCGAGCATGCCGGGCAGCAGGAACTGGCCGTTGCCGGTGCCTTTGGCCCCCCAGGATTCGAGTTGGCCGCCTCCTTTGGCCCCAGCGGCCGAAGCGAAGATCGTCAAGCCGAGGACTGCGAGGACTGCGAGGACTGCGGTGCTCAACCAACGCGTGAGGGACCTGCTCTTCATTCGTTTCCTTCCCCAGTAGCTCTCATCGACCGCTCGATCGTTTCCGACCCGGTCCTGGTCGATGTGAACATCGGGGAAAGCCAGCGCGACAGAAATGTGAAAGGCCGGGCTCTCGCCCGGCCTTTCGGTGCCGCTTCGACCCCGAGGGATCGAGTCGCTTCTAGCTAACCCTCAACTAGAAGCTGATCCTTGCAGCAGCTTTCTGGGCGGCGCCGAGGATGTTCGTACGAACATCCGGGGTGCTCGGAAGCGCCGCGTAGAAGTTGCTGTTGATGTCCGTCTGGCCGGCTGCCTGGGTGACGTATTCGGTCAGGTAGTCGCGGACGGTGATCTCGTCTTTCTGCGCGAAGCCGGCCGCGCCGTAGCCGTGGAAGGCGAGGGCGTAGGTCAGCGTGCACAGCGGGTAACCGCCTTCGCCGATCGCCGGCTTGGCGCCGAAGACCTGCGACCAGTCGATGTCGAGACCGGTGTTGACGTTGGCGGGGGTTTTGTAGGTCATCGTCGAGCAGTTGGCGGTGTTGCCGGCGGCCGCGGGGGCGTAGGTGCCTTCCCCGGCGGAGCCGAGACCGTTGTTCTGCAGACGCAGGACGATCGCGGTGGTTTTGTTGGCCATCGCGTCGGGCAGAGCGGCGTAGCCGATCGAGCCCGCGGTGGTGTTCACCGTTTTGACCACTTCGCCACCGCCGGTGCCGGCGGGACGGACGAGCGCCGAAAGGGTTTTTTCGGGGCAGGTTTCGGGCCAGGTGGTGTTCGGAGCGCCGGTGACGGAGTTGGTGATCGGCTCCAGCTGCTGCCAGGTCTGTTTTTCAGCCCCGGTGCAGGCCAGCGTTTTTTTGTTCGCCTGGAACAGGTAGTTCTTGTACTGGTAGGTGGTACCGGAGCCGTCTTTGCGGACGACGCGGCTGATCGGGCTGTTGCAGCCTTCGCCTTCAGCGGTGTCGAGCTGGTTCCAGGTGAGGAAACGACCCTCGAATACCGCGGTCAGGTCGGTGTTGGTGATTTCTTCGACTTCGCAGCCCGCGGGCGGGTTGGCGACGATCGCGATCGCGGTCTGGGTGACCGGGATCACCGCGACCTGGGCGCCACCAGCGGTGCTCTTGATGTTGGCGATCTGAGCCGTGGTCGGGGCGTCGTCAGTGGAGATCCAGGCGAGACCGGTGTTGATCGAGCCTTTGGCCCCGTCGTAGTTCCATTCTTTGAGGCCGGCACCCGAGCCGGTCGAGTTGTAGCTGATTTTCGGCAGCGAACCTTTGTTGCAGATGACGTTGCCGAAGTTGGGGCCCCAGACATTCTGCTGCGCGATTTTCTGCAGCGAGGCACCCTGACCGGTAATGCTGTTGCCGGTGCAAGCCGGCGCGGCCGCAGCGGCCCCGGCGTTCAACGCACCAAAGCCGAGGGCAGCAACCACGCCACCGGCGAGGAGCGCAACGCGAGCGCGTGCACGCCCCCGCTTGCTGTTCATACCAGCGAACATTGATCCTCCTTAGATCGTTCTCTCCCGTTTCTCATCTCTTTCGGGACTGGGCGCGATCCTCGTCGCCTCACGATCCGCTCCTGTGAATCTCAGGGGAACTCCCGGTGAATTTGATGCAACGGTTTCGTTGCAGCGAGGTTCTTGTCCGGTCAGAGGCAGGCGCTTTTTCCTCTTGTTCTCAACCTGTTCACATCACCACTCCCCGGAACGGAGATCGTCCCTGCTTCCGGCGTCCAGGGGCGCTTTTTTTTCATGTCCAACCCTCGTCTCGCATCAGCCAAGAGCAAACGTCGCCCGATCAGGGAGAGCGTCGGCAACGCGCTGCGCCCGTTCTGGAAACTGATCCGCCGCGACCCGCTCTCGACGGCGCTGCTGATCGCGTCGATCGCGCTGCTCGTCACCTTCTTCTCCCTGCTCGGCTCGCTCGGCCCCGAGGGCGAGGGCGACAAGGTGCCGCTCTCGACGATCACCCACGTCAGCGAAACCGGCAAGGTCCAAAGCGCCGAACTGCTCGACTACGACCACCAGGTCGTGGTCCAGACCGAGGGCGGCCTGCAGCTCTACGCCGACTACCCCGCTTCCGATGCGGCCACCCAGCAGATCGTCGGCCAGCTGACCGAGGGGGGCGCCCAGGTCAGCGTCAACCCCCAGTCCGGCAAGTCAGAACGGGTCGTCGTCGTCCAGTTCCTGCTCCCGATCCTGATCCTGGTCTGCCTCTTTGCCTTCTTCATCCGCCAGACCGGGGACGCGACCGGGGGCGTCGGCTCCTTCTCGGTCTTCGGCGGCTCGGGCAAACGCCGCAAGAAGGGCCAGAAAGCACCGATCACCTTCGACTCGGTCGCCGGTGCCGGTGAAGCACTGGCCGAGCTGAAGGAGATCCGCGACTTCCTCGACGACCCGACCAAATACCTGACGATGGGAGCGGCGGCGCCCAAGGGCGTGCTCCTGGTCGGGCCGCCGGGGACGGGTAAGACGCTCCTGGCAAGGGCCACCGCCGGCGAAGCCGATGCCACCTTCTTCTCGGCCTCGGGCGCGGAGTTCGTCGAGTCCCTGGTCGGAGTCGGCGCTGCCCGGATCCGCGACCTCTTCGCCAAGGCGCGCAAGACGGCGCCGGCGATCATCTTCATCGACGAGCTCGATGCCGCCGGGCGCAAGCGCGGCGCCGGCGTCGGCCAGGGCAACGACGAGCGCGAGCAGACCCTGAACCAACTGCTGGTCGAGATGGACGGCTTTGGCGGCGATGCCGGGGTCGTCGTCATGGGCGCCACCAACCGCCCCGACATCCTCGACCCCGCGTTGCTGCGACCGGGTCGCTTCGATCGCCAGGTCGTGGTCGACGTCCCCGACGTCCACGGCCGCCTGGAAATCCTCGAGCTGCACGCCAAAGGTCGCAGCTTCGCCCCCGACGTCGACCTGCACGAGATCGCCAAACTGTGCCCCGGCTTCTCCGGTGCTGAGCTCGCCAACCTCGTCAACGAGGCGGCACTGCTGACCGTCCGCGAGGGCTTCACCGAGATCGACCAGGCGACCCTGGAGGAGGCGATCGACCGGGTCGTCGCCGGGCCGGCGAAGAAATCCCACGTCCTGACCGAGTCCGAGCGCTGGACGATCGCGATCCACGAGGCCGGCCACGCGGTGGCGACGAAGGCGGTCGGCCAGGTGGTCAGTGCCCAGAAGCTCTCGATCGTCGCCCGCGGGCGCCAGCTCGGCACCGCCGCCCACATGCTGACCGACCGCGATGCGGTGATGCACTCCCAGACCGATCTCGAACGCCAGCTGGTCGCGGTGCTCTCCGGCACCGCGGCAGAGTGGACTGAGTTCGGCGAGGGCTCAACCGGGGCCTCTGACGACCTCCACGCGGCCACCAAACTGGCGCGGCGGATGGTCACCTCCTACGGGATGAGCCCGGTGCTCGGTTCGATCACGATCGGCGAGGCCGGTGGTGAGGTCTTCCTCGGCGCTGCCCTGCAGGACCTTGGCTCGGTCGGGCCCAACACGCTCGACACGATCGACGAGGAGACCGAGCGGATCATCGAGGAGGCCAAGGCGCGGGCGGTCTACGTGCTCAGGGCCAACTGGGAGCCGGTGCAGGAGACCGCCAGAGCGCTGCTCGAACACGAGACGCTCTCGGGAATGGCGCTGGAGGCGCTGCTCTCTGCGGTCAGCGAGTTCGAGATGAGCGAGATTCCGCTGCCGGCACAGGAAGAGCTGCACCCGACGGGGGATGCCTGAGCCCTCTTCGCGCCCGGCGCGCAGGCTCAGGCAAGATCGGCGTGAGAGCCCGTAGGCAGTTCCTCCATCAGCCTTTTCCAGGCGGGAGACAGCAGCACCTCGAGCTCGTCGTCCCAGGCGGGATGCACCATCACCTCCACCTCGCGGTCGCGGGCAAGCTCAGCCAGACGCTCGAGCCCGACGCCGCCGAGGGCCGGGTGCAGGTCCCGCAGCGAGACGAACAGCGCCGAGCGGAAGCGCCGGCGCAGGCAGAGGTTGACGATCCTGCGATACGCATTCGCAGCCGGCGCACCACCGCCGGCAACGAAGCCGTGAGCGCGGCGCAGGCTGCTGACGCAGCCGAGCGCGGGGGTCGCGAGCACGGTCGGGCAGACCTGGACGTGCTGGTGGCCGTCGGCGTGGGCAGCAGCCGTACCAGCGGCCGCGGTGAAGAGGTCGAGCTGGTCACCGACGCAGGCGTCGAGCAGGCCTCGCGCCCGCGGGTCATAGAGCAGCCGACGGCGCGGCGAGCCGGCGAAGTAGGCGACGGCGCGGGCCTGGCGCGCGCGCAGCTCCGGCGCCACCGCGGCGGCGTCGAAGGGCGTCGTCAGGTTCAGGTGCAGACCGAGCGGCAGCCCCAGCTCCGCCGCCAGCCCGAAGGCGCGCTCGCTGTCGGCCATCGCGACCATCGCCGAGGCGCTGGTGATCGCCCCGGCGCTCCAGCAGGCCGCGATCGCGCCCGTCACCTCAGCGCGCAGCCCCCAGTCGTCGGCGTTGACGATCAGCATCGGCAGCCGGCAAGGTAGCGATGCGGCGGCTCGGGCAAGAGGTGCCGAAGGTGATCTCGCCGCCGCCGGCGGTGACGCTGGGCCGGGCGATGATCTGGAACTGGTGGATCGTCGTCCTCTCGGTCGTGATCTGCGCGGCGATCGGCGCCGGCCTGGCGCTGCTGCGCAGCCCCGAATACACGGCGACGGCGAAGCTGACGGTCGGCCGCATCGACATCAGCTCGCCCGGCGCCCTCTCCGGCTACGCGGTCGCCGCCGAAGCGCTGGCGACCGGCTACAGCCGCACCGTCACCGCCCGCGGCGTGACCGAGAAGGTCTCGAAGGAAACCGGGATCTCGGTCAAGGACGTCAAGGACCACGTCAGCGCGACCCCGATCGCGAAAAGCCCGATCTTCCGGGTCGAAGCAACCTCGGCCGACGCCGACCAAGCGGTGAAGCTGGCCAACGCCAGCAGCCACGCCCTCGTCGGCTACACGGCGAAGCTGAACCAGAGCGACCCCGACAGCAAACGGCTGTACGGGATGTACGAAAAGGCGACGGTCTCCCTGCAGCAGGCGAAGCTGAAGCGCGAACACGCCGAAGCGGACGCGGGCTCGCCGCCGAGCGCCGCCGAGGAAGAGGAAATCGCGACCGCGCAGGCCAAGGTCGAAGCGGCCTCGACCCGGGCCAAGGCGCTCGAGGACGCCTACACCCTGAGCGTCCAGAGCCAGGCCTCGACCGAACTGATCCAGGTCCTCTCCCCCGCCAGCGAAGCGCACAGCGACAAACGCACCTTCCTCGTGATCGGGACCTTCATCGGCGTCGTGGTCGGCCTGCTGATCGGCGCCACGCTGGCCTTCGCCCGCGAGTCGCGCTGGGCCCCGAAGCCCTCGCATTAGGCCAGTCCCCGCGCTCGCCGCAAGGCCGTCAGCCCCCGCTGGCGGGCGCCGAGGTAGCCCCAGCGCAGCCGCTCGGCGCCGCGGTCGAGCGCCATCCGCGCCCCCAGAGTCCCCGCCTCCGGCGCCGGGTCCGGGGGCAACTCCTGCTGCGCCCAGCTGAGCAGGAACTCGTAGACCGAGTCCGGCCCCGGCGTGAAGTCAGGCAGCCGGTGACTGAGCTTGTAGACGGGATCGGTCGCGGCCACGAGGCGCTGGCGCAAGTGCGGGCGCAGCGGCCGCGCCAGCCGCCGCGCGTAGTCCGGGGCGAAGTAGTGCGGACCGTTCGCCGAGCGCTTCGGCATCCCGTCCCAGGCCCGGCGGAACTCGGGCAGGTCGCGATAGGCCTCGGCCCAGAGCTGGTGGAACCAGAAGTAGCGATCGGCCTCGGTGCGCTCGCACCAGTACTCGCGCATCTCCTCGGCGAAGGTGTCGATCAGCGGATGGCCCGGGGTCGCGGCTAGGAACCAGTTGGCCAGCATCCGGTCGGGGGCGGGACGGTCGAAGGCGAAGAAACCCTCGGGCTCGACCAGAGGGTCGAGCCAGGAATCGAGCGGGGCGACGCAGTAGAGGGTGCCGTCGGCCCAGACGCCACCGTGTTCGCGCAGGAGGAGAACGCGGATGAAGTTGGCGGCGACGTTGGGCGGATAGCCGTCGAGCGGGAAGTCGAGCTCGAGGTGCTCGCCGATGGTCTCGCGGCAGAGGCGCTTTACCTCCCAGCCAGGATTGCGGTTCTCCCAGGTCTCGACGCAGGCCTTGACGATCGGCGGCGCCTGCTCCCAACCCTGCAGCCAGCAGATCCAGATCGTCTTTGGCAGCGACCCATCAGTCGTCATCGGGACGCAGCTCCATCTTCAGCAGTTGCAGGTGCTCCCAGGGGAATGAGGCGAGCAGTTCCGTTGGCCACTTGCCTTCGAAGTAGCCGTCTTCCCCGGCGTAGGGGTCGGGGCCGCCGAGGCTGACCGGGTCCTGGCCGAAGAAGTGGACGACGCCGGCGCCGTCGCGGACGAAGATCCCGTAGCGCTGGGCGGCTTCGGCGAGGAGCCGCGTGATCCGCGGCATCTGCAAGGTCGAGAGGTCGAGGCTGGGATCGAGCCGCAGGTGGGCGCCCTCGGGCAGCGAGGACGGGCTTTCGGAGGTGCCGTCGGCGCGCTGCGCCGGCAGTGAGTAGACGCCGGCCCGCACGTCGGGGATCGCCAGCGCCAGGGCGTGGTCGATGACGCCGGCTTCGAGATCTTCGAGGCTGATCACGCCGCCGGCGATCGAGAGCGAGGAGGCCGAGGAGCCCCACCAGGGCTTGGCCCCGGGCCAGGCTTCGGGGCCGTAGACCCCGGGATTCCGTGAGACGTCTTCGATCGCCCCGCCCCAGGAGGCTTCCGGACCCTCGGGCCCGCGGCGAAAGCGCCAGAACTCCCAGAGGCGGTCGCTCGCCGGCTGGTAGACGACGAGGTTGGCGTCGGTCCCGCCCGAGGCCTGGGCGTCGGGCGGCAGCGGCACCGCTGCGAAGGCGGCTTGCAGGGCCGGGGCCGGCGTCGGCGGGGTGAGCTTGACCTCGACCGTCGGCTGGTCGGCGGCGGCGGTGTAGATCGGGACCGCGTAGGAAGTGGTCGAGATCGAGGGGCCGCGGCCGGCGCCGAGCTCGGCTTCGGCCTCTTGGTCGAAGGCGGCGACGAGCGGCGCCGAGCGCGGGTCGAGCGCCGCGTCGGGGGCCAGCGTCGTGTTCCAGAAGCTGGTCGGGGAGAAGAACCGGAAAGGAGCGGCGCCACTCGCTTCCGGTTCGGCCGTGGTCGACGGCGCCCTCGCTTCGACCGCGGTGCTCGTCGCCGGCTCGGTTTCGGCCAGGCGCTCGCTGCCGCAGCCCCAGAGCAGGACCGCGCAGAGCGCCATCGGCATCGCCGCGCTCAGACGGCCCACGAGGCAAAGCGCCCGCCGGTCAGCTGGCGCAGGCGTTCGGCCTCTGGCGCGTAGAGCGCTTCGAGCCGGGCCCGCAGCTCGTCGTCGAGGCTGGCGTCGATCGGCCGCCAGAGGGCGCGCTCGAGGGCGCCGCGGACCGAGCGCCGCAACCCGCGCGGCACCCAGCGCACCCGCGGGGTGACGTAGCGGCCGACGAAGCCCGCATAGCCCTCAGGGGCCGCCCGCCACTGGGCGCTGCTCAGCTTCTCCTCCGTGAGCGCGGCGGCGTCGATCTCGTCGGCGACGGCGAGAAATGAGAAGACCTCAGCCAGCGTCGCCCGCCGCTCGGCGAGCAGCTGCGCCTGGTCGACGACCAGGATCCGCTCGGCCGGGAAGTGGCGCAGGTAGAGCTCGAGCTGGGTCGCGTAGAGGCTGGGGGAGATGTAGCGCGAGGCGGGGTCGTCGAGCGCGTCGCGCAGCGCCTCCGCCAGCGGCCGCTTCTCTCCCATCAGCGCCGCCGCCATCCGGTAGTGGGAGACCGAGCGCTCGATCGGGTCGCGAACCAGGTAGATGAAACGGGCCTCGGGGACCAGCTCCCTGATCCGCTCCGGCGCCCCTTCGCGACGCGGGTGGGCGGCGTAGTCGGTCGAGGACTCGCCGCGGACGGCGACGGCGGGGTCGAAGAGGGCTTCGTACTCCGCCAGGGTCGCGATCCGGCCGGGGAGCTGGGCCTCGCCGCTCTCGGGCAGGGCGAAGAAGCGCGGCTCCTTGATCGCCGACATCTGGATCTGCGGGTGCTGATCCAGGTAGTGATGGAGGCTCGTCGTACCCGCCTTGGGCGCGCCGATGATGAAGAACGTCGGCAGGGTCATCGCGACGCCCGGATGCTCGCGTCTGGCGGTATCGAAGATGTGAAATTCCCGCACGTAACAGCGCCGTAAACGGGATGTGAAAAACCGCCGGACAAACGTCCATCCCGGGCACGAATCACGCCTGAGTGCGTCCCGAAATCCGATACCGGGCAGGCATGCCTCCTGCTCGCGAAACGCTTCCGACATTGACCCCACTCCACTGTGGTCAACGTCGGATGCGATTTCTGGCGCCGGTGTTGGTCGCGGTCCTTCTGGTCGGCGTCGGCGCGGGGCCGGCAGGGGCGATGACGGTCGGCGAGGGGCGCGCCCTTGGCGGCGAGCGCGCGGCGGCGAGCGCCGCCGCCCCCTTCCGCTTCTTCTCGCCGACCAGCTTCTGGAACACGCGGGTGGCCGCAAGCGCGAAGCTCGACCCGCGCTCGCCGAAGCTCCTCGCCAGCTTCGGCAAAGAGGTCGAGGCCGAGCTCGCGGCCGGCCGTGGCCCATCGATCTCGACCACCTCCTACGCGGTCCCGATCTACGAAGTCGGCCCCGACCAGCCGACGGTACGGGTGCGGCTCGACTCCCCGACCCCGGCCCCCGCCCTGCAGGCCGCCTTCGCCGCAGTGCCGGTTCCGGCCGCCGCCAAACCATCCGGCGGGACCGACGCCAACCTCGTCGTCTACCAGCCGGCGAGCGACCGCCTCTGGGAGTTTTGGCGCTTCGGCTGGGACGCCGAAGGCCCGCACGCCTCCTGGGGCGGGGCGATCGAGGACGTCTCCGCCAACCCCGGCGCCTACGGCCCGGACGCCTGGCCGGGAGCCCAACCCTGGTGGGGCTCCTCGGCCTCCTCGCTCTCGATCGCCGGCGGCCTGCTGACGCTGGAAGACCTTGCCGCGGGCAAGATCGACCACGCCCTGGCGCTGGCGATCCCCAACGTCAGGAAAGGCTTCTACGCGCTGCCGGCCCAGCGCGCCGACGGCACCTCCGACTCGCCGCTCTCCCTCCCCGAGGGCGCCCACCTGCGCCTCGACCCCGACCTCGACCTCTCGACCCTGCAGATGCCGCGGATCACGCGACTGATCGCCGAAGCCGCGCAGCGCTACGGGATCTTCGTCCGCGACGGCTCCAGCGTCGTCCACTTCTTCGGCCAGGACCCGGTCACGCTCGGGGGCCCGAACCCTTACGCGGGAGCGAAGGGGTACCTCGAAGGGAAGTGGCCGACGGAACTGCTGGCCTCGTTCCCCTGGGAGCACTTGCAGTTGCTGAAGATGGACCTGCAGCCGGACCAGGACTAGCGCCGCGCCGCGCCCGCAGGCGCGCCGCCAGCTCCCCCAGCCGCTGCCGGTCGCGCTCGTTGACGCCGCCGCAGAGGACCAGGGCGACGACGTAGGCGAGGCCGCCGGCAACGAGGCTGAGCGGCAGTGCTGCCAGCACCGGCAGCGCTTTCTCGACCCCGTGGGCGGCGGCGAAGCCGGCGGCGTAGGCGAGGACGAGCGCGAAGCGCTCCCGGAGCGGCCAGGTGCGGCGCAGCGGCGCCGCCAGGTGGCGACGGAAGGCGAGGCCGAAGAGGCCGGCGGCGACCAGCATCCCGGCCAGCAGCGCCAGCGCCGGCCCGACGTAGTTCATGGTTGGAGTCAGGAGGACGAGCAGGACGATCGTCACCGCCAGTCGCAGCAGGGCGACGATGCTGGTCAGCCCGGGGCGGTCGACCGCCCACAAGCCCTGGGTCTGGGTCTGGGTGACCGCGGCGATCACCGGGAAGAAGAGGAGCAGGACGAGCGCCGGCGCCGCCGGGCTGAAGCCGGGACCGAAGAGGTCGAGCACCTGCTCAGCGGCGCCGCCGAAGGCCGCCGCCAGCGCCAGCATGCCGACGACTTCGTAGCGGATCGAGTCGATCAGGGCGCGGTCGAAGCCGTGGTGGTCGCCGCCGCTGCGGCGGCCGACCAGGGTCGGGAAGAGGACGTCGGTGATCTTCGTGCTCGCCTGCTGAACGTTGCGCGGGATCAGGAAGGCGCGGCTGTAGGCGCCGACGGCGGCGGCCGGGGCGACCATCCCGATCGCCCAGATCCCGCCCTGCTGGCTGGCGCCGATCGCGATCTGGCCCGGGGTCGCCTTCAGCCCGAAGCGCAACAGCGCCGGCAGGACCCGCAGCCCGGCGCGCAGTTCCTCCCGGTTCAGACGCGCCCGCACGAACGGCCGCGCCGCGACCAGGCGGTGGACGAGGGCGATCGCCGAGGCTCCGATCGTCGCCGCGACCAGCGCCCAGACCGAGCCGGTGAGGAACGAGAGGCCGGTGGCGAGGACGATGAAGCTGGCCGCTTCGTTGAGGCGGACGCGGAAGAGTTGTTTGCCGGCGACGAAGGCGGAGAGGATCGAGTCGAGGTTCCAGCCAGTGTTGGTGACGAGGACGTAGCCGGCGATCGAGACCAGCGCCGGCGCCAGCAGCTGCGGCGCGTCTAGCGGGCCGGGGAAGACGAAGCAGCAGGCGAGCGCGACCAGCAGGGCGACGAGGACGGTCAGGCCGGTGGAAAAGATGAAGACGGCGGCGAACAGCTGCGTCACCCGCGGGTGGCCGGGAGCAAGGTCGGCGAGCTCCTTGATCAGCGCCTGCTGCTCCTTGACCGTTGAGAGCACCCAGAGGGCAGCGACCGGCGCCCAGACCAGGGCGTAGTCGCCGACCACCGAGACGCCGTAGAGCCGGGCGGTGAGGATCGTCGAGGCGAAGCCGAGCAACAGCGTCGCGCCGAAGCTGAGCGTGCCGAAGAAGAAGCCGGCCCGGTAGGTCCCGCGCTTGCCCTTGGCGCTCATCCCGGCCGCGTCCCATCCTGGGTGGCGAAGATCGCCGCCAGTTGCCGCCCCGACTCGCGCACGTCGAACTCGGCGCTGACCTTGGCGCGGCCACCGCGGCCGAGCCGCTCACGCAGCTCGGGGTCGCGGGCGAGGCGCTCGAGCGCCGCCGCCAGCTCGTCGGCGCGACCGGGACGGACCAGCAGCCCCTGCGCGCCGTCGTCGACCAGCTCGGAGATGCCCATGATCCGCGAGGTGACGACCGGCACCGCCATCGCCATCGCCTCCATCAGCACCACCGGCACCCCCTCGGCGAAAGAGGGCAGGCAGAAGACGTCGGCGGCGGCGTAGTGAGAGCGGATCTCGTCCTGGCCGACGGCGCCGGCGAAGCGGACCTCGCCGTTGAGGCCAAACTCGGCGGCGCGCCGTTCTGCCCCCTCCCGCGCCGGCCCTTCGCCGATCATCGTCAGCCGCGCGTCGATCCCGCGCCTCCGTAGCGCCGCGGTCGCCTCGAGCAGGATCGCCTGGCCCTTGAAGGGAACGAGGCGGCCGACATAGAGGACGCGGAAGGGGCCGTCGCCGGGTGCCGGCGCGGCGCCGTTGCTGGCCGCGCGCCCGGGATCGAACTCGGTCGGGTCGACGCCGCAGTGGACGACCGTGAACCGCGTCCAGCGATCTTCGTCGGTGAAGCCCATCACCTGGCTGCGGGCGAAGTCGCTGATGCAGGTGACCACCGCCGCCTCGCCCGCCTTCTCGGCGAGCTGGAAACGGGAGACGTCGTAGAGCTCGTTCGGGCCGTGCATCGTGAAGCTCCAGGTCCACGCCGGCCCGCCGCGGGCGTTGGCGTAGCGGACCGCCAGCATCGCCGCGTCGGCGGCCTGGTTGAGGTGGTGGGCGTGAAGGTGGCGGACGCCGCGGCTGCGGCAGCGGTTCCAGACCATGATCGCCTCGAGGAAGTAGAAGAGCTGCCAGACGCGGCCGCGGATGCCAGGCGGGCCGTCGCGCAGCGCCCCGGCCAGGGTCGCCAGGTAGGCGCGGGGCGCGCCGGCGAAGGCGCGCAGGTGGGCTCCCAGCAACGCTCCCAGCCGCACCGGCAGCAGCGCGTAGGTGCGCTCACGCTCGGCCCGGTCGGTCGCCGAGAGGGCGTCGCCGTCCTCGGCGCGGTGGATCGAGATCGTCTCCACCTCGACCCCGGCGGCGCGCAGCGCCAGCACCTCGCGGGTGACGAAAGCGTGGGAGACCGCCGGGTAGCGGCCGACCACGTAGGCGACCCTGCTGGCCCGCGGCGCGGCCGTTTGCAACTCAGTTACCTCCCGGCCAGATTCGCGCCCTAGCGTGGCGGCCATGACCAGGATCGTGATGCTGCTCGAGAACAACCCCTACCCGCAGGACGTCCGCGTCCGCGCCGAGGCCGAGAGCCTGGCCGCCGCCGGCCACGCGGTGACCGTCCTCGCCCCGCGCGAGAACGGCCAGTCGCGGCGCGAGCTGCTCCGCGGCGTCCGCGTCCGCCGTTTCCGCCTGCCGGCGACCCCGGCGACCCCGTCCGGCTTCGTCCGCGAGTACGCGGTCGCCAACGCCCACCTCTACTGGGGCGGCGCCACCGAGCTGCTGCGCGGCGCCGACGTCGTCCACTTCCACAACCCGCCCGACACCCTGTTCGGGGTCGGCTTCCTCGCCCGGGCGCTCGGCCGCAAGGTCGTCTTCGACCACCACGACCTGGCGCCGGAGCTGTTCGAAGCGAAGTTCGGGCCGGGCCCGGTCACCGCCGTGCTGCGCGGCTTCGAGCGCCTCACCTTCCGCAGCGCGACGGTCGTGATCGCCGCCAACGAGTCCCACCGCGAGGTGGCGCGGGTCCGCGGCGGCGTCGCCGCAGAGCGCGTCGCGGTCGTCCGCAACGGGCCGCCAACGTCCGCCTTCGCCGCCGCGACCGAGGCCCGCGGCGGCGTCCTCGCCGATCCCCAGCTGCTGTTCCTCGGCAGCATGGAGAGCCAGGACGGGGTCGACGAGCTGATCGGGCTGCTGGAGCGGCTCGCGCGCGATCACGACCTGCCCGGCGCCCAGCTCACGCTCGTCGGCGAGGGCTCGCGGCGGGCGCCTCTGGAAGCGCAGGCGCTGGCCGCCGGCGTCGCCGAGCGCGTCCGCTTCACCGGCCGTGTCCCCCACGCCGAGGTACCGGCGCTGCTGGCGGCGGCCGACGTCTGCCTCGATCCCGCTCCCTGCACCGATCTCAACCAGCGCTCGACGATGATCAAGATCGCCGAGTACATGGCCGCCCGCCGCGCCGTCGTCGCCAACCCGCTGCTGGAGACGCAGCGCACCGCCGGCGACGCCGTCGCCTACGCCGAGGGCGGCGACCCCGCCTCGTTCGCAGCCCAGGTGGCGCGCCTGGCCCGCGAGCCGGACCGCCGCGGCGCCCTCGGCCGCCGCGGCGGCGAGCGTGCCGCCGGCCTCGGCTGGGATGCGTCGGAGCGGGTGCTGCTCAGCGTCTACGAGCAGCTCGAAGCCGCCTAGCATCGGCTCACGGCGCGGCTGAACGAGCGGCGCTCGCCGAGCAGCTCGTTTTCGGCGGCGCTGAAATATGTCGCCAGCGCCTCGTCCTGCGGCACCGCCTTGATCCGGTCGAGGATCGGCATCGTCTGCTCGAACAGCGTCCAGCCGAAGGCGAGCGCCCGTCGGTAGACCTCCTCGACCTCGTCCTCCGGGTAGATCGAGTAGGTCGCCTGGGCGACGATCGGGCCGTCGTCGATTCCCGGGCTGATCTCGTGGATCGTCACCCCGTGGCTGCGCTCGCCGTTCTTCAGCGCCCAGTTGATCGGCGAAACGCCGCGGTAGCGCGGCAGCGGCCCGTTGTGGATGTTGAGGATGCGGCCGAAACCGGCGATGAAATCGGCCGCGAGGATGCGGTCGTAGAAGACGGAGATCCCGAGGTCGGCAACCCGGCCTTCCGGTGCGCCGAGGTCGGCGTAGTTGCCGCTCTGCACTCGCGGCACGCCGTTGCCGGCAGCCCAGGCGGCGAACGAGTCGGTCCACTCCGGCTCCGGCATCACCGGCACCACCCGCATCAGTTCCCAGTCCTCGTTGGTCCGCAACCACTCGGCGACCCGGATCGCCAGCGGCCCCTTGCCGAGTACGACCGCCGTCCGCACGCTCAATTCACCCCCCGCTTCAGCAGCACCGCCGGCAGCGTCCGCAGGACCAGGCTGACGTCGGTCCACAGCGTCCAGTTGGTGACGTAGAGGTAGTCGAGTTTGATCATTTCCTCGAACGGGATGCTGGTCCGTCCCAGCACCTGCCAGAGGCCGGTGATTCCCGGCGTCAGGTCGATCCGGGTCCGCCGCCAGCCCTCCAGCTGGCGGTCCTCGTCTTCGACGATCGGCCGCGGCCCGACCAGGCTCATCTCCCCGCGCAGCACGTTCCAGAGCTGCGGCAACTCGTCGAGGCTGGAGCGGCGCAGGAAGCGGCCGACTCTGGTGATGCGGGGGTCGTGGTCGAGCAGCAGCCAGCCGGGGTCTTTGCTCTGGGCCAGCAGCTCGGCCCTGCGCTGCTCGGCGCCGACGACCATCGTCCGGCACTTGAGCAGTTGGAAGCGGCGGCCTTCGCGGCCGATCCGGGTCTGGCGGAAGAGGACCGGGCCGCGCGAGTCGAGCTTGATCGCGATCGCGCAGACCGCGATCACCGGCGCGGCGATGACCAGCAGCAGGCTGGCGCCGAGGACGTCCATCGCCCGCTTGAGGAAGCGCGAGGAGCGCGGCAGCACCGGCGGCGTGATCCCCAGCACCGTCACCCCCTCGACGTCGTCGAGCTCGACCGAGGGGCCGAGGGCGTCGAACAGCTGCGGCAGGACGCTGAGCTTGATCTGCAGTTCGCGGCAGCGGCAGAGCAGCTCGAAGAGGCGCTCGTTGTCGTAGTCCTCCTGGGAGACGACCAGGCGCTCGATCTGGTGGCGCTTGGCGGCCCCCTCGAGGTCGAGCTCCTCGAGCGAAACGAGGGCGACCGGCTCGACCGCGTACTCGGGGTGGGAGCCGAGCTTCCGCGCCAGCATCCGCACCGGCTCTCCATCACCGACCAACAGCACCCGTTCGGGCCCGAGCAACGAGGAGCCGAGGTGACGGGCGAGGACCCGGAAGGCGGCGACGGCGGCCATCGTGAAGACGGCGAAGATGGCGAGGTCGCGCAGTTCGAAGCCGCCCAGCGGGGTGAGGCGGAGGAGGCCGAGCAGCAGCAGCGTCCCGAGCAGCATCGCGTGGAAGATCCAGGGCAGGTCGTCGACGGTGCCGTGGCTGATCCGCTTCGTGTCGCGGTCATAGAGCCCGTAGGCCTTGAAGACGACGACCCAGAGCGGCAGCGAGAGGACGCCCCAGAGGAACTCGTCGGGGTGGCCGAGCAGCAGGGTCGAGACCGCGAAGCCGAGGCTGACCGCGAGCACGTCGGCGACCAGGAGGAGGCGCCGGGCCTCGCCGTCGCGGTGGCTGTGGCGGCGGCTGATGACCCGCTGGCGCAGGCCCTCGCGGCCGACGCCGAGGAGGCCGGCGGCGGTGCCGGTCTGGGCGTCGATGTCGAGGTCGATGGCCAAGCCGCTAACCGGCCGCGCGCGTGTGGCGCGCGCGGACGAAGATTTCCTCGTCGGCCGGGGCCTCGATCACGACCTCCGCCCCGCCTTCCCCCAGCGAACGGTCGGCGGCCTCGGCGAGGCGGACGACGTCGCGGGCCATGCGGGCGCTGGCGACGGTCTCACCGCCGCTGCGGATCGCGCCGGCGAAGTCGCGCAGCTCTTCCATCAGCGGCTCGCGGCTGTCGATCTTCGGCGAGAGGATGTCGCCGGTGCGGTAGGAGAGCTGGTACTCGCCGAAGGTCTCGGGGTCCTTGTAGACGACGCCGTGGTCGAAGACGCGAACCGGCTCCGGGGCGCCGTCGTCGTAGACGACCATCTTCTCGCTGCCGACGACGACGGTCCGCCGCAGCTTGCTCGGCGCCAGCCAGCTGAGCTCGACGTTGGCGACGATCCCCGAGGCGTAGGTGAGGGTGACGAAGGCGACGTCGGGGATCCCCGGCACGATCGAGTCGCGGCCGACGGCGCGGACCCGGGTCGGCATCTCGCCGAGCCAGCGCAGCAGGATCGAGAAGTCATGTGGCCCGAGGTCCCAGATGACGCTGACGTCGGGCTGGTGCAGGCCGAGGTTGACCCGGCTCGAGGAGATGAAGAAGATCTCGCCCAGCTCGTCGTTGTCGAGCAGCGATTTCACCGCCCGTACCGGTGGGCTGTAGACGAAGGTGTGCCCGCACATCAGCGTCCGCCCCTCGATCTCGGCCAGCCGCAGCAGCTCGTTCGCTTCCTCCGACGAGGAGGCCAGCGGCTTCTCGACGAAGGTGTGCTTGCCGGCCCGCAGCGAGCGCGAGGCGAGCTCGAAGTGGGTGAAGACCGGGGTCGCGATCAGGATCGCGTCGAGCTCGGGGTCGTCGAAGAGGTCCTCGACGTCGGTGGTCTTGGCGGCGCCGGGGTAGCGGCGGTGGAAGCGCTCGAGCCGCAGTTCGTCGAGGTCGCAGATCCAGGCCACCTCGGCCTCGGTCATGTCCGCCAACACCCGCAGCAGGTTCGGCCCCCAGTAGCCCAGGCCGATCAGCCCGAACCGCAATGGCTCCCCGACTCCGTTCACACCGCTCATCTCTCCCCCTCGATCGCGTCGTTTAGGGACTCGGCCACGCTCAGCACCTCTTGCTCGGAAAGCTCCGGGAAGATCGGCAACGAGATCTCCTCCTCGCTCCACGCCTCAGCGTTGGCGAGGGAGACCTCGGCTCGGTTGGGAAGCCCGGCGAAGGGGGGCTGGCGGTGCAGTGCCGGCCAGTAGTGGACGCCGCTGCCGACTCCGGCCTCCGCCAGCCGTGCCCGGACCTCGTCGCGGTCGTCGACCCGAACCGGGAAGAGGTGGTAGACGCACTCCCCGCGCGGGTCCTCGGCCAGCGGCCGCGCCGCCAGGTCGAGGGCGCCGCGGTAGACGGCGGCGAGCTCGCGGCGGGCCGCGTTCCACTCGTCGAGCCGGCCCAGCTTGACTCGCAGCATCGCCGCCTGGACGCCGTCGAGGCGCTCGTTCATCCCGACTTCGCGGTGGACGCCCTTGCGCTCCTGGCCGAGGTTCCGCAGCCGGCGGGCGCGGGCGGCGATCTCCGCGTCGTCGGTGCAGATCGCGCCACCGTCGCCGAGCGCGCCGAGGTTCTTGCTCGGGTAGAAGCTGAAGCCGGCCGCAGTGCCGAGCGAGCCGGCGCGACGGCCGCGCCAGCTGGCGCCGTGGGCCTGGGCGGCGTCCTCGACGACCGCCAGCCGGTGGCGGTCGGCGAAGGCGCTGATCGCGTCCATGTCGCAGACCTGGCCGTAGAGGTGGACGGGGACGACCGCAGCGGTGCGC
>Ga0307476_10000748_pt1 | contig 22473 bp, 18 predicted proteins | sample atmos_gasesECM2C_2_FD_203314 | JGI IMG/M metagenome (GOLD analysis project Ga0307476, IMG submission 203314) | Hardwood forest soil microbial communities from Morgan-Monroe State Forest, Indiana, United States - atmos_gasesECM2C_05 | ecosystem: Environmental > Terrestrial > Soil > Temperate...
GAGCGCACGTGGTTGATAACTGGAATACGTCTCGTGGCCCGAGCCCAACTCGAACTTGTTGAAGCCCCGCGAGTGAATGATGGAGTGGCTGCCTACGGTCGAGCCGCCTGCTTTCAGTTGCTGAAGAATTCTGACGTTAGGAGCGAAAAAGAATGCTTTGCTGTTGGCGTCATCGACATACTTGGTCTGAATGAAGAAGGTGCTGCTGGCTTGGTTCGCCTTCTCAATGCGAGCAAAGTCGAGACCCGGAGCGAATGAGTTTTCCCAATCCACATCATGGGAGAGCAGCAAGGCCGAGCGCTGGCCGCCGGGGATCGTGGCGAGGCGGACCCAATCCTCGCCATAGGCTTCGTACCAAGCCCTCAGAACCAACAGCCAAACATCCGCGCCGGGTTCAAAGGCGTTCACATAGTGGCGCTGGGCCTCATAGTCGTGATTGTTCTGATTGCGTAAAACAACGTCAAGCAAACTCAGCCCCAGGAGATACACCTTTCCCTTGCCAACAGAGTTCGTCAGGAGAGCGGCACTCCCGTCGTCAAAGTGCGCCAGCACTTCGGCTCCAGGGGCAGGAACGTATCCATTACTCCAGATAATTTCGGGAAAGCGTTCGCTGCCAAGTTGAGTTTCGCGCTCTTCGGGACGATTGAGATACTTCGTGACCGGATCTTTTGTCGCGGAAAATACCAGGCGATGACGATTGCGCGAAGGATCGTAGCTGCGAAAACCGAACAGACTCTGGAGGCCTCCCCAAAATACGTTCTGCGCGAAGATAAAACCACCCTGCTGCACGAACGTGGCCAGTTGGTCGGCCTGGGACTGGGTAAAAGTACTCGAATCAACACTGGGATAGAGAATAACGAGGCGATGGCGGAGGGCTTCTGGGAGATCGCGAGTGATAAAAAAAGGAATGCCCATCTCCTTCAGAGAGTGAACAAGTGGGAGGGGATTCTCTGGATCGGGGCCGCGGTTAGTCCAGAATACCGCGACTTGAAGCGGGAAGGATTCTGGAAACTGCTGAAGTGGGTCACCGTGCCGGTGAACGATTTCGAGCAACGGGACTTCTTTGGTTCGCGAGACCGGCGCAGCTTCGGAGCTAAGTTTCCAAACGGCAGGGCTCCCGCACAAAGCGAACACCAGCAGCGCGAATGCCAGAGACGGTTTCAACTCCGAATCCTTAAAATATTTAATGATTTTCGTGAGCACTTCGGATCTGAGTATGAGGCATGGAAGAAGAAAGCGACAAAACGTAAGGCTCGGACCCACTGAGCAGGTTTGGCAGCGGGTTGGACGAGAGCGCTCGCGAAGAGTTTTGTCAACCGCTTTGGGTCGACAAATATCTCTTTATCGACGTGGACCGTAGTTTGGGCAGTAAGGCACGGTGCAAGTCGCACTCGCCTGGCTGCGCCATCAGACGGTGCCAATAATGCCCATCAGAGGAGCGGGGAAGGTATCTCAACTCCAGGACAATCTCGCCAGTTTTGATCCGGAACTCTCCGCCCAAGAATTGAAATCTCTCGACGGAGCAAGCCAAATCGAACTTGGATTCCCCCAGAGTATTTACGAGAAAGAATCGGTTGCGTGCTAGTGTGGCGGGGGGTGGGATCGCCTCCTGCTTTAGGGCGACCGCTTCAGGCAGAATATTGAGTCGGCTAGGCTTCAATCAGGAAGTTCCTGGGTCGGCCGACCTGTTAGACTCCACCGCGAGTCTATCCCAGAGACACTCAACCCTACGGAATAAACAACAATAGGCAGATTATCGGATCATATTCAGATGGAAGCACGACTCTTGGTCCATGCTCGATGGTGCGGTCTACCACCTCTTTGGCTATTCGGGCAGGGAACTACGATTGAAGTCGTATTAAACAAAGTCAACGACCCAGCCAGGTTGAAGGGTATCGCATGGTTAAGTTCAGGCTGCAGCTGGGACTCCTAATTCCATTACCGCCAGGTCCCAACTCGGTAAAAGAGCCCAGTTACTTCATCGCATTGACACGAGCGCCGAGGCGGGACTTATAGCGCGAGGCGGTATTTACGTGCAACGTGCCCTTCTGGATTGCCTTGTCGAGCGCGGACACGGTTTGGCGGTAGGTCTGTTCGGCGGCTTGTTTGTCACCCTTTTCAATGGTCTCTCGCAGGCCGCGCAGTGCGGTGCGCAGGCGGGAGGCATTTGCGCGATTAGTGGCCGTGCGCTTGGTGGTTTGACGGGCGCGCTTGAGGGCCGAAAAATGATTTGCCATGTGTAATTCGTTACCTTTGTGTGTCGAACGAGATATTCCGGTGAGAACCGAATTGCCTATTATAGGGGAGCAACTCTAGCCTGGTCAAACACATGGCATCGCCCCTTATCCCGGATCCGCTAACGCGTTTGAAGGTCCTGTTGGATTCTTCGACCCCGATCATAGCGATGGAAACAGTAGAGGAAGTCCGCGCCGTTCGCCTGGTACGCGCGGCTCGGGCGGCCTTGAACCTGGCTGCATTTGAGAACGATTGCCAGCGGTTGGTTCGCTCCGAGAGCGACGTAGGCGAGGTCGTGGTCGATGAACGCGGATTCACCTCTACCTGTGGCGCCGGAGCACACGAGGCGTTGGCGACTTGAAGGCCATCTACAACAGTCGGGAACCGGCTCAGATGCTTGCTAACTTGGAGGGCATTTCGATTGGTGGCGCATTCATTTTGAAAGATCTGCACCGCCATATGGAGGACCCGGTGGTGGTTCGGCGTCTGCGGGGCTTTGTCGGGCGTTGGCGGAATGGATAATCGGAAACGGCGTTCCACACCGCTTTTTTCCGGAAAGCGCAACTCACGACGCAGTCGTTGTTGGACGCCGTGAGGCAAAGCGTGCCGCTTTCCACGACACGGTCGGAAGAGATCGTGGCGCTCCGCGACTGGGCGATGACGCGGGCGGTCCCAACATCAGCATCCGGCGAAACCCTATAGAATTTGCGGCCATTGACTACCATCTCGCCGCGGGGTACGCTTTATGCAATGGTAGTGACTTGCCTCCTGGGCATGAGCATTTCGGCCGTTCCCGTCTCCGAGCATAATCCTGTTTTGTCTTCGAATCGGTTAAAGCGTGTGTATTGCTGTTCTGTCAAAGAGACTGAATGAAGAAAAGTATCGGGATAACTCCCAACATCGAAACTCTATTTGGCACACGGGACGAAAATGTTCGCGTGCTGGAAGATGGCCTGAACGTCACCATCGACCTGCGATCGAACGCGGTTGAACTGGAAGGTGCGGCGCGCGACGTGGCTCGCGCTGAGCAAGTATTTACCGACTACGAAAACCTGCAACGCTCGGGATACAGTTTTAACAACGGCGATTTGAACAGCATGCTGCGGGTGCTCACGGCTGACCCCACGGCGACGTTGCGGGGGCTGGCCGACGCCGGCCGCCAGCGATCGCTGGGACGCCGCATGGTGCAACCCAAGAGCGTGAATCAGCGGCGCTATGTCGAGGCGATCGAGAAGCACGACATGGTTTTCGGGATTGGCCCGGCGGGCACGGGCAAGACCTACCTTGCCGTGGCTATGGCGATCTCGGCGCTGCTCAGCAAGCGCGTAAACCGCATCATCCTGGCGCGTCCGGCGGTGGAAGCGGGCGAGCGCCTCGGATTCTTGCCCGGCACGCTGCAGGACAAGATCGATCCGTATCTGCGTCCGCTGTATGACGCGCTGTATGACATGCTCGATCCCGAAAAAGTCGACCGCTATCTGGAAAAGAATGTCATCGAGATTGCGCCCATCGCATTCATGCGCGGGCGAACGTTGAACGATTCATTCGTGATTCTCGACGAAGCCCAGAACACAACTTCGGAGCAGATGAAGATGTTCGTTACACGTCTGGGATTCAATTCTAAGGCGGTGATTACCGGAGACGTCACTCAGATCGATTTGCCGAATGCACGCCGCAGCGGACTGCTGGAAGCCATGGACATCTTGCAACGGGTAGAAGGTTTGACATTCGTTCACTTCGACGAATCCGATGTGGTGCGGCACCATCTGGTGCAGCGGATTATTCGCGCCTACGACGAGCACAAAACACATATTGCAGAACAACAGATGTTGCTATTGTCCGGCGGGAGAAGCGCTGAGACTTCCGGCGCAGGATTACGAAGCACCGAGGTCAAGAACTCACAGTCGAAGGACTTAAGTGACAGAGCTCGCGAAGTCTCGGGAGAATAAATCCGCGCAGGGACAAGTTGGTTATCCTTCGAAAAAGAATCGCCGGACTAAGCCCGTCAACGCTCGAACGTTTTTTATTGCGGGCGAGGCAGGCGGTGCGTTTACGTGGCATCGTGAATGTGCTGGTCACCACTAGCCACGAACTACGTTCGCTGAACCTGCGCTTTCGGGGGAAAGATCAGGCGACGGACGTCTTGTCGTTTCCAGCGCCGACCCCCGGGCGTGCTCAAGTTAAACAAGTAGCTGGCGACCTCGCGATTTCCGCTGATATCGCACGGGAGAATGCCAAACGCCTGGGACACTCCGTGGCCGCAGAGATTAAAATTCTCGTGTTGCACGGAGTTCTCCATTTGGCGGGCTTAGATCATGAGCGGGATAATGGGGAGATGGCTCGCAAGGAAAGTCGATTGCGGCAACGATGGAAACTGGAGGCCGGGTTGATCGAGAGAACGCAACCGCGTGGCGATCGTTCGCTGCAGCTTAATGGGCGGAGCGAGCGCCCTCCTGCCAACCGGAGAAGGGCATGAATTGGTCCGTCGCGCTCGCGTTGATTCCGTTGCTCGGCCTGCTCTCGCTGGCCTCCTACGTTGACCGCGTCTACCAGGAGATCGGTAAGTTTCTCTCGCGGGAGTTTCAGGACAATATCGACGTATTCGAACAGAAGGTCGAGCCTATCCTGAACGTGAGTCGCTCGCGTGCGGCGCTTTCGATGTCGGTGCTTAAGCAGCTGACCACTGCCACGATTTCTTTGTTGGTGGGCTTCGCACTCTTTAGCGATCAACGCTGGACCCTTTACGAAATCTCGCAGGCGGCCATCAGCCTGATCGTGATCATCATTGTGTTCAATCAGTTCCTGCCGTTTCTATTCTTCTCGCGCACCGACGGTACATGGCTCATCCGGTGGACGTGGCTGGTGAGAATTCTCATCTATCTCGTTCTGCCCGTGACGATTGTTCTGGGTTTCTTGCAATCTGTAGCATCGCTCACCCGCGAAAATACCCGGGAGGAGCCGGAGAGCGCCGCCGAGGCCGTGGATGCTTTGATAGAGGCGGGGCAGGAGGAAGGCATCATCCAGGAGGGCGACCGTGAACTGATTCAGTCCGTGGTCGAATTCAGCGGCAAGACCGTGCGCGAGGCCATGAAGCCGCGTCCTGAGATGTTTGCTGTACCGGTTGAAACTACGGTCGAACGCTTCATCGACATGATGCGGACCAAGCACTATTCGCGTGTCCCTGTGTATGCCGACAGTATTCATAACATCCGCGGCATCGTCTACGCTCAGGATGTTTTACAGGTGCCGGACAGCGAAGCCTCCCAGCGTACACTCGAGAGCCTGATGCGGCGCGACGTATATTTTGTGCCCGAGAGCAAGCTCGGCAGCGATCTTCTGCGTGAGATGCAGAAAAATAATATCCGCATGGCGATTGTAGTCGATGAATATGGTGGCGTGGCTGGACTGGTGACCATCGAAGATTTGGTCGAGGAGATCGTCGGAGAAATTCGGGACGAGCACGAGAAGCCGGAGATCGTTCGGGAAAATGATCAGTCCTATATCGTTTCCGGAGGCATGGACGTGGATGGTTTGGCCGAACTATTCGGCACCAAGTTGGAAGGAAGGGAATCAGCCACTGTGGCTGGCCTGGTCAGCGAGTTGGCGGGACACATCCCGCGCCGAGGCGAAACCGTTGACGATGGCGGCCTGCGATTCGAAGTTCTCGAAGCAACTGATCGCAAGGTCGAGCGCGTCAGGATTACGGCGGCTCAGCCCCGGCAGTTGAAATTGATTTGAAGGCAGCTGCTAGCTCCTTGCTTCTGGCTTCTAGCCAACCACCCCCGCTTTCCTCAGTCGTGCATCCTGAGTGCTGATGTTTCGTGGGATACTGTTAACCATGACCAACTTTACCCGCCAGAAGGCAGGAGCTAGCAGCTAGCCGCCCCTTCCTATGCCTTTCCGCTCTGGTTTCGTTTGCATCCTCGGTCGCCCCAACGCCGGCAAGTCCACGCTGCTCAATGCTCTCGTCGGCGAGAAGCTGGCGATCATCTCACCAAAGCCGCAAACCACTCGCAACCGAATCCAGGGTATTGTCAATGTGCCGAAGAGCAAGGGGCACGCCGGAGCGCAGATCGTGTTGATCGACACTCCGGGCGTCCACAAGCCGGATAGCTCACTGGGCCGGAAGATGATGGTCGAAGTACGGGAGGCGTTGGAAGGCTGCGATGTGGTTCTGCTCATCATGGATGCGACGCGCAAACTAGATCGACGTGATGAGTTCGCTATACAAATGCTGAAGCATTCGTCCCCGAAAGTTTGTCTCATCCTTAACAAAGTTGACTTGTTGAGAGGTGGCAAAGGCAAGCTGCTGCCGCTGATCGAGGAGTATAAAAAGCTGCATCCATTTCACGAGATCATCCCGATCTCTGCGCTGAAGCGGGATGGGCTCGATATATTGCTGAAGCAGGTTACAGCCGCACTGCCTGCTGGACCTCCATTATTTCCTGAAGATCACGTTACCGATCAGCCGGCGCGCTTCATGGCAGGAGAGATCGTTCGCGAACGAGTGCTGGTCGAAACTGAGGAAGAGTTGCCTTATGCAACCACGGTGATCGTCGACACATTCGAGGAGGGCGCTACGCTAACGCGCATTGCGGCGACAATCTATTGCGAACGCGAAGGTCAGAAAGGCATCTTGATCGGTAAGAAGGGGCAGATGCTGAAACGGATAGGAACGTCGGCTCGCCTACAGCTTGAAAAAATGCTGGGCACAAAGGTCTTTCTCGAACTATACGTCAAAGTACAGCCCAACTGGCGCGAATCGCGTGGATTTGTCGAAGAACTCGACTGGAGAAGGCAGCTGGAGCATCTGACAGGCGGGCAAGTCGAGCTGAGAGAAACACTGACAAGACTGCCGGCAGCAAAAAACCCTAAGTAACCAAAGGGACGACTTACGCCGCAGCCCGGTCGTGGTCGTTAGAGATGCTGTAAGGATTGTAGGAATTCGGCTTTGGCAGCTAGAATCAAATGAACATCGGCATTGCGTTACAAAAGACAGGCCCTATACATGCCACCGTCACATTTTCCTGAGCAATCTCTTCCCGAAAAAGATTTCGATCCCGATCAACTCACCTTGATTTTGCGGGTAACGCTTGCCGCAGACCGCAAAGCCGTCGATCCCGTTGTACAGGAAGTGATGGCCGTCGTTCGACAGATGAAGGACGTCGACGGGAAAGAAGACGCGATCGAGCTATCTCTGCAGGAGGCCTTGGCCAATGCCGTGATTCATGGCGCCAAAGAAGATCCTACGAAGACGGTGGAATGCGTGGTCAGTAGCGATGAAGAGCGAGGCATCCTGATTGTGGTGCGGGACCCGGGTACTGGATTCAGTCCCGAAGCCATTCCCGGCTGCACGGTGGGGGAGAATGTCTATTCCAATCATGGGCGAGGAATCTTTCTTATCAACCAGCTCATGGACAAAGTGGAATTCAGAAAGAACGGCACCGAGATCCACATGGTGAAGCGGTAGACCGTACTGCTTTCTCCGCCTGTTCTCCCGAGCGAAGCGAAGGACCCCGGTTCTTGCCTGGGTCTCTAACCTACTCTTTCGCCACGATCCCCAATGTTTTCATTTTGCGGTAGAGATGGCTCCGTTCCAGGCCCAGCACCTCGGCGGCGCGGGTGACGTTGCCGTGGTTCTCGTCCAGTTTCTTGAGAATGAAATCGCGCTCGTAGGCATCCCTGGCCTGATGCAAGGTGGAAAACTCACTGCGCGCTGCGCGCCGATGACCGTCACGGTAGACCAGCGGAGGCAGATGCTTGCGATCCAATCGGGTGATCATGGGATTCATGATTACTATCCTTTCGATTACATTGCGCAATTCGCGCACGTTGCCCGGCCAGGAATAACGCATCAGTCCGTCGACGGCGTCGTCGGTGATTTCACGGGGACGTCGTCCGTAGGTCGCGGCAAGGTCCTTCAGAAAATGCCGTGCCAACATCGGAATGTCTTCCTTCCGGTCGCGCAGCGGAGGCACGAAAAAAGGAATCACGTTGAGCCTGTAGAAGAGGTCTTCGCGGAAGTTTCCAATGGAGATTTCTTCTTCCAGATCTTTATTGGTGGAAGCAATGATGCGCGCATCCACGGTAATGGTCTCCTCGCTGCCTAAAGGTGCAACGCGCTGTTCATCGAGCGTACGCAACACCTTCGATTGCGTCTTCAGGCTCATGTCCCCCACTTCATCGAGAAACAGCGTTCCTCCATTTGCCTTTTGGAACTTGCCGTCCTTGTCGACGGCAGCCCCCGGAAACGATCCCTTGTAATGTCCGAAAAGCTCGCTCTCGATAAGGTCTTCAGGAATGGCCGCGCAGTTCACCTCGACAAAAGTTTCGTCCTTGCGCAGGCTTTGAGCATGGATGGCATGGGCGACCAATTCCTTGCCCGTGCCGGACTCGCCATAGATCAGAACGCGCCCATTCGTTGGCGCCATCAGTCCAATCTGCTGGCGTAAGGCTTTCATGGGGATGCTGTTGCCAACGATTACGTTCTTGGCAGTCAGTTGTTTCTTCAGATCGACATTCTCGTGACGCAGTTTCTTCGATTCGATTGCGTTCTTGACCACGATCAGCGTCTTGTCGATGGAGAGCGGTTTCTCCAGGAAGTCAAAAGCACCCAGTTTGGTGGCGCGGACAGCAGTTTCGATGGTGCCGTGTCCAGAAATCATGATGACTTCGGGCGCGTTATCCAGTTCACGGATCCGCTCTAACGTCTCCAGGCCATCGATCCCCGGGAGCCAGATGTCCAGCAGCACCACTTCGTATGCATGCTCGCGGCGCAAGAGTCTAATGCACTCTTCGCCACTATCCGCCGCTGCAGTTTCGTAGCCCTCGTCCGCCAATACTCCTTGCAGCGATTCGCGGATGCCGGTTTCATCGTCAACAATGAGAATTTTATGCATGCTGGGCAGTGGTAACAGCAAGGGCGGGTTCCGGAACCACCGGCAGTTCTACGATAAAGCGCGCTCCTACCGGCTGGTTTTCCTCAACCCGAATCGAGCCATGGTGCTCTTCGATGACTCGGCTCACAATTGCTAGTCCGAGGCCGGTGCCGCGTTTTCTGGTGGAAAAATAGGGAAGGAAGAGTTTTTCCTTAAGCTCGCGAGTCACGCCGTGCCCGGTATCCGCCACGGTGATTTCGACAGCGTCCCGGCTGGCTACAAGCGAAGTTGAAATCTGAATCTCGCGCACCAACGAATTCTGCATTGCTTCAGCGGCATTATCCACCAGGTTGGCCACAGCCCGCTTGATCGCCTCCGCATCCGCCATAACCTTCGGCAGATCCGGGGCCAGCGTTTTGTGCAGACCGATGCCATCCATTCTTCCGTTGAACATGGAGAGCGCACTCTCAACAACTTCGTTGATATCAGCGGGATGAGGATTGGACGCCGGGAAGCGAGCCAGCGTTGAAAACTCGTCCACCAACCGTCGCACTGTTTCGACCGCGCCCGCAATAGTTTCGGCACAGCTTCGGACAATTTCCAGGGACGCTTTGTCGGGAACTGTGGCGCGCTCCAAATGACGCTGAATGCGTTCGGCTGAGAGCGCAATAGGGGTCAGTGGATTCTTGATTTCATGCGCGACCCGGCGCGCAACTTCGCGCCAAGCCGCCTGTTTCTGAGCCTTCAACAGATCCGAGAGATCTTCGAATACAATCACGTATCCGGACCGTTCGTCCTGATGACGCAGCATTGCCACTGTGACGGCGACGTTGAGAGAGGTGCGCTGCACTGACGTCTCCATCTGGCTGGTGGTCATCCCCATGCGATCGGCGCGACGCAGCAGAGGTTCGAGATCCTGCAGCACTTCAGGTGGGAACACGTCCGCCAGTCGCGCTCCGCGCAGCATCGCCTTGCCGTCGGCGAAGCCCTCGGGATAAAACATGCGCTGCAGAGCCTGGTTGGCATGCGTGACGCGACGACCGGCATCGAGCGATAGCACACCCGTGGGTATGCTTTCGAGGATGGTCTCCATCTGGCGGCGGCGCTGATCAAGCTCGGCATTGGCGGCGGTCGCGTCGCGGCTGGACGCTTCGATCTGCCGCCGACTGGTCTCCAGTTCCTCGGCCATGCGATTGAAAGATCGGACCAGATCCCCGATTTCGTCCGCTGCAGTTACGTCGATACGAAAGTCCAGACGTCCGCGAGAGATTTCCTGAGTTGCCTCGGCGAGCGCCGCTAGCGGACGCGTAACCAGCTTCGAAAGAAACAGCGCCAGCCACGTGCTGACAAACAGCACTATCATCGTGAGCAGCAAGAGCAGACCCATATATGTCTGACGCACGTGTTTGCGCTCAAGGCTCAGTTGAAGATACCGCTGCTGGCTGGCTTCGATTTGTTTGACCGTCCGCGAAAACTCCGGCGGCAACGGCATGGCCACCAAAATCAAGCCATCGTTCCCCACCGGGGCGCTCCCTAGCATGTATTCAGTTTGCTGCCACGTAAAACGCGCAGCCTGGTCGCCGGCAGCCTGTGCCAAGGGTAGCTTCTCTTTCAACGCCGGCCAGGGCCCGGGAACTCCGAGACTCGCCTCTACGACTCCATTTTCCAGAGCGAGGACAAATCCGCCTTGCAAAGCGGACTGGCGGCGGCGAAATTCTTCGACTGCCGGCAGAAATCCATGACCATCCAATGCCCGCTGTGTTTCAAGTGAGGCAGCAATGGAAGCCGCTTCCGAGCGCGCGTTCTGTGCCGCATAGTTGGCGAGCAACGACGCCATGGCATCTGTATCCGCGCGAACCTCTTCCACCGGGGTGGAGAACCACTTGTCAATCGAGCGGTTCATCAGTCCGTAAGCAAACCAATACATCACCATAACCGGAACGAATGAAAGCAGCAGAGCTCCAACCACCATACGCGTACGGAACTTCGAACCCAACACACCCAGACGGCGTTCGGCAAGCAATTTGAGCAGGTTGCGGGCCAGCACGAAAGTGAGAGCGATGAAAAGAAGAGAAATCAGCAGTGAGAGAGCATAGAAAACTACTGCCTGCTGGTTGCTTCCCGGACGCAGTATGGTTTCGTTAAACGCCGTCTGTGAAACCAGGACTGCCAGCAACAGAAAAACTGCTACCCCCAGCAGAATAATGACCTGCTTGCGGTTGGAGGCTTTCGGAGCTCGAGTTGGAGCGGTCTGCGGCACGCGAGTTCGGCGGTAGAACCTGAAATAGTCCAGCCGATGCACATCAGGCGCCCGTGCATACTGGGAATGGACCGGAACTTATTATAGATGGTGCCTCGGAAGCGTACACTCTCATGAAACTCGAGCCCTTATCGCTGGGGCAGAGACTTACTTAAGCCTAGGCAAATAAGCTTGCAAAGGACATCGGTCACAATCAGGCTGTGATTTCTTGCAATAGTTTTTTCCTGCCCTCACAATCAGGCCGTGCATCTCGTTGTAAATCTGAGTGAGAGCCGTGCGTTTCGCAGTGCTCATCTGCGATGGCAGATGCGGAGCATCAGGAAAGCCTGCCGCCAGTTGCTGTGTGTCGAATTGTTCCGAATCGGTAACGGGCTCTGCCAGAGACGGCAGGGCCTTCTCAAATATTTTCCGCACATCCTCATAGGCAGCTTCCTCGGGCAGGATCACATGACGTGCGAGTATCCTTCGCGTATAAGTGTCCACGACGAATACCGGATGATTGCCAGCATAAAGCAGGATTGAATCGGCCGTTTCGGGGCCCACGCCATTCAATTTCAGGAGCTCTTCCCGAAGCTCTTCAGTTGGACGCGAAAACAACCTCGTCAGCGATCCCCCATAACGTTGATCCAGAAATTCGACGAAAGTTTTCAGCCGCCGAGCTTTCTGACGGAAATAACCAGACGGGCGAAGCAGGCGTTCGAGTTCAGTCAAGGTCACCCGGCGGATACCTTCGGCACTCAGCATTTTCGCGGCGCGAAGATTCGCCAGCGCCTTTTCTACATTTGTCCATGCCGTGTTTTGGGTGAGATAAGCTCCTACGACCACTTCGAAGCGTGACCGCGCCGGCCACCAGTTCTGCGGTCCCCATGCCTGAAACAAAGCGCGGTAGTAGTTGCGAATCTGGTTTTCTTTCACGTCAGCCGACACTGTTGGATTCAGCATCATTTCTGAGTGTACGACGAACGTAGTGAAGCTTTCGGACTTGGAAAAGACTAGGCTCGTCCTACCGAAGTGCATGTACTCCGGCCTGAGACTGGGGAGTTGGACGATGTGAAAAGTTCATCTGGCGCGGGTTTCATTGAGGAGCATATGGCAGCCCGTCTTCGCCGCTCCCGCCCTTGCGATTGCCGTAGGCGTGAGCCAGAACGAATTGGGCGGCGTCCAGCGCGAAGTGGGGCAGGAGGGGATGGGCCGCTGTTGCGTTCCCGCCGTAGTAGCCGCCGACCCATTGCTCCAACGCGCCCCGGCAGCACAACTCTTTCAATCGTCATGCTGGCTATGTCGTTGGGCGTCTCGTTTTAGGCGGCGGGAAAGCAGGGCAGGGCCGTAAAAGCCCTGAGCAGGGGCAGCAGGTACAAATAGCGCACGACGTCCTACGGGTGGAGGTACTCCCGGGGGATCCGCGCAAAGCCGGATCAGGGCATTCAAGAATCCCCCGGAGTTGCTCTCCGCGAAAAATGCAGGTGCACGGCAAACCCCGTCTCTTTGCGCACCCACACTTTCGGCGGTTCGGATTTAGGCGCGGTTGGGCTCGCTGTCGGCGGTGCCTGCTGCGTCCGTTGCCGCATTGCCGCTTGCTTCTCTGAAAGATTCATAGACCCAAGTGTTTCGCGCATCGGGCGGGCGGGGAAGGCCATCTTCACGGACGAATTATGGACCAGCCGATGTCTGCTCTTTCCTGAATATCTCCTTTAGCAGCGCGATAAGGTTCATGGAACGGATGTCGGGGCGCACTGGGTTGTTGAACAAGAAAGCAAGTCCGCTTTAAGCGCACCAAGTCGTGGGATCAACCCCCCGTGCTTTATCCCTTCGGGTTCCGCCAGATCACCTTGACGTGGGTCTCAAAGGTGATGCCTTTTACTTTCAGGTTGGCGAACAAGTCCGTCATCCATAAATTTTCTGGGCGTTCTTTCCCCCTGTCAAATCCCGCCAGGGCGGCTTCAAAGTTTTGTCCTGTTTTTGTCCTGCATTTTTGGGAAACAGGGGAAACAGGGGAAATAGGGGAAATGCTGACGCACCGCAGTAACCCATGGAATCACCAAGTTCCACGCCCTCGACGCAGGGTCATTACCACGACGTAGAACTACGGTAACTAGTACGGTAATCGACTTGCGTTGACAATTTGTGTCAACACCTGACGCTGCTCCTCTTCCATGAAGAAAAGTGGCGCTTCGTGTAAATGCCAGGCACTTTGCCAGGTATCGTTCCACTCGGTGGACAGGAGATCGACGTATGTCTCAACGGCTGGGTGACCTTCTCGTCAAAGAGAAGATCATTACCCCAGAGCAGTTGGAACAAGCAACTAAGGCTCAGAAGGATCAGAACTGCCGTCTAGGTTCTGCCTTGGTAAAGCTAGGCTTCCTTACGGATGAGGACGTCACGAATTTTCTGTCCCGGCAGTATGGCGTTCCGGCCATCAATCTCTCGTACTTCGAGATCGATCCCGCTGTAGTAAAGCTGATTCCCTTCGAGACTGCAAAGCGATATCAGATTCTTCCCTTAAGCCGCGTGGGCGCCTCGCTGACCATCGCGATGGTCGACCCGACTAATGTCTTCGCCATGGACGATATCAAGTTCATGACTGGGTTCAACATCGAGCCCGTCGTGGCTTCGGAAAGTTCCATTCTGGCGGGCATCGATAAATCGTACGGTGGCGCGAAGGAAAAGGAAGAAGACCTCGAAACCGTAATGCAGTCGATGACGGAACTGAATGAAAGCGACGTCGAACTGCAGGCTGAAGAACAGCAAATGGAGCTGTCCCAGCTGGAGAAGGCTGCGGATGAAGCTCCTGTAGTCAAACTGGTGAATCTGGTGCTCACAGACGCGGTTAAGCGAGGTGCCAGCGATATTCATATCGAGCCTTACGAAAAAGAATTTCGCGTACGGTTCCGTATTGACGGCGTCCTGCAAGCGATCATGTCACCTCCCATCAAGCTGAAGGACGCGATCACGTCCCGCCTGAAAATCATGGCCAAGCTGGATATCAGCGAAAAGCGTTTGCCGCAGGATGGCCGCATCATGCTGAAGATGAATATTGGCGGCCGCAAGAAGCAGCTCGACTTTCGTGTCAGCACGCTGCCCACCCTCTGGGGTGAGAAGATTGTGCTCCGCTTGCTTGACAAAGAGAACCTGCGACTTGATATGACCAAGCTCGGTTTTGAGCCTGAGTCGCTGGTCAAATTCGAAAAAGCCATTCTCAAACCTTACGGCATGGTGTTGGTGACTGGGCCGACAGGTTCAGGAAAAACCAACACTCTCTATTCGTCCATATCACGCCTGAATCAACCCGATACCAACATTATGACGGCCGAGGATCCCGTCGAATTTCAATTGGCGGGTGTGAACCAGGTGCAGATGAAGGAGCAGATCGGATTGAACTTTGCCGCCGCGCTACGTTCTTTCCTGCGGCAAGATCCGAACATCATTCTAGTCGGCGAAATCCGCGATTTCGAAACCGCGGAAATCGCGATCAAGGCCGCGCTCACCGGCCACCTGGTGCTCTCCACTCTGCACACCAATGGCGCGCCCGAAACGATCACGCGGTTGATGAACATGGGTATCGAGCCGTTTCTGGTCGCGACTTCGGTCCATCTCATCTGCGCGCAGCGCCTCATCCGTCGTATCTGCAAAGACTGTAGCGAGCCCGTTGAGGTTCCGGTGCAGGCGTTAATTGAAGAAGGGTTCTCTCCCGAAGAGGCCAAGACGGTAAAAATTCAGAAGGGCAAAGGCTGCGGTGTGTGCAATAACACGGGCTACAAAGGCCGCTGCGGTTTGTATGAGGTTATGGAAGTGGACGATGAGATCAGAGAACTGGTCTTGGTGGGCGCCTCGGCAGTGGAACTGAAGAAGAAAGCGATTGAGCGCGGCATGATCACGCTGCGCCGCAGCGGATTGATCAAAGTTGCAGCGGGTATGACCACGCTCGAGGAAGTTGCTCGCGAAACGATTCACTGATTTGCGATCAAACTGATCCGTGAGCCACTGGATTTGAGATCTACGGAAGGAAACAAATATGGGTTTGTCGTTAAGCGATCTGCTCAAGAGAATGCTGGAGATGAGTGGCAGCGATCTTCACATCACCACCAATTCACCTCCGCAGATTCGGGTGCACGGACACCTGGTGCCGCTCGATTTGCCACAGATGACGCCGGCTGAGACCAAGCAACTGGCTTATAGCGTCATGACTGATTCGCAGAAACATCGCTTCGAGGAAAGCCTCGAACTCGATTTTTCTTTCGGATTGAAGGGCCTGGCTCGCTTCCGCGCCAACGTCTTCAACCAGCGCGGCGCAACGGCCGCCGTGTTCCGTCTGATTCCTTTTGAGATTAAGTCTTTCAACCAGCTCGGCTTGCCCGCGGTAGTCAGCAAACTCTGCGATAAACCGCGCGGCCTGGTGCTGGTGACGGGACCAACCGGCTCCGGCAAATCAACAACCCTGGCCGCGATGATCGACAAGATCAACAGCGAACGGCATGATCACATCCTCACCATTGAGGACCCCATCGAGTTCGTGCACATGAACAAGAACTGTTTGGTCAATCAGCGGGAGTTGCACGCCGACACCAAGAGCTTTACCGATGCATTGCGCGCCGCACTTCGCGAAGACCCAGACGTCGTGCTCATCGGCGAAATGCGCGACCTGGAAACCATCGAGTCCGCCCTGCGCATCGCCGAAACTGGCCACTTGACCTTCGGTACCTTGCATACCAATTCGGCTACGTCCACCATCAACCGTATCATCGACGTGTTTCCCGCGCACCAGCAGCCACAGATTCGTGCTCAGCTTTCGCTGGTCCTGGAAGGTGTCATGTGTCAGACCCTCCTGCCCACGCCGAATGGCAAGGGCCGAACCATGATTATGGAAATTCTTATTCCCAATCCCGCGGTGCGCAATCTGATTCGCGAAGACAAAATTCACCAGGTCTATTCCGCGATGCAGTCGGGCCAGGACAAGTTCGGCATGCAGACATTTAACCAGGCATTGGCTACGGCTTATTCCCAGAAGCAGGTTTCGTTGGAGACGGCGCTGCAACGCTCGAGCAACCCGGACGAACTCCAGGAAATGATTAACCGGGGTGCCACCCTGACAAACCGGGGCGGAACTGGTTCGGCAGCGGCGCGGGGCGCGGCATCGAGGGGCTGACGGCACTGATGCCAATAATGGCGAGCAGGACACAATCGCTCGGGCTGCAAAGGAATTCAGCAATCAGCGATCAAGAGTTGAGGAGAGATTAATACCATGCCAGTTTTCACATTTTCCGGCAAAGACGCCTCCGGACAGAAGGTTTCCGGAGAACGGAACGCCCCCAGCAAGCAGGCACTGGGACAACTGTTGCGACGCGAGCGGATCACGCCCGGCGCGATCAGGGAGAAGGGCAAAGAGTTTGCGATGCCCACATTCGGGTCGGGCAAGGTCAAGGTTAAGGAGATCGCAATTTTCTTCCGCCAGTTCTCCGTCATGATCGACGCTGGATTGCCCTTGGTGCAGTGTCTGGAGATTCTGGCTGCCAATCAGGAGAGCCAGGTCTTTCAGAAGACGCTGAACGGAGTTCGCACCACGGTGGAAGGCGGCGCAACGCTGGCCAATGCCATGCGCCAGTACCCCGCCGTGTTCGACGATCTCACCACCAACATGATTGAAGCGGGTGAAACGGGCGGTATCTTGGACGTCATTCTGCAGCGCTTGGCCATCTACGTAGAAAAGGCTGTTCGCCTGAAATCCGCCGTGAAATCGGCGCTGATCTATCCCATCTCCGTCATCGGCCTGGCGACGCTCATCGTTGGCGCTCTACTCAAGTGGGTGGTGCCCATTTTCGCCAATCTTTTTGCGGGACTGGGTGTTGCCCTGCCGCTTCCTACCCGTATCGTGATGGGCCTCAGCGGGTTCGTGCAAACTTTCTGGTGGGTCATCATTGCAGGTATGGTCGGGTTGGTTTATGGCACCAAGCAAATTCGTAAGCACCCGCGAGGACGCTACTATTTCGACAAGATGCTGCTCAAGCTACCGATTTTGGGAAGTCTTTTACGCAAGATCGCGGTGGGCCGCTTCACCCGCACCTTGGGGACCCTGATTACTTCGGGTGTTCCCATCCTGGAGGGATTGGCAATTACCGCCAGGACTTCAGGCAATGCAGTCTTGGAAGAAGCACTGATGAAAGTGCGGAAGGCCATCGAAGAAGGCCGTACCATCGTCGATCCTCTTCGGGAATGCGGCGTGTTTCCCAACATGGTAACGCAGATGATCGGTGTCGGCGAAGCGACGGGCGCCATGGACAACATGCTGCAGAAGATCGCTGACTTCTACGAAGAAGAAGTGGATGCTGCCACCAAGGACATGTTGGCTATGTTGGAGCCGGCGATCATCGGATTCCTCGGCGTGACGGTCGGCTTTATTGTGATTTCGCTCTATATGCCGTTGTTCGCCATGATCGCCAAACTGGCGGGCTAAAGAAGTATCCGATTGGGAGGCCGCTGTATCCGAACGGCCTCCCAAACCATTGTGAATACCTGCCGCTTCCTTGCGGGTGAAGATTCGGATCGGTGGACTTAATCTCTCGAGCCGGAGTTTCGTCAGACCATCGGAACCTCAATGCAATCGACGTTCGACGAGCGGAATTGGCTGGCCTGGCTGGTCAAAGTACGAATCCTGATCCTGACCTTCCTGCTGGCCATCCAGTTGGCGGTGGCGTACCTTACGCCAGCGCCGCTGCCCGTCCGTCTTTTCGTTAGCACCATCCTGTTGTGGTTTGCCCTGTCAATTTTTTACACCGTACTGCTCTCCTTCTGGCAGGAGCATCGTCTGCAAGCCTCGTTACAAATGCTTACCGACTTGGTTCTGGTTAGTCTCGTCGTGCACGAAACCGGGGGCTGGGATAGTTCGCTGAATTTCCTCTATCCTCTCATCATTATCGTGGCCGGTATTTTGCTCCCGCGGGTGTGGGCTCATCTTGTCGCCGCACTCGCCTTCATTCTTTACGGAGCCGTTCTCGAACTCAACTACTACGGCCTGGTGAAGTCCTACTGTTCGACTCATCCCGAACTGAAAACGCTGCAGGCAATTATTTTCGTAAACCTGTTTGCCTACGTTGCCATCGCCTACCTAGCTGGTCTTTTGACTACCAAGTTGCGCCAGGCGCGGGTCCAGTTGAGAAATGCCAGTGGTGCTTTGGAAAACCTCCAGGTTCTCCACGAGAACATCATTCAGTCGATCAGCAGCGGCTTAATTACTACTGGTCTCGACGGCCGAATCACTCTGGTGAACAGTGCCGCGCAGAAGCTTCTGGAGTGTACGCCAGACCAGCTGCTGGGGAAGCAAGTCGATAAAGTCTTCTTGGACCCACTGCCCGATGCCGAAGCGCAGCAAACGCATGCCGAAGTTCGATTTGACACCGTTACTGCATTCCGCAAAACCGTGCGAGTGCGCGTAGCTACTTTGAATGTTCCGGATCGCGGTACTCTTGGCTATGTCTACGCGTTGGATGACCTCACTGAAATCCGGCGCCTCGAACGTGAAGTTCGTCTGCAGGACCGGCTGGCGGCTGTGGGCCGGCTGGCGGCGGCTATCGCTCACGAGATCCGCAATCCGCTTACCTCAATCGCCGGCTCGGTCAGCATGCTCTCCGGAATACCCGAGATGAACGCGGAGCACCGGCAGTTGCTCGACATCGTGACCCGGGAATCGCAACGGCTGAACGGCATCATCACTGATTTTCTGGCGTACTCCCGAGGCAAGCAGTATCGCTTCGAAAAGACCGACCTGGTGCCACTGCTTGAGGACACGCTTACCTTGATGCGCCATCGCATGACCGCCGAAAATACCGGCATCCTGATCGAAAGCCGATTCGATGTGCGCGAAGCCTGGACGCTCGCTGACGGCGACAAGATCAAACAGGTTTTCTGGAATTTCGGTGAGAACGCAGTTCGCGCCATGCGTAACGGTGGCAGTCTGAAAGTGGCTATCGAATGCCTGAAAGACGACTGGCAAGTCAGCTTTGCCGACACCGGAACAGGAATGACTCCGCAGCAGACGGAAAAGATCTTTGAACCCTTCCAGTCCAACTTCGAGGGCGGCACGGGCCTTGGTTTGGCGGTGGTTTACCAGATCGTGCAGGCCCACGAAGGCAAAGTGTGGGCACGATCGAAGCCAGAGCAGGGAACCACTTTCGTACTGAGGCTGCGTCGGTGTGACTCGAAACGGCACACGAACAGCTCGCCATCGATCAGCAATTTCGCTGCTCCGGCTGCGCCCGCGCAACTGGCAACTGCTGCGGCCGAAGGGAGGTCGCGTGGCTAATATCCTGGTCTGCGACGACGAGCGCTCCATCTGCGAAATGCTCGACATTGCCCTCCGCCGCGACGGACACCGCGTCGAGACGGTGCAATCCGGGCAGGCTGCCAAGAACAAGATCGACGGCGCTCTTTACGATCTCATCGTCACCGACATCAAGATGCCGAATATTGACGGCATCGAAGTCCTGCGTCATGCGCACCGCGTTTCGCCCGATTCTCCGGTAATTCTTATAACCGCCGTGGATGACTATGAGGCTGCGGTGGAAGCGGTAAAGGCCGGAGGCGCGTCAGATTACATTCGCAAGAGCCCCGGGTTGGTCAACGAAATCAGGCTGGCGATCAACCGAGTACTCGAGAAACTTGTTCTGAGCAAACAGAACTTTGCACTGCGCCGCGATGCAGCTTCTCATAACTCGCTCGACAATATCATCGGCTCCAGTCCGGCAATGGAGAAGTTGAAGCACACGGTGCGTACGGTCGCTTCCACTGCGAGTACCGTCCTGATCCACGGGGAGAGCGGCACCGGTAAAGAGCTTGTAGCCCGCGCTGTTCATATCTGTTCCCCTCGCGCCACCGAGCCTTTCGTCTCGGTAAACTGCGGCGCCTTTCCGGAAACTTTATTGGAGAGCGAACTCTTTGGATACTTGAAGGGAGCTTTTACCGGAGCGAACCAGAACAAGCGCGGATTATTTGAAGTGGCCGGCGGCGGCACCATTTTCCTCGATGAGATCAGTGAGATGACCTTGGCCATGCAGGTGAAACTGCTCCGCGTGTTGCAGGAGCGTTCTGTGCGACCGGTTGGAGGCACCAGCGAGATCTCTATCGATGTGCGGGTTATTGCAGCCACCAATCGTGATCTCGACAAGGCGGTAGCCGAAAATCTCTTCCGCGAGGATCTTTACTATCGCCTCAGCGTAATTCCCATCCGCGTGCCGGACCTGCGCGAGCGACGCGAAGACATTCCATTGTTGGCAAATCATTTCCTCAAGAAATATGCGGCCGCCGCCAACCGCAGCATCCTGCGCATGAACAAAGGTTCGCTCGACGCCCTGTGTGATTACGAGTGGCCCGGCAATGTCCGCCAATTGGAGAACACGGTTGAACGCGCGGTCGCTCTGGAGATGAGCGACGAACTGCATGTAGAGTTGCCGGCAGAACGGCCCAAAGCCCGCGCCGCCGCGGCTGGGGTTTCTGCAGCAATGTCGGACGTCGCGCCGGGCGCGGTTCTTCCCCTAGGCGTTGGCATGGAAGGTTACGTCGCAAACATCGAGCGCACGCTCCTGCAGGCGGCCCTAGACCGCTCCAACGGCGTGCAGACCAAGGCCGCCGATTTGCTCAGCATCTCCTACCGCTCGTTCCGGCATTTGATGAAGAAGTACGAGCTGTAGCGCGGTCCGCTGGATTCGAGGTGCAAGCTGTGCCGTTGGCCGAATGATTTGTTGAGAGCAGACAACCGCTACGTTTTCTTCAACTGCTGCTTCCAACCTAGAACTCGCGCCTTAGCTCCTTCGGCTTCAGCTTCCGGAATCATTCCCTTTTTCTGGTAGAGTACCGACAAGCTGGTGTGGGCAAGTACGTCATCGGGATCCAACTCCGTAATCTTCTGCGCCACTTCGATCGCCTCGTCGTAACGCTGCAGATCCTGCAGAGCGCGCGCAAGTCCGTGCATGGCCTCAGTGAAAGCGGGGTCGGCGACCAGCGATTCCCGATAGGCCACGACCGCCTCTTCCAGCTTCCCATCCGCCATCAGATCGAGCGCGGCATAGTAGTGGTCTTCGGCCTGTTGGCGGGTATTTGCGTCGGACATAGCAGAAAGTTTCTGGCGGAGACAGGATTTTATCACGGAACGACTGGCGGCGATTGCTGGTAGCGCCACACGCACTGTCATCGGAGCAAGGCGAGGGACTGGTTTCTGGTCGCAGCGCACCAGTTGCCGGTGCAAGCGAACACCACGGTCCCTCGCTTTGCTCGGGACGACAGATACGTCACGTTCATCTATTCATTGAAGTGCGGATGAGATGCCACGGTAGAAAGATGCGTTCTAATCATGCGTTCTATGGTTATGATGTTGCCATGCGCCATTCGCTCCGCTTCCTGTGGAATGCCACCAAAGGCCATCGCCTGGCTCCGTGGCGAAGTCCATATCTGCTGTGGCGCATCGAAACCTATTGCGGAGTCAAGATGACACAGATCGGCTTTCTGGAATTTTGGGAATTCATGTGGCGGGAGCGCAAAAGTCTGTGGCGTTTTCTCAAGTGGACGGGCGAGATGGAGCGCTACGCCCATCCCAAACCAAAGAATCCGTAGGAAGCCGGCTACGCGCCTTTGCCTGCAGCTGCAGTTTCGCGCAGAATGATGCTGACTTCAGATCCCTTGCCGATGCCCGTTAATTGCGTCGCCGCGCCGCGGTTGGCGGCGATTTCCAGAAAGCCCATGCTGCCGAGAATTCCGATCACCTCTCCGGGAGCGCCCTCGGCATAGGCATTGCGGAGTTCTGTGATCTCGCGGCTGCCAGCGACAATCTTGAATCCACTGGCTCCGGTTTGGAAAAGCATGGGAGCATCTTGCGGCGTGATGTTAGTAATAAGATTTCCAAAACGGTCAACCTTGAGCACCACACCGCGAAGCCTGTTCTCGTCCACGGCCTTCGGTTTCGGGGCGGAAAAACGCACGTACTCCTGAACTTCTTCTCCAAACTTGAGCGAATCAACCTCTTTGGCAAGGTACGCGGCCACGGGAGCAAAAATGTCGCGTGCATGGAAGGTGTTGCTGACGGGCTGCAGAAAATAATGATCGGAGGTGATGTGCCGC
>Ga0307476_10000749_pt1 | contig 22460 bp, 13 predicted proteins | sample atmos_gasesECM2C_2_FD_203314 | JGI IMG/M metagenome (GOLD analysis project Ga0307476, IMG submission 203314) | Hardwood forest soil microbial communities from Morgan-Monroe State Forest, Indiana, United States - atmos_gasesECM2C_05 | ecosystem: Environmental > Terrestrial > Soil > Temperate...
CCACCACCTGCGCGCGGGTGTGAATGTCAGAGAGCCACTTCTGCTGCATTTCGGAAAAGTCTTCGACGGTTCCGGAGTTGTTTCCAAAGAAGTACATTCCGCTGATCGTGTTTCGGTCGTTAAGCGAGTAATCCACCTTTCCGACAAAATTGTCGACGTGGACGACGTTATTGAATCCGTTGGGGACTGTAATCGCGTCGATTGCGCTGAGGGCCGTGGCGATATCCGTCTGGTTGTTCGTGACAAATCCTGTGCCGTTGCAAGTGACTGCGCCGCCCGCGAGGGAGCACCCTGAAACCAGCAGGCTTGCAGGGCTTACGATCACCCCCGCGGCCACGGCAGCTGGCGACGTGATGTCCGCGATCGCATCCGGAATGCTGTTGAAGCAGTCGCCGGCAAAGCCGAACGAACAATCGCTCGGCGTCTGCGGCGCCATGTGTACCATGGAGGGAGCGGTGACCCCGCCATAGGAGTTGCCGACGTTATAGCGTTGGCCTTCATAGGCGCCAAAGAAGAACGCTTTGTCTTTGATGATCGCACCGCCGAGACTGCCACCAAACTGTTCCAACGTCCGGGTCAATTTCGGATTGGGATCTTGGTTGAAGTAGTTCCGCGCGTCGAGATGGTCTCCATCACGGCCAAAGCCAAAAGCTGTTCCGTGCACTTTGTTGGTGCCCGACTTCAGCCCCACGTTGACCACTGCACCCGGTTTCCATCCGTATTCCGCCGGGGGATTTTGCTGCAGATTAAACTCTTGAATTGCATCAACGGGCAGAATGGTCGCTGAGTCGCCGGCGATTCCTGATCCGTTAATGATTGCCTGTCCGGAATAGGGCTCGCTGTTGAACAAGCCCTCGACGTAGTAAGCATTGTCTTCGGCGCGCAGCCCGTTCGCGCTCGTTGTGGAGAATCCACCCCCGGGATAGCGCACTACGCCCGGGCGAAGCTGCAGCAGATTCTCATAATTGCGGCCATTTAATGGCAGGTCATTAATTTCCTTGTTGCTCAACGTGCCTCCCAGAGTGGCGGAGGTCGTGTTTAGGAGGGGAACTTCTTCGGTGACGGTCACGATCTCCGAAGCGTTCCCGAGCTGCAGCATAAAGTCGACGCGGACGTCGGTCGCGACCTCGATCGTAACGTTCGGCCGCTCCACCGACTTGAAACCTTTGGCCTGAACGTGAATCTTGTAGTCCCCCGGAATCAGATCGGCGGCAACGTAATCCCCCGAGGTGTCGGTAGCGAGAGTTCGCGAGGTGCCGCGCTGGGTGTCAGAAACCACCACGGTTGCGCCGGATACGGAGGCGCCGCTCTGGTCTGTAACCCGGCCCAGGACGCGTCCGGCGGTGGACTGAGCGAGCGCGGGCAGATTCATCAGAGTCAGGGCGAGAGCAAGAAGAACAATCCGATTAGCTGTAATGGTGTCTTGACCCGCGGACATGGCGGTGCTTCGGAATGTCATCGCATTCCCTCCGTTTTACTGGTCCGACAGCCATACCACCGCTGCGGGAATGAAGTCAAGCAAATTTTCCGATCCGACCTCGTTTCTGACCCTGCGGAGCCTGAGTAGTAAAGTTTCTGCAGCAAGAAGCACTTGCACAGCAAATTTGTTGAATGAAATGGGGTCAGCCGAGGGCTTGCATTCCCCGGAGGAGGGGTGATATTGTCCTAGCTATCATACCACCATACCTAGAGACCGCACTTGTTCAACCTTCGATCTGAAACCGCAGAAACCGCGCCGCCTCCACTGGACCTGCGGTATAGTAGCCAGACCAGCAACTATTCCCCCAACCTGGCCCGTGCGGGAGAATGCCCTGTGTACAAAGTTGTTCGAACCTCTCGGCTGTACGAGCAAATCGTCCAGCAGATCGAAGAATCCGTCCTCAACGGCTCGCTAAAACCCGGCGACCAGCTTCCCGCCGAACGAGATCTCGCGCAGCGTCTCGGGGTCAGTCGTACGGCCGTTCGCGAAGCAGTCAAGACGTTGCGCGAAAAAGGTTTGGTCGAAGCCTACTCCGGCCGCGGCACTTTCGTGACTGATGGAACCTCGCAGGCCGCGCGCCAATCGTTCGATCTGATGGTGAAGATCGGCCAACAGGAAGGCTCGCCGCATCTGGCTGAACTGCGCTTGATCCTCGAACCGGGAATCGCCGCCATGGCCGCGGAGCGCGTTAAGGACGAGGATCTAACCGCGATGCGCGACGCGGTCGCTATGATGGAGCGCTCACAAAAAGATCCGGAGGCCTACATTGAGGCCGATCTCGATTTCCATCTCGCCCTGGCCGAGGCGGTCGCCAATCCGCTGATTCTTTCCTTGATCGATTCCATCGTCGGACTGCTGCGCGAGCAACGCATAAAGATCTTTAATGTCGAAGGCGGCCCGCAGCGCGGTCAGTTTCATCACAAACGCATCCTGGAGGCCATGGAACGCCGTGATCCAGAGACGGCCCGCAGCGCGATGCGCGCCCATCTCGAACAAGTGCGGCAGGATTCGCAGGTTGCTTGCATAGGCAAGGCCTCGGGCAAGCATCCGCCGGCCGGGTGAAGGTTACATAGGCCGTCGTGTGAAGTGGTTTGAAAGCGCGGGCTTCAGCCGCGCCACCAATGGTCAATCAAGTACACGGAGGTTGAGGGCGGGATGGCGAAACTAGGGTTCATTGGTTTGGGAGTGATGGGCAGCCAGATGGTGAACCGGTTGCTCAGCAAAGGTCACAGCGTCACCGGCTACAACCGCACCCGCTCCAAGGCGGAGTGGCTGGTTGCAAAAGGGATGCAGTGGGCTGACTCCCCGCGCGTAGTTGCAAGCGCATCCGACTTCACTTTCGCGATGGTGACCAACGCGGCTGCCATCGCTTCCATCACCGAAGGTCCCGATGGAATGTTGGCTGGGCTGAGCGCAGGCAAGATCTTCATCGACATGAGCACCGTGAGTCCCACCGTGAGTCGCGCGCTGGCCGCGAAGGTGCGCGAAAAAGGCGCAGACATGGTCGACTCACCGGTCTCCGGGAGCGTGATCACATTGCAGGAGGGCAAGTTGTCGGTGATGGTCGGCGGACGTCGCGAGACTTTTGAAAAAGTGAAGCCAATTCTGCTCGACATCGGCCCCAAGGTCACTCACGTCGGCGACAACGGCCTCGCGCTCGCGATGAAGATCGCGGTGAACCTGAGTCTTGCAGTGCAGATGCTGGCGTTTTCCGAAGGCGTGCTGCTGGCCGAGAAGAGCGGCATCGCGCGCGAAACCGCCGTCGACGTGCTTACCCACAGCGCAATCGCATCGCCCATGATTCAGTACCGCGGGCCGTTCGTGCTGCAGCAGCCGGAAGAGGCGTGGTTCGACGTCAACATGATGCAGAAAGATATGGTCCTCGCGATGGATCTGGGTCGCCAACTCGACGTACCCCTGCCCTCGACCGCAGTAAGCAATGAGATTCTGACCGCCGCCCGCGGCATGGGCTGGACGAAGTACGATTTCGCCTGCATGTTTGACGTGCTGGCCGCCATGTCCGGCGTGACGACTCCGGTGACCGCAGGACCGAAGAAGAAATGACGACTGCTACCTCCAATCCTGAAGCTGGCCGCGAAACTGCCAGTGAAAAAGAAAAGTGGCTGCGCGCTTACCGCCAGATGGTGAGCATCCGCCTCTTTGAAGAGCAAGTGAACGAGGTCTACACCCGCGCGCTCATGCCCGGATTGGCGCATTTATACAGCGGCGAAGAAGCTGTTGCCGTGGGCATCTGCGAGGCTCTGCGCGTCGACGACTACATCACCAGCACGCACCGCGGCCATGGACATTGCCTGGCCAAAGGCGCATCGCCCGATCGCATGTTCGCCGAACTGCTGGGGAAGGAAGCCGGCTACTGCCGCGGCAAAGGCGGATCAATGCACATCGCCGATCCCGCCACCGGCAACCTCGGCGCCAACGCCATTGTCGGTGGCAGCGTGGGCATCGCCACGGGCGCGGCTTTCTCAGCCAAGACTCTCGGCACCGATCGCGTTGCCGTCTGCTTCTTTGGAGAAGGCGCGCTCGGCCAAGGCTCGCTCTACGAAGTAATGAACCTGGCGCAATTGTGGAAGCTGCCCGTGATCTACGTCTGCGAGAACAATCAATACAACGAGTACACGCATTACCAGGAAACCACAGCTGGTACTATCCTCGGCCGCGCGACCGCTTTCGGCATCGAAGCCGCAAGCGTCAACGGGCAGGACGTGCGCGCCGTTCATGAAGTCGCAACGAGGCTGGTAAAACGCGCCCGCTCTGGAGGTGGACCCGCGTTCCTGCAATGCGACACCTACCGTTACAGCGGTCATCACGTCGGCGACATCAATCGAGAATACTATCGCTCCAAGCAGGAAGAGCAGCAGTGGAAGACAGATCGTGATCCCATCAAGGTTTTATCGAAGTGGTTGCTCGAGCAAGGCTATGCCGATGCCGCTTCGTTTGAGCGAATTACATCCGAAGTCCGCGCCACCATGGAGGCAGCGGTAAAGTTCGCTATCGCCGCGCCCTATCCAAACGTTGACGAAGTGGAGAAGCATGTCTATGCCTGACCGCGAACTCACATTTGCGCAGGCAGTACGTGAAGCGCTCGCGGAAGAAATGCGCCGTGACTCGCGGGTTTGCATAATCGGCGAGGATGTCGCCGAGGCGGGCACGCCCTTCAAAGTTCTCTCCGGCTTAGTCGAAGAGTTCGGCGCTGGGCGCGTCGTAGACACTCCTATCTCCGAAGCTGGATTCACGGGCGTCGCCGTGGGCGCGGCCATGACGGGCCTGCGTCCCGTAGTCGACATCATGTTCGGCGATTTCATTACTCTCACCATGGATCAAATGGTCAACCAGGCCGCCAAAGTCCATTACATGTCGGGCGGACATTGGAAGGTTCCGATGGTGATGCGCACCACGCTGGGCGCAACCCGGCGCTCCGCCGCGCAGCACTCACAGTCGCTGCACGCCTGGTTCAGCCATGTGCCGGGATTGAAAGTGGTTCTGCCCTCGACACCCTACGATGCGAAAGGTCTGCTGAAGACAGCCATCCGCGATGAGAATCCAGTCGTCTTCTTCGAAGACAAGATGATGTACAAGCTGAAGGGCCCGGTTCCGGAAGAGGACTACACGATACCGCTGGGCGTGGCCGACGTGAAGCGGACGGGCGACGACATCACTCTGGTCGCTACCAGCAGCATGGTGCAAGTCGCGCTGGGCGCGGCGATTCTGCTGGAAAAAGAAGGCATCAGCGCGGAGGTGGTCGATCCGCGCACCACATGGCCGCTGGACGAGAAAACACTGATCGACTCGGCGAAGAAAACCTCACGGGTGATTGTGCTCGATGAAGGCTACGGCCGATATGGAGTCACTTCCGAGCTTGCGGCCGTGATCGCCGAAGGCGCATTCTACGATCTGGACGCGCCGGTGAAAAGAATGGGCGCGATGCATGTCCCGATCCCGTTCTCTCCGCCGCTCGAAGATGCGACGGTGCCGACGGAACAAACGGTATTCGAGGCGGCGGGACTGATGTGCGGGAAAAGGTAGCGCTCACCGGACAGCCGCCGAGACGACGGCGCTACGCGAACGCTGGAGGTTCTTATGGCATTAAAGACTCACGGAACCATGGCAGTCGATTGGGAACAGCGCATCGACTTTGATCGCTTACGCCGTGAGCGCCTGGCGAAAGCCAAAGCGCTTCTGGCCAAGTCCGAGATGGGCGCGCTGCTCTGTTTCGACATGAATAACGTGCGTTACCTGACCTCGACGCACATCGGTTCGTGGGCGCAGGACAAGGCGAATCGCTTCACGCTGCTGCCGCAAAACGATGAGCCGATTCTCTGGGACTTCGGTTCCGCCGCCAAGCATCATCAACTGAATTGTCCATGGCTGGACGGGCGCTCGCGCGCAGGCATCTCAATGCTCCGTGGCGCCATGACGCCAGAGATGGGACGCGCCGAAGATGTCGCGAAGAAGATTCGCATTGAACTCGAAATGCGCGGCCTGCACAAAGAGCCAGTGGGCATCGACATCATCGAGTTGCCCGTTCTTTTCGCACTGCAACGCGAGGGCATCAAGGTAGTCGACGGCCAGCAGCTCATGTCGAACGCCCGCGTGATCAAGACACAGGACGAAATCTCGCTACTCAACACTTCCGCGATGATGGTCGACGCCGCCTACGACGAACTCTACCGCGCCATGAAGCCCGGCCTGCGCGAGAACGAAGCGGTCGGCCTGGTGAGCAAGGTTCTCTATGATCTCGGTTCCGAATATGTCGAAGCGGTGAATGCAATTTCCGGCGAGCGCTGCAACCCGCATCCCCATGTGTTCTCGGATCGCGTGCTGCGGCCGGGCGATCCTGTCTACTACGACATTCTGCATTCCTACATGGGATACCGCACTTGCTACTACCGCTGCTTCACCGTCGGCTACGCTTCGCACGCTATGGTTGACGCCTACAAGCGTTGCCGCGAATATCTCGACGCGGCTATAGAACTTGTGCGTCCCGGCCGCACCACCGCCGAGATCGCCGCGGTCTGGCCGAAGGCCGAGGAGTTCGGTTTCCCCAACGAAGAATCCTGCTTCGCGCTGCAATACGGCCACGGTATCGGCCTCGCCATCTGGGAAAAGCCGGTGATCAGCCGCCTGGTTTCGTTTGAGCATCCGGTCACGATCGAGCCTGGCATGGTTTTCGCTCTAGAAACCTTCTGGCCTTCGACTGATGGCTGGAGCGCGGCGCGCATTGAAGAAGAAATCGTAGTCACTCCGACGGGCCACGAAGTGATTACCCGGTTTCCGGCGGAAGAGCTGCTGGTGGCGGGCGCCCACTATTTCACGGTCAACGGGCCACTGCCCACCACGCGCGAGACGGAAGCTCCGCCCAGCGAGAAAGTGCTGGATATGATTGAAGCCAGCGCGAAAACTGAGCGGGTAGGAGTTTCGGACTGAAGGTCCTAGTTAGGACGAACGCCCGAATGTTCGTTTGAGCCCTTCCCGATAAAACATTATGGCCTTCAGCATTGTTATGCCCGCTCTCGAGATGGCGCAGGAAACCGGCAAGCTCATCGCCTGGCGAAAGAATGAAGGCGACCGCGTCACCAAAGGCGAGCCGCTTCTCGAAGTAGAAACCGATAAAGCCGTGCTCGAAGTGGAAGCGCCCGCCGATGGCTTTCTCGCCGGAGTCACGGCGGCAGCAGGAGCCGATATTCCTGTGGGGCAGACCATCGCCTGGATCGTAGCTTCCGGAGAAAAGCCTCCTACCGAAAACAAATCGTCAACGTCCGCGCCCGCAGCTCGGGGCAAAGCTGGATCGCATGCCGCCTCGGTCGCAGCGGGCGCTCCACAATCTTCTGCAGTTCAAAGCCCGAGAATTTCTCCGAAAGCGCGGCGTCTCGCGAAAGAACTAGGGGTGGATCTTGCTGCCGTGCGCGGCTCCGGTCCGGGCGGCGAGATTCTCGCATCCGACGTGCAGGCCGCGGGCACGCCTGCGGCGTTCAGCGCGGCCCCGAAGCAAGGCAGCATCGAATCCCCCAGCACGCTCGGTCGATTGATGGCCGAACGCACCACGCAGAGCTGGACCACTGTCCCTCACTTCTTCGTTACCCGGGAGATCGAAGCCGGCGCACTCAACGAGTACCGTGAAAAGTTGGCGCCAGAAATCGAGCGCACGCACCACATCCGCATCTCGCACACGGATCTGCTGGTCGCTCTAGTAGCACGCGTGCTGCTCAAGCACCCGCGCCTGAATTCGAGTTGGACCGCCGAAGGCATTCGCCTTCACGACCATGTGAACATGGGCGTCGCCATCGCGGTGAACGACGGGGTGGTCGCCGCGGTAATCCCAAACGCACACAATGCCAGCATTGCCGAAATTGCCACGCAGCGGCGCGACCTGGCCGAGCGCGCCCGGGCAGGGAAGCTGCGTCCCGCCGACCTGGCCGATGCCACCTTCACGATCACCAACCTGGGCATGCACCGCGTGGACCAATTCACCGCGATCATCATTCCACCGCAAGCGGCAATTCTCGCAGTGGGCAGCATCGCCGATCGAGTCGTCGCCATAGATGGCAGGCCCTCGGTCCGCCCCATGATGACGCTTACTCTATCCTGTGACCACCGTGCCGTGGATGGCGCGCGAGCAGCGATGTTCCTCAGCGACCTGGCAGAGGCAGTTCGTCAACCAGAGAAATTGTCTTGAAGAAAAGCTGAGTAGCTGAGGATTGGATTGCGATGCAGTTGTTGCCTAGGTCAAGAGCACGCCGCCTGGGCGCATTCGTCAGCCTGCTACGGGAGAAGTAATTGGTCGGGGCGCGCGGATTTGAACCGCGGACCCCCTGCGCCCAAGGCAGGTGCGCTACCAGGCTGCGCTACGCCCCGACATTATGAACGACAACGATCCTACTGAATCAACTGCTGGTTCGATTATAAACGACGGAACGCGCTATAATTTTCCGCTGGATATGCAGAGCCTGCGGTATGCGTTGGTTGCGTACGTGAAGAGTCCCGTAGGAGAGTTCGTGGAGAACCTCCGGCGGGAGCTGCATCCCAACCTGCCGCATCTGGCGGCCCACATCACTTTTCTACCCCCAAGGCTCCTGGGCGGCACTGAAAGCGCCGCGCTGCAGATGCTGGCCGGTATCTGCAGCCAGGCCGAGCCTTTCGAAGTGACGCTGGGCGATATGCAATCGTTTGTTCCCACCACGCCTACGGTTTATATCCGCGTGACCTACGGCGCATCGCGTCTGCAAGAGTTGCACGACCAGTTGAACCAGCAGACGCTCGCCTTCGCCGAGGAGTGGCCTTATATTCCTCACCTCACGATCGTGAAAATGGCGACGGAACCGATGGCGGAACAAGCCCTGCGGATCGCACGCGAACGCTGGCAGCATTATTCGGGCAGTCGGCGCATCCTGCTCGACCGGCTCACCTTCGTGCGGGAAGACGCCCAAAACTGCTGGGTGGACCTCGCCCCGGTCCCACTCGGCGTTAGTCTAGTTTCACCCTAGACAGGGTCCGCTGGGATGCTGAATTCCTCTTCCGCGGCCCGCTGAACCGTTCACACTGACGACCCGCTCAATGTGTGAAGTGGCGATATTTCACCAGCTATCGGGAAGAAAGCGGCTGAGACCAGGCGCGGTTTCACTGGTCTGGCACAACCGGTTTGTAAATCGCGGACAGATCCAGACGCTGGCGGGATCGCAATAAAAAACAAGTGCGGCGGCCCTTTCGTCGAGCCGCCGCCACGTTGTTTTCATTTGCGGTTCCCGTCGCCGGCTGCGAAGCCTTCACTCCAATTCCACTCCGGTCACCGGGCTCCGGCACTTATTGACGGCTAATCGCCGAGAACGAGCCCCGAATTCTCAGAGCACTTATTGAAATCTCCGCTGTTGTAACCGTCCAGAACGGTCGCCGGTCCCAGCAGGGCCTGTCCCAGAGACGTGGACGGGTCGACACTGGAAGTCAGCAGATTGAGACTATTCGCCTGAAGCAGGGTCTCGGCCGTCGTGATCGCTCCGTCCGCCGCGGTGTTGTGTCTAGCGCCGGCCGCCAGATTCAGGAGCGCGCCCACCAGTTGCTTACCCAGAATGGCGACGGCGTTGCCTCCGTTGTTGTTCAAGATGGTATACAAGTCCGACGCCGAATAGTTGACGCCGCCGATGGTGAGTCCCGACGCTTGCACAGAGTCCGGGAATGGGTGTTTCGCCTGGTTCTTCCAGAAGCCGATCGTCGCCGGGCAGGCCGTGCCACCGCAGGTCAATGCGGCCGAACTTGAGCCGTTAATGACGATGTTCACGGTCGAGCCAGAGCTAGTCAGCGTAGCGGTCCCGGTCACCGTGCAATTCGTGGTCAGCGGGCTAGTCGGCCAACTGACTGTCTTCGTCTCGGTGGCGGTCGTGCCGGTGGCAGTAAAAGTGATGCTGCCTGGGACCGTGGTTGTTGTCCCGTTGCAGGTAAGTGTAAAGGTGTAGTCGATCGTGTAATGAGTCCCCGGAGTTAGGGCACTCGCGTTCACGGTTAAGGTATACCCGCTGCAATCGGCCGTGGCGCTGGCCGTGGTTAGGTGGTTCGCCATGGCTGGCACGGCAGACAGAAGCACTGCGAGAGCAATCCCCAAAACTGCAAAATACTTTTTACGCATACCGTTCCTCCTGTTTGAATTCGACCCGTCGAGAACACGAAGTTGGCGTGTGGGCCGCGCTTGAGCGTACTGTTCCTTACTGGTTCTTTTTTCCTGTCGGCGTGTCAACTTGTGATCAGAGCTAGTGCTGGGTGGGGGGACTTCACGCCGGACGGGTAAGCGTCAGCTCCGTAGACGGCCAAGCTTACCCTCATCCAAATTCGCCTGTCAAGGGAGAATTTAGCCCTTAGCCCAAATGGCGTAGGCTAATTGGGGGGGGGTGCATCGTTTTGGGTCTGGTACCAGGCGTCAGTCATTGAGAATATCAAGGAAACGGGATCACAGCCTGCACCTCGCTCGAGTAGGAGCTTTCGACTCCAGCGGAATCGTGGGCTGTGGTCACGTAATAGTAGGTTTGACCTGAGCGGACGGTGCTGTCGCTGTAGCTCATCGAGGGATCCAGTGCAGAATTGACTTTCGAGTATGGCCCTCCGCTTACTGCTCCCCGATACACGTTATATCCCATGATTGAGGTCGACGTGCTCGCATTCCAGGACAACTCGACCGTGTGCTGGATGGTGGCACCCGAGCCGCTGGCAGTTTCCAAGGCCGAAGAGGAAGTGCTGGTGAAGAAGGAAATATGAGCGGAAGCCGTGCCGCTGGTCGTGGGGGCAAATGTGACCGTGAAAGGAACGCTCTGACCAGCCGCAAGGGTCACGGGCAGAGCAAGTCCGCCGAGAGTGAACGCCGAGTTGCTGGAGCTAGCCGAGGACAAGGTCACGCTCCCGCCACTGGCAGTTACACTCCCGGACTGGGTCAGCGTGGTTCCGATGGCGACACTACCGAAGCTCGTGGATCCGGGTGTCACGTTCAGGGTACCGGTCGAGGTCGTCCCCCCGCCCGTAAGAGACACGCCGACAGACGGATCGGACGCGTTGGAGCTGAGGGAGAGTGTGGCGTTGTCTGTTCCGGTTGTCGAGGGGACGAAAGTTACAGACAGGCTCGCGGTGCCGCCAGGGGGTAGAGTGTAAGGAAAAGTTAGACCACTCACGCTAAAACCGGTTCCACTCACGGTTGCCCCGGAAATGGTCAGGCTTGACCCACCTGAGTTAGACACTGTGAGCGCTTGCGTTTGGCTGCTGCCCACGGTGACGCTTCCTAGACTCACGCTGGAAGGTGCGGTCAAATAGCCGTTTGTGGAGCCAGTTCCGGATAAGGCAACTGTGGTGCTGCTAGAGTGCACCGTGTTTCTGCCTCCCCAGGAAGCCCAGTACGAAACGTTCAGGCTGCCGGTGATGCTTCCCGAGGTCTGGGGAGTAAAAGAGACTGACAAACTTGCGCTTTGTTGTGGGGCTACCGTAAAGGGGAGATTGGGTCCAGCGAAACTGAACCCAGTCCCGGAAACCGTGGCTTGAGAAATCGTGACAGTTTGTTTGCCGGTGTTGGTCACAGCAGCGGGCATGATTACACTGCTTCCGACTTGCACGCCGCCAAACGCGACATTCGACACTGACAGTGAAATCTGGGCAGTAACTGTGCCCGAAATCAGTAAAAGGGAAAAAAGGATGAGAAGCCAGCAGGCTGGTCTCTGGGGGGATTCAAGACAGCTCATGTCGTTTGCTCTCTTTTTTGCACGTGCTCACTGAGCACGGCGGGGGATTTTTGTAGAGCTTTGCTTCTCGCGGCCTAAGCTAGGGCCACGTCACAGATACGGCACTGCTTGTATTGTTTCTGCGGTCGAGAATCTTCGGTAGGTCACGAAAGAACTAAGCGCCGTGATTCGTGGGACAAGAGGAGCGATTGGCCGGACGGAAGCCGCGGATGGTGAGGGTGGCGCGGTCTGATTCTTCTTTCTTAGCTTTCTCTGATATTAGCTTTCTCTAATAAAGGTCCCCAGCTCAACGCTGTCGAAGCAAAAGCAGGAATCCACGAATCCCCAGTAGCGCCATCGACTATCGGCATCAGCCGCTGTATTGCGCTCGGCGCGGAGTAAACACTTTAACTTTTGTAACCAGGCCATTTCATTGAGAATTGGCCGTCCTAGGTTCAACGAGCTATCGCGTTTTGTCCCAACGACTCTGAGCTCCGCCGACTCCGCGGCGTTCGTTGACTTGCCGGTTTCAGCCACGTAAGATTTTCCGCCAGTGATCGTCCACCACCCCGCATGGAGTGTCGTCTTGCCTATCGGTGTTTACTGGTGAATTGGAGCGGAGGGAACTCATGTCAATCCGGAACGCCTTGCACTTTTTATTGCTTTTGGTCGGAGCGCTGGTTGCCTGCGCTGGGCACATGGCGGGGCAGTCCAATGCGTCTTTTTCGTTGGATGTGACCTCGGCAGCGGCGAGTCCGACCGCAGGTGTATCCGGATACAACCAGCCGCCGAAGAACATTCTGGATGTGATGCACGCCCCCTCACCGCCAGTGCCCAGGGTGAGCCCGACGCAGGACGCAATGCTGCTGGTGTCGTGGCAGGACTATCCGTCGATCTCCCGGGTGTCGACACCTTTCTTGCGCCTGGCAGGCGTGCGGGTGGAGCCGAAGAATCACAGCAAGCACGACACCCCGGGCGGTTACGGCATTACACCCTGCGCCCGAAGCCTCGAACTGGTGCGCATTGCCGATGCGGCGCGAATTCCTATCGCTCTTCCCGAGGGCGCTTGCCCGGGTGGGCCCATCTGGGCGGCTGACGGAAAGCGATTCGCATTCGTGAATCTCGCTCCAGAAGCAGTCGAACTCTGGATCGGCGATGGGAAGACCGGCAAGGTACATAAGGTTCCCGGAGCGCGCCTCAATCCCATGTTTAATGACGAGATGCAATGGATGCCGGACCAGAAAACGCTTTTGGTCAAACTGGTGCCGGAGGGGATGGGGGCGCCGCCGCCCGAGCCCGTGGTGCCGGCCGGCCCGAGCATCCAGGAGACCACGGGCGAAAAAGGGCAGAGCAGCACTTACGAAAACCGCGACACGCTCGGCAACAAGCACGACGAAGATGTCTTCGATTTCTACGCAGCCTCGCAACTCGCTCTGGTCGATGCGGCCAGCGGGGCGATCACGCCGGTGGGAAAGCCGGAGAATTACGAAGCGGTAGCTCCCGCGCCGGATGGGCTTCACATACTCGTGGCCGCGATCCACAAGCCCTATTCTTATGTGACCACTTACGATCGCTTCCCGCGCGAAGTCGAAGTTTGGGATACATCCGATCGTGCACACGTTCGGGTCCATACCATCGCGTCCCTTCCGCTGGCGGATCGCGTTCCCATCGCAGGAGTTCCGGTAGGTCCCCGCGATTTTTCCTGGCGTGCCACGGAGCCGGCGACGCTGGTTTGGGCGGAGGCGCTCGATGGCGGTGACTGGAAGGTTAAGGTTCCGGCTCGCGACAAGATCCTGCTGCAGAAGGCGCCGTTCGAATCTCCCGCCGTCGAAATCACGCGGACCGAGCAGCGTTACGTCGGTTTCGCCTGGGGTGAACAAGCGGGCACCGCTCTATTGAACGAGTACGATGAAAACCGGCACTGGAGAAGGAGTTTCGTCATTGACGTCGACGATCAACAACCAAAGCCGCGCTTGCTTTGGGACCTCTCGACTGACGAGAGGTATGCAAACCCCGGCCAGCCCGTGAAACGCCAGCTCGCGAACGGGTCCTGGGTGGTTCGTGAGGAGGGGGACTCGATCTACCTTGCAGGGTTCGGCGCTTCGCCTGACGGGGATCGGCCGTTCCTCGACCGGCTCGATCTGAAGACGCTGAAATCCGAACGCCTGTTTCGCAGCGATAAGACTTGTTACGAGCAATTTCTTTCTTTCACCGGGCCGGACACAAAGACGTTTCTCACCTGGCATCAATCGCCGACTGACCCGCCGAATGCATTCGTGCGTACGCTAGGAAAACCTGTCGGCAATGATGCGCCCGCCGGAGAGGCGATGTTTGCCTCAACCAGCGTCGCGGTCACTCACATTCCAGATCCGGCTCCGGCGGTGCGAGCGATCAAGAAGCGGTTGGTCAAGTACAAGCGCGCCGACGGGCTCGACTTGTCGTTCACGCTCTATACTCCTCCCGACTATAAAGAGGGCACGCGCGTCCCCACCATTCTTTATGCCTATCCTCTCGACTATGCCGACGCTTCGAAGGCCGGCCAGGTTGCAGGCTCGCAGGAAACCTTTACGCAGCTGCGGCAATACCGGCTGCTGCTTTTGGCCGGCTATGCGATCATCGACAACGCCGCCTTCCCCATCGTCGGCGATCCGAAGAAAGCCTACGACACCTATCTGGAACAGCTCGTCGCCGATGCCAAGGCCGCAGTCGATGAAGCGGTGCGGCTGGGCGTCGCCGATCCTGACCGCATCGGAGTCACCGGACACAGCCACGGTGCTTTAATGACCGCGAATCTGGTCGCCCATTCCGACCTGTTCCGCGCCGGTGTGGCTACCAGCGGCTCCTATAACAAGACGCTCACGCCTTTCGGGTTTCAGAACGAGCGGCGATCGGTTTGGGAGGCATCGGACGTTTACCTGAAAGTCTCTCCGTTTTTCTCAGCGGATAAATTGAAGACGCCGCTCCTCATCATGCACGGCGCGGAGGATGCGAATCCCGGGACTACACCGATCCAGTCGCACAAACTCTACGAAGCCATTCGCGGCAACGGTGGCGTCACTCGCCTGGTGATACTGCCGCACGAGCCGCACTGGTATACCGCAATGGAGTCGAACGAACAGTTGGTTTACGAGATGCTTCGATGGTTTGATAAGTACGTGAAGAACGCGCCGCCTCGGCCAGTGACGGGCACTCGTTAGAAGGCTGCAGGCATCGCTTCGTGCTTACAGGAAGATAGCGGCCCGATAGGGTGGATGAGGCGCCAAGCGAGGTGGAGTCGCAATTGACTTGCCGATGCTTGCCCCCCTAAGATGATCCGCCAAGGACAGACGTTCCCGCGTGATCGGCCAAACCATCTCGCATTACCGTATAGTCGACAAGCTCGGTGGCGGCGGGATGGGTGTTGTCTACAAGGCTGAGGATGTCAAACTCGGCCGCTTCGTTGCCCTCAAGTTCCTGCCCGATGAAGTTGCCAAAGATCCGCAGGCTCTTAGCCGCTTCGAGCGTGAGGCCAAGGCCGCTTCGGCGCTGAACCATCCCAACATCTGCACCATCCATGAAATTGACGATCAGCATGGCCAAACTTTTATCGCCATGGAGTTTCTTGATGGCGTGACGTTGAAGCACCAGATCGCCGGACGGCCGCTGGAAATCGAGATTGTGCTCTCTCTCGCCATCGAGATTGCGGACGCCCTCGATGCTGCCCACGAAGGCGGAATCGTCCATCGCGACATCAAGCCGGCGAACCTTTTCATTACCAAGCGCGGACATGCCAAGATTCTCGACTTCGGTTTGGCTAAGGTGACGTTGCGCAGCAACCGGGTTGCCGAAGGCGCGACTGCGACGATTCAGGAAACGCGGCAGAGCGAGGAGCACTTGACCAGCCCAGGAGCTACGCTGGGCACGGTGGCCTACATGTCGCCGGAGCAGGTGCGAGGCAAGGAATTGGACGCACGCACGGATCTGTTCTCCTTCGGGGCGGCGCTGTATGAAATGGTCACCGGCACAGTGCCGTTCCGAGGCGAAGGATCGGGAGACATCTTTGACGCGATTCTGCACAAGGCGCCGACGGCTCCCGTGCGGCTGAATCCGGAGGTTCCGGTTGAACTGGAACGCATCATCAACAAAGCTCTGGAGAAGGATCGTGATCTGCGTTATCAGCATGCCTCTGAGCTGCGGGCCGACCTGAAGCGGCTGAAGCGAGAGACGGAATCGGGCAGAGTGGTCGCAGAGACTCAGCCGACCGGTGCGTCTGCTTCCGTTCAGTCCGGGGCTTCCGGCTCTGTGAGCGCGGCGATTCCATCTTCTGCCCTGGCATCGTCCAGTTCAGTGTTGATTGCGGAAGCGCAGCGGCATAAGGGCAAGCTGATCGGTGTAGCTGTGGTGGTTGTGGCGCTGGCGGTCGCGGCAGCGTTCGCTGTTTACAAAATGCTGAACAAGAGCGCTCCAACAATCGATACGCACAACATCAGCATTCGTCCGCTCACCGAACACGGACAGGTCATTGATTTTGTCAGCATCTCGGCCGACGGCAGATTGATGGCCTACGGCAGGCGGGAAGGCGAACGCAGCCTGCGGGTCAAACAGGTCGCCACAGGCAGCGAGGTCACAGTCGTGCCGCCGCAGGCCGGGTTTTTTGGCTCTGGATCTGCGTTCACGCCGGACAGCAACTATCTGTACTACACGCACCAGGACCCGGCCAATGGAAACAACACGAACGTCTACAGTGTGCCGGCCCTAGGTGGGGCATCACGTCAGATTGTGAGCGATGTATCCAGCTCGGTAGCATTCTCGCCAGACGGCAAGCGCATGGTGTACCGCCGCACAATTCAGACCAGCGGCGAAGATCAGGTTTTGCTTGCGAATGCCGACGGCACCGGCGAGAAGGTCATTTTCGAGCGTGAGAGCGTGGCGGGCGAGGGCTTGTTCACCGATCCTTCCTGGTCCGCTGCAGGGGATCTCATCGCGGTGGGCGCTTTTGAGGTGAAGAAAGACACAATTACATCCATCCTGGTGCTCACGCCGGAAGGCAAGCTGGTCAAGGACCTTCCGTTCCCTATGATAGTTTGGGCAGTTGCTTGGCTGCCCGACGCTTCCGGGTTGTTCTTCGTGGGCGCTGAAAAGTCGACCGGCCTGCGTAAGCAACTCTGGTTTCAACCTTATCCTGCCGGTGTTCCATTCAAGATCAGCAACGACCTCAGTCAGTACCTCTCGGTCAGCGTTACGGCGGACGGAAAATCCTTCGTCACTACCCAGCAGCGCCCAGCGGCAACGATTTATGTGGGCGATTCGCCGCCTGTCCTGAGCGACAAGATCGATTGGAAGCTGACTCCCGTTTCGACCGAACAAGCGACTGGATACGGAATCTCATGGACCGCTGCCGCTAGACTTCTGCAGCGAGATGCGGCGTTCCATATCTATGCGTCTGGTGCCGATGGCGGGAACCGGGTTCGTTTGCTGGAGAATGATGACTTGAATTTAGATGCTACCGCCTGCGGCCCAGGGGATACAGTCGTAGTCTCCAGAGTTACGGAGAACAATGTGCCCAACCTGTGGCGTCTGAATGTCGCGACGGGTGAATTGAAGCAGCTCACTTTTGGGAAGGACGAGGAGAAGAGTTCCTGCACGCCAGATGGCAAATGGGTGGTGTACAACGGACCCCAACCGGGTGACGCGCTGGGGCACATTTTCAAGATCTCCATTGATGGCGGCACACCTGTCGAATTGGCCCGCGGAACTCAGTTCTCCCCGCAGGTTTCGCCTGACGGTAAACTGATTGCCTATGGAAGGACTGACGGGCAGGGAGCCAGTGCAAAGTCGAAGATCGTGGTGCAGAGGCTGGAAGACGGCGCCATCGAAAAAGAGATCGAGATGCCTGCGACCTATAACTGGCTCAAGCTGGGATGGACGCCGGATGGGCGCTCGCTCACTTTCGTGCACAATACGACCGGCAGTGTGCAGAACCTATACATGCAGCCGCGGACGGGCGGCGCGCCAGTGCAGTTGACCCACTTCGATTCTGAGCCCGCTGTCGTGGCTGCCTATGCGTGGTCACGCGACGGTAAGAAGTTTGCCATCACCCGCGCACGCTACAACGACACTGACGTGGTGATGTTTAGCGGTTTCCGTTGAGGACGCCTTACACCTTAGAAAGGACCTGCTTATGCTGGAGATTCAGACCAAGCACTTGCCGCCTGACATTGTTGTCCTGGAAATAACGGGCAGAATTACCATTGGCCGGGAGTGCAAGCAACTGGAATGGGCTGTCGAGACACAGGTGCGGGAGAAGAAGGAGAAGAAGATCATCTTTGACCTGAGCGGCGTGACCCATATGGACAGCACCGGGGTCGGGATCATTGTGATGTCGGCCGGGATGGTGAAGCAGGCTGGCGGAGAGCTGCGACTGGCAGGCGCCAACAAGCACATTGAATCGGTTCTGAAGGTCACCAGCATGGACAAGCTGGTCTCCTGGGACCCAACGGTGGCGCAGGCGGCTAGCGCCTTCGGCCAAACTTAGAAAGAGATCGTCCGAAACCTTAAGAGGGCCTAACAAAACGGGGACATTTCTATTGTGGTATGACACTGCAATTGTTTGCATCTTGACAGGCCACTCGCCGCCTGCCACAATCGGCGCGCAGTTTTTGGGATCATAATCCCCCTTCTCATTTGCTGCGGAGTTTCCTTCAGTTCCCGGCTTCTTACTCGTAATTAGAACGAATTCGCTTCTCGGTAAGAGCACAATTCAATCCTCCGAAGGAGTGACTTCCATGAAGTTCCACGCGCGCGCTGCTGCCGCACTCAGTTTCTTGGCCTTGGTTTTTTCGGCCGCAGCCCAGACTTCACCTGCAAACTCGGGAGTGTCTTCGGTTTCCGCCCAGGTGCCCCATTTGATCAGGTTCTCCGGCGTCGCCAAGGACGAAATCGGTAAGCCGCTGTCCGGTGTTCTCGGCATCACCTTCGCCCTTTACAAGGACGAGCAAGGCGGCGCTCCGCTGTGGCTGGAAACGCAAAACGTCCAGGCCGACGCAGCAGGCCACTACACGGCGCTGCTCGGCTCCGCCACGGAAGATGGCGTACCGCTTGACCTTTTCGCTTCGGGGGATGCGCGCTGGCTGGAAGTTCGGGGGCAAGGACAACTTGAGCAGCCGCGCGTACTATTGGTCAGCGTTCCGTACGCAATCAAGGCCCACGAGGCTGAAACGCTTTCCGGCCGGACCCTGTCGGATTTCGTGCTAAACGAAACGAAGACGTCGTCCGCCAGCAGAAACAACGATCAAACCAGATCGAGCCCGGAAGGCTCGTCCACTGCGCCACCACCGAGCGGGCCGGCCAGTTTCACCGGCTCCAACTCTACCCAAATCGTGAGCGTGACTCAGAGTGGTACCGGAGGGGGGCTGTACTCCACATCCACCACGCACGCGGCCGTCGCGGGAACTATCACCGGTCCCTCGAACACAGGTGTCTACGGACTGGCTAGCAATACCACTGCTGGCAGCAACGCCGCCGGCGTGACCGGAGTTGCGAACACCCAGGCGGGTCCGGGCGTCCAGGGCATAACCACCAGTTCGAAGGGATTCGGAATCCAGGGGGTGGTCAATTCCACCACTGGAGGAACGGCCGTCCAGGGTCTCAACAACGCCACCAGCGGGGTCTCCGTGGGCGTAGCTGGACAGACTTCGAGCGTCACGACGAATTCGGCGGGAGTGGCTGGCGTCGAAACGGCCGCGACCGGTCAGGTGTACGGAGTGAGTGGTTCGACGAGTAGCACCACCAATGGTGCCGCTGGCGTAAGCGGGAACGAGGCTGCGACGAAGGGTGCGGTTTACGGCGTCTATGGTTCGACGAGCAGCACGAGTCAGAGCGCGGCCGGCGTCAAAGGGCTCGCGGGGGCAGCCACGGGCGTGGTCTCTGGGGTTGGTGGCAGTACGAACAGCGCCAGCAATTTTGCCGCGGGTGTGAGCGGCTTAGAGAATGCAGCCACAGGCCAGAACTTCGGGGTGCAAGGCGCGGCCTTCAGTAGGACCAATGGCGCCGCCGGAGTGATCGGCTCCGAAGAAGCCACAACCGGCGTTGTCTATGGCGTTAGCGGAGGGACCAGCAGCACAACCAGCGGAGCGGCGGCGGTGAACGGCTACGAGAACGCCACGACGGGCCAGGTATTCGGCGTCCGCGGGGGCACGAGCAGCGCGACGAATTTTGCCGCGGGCGTAAGCGGCGCTGCCGATGCCACCTCCGGCCAGGTCTACGGCGTGGTTGGAGTCTCGAATAGCACGACCGCCGGCGCCGCAGCCGTGAACGGCTATGAACCCGCCACTACCGGCGCGATCTACGGGGTCTATGGCTCGACGCCGAGCACGTCGGGAACCGGTGTGGGCGGCGTGGCGACGGCGACCAGCGGCAATACAGCCGGCGTGTATGGCCAGAGCAGCAGTCTCAGCGGGGCGGGTGTCCTCGGCACCAACACAGCTACGACCGGTACAGGAAGCGGTGTGTCCGGTTTCACCAGCAGCTCGGAAAACGGCGCCAATGGGGTATACGGCCAAGCGACCGCAACTGCCGGCGGGACCTTCGGAGTACATGGCGTATCAAGCAGTTCCAGTGGCGTCGGTGTCGGAGGCAGTTCTCCCAACATCGCAGTTGCTGGGTCTAACCAAGCCTGCAGCAGTTCGGGTTGTACCATCCACACCGGAATTGCGGGGCAGTTCGTAACGGCCACGGGCGGGACGATTCTGCAAGGATTTTCTGGCAGCAGTCTCAGTGCCCTGACCCAGGTTTTCTCAGTCGACGCTGCCGGCAACCTCACCATCAGCGGAAAACTCACCAAGGGGAGTGGTTCGTTCAAGATTGATCACCCGCTCGACCCGGCGAACAAGTATCTTTCGCACTCCTTCGTCGAATCTCCCGACATGATGAACGTCTACAACGGCAACATCACAACCGACAGTCGCGGCTTGGCCACTGTAGTTCTTCCGGAATACTTCGAAGCGCTGAATCGCGATTTCCGTTATCAACTGACCGTGATCGGACAGTTTGCGCAGGCCATCGTGAAGCAGGAAATCCGGAGCAACAGCTTCACTATCCGGACGAGCAAGCCGTTGGTGAAAGTTTCCTGGCAGGTGACTGGCATCCGCCATGACGCTTACGCCGACGCGTACCGCATTCCTGTGGAAGAGGACAAACCGTCGCAGGAGCAGGGACATTTCCTGCACCCGGAACTGTTCGGAGCGTCAGAGCAGCAGGCTATTGGAGCCCGCCTACCCACGCCTTCAACGACGGATTCTCCCATGAGAGCATCGCTGGTGAGTCCGCTCTCTGGGGCGGACGCGCCGGTGAAATAGACAGGATTGCCTTAGCCGCTTTCAGGCACGGCCTAAGACTCCCGCAAGAGAACTGGGGCAATGCCCCTGTTTCGGGAAAAATACTGAAAGGAAATCCGGAGTACGCCACGTTGAATTAAGCTTCCGGAGCTTCTCTCGTTTGTGAGCTGGGGAGTTGAGGCGGGTTTTTGTTAGGCGCTTTAAGGTCGATGACAGCTGTCGACCGTTTATTGGCGTGACCACTCGTTTCGGGACGAACCACGCCTTAAGTCGTAGTTCTCTCGCCCGTAACCTCAGCTGGTTACCCCGGCATTACGTTACCCCTTGCCGAGCCTGCATGGCCCCTGGTACATCTCCCTCCCGTGCATTGCGCGGGTGCTTGCCGGACTGTAAATACTAGGAAGAGAGGGAATTGTGGAAATCCCGCGCTGCGAGCGGCTTGGGGCGGGGGTTTCAGGCAAGGCCGGAGGGCAAGCATGCAGATCGGGGTCTACGGTTCGGGTTACCTGGGAACAGTGATTTCGGCCTGTCTGGCAGATTTTGGCACTCCCGTTTCATGCTGTCATCCTGACCGATCGCGCATGGTTGAGATGGCGCAGGGCAATATTCCATTCTTTGAGAAGAACCTGAAGGAAATCATCCGGCGAAATGTTCGGGCCGGGCGCCTGGCCTATTCCACCGATATCGAGTCCTTTGCGCGCAAGACGCAACTCATTTTCCTGGCGGAAGACGGAGCGGAGAACCTGGCTGATGTGGCGCTGCGCATCGCGCGGCTGGCGACCAAGCCTCCGATCCTGACCATTGTGACTCCGGTGGCCGTGGGCACGGCTACTGCGCTCGAGAAATCGCTGAAAGATGCGGGCCTGCATGGGACGATCGTTTCCCAGCCCATGTTCTTCACTGACGGTTGCGCCGTGGAAGACTTCAACTGGCCCGACCGGCTGATTCTGGGGTCGACCTCGAACGAAGCGGTGCAGGTGCTGAAACAGATTTTTCATCCTCTCGTGATGCGTGGCGTGCCGGTGATTGTGACCAACCAGGCTACGGCGGAACTGGTGCGGGAATCGGCTACGGCATTTGTGGCGACAAAGATCTCTTTCATCAATGAGGTTGCGGCGCTGTGCGAGCGCGTGGGCGCGGATGCAGTGAGCCTGGCTCTGGCGCTTGGCCTCGATAAAAAGATTGCTCCGCGCTGCCTGCAGCCGGGGGCGGGGATGGGCGGCGTGTTTGCCGAGTCCGACATGGATTCGCTGGCCGAGTTGGCCAAGGCGAACGGGGTTCCGCTGCGAGTGCTGAGCGCGGCACGTGACGTTAACCATACGCTGGCGGATGGCTTGGTCGAGAAGATTGCCCTGGCTTTGAATTCGGTCGAGAACAAGGACGTGGGCATTCTCGGGATGGCGTTTAAGCCGAATACGAATTCGGTGGCGGGATCTTCCGCAGTGCGGTTGGCCGAACGGC
>Ga0307476_10000751_pt1 | contig 22441 bp, 24 predicted proteins | sample atmos_gasesECM2C_2_FD_203314 | JGI IMG/M metagenome (GOLD analysis project Ga0307476, IMG submission 203314) | Hardwood forest soil microbial communities from Morgan-Monroe State Forest, Indiana, United States - atmos_gasesECM2C_05 | ecosystem: Environmental > Terrestrial > Soil > Temperate...
TTAACACTATTCCGTAGGCAAAGTATCAGGCCAACGTCAAAACTCGTGATTCACATCAGGGCGCGGCTTCAGCCGTGCCGCGGTCGCAAAGTAGGAAAATCAAAAAACCGTAGGAAATAAAAACCCTTAGGAAATTCAAAACCCCTACACGACGGCGTCATCCTGAGCGTAGCCGTTCTTCAGGCGGAGCGAAGGATCTCCCGCTTGACCGGCGCGGCGTGTAAGCCCAATTGCACGACTACCGAAATTCAAAACCGTAGGGAATCCAAAACCGAGAAATTCAAACCTTAGGAAAATCAAGATGCCGGAAAATGGACTAGCAAGTGAACGGCATCCCAACCCAGCGCCTGATGGCGAATGGATGAGGCGGCAGTTACGCCACGCATGAATACGGCCCTGATACGAATCATGCGTTCGACATTGGTTTGCGAAAGCCATACTTTGCCTATGGAATAGTGTTAACAGGCCCTAGGAGAAGAGAGCAGATAGGAGAGGAGAGCAGAGCCCTTTCAGGAAAACCGGGACTTTCCCACACCCCCGCTGTGACATCCAACCTTGCACCCTCGTGCAAACTAGTAATAGATGCTCCACCGCCAAAGACCTACCTGGACCTATCTCCGAAAGAACTCGCCGCCATTAAATCTCAGGTAATCAATATTTTGCGTGCAAACCCTTGGCTCTCAAGATTTTACGGAGCCTACTTCAAATTCTGCCGCTCCAACCCAAGCGTTATCAATATTTTAGGCGACCGATCTGTATTTTTTTCAGATCTGGATCTGCCCGCCCCAAACCCAAGAGCCAAGAAACCGAGAGGTCCGAATAGAATGTCGCTTAACCCCCGCATCCGTCTTTGCACCCACGTCAAGGTCAACGGAGTTCCCTGCTCCTCGCCCGCCTTGCGCGGTGAGGTCTTCTGCTACTTCCATCAGCGCATGATCCGCGGCGTGCCCACGCCGCCCAAGTCACGCCTGCACCCCATCGCCATCATCGAAAATTCTGACGGCATCCAGGCCTCGCTCATGGAGGTCATCAATGCCCTCGCGCGCAATATGATCGACACCCGCCGCGCCCAGCTCATCCTGCGCGCTCTCCACATTGCCGTGAAGAACGCTCCCCGAGTCCATTTCGACTGCTTTCAGAACAGCATGGTCCGCGAGGCACCCGACTACCCCCAAGCTCCCGCTTCGCCAAACCAGTTCGACACCGCGCTCGCCCAGGCCAAAGCGCTCGCAGAAATCAATCAGCACGAAGAAGAACCAGATTGCGAACGCCTCGACGCTGCATTTGCTCAAGGCCGGGTCGATCCCACTCAGCGCAAGCCGCCGGCAGCCGTCAACCAGCCCGCGAGTATCCGCGCCCTCACTCGTGGCCGCACCGGATGAAAGATGAAAGCCGTTATGAAGATTGCAACTGCGGCAGCAAAAAATAAAAAAAGCGTCCCGACTATTCAGTCGAGGACGCCTCGGCAGCCCTCCCCCAGAACTGCCAAACCACGTAATGGATAGTAGAGTCGGCCCCGTTTCGTGTAAACGTCACTTAGGTAATAGCGGAAGTGCAACGTTGGGATCGATGCCAGATCGAAAGTATCGAAGGGAGTTACGGCTTCTTCTGCCAGGTTTGACCATCGTCCGCGGTGGTCCAGACTTCTGGAGTGGAGGTTGTGATCCTGCCATGTTGCAGGTCGGAGAAATCCACGGCCGTGATATCGCCGGTCAATTCACCGCCGGATGATGATGGCAGCACACGCGTCCAATGGGCTCCGGTGTCGAGGGAGTGATAGAGCACCGCATTCGAACCTCCGGCCCAAACCTCTGAACCGGTGGCGGCCAAAGCGCGGAATACCGGGTTTGAGCCGGCAATGGAATCCGCATTGACGTTCACATCTTCCCACGTCAGCCCAGCGTCGAGCGATCGCCTTAAACCGCCAGCGGATGTGATCATCCAACGTGGCGCAGCATGCTGCATAAGAGACGGTGAAGTGTGCAGAGCGACGCTGGGGGCCTGCATTGCTGCGGCCGCAGCAGGCACGGGAGCTTTGGCCCTAGCTACACTAAGATCGGCCATACTGCGGCCCTGCATCGGCGACTGTTGTACCTGGTTCTGTGCGAGTTCATCGGAGGCTTCGGTGCCGGGCGCGTTTGTCGTCACTGCTGGTGTAGATCCCTGCGCCCCAACCGTGACAGCGGTCGCTGCATTTGTCCCAAAGCCAGCGCCAGAGCTGGACGCTATCCCTCCGCCGGAACCAGAAATCGCTCCCGCCGAAACACCGGATGCGCGTGAGGAGGGGCGCAAAACTCGCCCGCCTGTCACACCAGCGTCAGACGCAGATTTCGATTGCGGGAACATGCTGGGGAATTGCTTCCGCGCTTCCACTCGTTTGTCGAACTGCATCTTCGGTTCGGCATGCGGGACAGGCTCGGGCGCAGCCGACGTTTGCGCCGAGGCCGCTGGAGTTTGCACGGGAGCCGAAGAAATTGGTTCGTGCGGAACTACAGCAGCAGACAGCTGTTTTTCCTTTACCGGATGCGTTTGTCGGTATTGCAGCACTCCGAACGATGTGACGACTAAGACCCCGGCAGCCACCACTCCCCAACGGAAGGCAGGCATGCTCAGCCAACCGGCACGGGCGGGGCTGGCCGAAACAGCAACAGTAACGGCCTCGGTGACGGGTAGAGCGAGTACAACAACCTCGCGGCAATCGCTGCAGAGCGAAAGATGATCGAGCACAAGATTGCGCTCAGATTCCGGCAGCGACTGCTCGGCGAAAGCGGTGAGGATATCCGCATCGAGATGCTCGCCGGCGGGCGCGTGCAACTGCTTCAGCACGATTTTTGGAACGTGTGACATGAATCGCTACTAGCTTTTGGCTCCTGGCTTCTGGCTTTCAAACCTATGCTTCACGGATTCGACTTCACTCCCGAACCTTCCCGGGCTTTCGTCGCTCGGCCTTCTTCCTTGACACTCTCCCTTAGAGAACGGCGGCGACGACGATTCTTGCGCGAGACTGCGGCGAATGTCTACCCGTAAATCGCGCACGTCCACTTCCAAGGCTTCTTCGGCTTGGCGGCGGTCCATGCCTTGCTGGACCATGCACGCCAAGATCTTCTTGCGCAGCAACTTGGCCAGTTTGTCCACTTTGCGGCTAATAGTGGATTCATGCACGCCGAGCATGCGGGCGACCTCGGCGAGGGTGCGGCCATCGAGATAATAGGACGCCAGCACGGTCCGGTCTTCGGCCGAGAGCGCAGCCAGAGCCGCGGCGGTGGCCGATTCCAGACGCGAGTCGGCCGGCGGAAGCGGCTCCGGATCAGGCGCGGCGAACTGCGCTCCCTCTTCGCTTTCTTCGTCAAGACTCACCAGGCGCTTGGTGCGGCGGTAACGATTGACAAACTCCTGCGCAAGAACAGTGCGCAGCCAGCCCTCGAGAGATCCACGTCCTGTAAACGAGGCGAGCTTTGAAACGCGCTCTCCATCGCGCGTGTTTGTGCCGTAAAGTTCGGCGTAAAGAGTGTCGGCGAGGTCGCGCGCGGCGGAGTCCTCGCGGGCGATGCGCAATGCGGACTGATACAGCTTTTCGCGATAGCGCGTGAGAAAGATTTCCCAGGCATAGTTGTGGCCGCCCGCGCAGGCCCGAGCAAGTGCGAGTTCTTCGACGCGGAGCGTTAATAAGAAGGTGCGAGCTTCGGCGTGATTTGCGCTCGAAGGCAAATACTTTGCGGCCACGTCGCAAAGAATAATGGAAAAAGAATCGAGCGTGAGACCGATCTTCTCGCAGCCAGCGGTGGAGTGAAGCTCCACCAACAAATCGGAGACGGCCGATTGCACCACGGCGGAGATCGGTTTCGTGACGGGCATGCAGAGACAAAAAGCTAAAGACAAATACTCAAGAGCAAAAGATTACGACGAGTACTTCCTTTGACGCTACAAGTTCCGACGCTACCAATTCCGATGCTACTAGTTCTTAGACGCACGTAACCTTCATTTTCGCCGCAAGCTCCGAAATTCTTTTCGTTCTTCGGACGAGTCGAGGTAGACGGCGCGCCCCGGTAATCCTCCTGGGGCGGGGCGCGCTAGTTTGCCCGGCCGGAGGAACCCTATGAAGTCGAATGTGCTTCTGTTGGGGATGGTGTCGTTGGTGGTGTTGGGAGTGGTATCGGTAAGTCTTTTGCCGGTTCAGGCAGGAGAAACGCCTTTTGCCTCGGGCTACAAAGTGTTGGAGCCGATCCGGCACGGAAGTCTGACTGTGTTTCCTGTAATCGCCCCCAAGTCTTATGCAACCGGCGAATTTCTAACGCTCGATGAAGGATTGCGATCGGGCGATGTGGTGGTAACCGAGTATGGAAATATTCGCGGGCTGATGCGACGGCGTCCGGTGCCGGCCGTGCCGCGCCAAGGCGCCGAAGTCAACAAGTTGGTATTGATCAATAACTCGAAGCGTCCGCTGCTGCTGCTGGCCGGCGAGATTGTTACCGGAGGCCAACAGGACCGTGTAATCGGGAAAGATCGAATCGTTCCGGCGGAAAGTGATCCCGTCGATCTCAGTGTGTTCTGTGTGGAGCCCGGGCGGTGGGTCGCAACCAGCGATCACTTCGGCGCGTCGGGAGCGATGTACGGCAGTGGAAAAGGGGCGGGCGGTGGCACATCCGCTGGAACACTGATGGCTCAGCCGTCCGTGCGGGCGAAGGCTATGGGAGACAAGGATCAGAACCAGGTTTGGGCGGAGGTGAGAAAGCAACAACAATCGATGAGTGAGACGGTAGAGGTGGCAGCCGCGCCCTCCGCTCAGAGCGCGGAAGAAATTCGATCTACAAGTTCGTACGCGCGGGTGATGGAGAACAAGGACGTTAAAGAACAAGTAGACCAGATCGCCAAACCGATCGAGCAGAATTATCAGAGCTTGATCAAGCAGCTTCGCGATCGGAATGCGGTGGGGGTTGTGGTCGCGGTGAACGGGCGCATCATTTGGGCCGACATTTTTGCCAGCACCGAATTGCTGGAGAAATACTGGCCGAAGCTGGTGCGCTCGTATGCGTCGGAGGCAGTGGTGTCGCGCGCCAAGGGTGGTGAGGCGACAACGAAACAGGCGGAAGCGTTTCTGGCAGACATGGAAGGACGCAAGGAGACGATCGAGAGCGAGCCGGGAATCTATCGTCACACGGAAGTGAACGGGGATGGATTCAAGGCTTTCGCTTTGACCTCACTGTTGCCAAAGACAGGCTTCGATGTGCATGTGGCGAAGATGGCAGAGTAGCAGTGGGCGACGGTCGTGGCTGGTGGCTAGCGATGGCGGTCAGTGTCTTTTGGTCTTAACTGAACGCGCATCACTGGCCACTCGTCACGGATTCTTGATACCAGTCGCGCCAGGCGGCCGAATCGTTCGGTAGATGTTGCTTCGTGATGTCGGTGAGGGCCTGGAACGCCCAAGCATGGGTCTGTGAGTCCAGGGCAGGATCGTCGGAATCGTTGATCAGCTGAGGGACGGCAGTGAGTTGTTGCTCGCGGCTCAACATGCCGGATTCGGCAAGGCCGCAGGCGGCGCGTTCACGTACGGCCTTCGATGGATCGTTGCGCATGGCATCGAGCAGCGGCGCAATCGTTGAATTTGCTCCCACTAGGGCCAGACCCTCTACCGCCCAAACGCGAGAGCCTTCGTCATCTTTATCGTTCGCTTCCCTTCTCTCTTTGGTGCTGGCTGTGTTGGTATCTCTATCCAGCTCTTTGCCGGAATCTTTGGGATCGTTCAGATGACTGGTTAACACCTGCACAACGCGATCCGTCTCCACCCCACGATTTCCCATCAGAGCCAAAACCCACAATGCCCAAACCTTCTGCGCATGATTGGAGGAGTTCGCCTGCTGCTCGAGCGCGTCAACGCTGGAGCTGTTCTGGGCGAGTCCGTATGCGGCAAGTTGCACCTCGATGGCGGAAGTTCGCACAGCTCTGTCCTCGGAGTTGAGAGCGGCAGTAATCAACCGGCCCAGTTCTGCATCCCAGTGCAGCTTTCCCTGCCAACGATCAAGCCGAGCTTCTATCTCAGCTTCAGTTTGAACTGGAGCTCTATCCGTAAGACTGATTGCACGCTCGAGAAGAATTTTGGCTTGCTCCTGCGGCAGGCGGCGATCCAGATCTCGATCGGAAAGAGAAACGGGAAGGACGCCGGAAGTTCGCCGCTGCGAAAAGTGGTGAGAGTTTTCATGTCGAAGCAGGCCTGAACTGCGGCTGTCGGAGACCAGCAGCGCCACTAATACACCCACAATCACTGTAGCCAGGTGTAGCCAAGGCACCCGTGAGGTCACGCTTTCTCGCGACGCCTGTTGCACTCCTCCATGGTTCGAGTTTATGGCTCGCCTGCGAATAGGGTAAAGTTACTTCGGGACCGCACGGCCAACATTCGACGAGATGGAAGCCAAACGAGCGCCGGATTTCGGCATCGAAAGCAGCACGGTTCCAGAAGGTTGGAGGGAACGGTGAATCGGAAAGTGAAATTCGTAGGCCCCTGGCTATTGTCCTCGCTCGCACTGTTAATCGCTGCCGCCGCTGTGGCTGCGGCAGGCCCAGGGTACAAACTGGCGAAAACTTACAAAATCGGAGGCAATGGCGGCTGGGACTATTTAATTGCGGATGCGGGTGCGCGCCGTCTTTATATTTCGCGGTCGACACACGTCGTCGTGGCCGATCTTGATTCCGGCAAGACGGTTGGCGACATTGCGGACACGCCGGGGGTTCACGGCATCGCGCTTGCTCCGGAGTTGGGCCGCGGGTTCACCAGCAACGGTCGCGAAGGCACGGTCAGCATTTTCGATCTCAAGACACTGGCGACCAGCAGCAAGGTAAAGGTGGGCCAGAATCCGGACGCGATTCTTTACGACCCCACGACGAAGCGGGTATTCACCTTCAATGGCCGGAGCCAGGATGCGACTGCACTGGACGCCGAGAAGGGCACGGTGCTGGGCACGATCAAACTTGACGGCAAACCTGAGTTTGCAGCGAGCGACGGCAAGGGCGAGATTTTCGTGAACATCGAAGACAAGAACGAACTGACGGCGATTGACGCCAACAAACTTGAAGTGAAAACCAATTGGCCGCTCGCGCCTTGCGAATCTCCCTCAGGCTTGTCGATAGACCGCAAGAATCGACGTTTGTTTGTGGGTTGCGATAACAAGATGATGGCCGTCGTGGACGCCGACACCGGCAAGGTTCTGGCGACGCCGGCGATTGGCGACGGCGTGGACGCAACCGCATTCGACGATGAGACCGGGTTGGCGTTTGCTTCGTGCGGCGAAGGCGTGCTGACGGTGGTACGCGAAGAATCTCCCGACAAGTTCAGCGTAGCCGAAAACGTCCCTACGCAGAGCGGGGCGCGGACGATGGCGCTGGATGACAAAACGCATAATGCAATCGTGGTGACCGCGAAAATGGGGCCGCCAGTTCCCGCTACTCCGGACAATCCTCGTGGCCGTAATATCCTGCCTAACAGTTTTGTGGCTCTCGTCTACAGCAAATGACCTGCAGCAAAATGAAGCGTCTTCTAAATTGCCGGCGAAATATTTCCTGGTTTGCGGTAGCGGCAGGTCTGCTTCTGGCGCAGTTCGCAGTGCGTCCTTGCGCCGCCTACTCCGTGCTGACGCACGAGGAAATTGTCGATCTGGCTTGGAAGGATAACCTTCAGCCGCTGCTGAAGAAGCGCTTCCCCGCGGCTACGGACGACGATTTGAAAAAAGCCCATGCCTTCGCTTACGGCGGATCCGTGATGCAGGATATGGGTTATTACCCGTTCGGCAATAAATACTTCAGCGACCTCACGCATTATGTGCGCAGCGGCGATTTCGTGGTCAATTTGGTGAAGGAGGCGTCGGACGTCAACGAACTTGCCTTCGCGCTGGGCGCTCTGGCGCATTATTCCGCCGACAATTGCGGACATCCCACGGTGAACCAGGCCGTCGGCATCGAATTTCCCAAGCTCCGCAAAAAGTACGGCGATGTGGTGACTTACGAGGATAATCCCAAAGCGCACATCCGAACGGAGTTTGGATTCGATGTAACCCAGGTCGCGAAAAACCGCTACACCTCCGATCGCTATCACGATTTCATCGGCTTCGAGATTTCAAAACCCGTGCTGGAGCGAGCATTTCAGGATACGTACAACGTTCCTCTGAGCGATGTGATGTCGGACGAAGACCTGGCCATCGGAACATTTCGGCGCGCGATCAGCAACGTGCTGCCGGAGATGACTCGCGTCGCCTTGACGGCACGCCGGCAAGAATTTGTGAAGGAGACTCCGAACTTTCGTGCGCGGCAGTTTCGTTACTACCTGTCGCGCACGGACTATCAAAAGGAGTGGGGCAAGGGATATCGGCGGCCGGGCTTCGGAACGCGTCTCCTCGGCTTCTTTCTCAGGTTCGTTCCCAAGATCGGACCGTTCAAGGCGCTCGATTTTAAGATTCCCACCCAGAAGACGGAAGACCTTTACATCGCCAGCGTAGACCGCACGGTGGAGAACTATACGAAGGTCGTCCAGGAAACGAGCGCCGGGAAACTGCAGCTTCCCGACACCGACTTTGATACGGGTCACGAAACACGAGCGGGCGAGTATGCGCTCACCGACAAGGCCTATGCGCGACTGCTCGATGAACTGGCGGGACACAATTTCGACAAGGTAAGCCCGGAGCTTCGGGACAATATTCTTGCCTTCTATGCTGACCCGAACGCACCCATCGCGACCAAGAAAAAGCCAGACGACTGGAAGAAGACTCAGGACGAATTGGAAAAACTTCGGGCGCTGCCCGGCGCTCCGGTTGAAGCCAGTAAGCCGGCTTCCGAGAAATAAGAAATAGCGAACGACCGTTCGGTTGCCAAGCTACCAGCTTGCCGTGTATCATCGCAAAACTCTAACGACCGGCGAAGACGATTTTCGGCTGGTGATTCGATTGCTGTATTTTTTGAGGAACCTCAAATAATGATGGTTGTGGACGATAAGTTTTACCGGGCTAAGGTTACAAAACGCGAAGAATTCGCGTCGGATTTGTGGATGATTCGCATACAGGCGGGTGGAGAGTTTAAGTTTGCTCCGGGACAATACGCTACGCTCGGCGTGGAGCACGATGGAAAGCGGACCGAGCGTCCGTATTCGATTGTCTCCGCGCCCTTTGAAAATGAAATTGAGTTTTTCTTCGAACTGGTGCCGGAGGGCGCCCTCACGCCTCGCCTCTACAAGCTGCAACCGGGCGATGAGTTGGTGATGCGGAAAATTCCCAAGGGGAAATTTACTCTCGATACGGAAAGTGGGCGCAAGCATCATCTGCTGGTTTCGACGGTGACGGGAGTGGCACCGTTTGTAAGTTTTGTGCGCACACTTTCGAGGGACTGGAAAGAAGGGCGATTCGACGGCAGTCATCAGTTGTATCTGCTTAACGGCGCCAGCCGGCCATGGGAGTTCGGCTACAAAGAGGAACTCACGCGATTTGCTGCGGAGATTCCCTGGTTCAAATATGTGCCAACGGTGAGCCGGCCATGGGATCACTCGGACTGGCCGGGAGAGATTGGGCGCGCCGACGATGTGCTGCGGAAATATGCCGATCAGTGGGAGCTCGACGCCACGAATACGACGGCGTACTTGTGCGGGCATCCGGACATGATCGCAAACAGCAAGGCGATCCTGAAGCGGCGTGGCTTCGTCGATCGGACGGCGATCAAAGAAGAGATTTATTGGATTCCTGCGAAGTAGTTGTGAGCAGCGGGCTGCGAGTAGAATCGGGGCGGCCTAGGTTTCCGCGGGCGCGAAAATGACCAGCACTGCCAGGTCCTCGGTGATGTCGTAAAAGCGGTGCACGCCGCCAGCCGCAACGAAAAGAACGCTGCCGGCGCTAATTTCCTGATCTTCTTTGTCGGCCTGAAAGCGGGCGCGGCCGCTGATCACATAGTAAATTTCATCCTGGCGGTGGGGCCGCTGCAGATCGGTTCCGCCGGCGGACAAGGCGTAGAGTCCGGCGCTCATCGCGGGCACACGCAGAAATTCCAAATATCGATTGCCTTCTTGACTCTGCCGCTTTTCAAGATCGGCAATTCTAAGGAAGCGGGCTGTGGGTTCGGTCAAACGGATATCTCCTTCGGCTTCAATCGGTTCAGTCTTAACTCCACGAATCTTCTGCCTCGGTGTCTCCGCCGGTGTCGCTGGTGATGACTAACCGCACCGTATTGTCTCCGGGATATTCGCCCTTCTGAGTAAGCTGCTTCTGCCAACTACTCAAGGGCGAATCGAACGTCTCGTCGTATTCGCTGGAGTCGTTGACAAGAATCTGAGCGCGCGCAATTTTTTCGTCTTTGTCGACTTTGGCCGAGGCGGTAATGTCCCAATCAATAAGTGGGTTTTTCTGATAGCTAAGGGCGGGAGTCATGATGGTCTCCTTAATTATGGATTGGTAGCCCGGAATTCGCAGCGCAGTTTATGCGAAGATGCCTCCGAAGATGAGCTCGGTAAACTGCGGAATCAGGCTCTGCGCCTGCAGCTCGCCTTCCGGTTTGTACCATTGATAAATCCAGTTGATCATGCCGAGCAGCGCGAAGGCCGCGGCGCGCGGGCTCACTTTGCCGGCCGATTGGCGCACTTCTCGTTGAACCTTGGATGAAATTTTGTCTTGCGCTTTCTCCTGCGCTCTCTCTTGCACTTTTTCTTGCACTTCCGTCATCAGGTTTTCGAGGAAGTGAACGTATTCTTTTTTGCGGCTGTTGATGCGCTTGCGTAGCGGTGGAGGAAGAGGATGGTTTTCGTGCAACATCACGGTGATTTCCCGATCCCGCGGGCTCAGTACGACTTCAATGTGCAGGCGAATCAGGGTGCGCAGGCGCTCTTCGGGATCGGCGATGCTGCGGACCGGATTGAGCACACGCTCCTGAGTGATTTCCATGGCGTGGTTCATGATCTCGTATAGGATTTCGTCTTTGCTCTGAAAGTGGTGATAGAGGCCGCCTTTGCTCAGCTTGAGCGCGGCGGCAACGTCGTTCATGGAAGTGGCGTCGTAACCGCGCTGCTGAAATAAACGGGCAGCGGTGCGTAGGATTTCCTGCCGGGAATCGACCAAAGTCTCGCGTGCCATCGGGTGACATGGTAACGGGACGGTGGAAGAAATGCCAACGCTCGGGGTGCAAGTTCTTTCACTCTTGACAGGCGGGCGGGCTAGAGGGAGAATCGCCGAACTTCGCTGGGCGGGATTTTCTCCGGCTCCGCAACTCGTCCGCTGCTTCGTCCCTAGATAAGGAAACCACCATGACCCAGTCTTCTGCGCCAATCCCAACCCACTCGAAGAAACGTTCGCGATCTTCACTTTCGACAGGGTTGGAGAAAAATCTGTCCGCCTACGCGCTCGCTGCCGGTTCGGCCGGCGTGGCTCTGCTGGCTTGCGTGCAGCCTGCTGACGCCAAAGTGGTAATCACCAAGGTCGATATCCCCGTGCCGATCAATGCTGGGCCTGTGAATTTTGACATCAATGGCGATGGGCAAAACGATTTCGGGTTGTCGGCAGCGAATTTTCCTACCAACACTTGTACCGAGGCGCGGAGCAAACCGACAGGCAAAAATGGCCGCCAGCCGCTGGGTTGCTTCTTCAATGACCGACTGAATGTCATTCCGGTTCAGGCGGCCAATGAGGTTTGGCAGGAGGGTCTCTCTTTCTACGGAGGAGAACCTTGTGCGGCGGATTTAGGCCGTGGCGTCCGCATCGATCGCCTCCGCCCGTTTGCAGCCGGCAAGATACTGATGACTGGTGAGGAGGGCACCTCCGAAGGCCACCAACTCTGTGGCTCCTGGACTCAGGCAACAAACAAGCACTATCTGGGCGTGAAATTTCTCGACAAAGAAAGCAAGGTCCACTATGGCTGGGTGCGGGTCATCAACAGCTTCACACACGCAACCATCACCGCCTACGCATATGAGACGATTCCGAACAAGCCGATTTTAGCGGGCGCAATTACGGAAGACGATGAAACCAGCTTGCTCGGTCCATCTGTTGCGATCCCCCCGCCCTTACAACCGGCAACTCTTGGCCACTTGGCGCTCGGAGCCGCTGGGTTGGCCGCATGGCGACGGGAGGAAGAATCATCTGCAACTTCCCGCGTTGCCTAAGCAGTAAAAGATGCTGAATAAGTTGTCTCTGAATTTGAATTTACTGGAGAAGGAAGGCCCACGTGAAGAAAACTTTGACGAAGAATAAAGCCCAATCGAAAGAGCGTGGAACCTCAACACTTTCATCGGCGCTAGAGAAAAACCTGTCGGCCTACGCACTCGCGGCCGGTTCGGCCGGCGTGGCCTTGCTAGCATGTGCACAGGCAGCGGATGCCAAAGTGGTAATCACCAAGGTCGACATCCCTGTTCCGGACAACGGCGTGCCGGTTCAGTTTGACATCAACGGCGACGGGCAAATGGACTTCGGCCTTTCCGCTTTCCTCGACGGCGGCTGCACCTCCACCTCAGCGCGCGTGAAGCAGCCGAAGGCCCGGCCTCCTTTAGGCTGCGGCCCCTTCGACGATCAGTTAAGAGTAGTCCCTGCGCAAACCGGAAACGAAGTTTGGCAGGGTGGCTCGTCGTACGGAGTTAAATGCGCCGCCAACTTGGGGCGCGGCGTCCGCATCGACCGCCTCCGTCCCTTCGCGGCAGGCGTCATGGTCATGTACGGGGACGAAGGCTCGTCGGAGGGCAACCAATTTTGCCCCTGGAGAGGCGGAACCCCAGCCAAGCCCTATCTCGGCGTGAAATTCCTAGATAAAGAAGGCGCGCTTCACTATGGGTGGGTTCGAGTGACGAACAACTTCGTCTTCGCAACCATCACCGGCTACGCCTACGAGACGATTCCGAACAAGCCAATCCTTGCCGGTGCCATCAACGAGACTGGTGATGAAGCGAGTTTGCTGGAGCCGTCGAGTTTGCCTTCCAAAGATGTTCAACCGGCGAGCCTGGGCTATCTAGCTCTTGGATCAGTTGGCTTATCGGCATGGCGTCGCGAAGACGAAGTATCAGAGTAGACGCCGGGCAAAATCGAACGGATCGAACACGCGCGTCCTTGAACAGGAAGCGTGTTCGAGTTCCGTAAAAAATTCTGCTCGCTTGCGCCAAGAGATCCATTCTGCGGTAACGTTCATTTGATGTTCACGAATCGATCGTGGGGCGATCGATTCATCCGATCTCGGGCCCCTTGCTGACGTGCGAAGTTGTGCCGCCCTGGCACATGCGCGATACGTAAACCGATCACCACAAGAGCAGTTAATTCTGCAAGGAGGGAGAAATGCGCGTAAAACATGCGAGCATCTTGAAAGCATCTTCTTTGTCCCTAGCGTTCGTGCTGGTGGCGACACTCTACAGTTCGATCAACACATTTGCCCAGAGCGCGGAGTTTAATCCACGCAGTCTGGGTACTACCGATGCTGGATTTCCAATCAGGCATGCGCCGGCAAACATTGGCCCGGTCAATCCTTTTCTGGTCGTCAGCAAGGCACAGTACAGTAGCGGAGGTGTTGCTTTGCGTAATCGAGGAACGGGCGCGATCCATGTCAGCGGCGTAATTGCACCGGTTAAGGTTGCATATATCTACTGGTCGGTTTTGGTCAACGCTGCAGGCGTAATACCGGCCGAGACAAGCGTCACACTGCAGCGTCTGTTTCCGCCGCCCGTCGCTGGCCCTGTGGTCTTGCCCGGAGTTCTGCTGAAGGTTGGAGCAGACCCATGCTGGGGTAGCGCCGGAGCAGCCGTTTTCCGTGCACCGGTGCCGATCGCTGTTGCCAACGGGAACGGTTTGTACCAGATCACCTTAAATGCCGGCGCCAGTGGACTTACAAATGGCGCCGATCCTTGGGTAGGCGCCCCAGTCTTTCCCTTGTTCGAGGGGGCATCTCTGGTCATCGTGGGCACAGGCACAGGGAATGTGGCAATTTACGATGTTCCCTTGGCGGGCACAGAATTCGATCTGGCGAATCCGCTGAACTATGCTCTGACTCTTCCTGCCGCGGCCACGGGCACGCTGACACTCTGGGACAACATTGGAGATGACGGCCAGATTGGAACGAGCCGTACTGCCGTCCCAGGAGTCAGCCTGGAGACGACAACCATTAATGCAGTGGCAATTTCAGGGGGTGCGGGTGCCCTAGACAACGATAGCGATTGGAATGGCAGTTCAGGTTTCCCGCTTCCTCAACTCTGGGACGACACAGGTCACGACATCACCAAGGCGACGCCGGCAGGAACCGCAGTCCTCAACGTCGCCTTCGCGGCGAATGGCGACTGCCTGAATGCGATCGCCAATGTGGTGGAAGTGCATTAGCGGCAGCGGAAACATTGCATTGGCAGCAGTTTACGACTGCAAAACGAAGAGGCCACGGTGCTTCAAACGTGGCCTTTACTTATGCCGGCGGATAGGGTGGAAGCTCTCATAGGAGCGATCTGACGCTGCAGAGGCTAGGATTTATTTTACGAATAGTCGGCCTCTCGGAGGGTCCCCGGTCCTTACCGTCGCGGGAAATGCCCCGAAATCGTTCGCCTGAACCAATCCGGCAATTGACGGCAGCCGCTGCACATCGGAAGATACCAAGGAATAGACCGAGCGGGCGGCCCCTCGCGCGGGCCCGGGAGCCTATGCGGATTAAGTTCTGGGGAGTGCGCGGTTCCACACCCACCCCACAACCCGAGAACATGCGCTATGGAGGCAACACCTCCTGCGTCGAAGTCCGCCTCGGCGACCGCATTTACATCTTCGATTGCGGCACGGGATTCCGTGTGCTCGGCCAGCAACTGGAAAGCGAATTCGGCGACCGTCCTTTTTCGGCGCACGTTTTCGTTTCGCACTTTCATTGGGACCACATTCAGGGCATGCCGTTCTTCCGTCCGCTGTATGCCAATGCGGAGAACCGGTTTCTGTTTCAGTGCTCCAGTCGCGTCAGCAACCTGAAGGAAGTTCTCGCGAATCAGATGGCGTCGCCCTACTTTCCCGTGGGCATCGATCACATGAAAGCCCGGCGGGATTTCTACGATATCGAGAGCGGACGCACTGCGATGGAGGACGGCATTACACTGCAGACCGCGTGGCTGAACCATCCCCAAGGGTGCATGGGATTTCGCCTGGAAACGAAAGATGGGATTCTGGTCTACGCAACCGACAACGAACCGGGCGATGCTACATTCGACAAGGCTGTGCGCAAGCTGGCCGAGGGCGCGGATGTGCTCATTTACGACGCACAGTATTTGCCCGAGGAATACGAAGCCCGCCGCCGCGGCTGGGGACACAGCCACTGGCGCGAGGCTGTGAACGTTGTGATGGAAAGTGGCGCAAAAGAGTTAGTGCTCTTCCATCACGATCCCGATCACACCGACGTTGTCATCGACAAGGTAGTGCATGATGCTCGCAACTACTATCCCAAGGTGCGGGCCGCCTCGGAGGGGATGGAGATTAATTTAGAAGCCAAGAAAGCGTAGTTCGTGGTGCCTTGATTTCGTCAGAGGTAGGATTAAAGAGAATCTGTTTCGCTCCGCGCTAAATCTGTTTCGGCAAAGTCCGCGCCCTTGTAGAGCAGCTCTTCTCCTAGGCTCTGCGCCAGAGCATAACTGAAGCAATCGCCGAAATTGAGCCCCGCAGCGTGACCGCTGCCCTTACCATACCGTCGCCAGGCTTTGCGCGCAATCCGGACTTGCTCAGCGGTGACGGGCTCAACCTCAATTTGAGCGCGAGCCAGAAACAAGTCCAATTGCTCGCCACCTCTTTGTCCGGACTTACCTTCGAGCACGATTGCGGTCTCTAAAAGGCTTGCTGCAGACATTCGCCGGGAACCAGCGGCACTCAAGCGGCGCAACAGATCTTCAGCGCCGGATTCTTGTCGCAGAATCGCCACGACAGCTGACGTATCGATGACCATCTATTTCGGTAGGCCGTGCTCGTCATAGCCGACAATCTCATCCGGGCTGCGGGAATCAATCTCAGGAAGAGCGGCGGCGCGGCGGGCAATGGCGGTGAGATCTTCCATCAGTCGCTCCTGCTGGCGGGCAGCACGGATACGCTGATGGCGCTCGCGCAGAGCTTGCAAGATGGTCTGGGTCAAATCTTCGCCCGTCAGGCGAGAGAGTGCGCGGGCAAGCCTCTCGACTTCCGAGTTGCGGATGCTCAACGGCATGCATACATTATATACGTTTCGTAAACGTATATACAGCACTAAAACCTAGCACTCCACCATGGTTGACTGTCGAGCTGAAATAACTTGCACATGGGGCGAGAATTCATAAAGTAAGCAGTTTCTCGACAATTCCGATTTGGCATGGCATCGTTCGCTAATTACGCCAACGGTACCCTGCTCCTTGCTTCCCTGCCATCCCGGCTCATATACTCTGAACGTTTGCCCAATCATCGCAGGAACTCGTCCCGGCGTCGGCTGACAGGTTAATCGCACTCATTCCGGAGAAAATTATGTCCACAATGGTTATCGCTCCACAGATCGACAAAGAAAGTAATCCGTGGGAATCGCAGCGAGCACGTTTCGATCTGGCGGCGCAAAAGCTCAATCTGGATGACGGCCTGTGGCGGGTGCTGCGCTACCCCAACCGCGAACTTACGGTCTACATCCCCGTGCAAATGGATGACGGCCACCTCGAGGTTTTCACGGGATTTCGCGTGCAGCACTCCATCGCCCGCGGCCCGGCCAAAGGCGGCATCCGCTACGCGCCAGACGTCACGCTCGATGAAGTGCGCGCGCTCGCGAGCTGGATGACCTGGAAGTGCGCGGTGGTCAACATTCCTTTCGGCGGGGCCAAGGGCGGGGTGATTTGCGATCCACACAAGATGTCGATGGGCGAGATCGAGCGCATGACGCGGCGCTACACCTCAGAGTTGATCGAATTCATCGGTCCGGAAAAAGATGTGCCCGCGCCCGACGTCAACACCAACGAACAGATCATGGCGTGGATGATGGACACCTACTCCATGCACATGCGGCAGACGGTGACGGCGGTGGTGACAGGAAAGCCCATTAATATCGGCGGCTCGCGCGGACGCCGCGAAGCCACTGGCCGCGGTGTGATGGCGGTGTGCGACGAGGCCATCAAGAAACTCGGGCTCGCGCGGGAGAGCAGCCGTGTCATTGTCCAGGGCTTTGGCAACGTCGGCTCGAATGCCGCCCAACTGATGTATCAGGGGGGGTACAAAGTTATTGGCATCGCCGAAGTGGGCGGCGGCCTTTACAACAAGAATGGCATCGACCTGAACGCGCTCGTCGAGTTTCGCCAGAAAAATGGAACCGTGCATGGATTTCCCAATGCTGAGGCATATAGCGCGGCCGATTTGCTGACGACTGAGTGCGAGATTCTTATCCCGGCGGCTACGGAGAACGTGATTACCTCGCGCAACGTCGATCGCGTGAAATGCCGCATCCTGGCGGAAGGCGCCAACGGCCCAACCACATCGGCCGCAGACGACGTTTTGACGGACAAGGGAGTCTTCGTGATTCCCGACATTCTGGCGAATGCCGGAGGCGTTACAACTTCCTACTTCGAGTGGGTGCAGGACCGCCAGGGCTACTTCTGGAAGGAATCCGTCGTGAACGAGCAACTGGAAGAGATTATGGTTTCCTCTTTCAACGACGTGGTCCGCTATGCCGAGACTCACAAAGTGAACAATCGCATCGCAGCGTACATGCTGGCCATTGACCGCGTCGCCTACACCATCCGCCAGCGCGGCATTTACGCGTAGGGCATTTACGTGTAAAACCAGTGGTCAGTTGCCAGTACCTAGTTGCCGGTAAAGAACCGGACTCACGGTCCCGAGTGAGGCCCGAAGAATTTGGGGAGGGAATTTATGAGTGCACGGACTAAGAAGCTGTTCGCGCGGATTTTACCGCTCCTGCTTGCCTCCTTGATGTTGCCTGTTGTCGCGCCGGCACGATCTTTTTCAGCGGCAGCAACGCAGACCTCCAGCGCTGCCGACAAGCTCGACATCAACACCGCCACCGCCGACCAACTCAAAGCCCTGCCGGGTATCGGTGACGCCTATTCGCAGAAGATTATCGCTGGGCGTCCTTATCGCACGAAGCTCGATCTGGTTCACAAGAAGATTATTCCGCAAGCGACTTACGACAAGATCAAAGACCAGATCATCGCCAAGCAGCCAAAAGCGAATGCAATGACTCCCGCGGCTCCTAAGTAGCCGCACCGAGCATGCCTATTTCTTCCGGCTGGGATCGTCGTCGGCATTGATGTAGTTGAATTGCACTGGCGACATGCCGTGGATCTGAACCACCACCTCGCCGCTGGTCATGACGTAATGGTGCATATTGGGATCGAGATAGGCAAAGCTGCCCGCTGGAAAGCTGCCCATGGCGCCTTCGTCAAAGCGGTCTCCCATCCCAACTTTGAGCGTGCCTGAGAGTACGGTTACGTTCTCGCGCTGGGGATGCCAATGCGGAGCGATTCGATATCCATCTGGCATCTTAAGACGCACCGTGTAGTCGCCGCTGGACGCAAGGGGATTGCCTTCCAGCACCGCCAGCTGCGCCCCCGGCGGCACAAATGATGGGGCCGGACCGTATGGCATACCATCGGGTGTAAACACATTCTTCTCGGCAGTAGGAGAAGCCGCCAGAACCCCAAAGCTGCTGGCATGATTCATCCACGCGATTCCGGCAAATAGCGCCAAAGTCAAACCCAGGCAAAGATTTCGTTTCATCGGTATTCCTCCACTGATTTCGTTTAGTCGGCTCATGGCAAGACACTATCGCGCGACTTCGAGGATGTTGCAATAAGCCCGGAGTAATTTTTGTATATTTTTGGTGTATCTTCGTAGCCTACTGGCAGTTATGGCTTTATCCACCAAATCCGGCTCAAAGTCAGGTTCGCAGGTGGGCGAAGTCGAGCTTGACCTGGGCCGCTATGAGTTGCGCCTCGGCGGCCGCAGGGTGAAGCTTGAGAAAAAATCGATGGAACTGCTGAGCCTCCTGGTCCGCCGGCGCGGGCAGTTGGTTTCCCGGCAGGACATAGTGGCTAGGCTCTGGCATTCCGACCTCTTCGTCGACACAGAGCGGAACATCAATAACATCGTGCGGAAAATTCGCGGAGCGTTGCGGGATGACGCAGCTAAACCTCGTTTTCTCGAAACGGTGGTGGGGAAAGGCTATCGCTTCGTCGGCCCCATCCGTCTCATCAGTCCTCTCTACTCGGTTTCTGATTCAGCGGAGGGTTCCGAGGGCAATTCGGCGGTTGCGGATGATGCGGCTTCGCGGGCAGACCGTCCATCGCTTGCCGTGATTCCGCTTCGTCTGCTTGGAAACACTCAGGAGGACAAAGGTGTCTGCCTGGGTTTTGCCGACTCCCTGATTTCTCGGCTGGCAAATCTTGAGGGGGTCGATGTCCTGCCAACCTCCACGACTCTGAACGTACCCGCCGGAATGGCGCCGCCGGAAATCGCGTTGCGGCTCGACGTCCGCTTTGTCATTCACGGCGCCGTTCAGGCTTCCAGGGATGAATGGCGTTTGTCCGTGGAACTCTTCGACTCCCATTCTCAAAGTAGTTGCTTCAGAAGAAAATTTGTCCTCGATGTCAACCATCCCTTCGACTCCGTTGACGACATTGCCTCCCATACAGCTAGAGCGCTGAAGCGCCCATTTCACAAACCGAGCCGACCGGGCCGCGCGCGCTACAGCCGTGATCCGCTGGCCTACGCCGAATTTATTCAGGGCTACCAGCTTAGTTCATCCGGCGATCCCAAGCTGCTGGAGGAGGCCACGCAGCCCTTAATGAATGCGGTCGCTCGCGATCCTGCTTTTGCGCTCGCCCATGCGATTCTCTCCTTTGTATGCACCAAACGCCACTTCGAAACCGATCCTCGACGAAGCTGGCTGGAGAAGGCCGAATTCCACTGCCAGCGCGCCCTAGAACTGGATCCTACTCTGGCGGAAGGACATGTGGCGAAGGCGTTTCTGTTGTGGGGACCGTCGAAAAACTTTCAGCACATCGAAGCAATTGCAGAATTGAAGCGGGCACTCGCCCTGCAGAAGAATCTGCCTCACGCCTACAGCCGTCTGGGAACGATTTTGGCGCATATCGGCCTGCTCGATCGTTCTCGCGCCATGTTTGAAAGGGGTGGGTCTTTCGATCCGGGAAAAACCATCAGTCACAGCATTGTCCAGGCCTATCTGTGGAACGGAGAGTACGATCTCGCCCAGGAAGAGGTGCGCAAATGGCGTGCCGAAAGTCCGGAGAATAAGTACGCGATCCATTTTGCCCTTGAACTTGCGATAATGACCGGCGAATGGAAGGACGCCAGGAGCTTGCTCGACGAAGCTGGCAGCCTTGTGCACGAAGAGCCCATGATCACCGCCCTGCAGGGTGTAATGCATGCATCGATGGGAAAAGCGGAGCAAGCGCTGCACTGCATGAACCAAGCATGTACGAACTCCAAATCGTTCGGTCACGCGCATCACACGTATTATGAGATTGCCTGTATTCTTTCCCTGCTGAACCGGTCCGAAGCCGCGTTCGGGTGGCTGGAACGAAGCGTCGATACCGGTTTCGCCTGCTGGCCGTTTTTCTTGAAAGACCCGTGCTTGAGAAACCTGCGCGGCCTTCCCCAGTTCGAACTCCTGGTGAGTTCTTTACAGGCCAAGTATCCCGACCACCTGGGGCTACTGTAGCTCGCGTTCTCGTTCCCAAATTCAAAAACCAATTTTGAAACTTGCCCGGAAGAGCACTCTCCCTGATTGCGTTCCCACTCCCGGTGGAGGATAATCGACTTACCTTTTCGGACTAACTCCGGAAAAAATTGCTGAGCCGCGGTGAACCTGCCTAATTCCATCACGCTGATCCGCATCTGCAGTATCCCCCTGCTGATTTGGATCTTATCTTCCGCACACTTCAGCAGCGAAAATGGCGCCAAGGAATTGCTGGCGTCGGCGATATTCATCGCAGCTTCCATGACCGATGGGATTGATGGATACCTCGCGCGGAGGCGTGGGCAGATTACCACCATGGGAATTTTGCTCGATCCCATGGCCGACAAGCTCCTGATCGCGGCTGCCTTCGTTACGCTGGTGCAATTCAATCCCAGCCTGGTCCCGGCGTGGATTGCAGTGATCATCATTGGCCGCGAGTTTCTGGTAAGCGGGCTACGCTCCATCGCCGCCTCTGGCGGGTTCACCATCGAAGCCAGCGAACTGGGCAAGTTCAAGATGGTAGTGCAGATTGTCTCCGTGGTCGCGGTAATTCTGGACCATCGCTGGAAGGAATGGCCGGTCTACGGAAATTTCGTTTTCCCGATTCACTGGATCGCTTATCTTGCGATTTGGTTTGTGGTTTGCGTATCGTTGGTTTCCGCCATCGATTATTTCGTGGCGTTCTGGTCGAAGATTGATCGTCGCGTTTCGAAGCGCCGCCGCCGCGCATTCATTCTCAGCCGTCGCAAAAAGCCGCAAACGGCCCCGGCAGATGCCGCCTCTACAACCTAATTCGTCGCCGGTAGTGGATTCTTTGTCGCACAACACAGCGGAAGGAATCAAAGCCAGCAGATCAACTTCCATCGAGGAGTTCCCTGCCCAGGAGCGTGCCTTGCTCCTACGGCTGGCGCACGATTCCATTTCTTCGGCGTTGGAGCGGCGCGCAATTTCTCTGGAGCCGCCCATACCTCATTTTGCCGAGCACCGTGGTGCATTCTCGTCTCTGTATCTGCGCGGACAACTACGCGGATGCGTTGGCTATGTTCTTCCTCAATTTTCGCTTTACCGCGTCGTGGCCGAAACCGCACGTGCCGCGGCATTCGACGATAACCGTTTCTCTCCCGTGACTGCGGAAGAGGCTCGCCATCTGGGAATCGAACTCAGCATTCTCTCGCGCCCGAAGCCCATTGCTGCGGAAGAGGTAGAAGTCGGACGCCACGGTCTGCTCATCAGCCTGCACGGACGGCGTGGACTACTGCTGCCCCAGGTCCCGGTCGAACACGCATGGAGCCGCGTAACTTTTCTCGAGCAAACCTGCCGCAAAGCCGGATTGCCGCTTGATGCCTGGCGCTCTGACGCGATCATCGAGGGATTTACTGCCGAAGTCTTCGGAGAGAAGAAACATTTGCCTGAGGATCCGGCGGCTCCTATAGAGCCTTATCCTTTCCGACAAAAATAGTGCTAGAAGCTGTATTGCATCGAGGTTCGTATCAGGGCACGCATTCATGCGTGCCGTAACGGTCGCCTCATCCATTCATCTTCATGCGCTGGATTTAACTCGCGAGCGTGAAACACATTAGAAGTCTTCGCTGCGCTCAAGATGACGACCTAGTAGGTAGCTCTCAATCCTCCTATGCCGCAGAGTAAGGGTAAAGACCGTTACCACCGAGCGCTGTCATCCTTCTATGAAAACAGGCGTACCTGTCCACAGGTATTTTTGCGGCGATGCGGACAGGCTTCTATTCGCGCTCGAGGCGCATAAGGTATGTCCGGA
>Ga0307476_10000752_pt1 | contig 22440 bp, 20 predicted proteins | sample atmos_gasesECM2C_2_FD_203314 | JGI IMG/M metagenome (GOLD analysis project Ga0307476, IMG submission 203314) | Hardwood forest soil microbial communities from Morgan-Monroe State Forest, Indiana, United States - atmos_gasesECM2C_05 | ecosystem: Environmental > Terrestrial > Soil > Temperate...
GGGCTCGCCCTCCGCTCAGCGAGCGATGCCATAAGAGCCCCCCTCACCGAATTGTTGAAACCGGATGGCTGTCGCGCGCCACCCCGTAGCTCGCATCGCGCCGCCGGCGCCCGCCATCATCAGCGCCTCGCGCGCGCGAGTGGGTGAGAGAGATGGTCAAGGCGGGAATTTTCCGCTGATCCTTCAGTGCCGCCAGTCGCCACCACCGTTTCGGGGCGCGAGCGAGGCCGAGCGCAGTCAACGGTCACCATCTCTGAACGACACGGATGTCGCTGGGTGGCGGCGAGTGTCGTGTTGGTCGCGCCGCGGCGCCTTGGGACCATCATCGCCGGCGCGGCGCCGAATCCTCGCCGCCATCCGATCGGCACCAACAAACCATCGACGTCGGCTGCCGGCGACCGGTCCATTGCCACACACAGCGCCGCACAAGCTGCTGGCGCAGGTCGGGCACTCCCGCAGGTCGATCTCGTATGCTGGTCGCTGTCCACGGGCTCGCCCTCCGCTCAGCGAGCGATGCCATAAGAGCCCCCCTCACCGAATTGTTGAAACCGGATGGCTGTCGCGCGCCACCCCGTAGCTCGCATCGCGCCGCCGGCGCCCGCCATCATCAGCGCCAGCGCCTCGCGCGCGCGAGTGGGTGAGAGAGATGGTCAAGGCGGGCACAATTCGCCGCCGCTTGGTGGCGGAACTAAGTCGCACTGGCTTCGCATTGCCTGTCCGGAACCGAACGTGTCGCCATGCTAGCTCTTCTGCCGCGCCTTGCGGACAAATTGCATGTCGACGACGTCGGCGTAAGGAACTGGCTTGATAAAGGCCCCCGTCTTTGCAACGACATCCATGTCGAGTTGGTAGCCTTTCTCCGAGACCATGCCGTCGATGCTCCAGATGTTGTCGGCGTAGATGCGGTCGAGCGTGGCCTTCACGCCGTCCGCCGGCAGCGTGGGAAATTCCTTGCGCGTCATCGCCTCGACCGCGGCGCGGTCCTTCGCCGCGACGCCGAGCGCTTGCACGACCGCATCTACGAACGCCTGGACGACCTGCGGCTCGCTGGTGATGGTGGATTGGCGAACGCTGACCACCGAGTACGGATAGTCGCCCAAGGACGGGAACCCATAGAACGGTTGATCCCAAAGGCCTTGTTCGATCCCAGCCGTGATGTACGGCTCCTGCGTGACCCCCACGTCGACGGCGCCATTTTTCATCATCGCGACGACCGCGGCGTTGTCCGCCTGGTTCACCGCCTCGATGTCCGTCTTCGGATCGAGCCCAACTGTGATCGTAAGCCATCGGCCGAGCAAGTCCGGCGTGCCGCCGTACCGGCTGAGCGCGAACCTCTTGCCCTTGAGAAAGGCCGCGATATCGGCGTTCGAGCTCGACTTCGGCCCGGTGCCCTTGCGGGCCACGAGGTACACGTTCGCACGATTGACCAGATTGCAGATCGTCCGCAGCGGGTCCGCTTTGCCGACGTTCGCCATCGCATCGGACTCCGGCCCGCCGATGTTTCCCCACACTTGACCGCTGACCAGCGCGGTCACGTGGGCGCCATTGGTGGCGACTACCAACGAAACGTCCAGGCCCCGGCTGTTGAAGAATCCCTGATCGATTGCAATGTAGACCGGCGCATAACCCAAATTGTGAACGGGCTCAGCGAGGACCAGCGCCTTTGCGCCTTGCGCGAAGACTTTGGGTGAATAGATGGCTGAGCCCATTGCCAGGGCACCGGACATCGCAGCTCGGCGAGTAAGCCCGGGAGAGGGTTTGACATCTAATCGCATGGTTGACCACCTTATTGCAGAGGGCTGCGGGAGTACCCGGACCGCTACTCAGCGCAGCGGCGGCCATTGTACCGTCCGGCAGCGGTGCGGTCCAATGTGCCGCGTCATTTTTTGAAATTGGACGAATTGACGCGCAGCGGGTAACATTTAAAAGTCAAACACCCGCATCTGTGCTGCGAAAGGCCCGCTCGATAGCAATCGGTTGAAGGAAACGATGGCTTCGAGACCCCGCCGTAAGCATGCTCAGGTCGCCGGAATGCGGCGTGTACGGCGATGAGCTGAGCCAGCGGGGGCGACCACGGCTGCCAAACTCGAAGTTCGAACGGTTTCAAAGATCTTCAGGCGCGACGGCCGTGCCGTCCACGCGCTCGACCCCGTGTCGCTGACGATCCCCGATGGCCGGCTGGTCAGCCTGATCGGTCCGAGCGGTTGCGGTAAATCGACGCTTTTCAGCGTCATCGCCGGCCTGTTGCGGCCGACCACCGGTGATGTGCTGGCCGACGGCGAGAGCATCGTCAGGCGACCCGGCCACGTGGCTTATATGCTGCAGAAAAGCTTGCTGCTGCCATGGCGCACGATCATCGATAACATCATCCTCGCGGCGGAGGTTCGTGGCGTTTCAAAACGAGAATCGATCGCCCGCGCGCAACCGTTAATCGAACACTACGGCCTCGGCGGCTTCGAGCAGCACTATCCCCACGAACTATCGGGCGGAATGCGGCAGCGTGCCAGCCTGTTGCGAACGATGCTCTACGATCGCGACGTCGTGCTGCTCGACGAGCCTTTCGGTGCCCTCGATGCCCAGACGCGCCTGCTGATGCAAAGTTGGTTGCTTCAAGTATGGAGCGATCTCGGCAAGACCATCCTGTTCGTCACCCACGACATCGACGAAGCCATCTACCTATCAGATGAGATCTACGTCTTTAGCGCTCGCCCAGGCCGGATAAAAGCGCACATCAAAATCCCTCTCTCACGGCCGCGCGACCAAGACATCGTCACGAGTGCGTCGTTCATGGATCTGAAGCGAGAGCTTCTCGGCTTGCTCAACCACGAAGCCCGCATCGCCGAACGGCAGGAGTCGATGCAATGAGTGACCCGGATATTTCTGTTGTTGACGACGACGAGGTCGCCGAGCAACGCACCCGTCGATGTGCGGCCATTTGGCGCTGGGCTCTTGGTGTGGGTATCATCCTCGGCTGGCAAATCCTAACGCGCCTGAAGATCATCGATCCGTATTATTTCTCCAGCCCTATGGCGATCGTGAACACCGCCTACGTGGCGGCAACGCAAGGAACGCTCTATCTCGATATAGGCTACACATCGGCATCGACGATTGTCGGCTTCATCATCGGTGTGACAGGCGGCGCGCTGCTCGGTCTCTCCACCTGGTGGTCGCGAGTCTACGGGCGCGTCAGCGAGCCGTACCTCGTTACATTCAACGCTATACCAAAACTTGCGCTCGCACCCATCCTGATAATCCTGTTCGGAATCGGTTTCGAGTCGAAGGTCGCGCTCGCGGTAGCGCTAACGATCGTTCCAGCCGCACTGGCGGCATATGGCGGCGTTAAAAGCGTCGATAAGGACCTGGAGACGTTGCTGTTCTCTTTGGGAGCCACTCGCTTCCAAGTTTTCGCGAAGGTCGTCGTGCCGTGGGCAATGCCGTGGATCGTCAGCAGCCTTCGGGTAAACATCGGTCTAGCGCTAGCCGGCGCGATCGTCGGCGAATTCATCGCGTCCCGCTTCGGGATAGGTCGCATGATCCTCTATGCCGGTCAGGTCATGGATATTAACCTGGTCTGGGTCGGGGTTGTTGTTTTGTCTATTCTAGCATTGGTCATGTATACCGCCGTGATGACTGTCGAACGCTACTTGCTCAAAGGAATGCTCCACGGATCTCAGCTGAGCAGCCAGTGACGATACCCGCGCCCTTGCAGGAAGGACAGCCTCCGATGAAAAAGACCCTCGACCAACTCGTCGATCTGCGAACGTCAGCCGTCATTGTCATCGATATGCAGAACGATTTCTGCGACGCCAATGGGGCCGGTGCCAAATATGGCGCCGACGTTTCGACGATCCAGGATATGATCCCGCGCATGCAGCGCTTCTTCGACGGCGCGCGCGCCCTCGGCGCACAGCTGATCTTTGTTCAGTGTATTCACGAGCCGTCGACCGATTCCGATACGTGGCTGTTCCGTCACGACGGGGTATCCCGGCCGCACTGCCGCAAGGGCACCTGGGGTGCAGACTTCTGCGGTGTTGCACCGCAAGGCACCGAGCCGATCGTCATCAAGCATCGTTATAGTGCCTTCATCGGTACGCGCTTCGAGTCAGTTCTCAAGACGCTCGGGATCAGGACGCTGATCATGACCGGAGTAGGCACAAATGTTTGTGTCGAGTCGACCGCGCGCGACGGATTCATGCTCGATTACAACATCGTATTTCTCTCCGACTGTACGGCGACGGCAAGTCCGGGGGCGCACGAAGCCACCCTTCAAAACATAGGCAGTTTCTTTGGAACGGTCGCGACCTCAGATGAAGTCCTCGCTGTCTGGCGCTCCAAGGCTCCCGCGAGAGCTGTGGCCTAGAGCTTCTAACAACGCCCCCGATCGCCAGATCGGCAGCATTGGCCTCGGCGCCTTCACCCAGTATCAGGCGTTGCGGGACCGAACACAAACCGCACATCCCAGCGTGTCTGCTTTCGTGCAGAATCGAGAGGCCGCGATGAACGAGAGTAACAAAACACGCATCGCCCACCTGGCGGGACCGACGGCAACCATCCAGAACACGCCGCCGCTGGTAACGTCGAACAAGGCGCGCTCCAAGCGTGGTTTGCCATTGCTCAAGGACGCGGGTGGCGCGCCATTACGGCACGACGCACTGCGGCCACAGCGCCTCGCAGCTCCGGTCAAGGTGTATGTCGAACAGTTTTCCGCGCATCCGCTAGAATCCGACGTCGCCGAACTCTATGGACCTCCCGACGGATATATCGGCGCGGACGGCGTATTTCGGCAGCAACGTCAGAGCGCGAGCGACAAGCCGGTCTACGAAATCGAGCTGAGACCGGACGACGGCTTGTACCCGCTTCCCTATATGGCGACCCAGGCCGACGGATCGGCGTGGGAAGAGGAATGCACAGCGCCGGGCGCTGTCACCGGCCGCCAGGGCTTTTTCCCTGACGGCTCGCGCAGCTTCGAGGAAATCGATCGCTTGTCGATCGGCGTCGATGGCACCGCGAGTCTCTTGTCCTCGATCGCGACGGTGGACTTTTATCGCGGCGTGCCGCCGGGCGGCTACACCAAGGGCCTGCCGGCGCACCTGCGCAGCGACAAGGGCGAGGGCGACATCCCTCAGGAAGTTCGCGGCACTCATTTTTACGGCTATAAGCCATATCACCTCGCCGTCGCGCCGCCACGGCCGGCACTCGCTAGGGCGACGAACGACATGCAGGCGCTGGTGTCGAGTGGCGACTACGACGGCGTGATCTGGACTCAGGGCAGCCCGCAGGTCGAAGAGAGCGCCTACTGGTTCAATCTGCTGATAGATACGACCTTGCCGATCTGCGGCAACGCGGCGCAGCGTCCCCAGGGCCAGATCAGCGCCGACGGGCCGGCGAACATTGTGGACTCGGTTCGCTACATCCGCTCGCGGGTGTGGGCCGATGAGCAAGGCCGCAACCGCTGCGGCGTTGTGGTCATCCAGGAGCAGCAGCTGTTTGCCGCCCGCGAGGTTGCCAAGGTCGATGCGCGTCCCGGCGGCTATGTCGCGGCCGGAGGCCACGGCGGCATCGTCGGCAACATCAGTCACACCGGTCGGATCGCCCTCACCTACCTGCCGGTCTTCAAACACACCTATCGGTCGGATCTGAAGATCACCACCCTGCCGAGCGCGGTGAAGGCGGCCAAGAAGGGCCCTCATGGCATCGAGATGGTCGAGGTCGCGGTCAAGGACCGCGACGGCAACCTCCTGCCCGACGCCATTCCGGTCGTCACAATCTCGGCGGATGGCAGTTATTCGGGAATGGCCTATGGACACGACACCGCGCCCGAGATCGACCTGATCGCCTCGATCGAGCACAAGCTCAGTCTCGGCCTGCTCACTGGCTTCGTCATCCAGGGTCTCGTACCCTACGGCCGAACGCCTTCGCATACCCGCAACAAGCTGATGCTCAGGGCCTCATTCAGCGGCATCCCGGTCGCGATCGCGGGCCGAGGCGCGCCCATGGGCTTTGCCGATCCAACGGACTTCCAGATCGCCGCCACCAATCTCACCGCCAACAAGGCCCGGTTCCTGTTGATGGCCTGTCTGCTGAAGTTCGGCAGCTTGCCGGCGGCGAGGGATCCCGACAAGCCGACAAGCGCGGAGTTGGATGCCATCCGCAAGGCCGTCGCGGCCTATCAGGCGGTGTTCGATACGCACTGATTGTAGTTCGGAAATCCAAGCACCTGTAGTGAGGTCAAAGTCCGGATGTCTCTTTCGCCGACGCGGCAGTTCGAAGCCATTCCCGAATGGCTGCGTCAACGTCACTGGGAGGGCTATCGCCGGATCATGCAGACGGGCCATACTCGTTATGGCGAGAGCGCCATGCGAGGCCGATGTGGACAGAGCGCAACAGGCAGAGACAGCGAATTTGTTTCTCGCGCGGCACCGCGGCCCTCCCGTTCTCCTGCTGCCGAACGTGTGGGACGCATGGAGTGCGCGCCTCTTCGTTGCTGCCGGGTTCGATACGCTGGCAACAACCAGTGGCGGCGTCGCTTGGGCACTGGGTTATCCCGACGGTGAACGCGCCCCGTGGACCGAAGTTGTGGCCGCGACCGCGCGTATCGTGCGGTCCGCTAACGTACCGGTGACAGCGGATATCGAGGCCGGATACGGCGTATCACCTGCCGAAGTCAGGACGCATGTTGCCGAGATCATTCAGGCCGGTGTGGTCGGGATCAATCTGGAGGATGGGCTTCACGGTCCGATCCGTAGCATCGAGGATGCGGTCGCGCGGCTGCGCGCCGCTCGCGATGCAGCGCACAAAGAAGACGTGCCGATCGTACTAAATGCACGCTGCGACATTTTCTATCTCCAGCATGGTGAGGAACACACACGATTCGCTGCGACGGTGGAGCGCTGCAAGGCATATCTCGCCGCAGGCGCCGATTGTGTCTATCCGTTCGGCCTGCGCGACGCGGCGACGATTGCCGCATTCGTCAAAGCGGTCGGCGGACCTGTCAACATCACCGGTCGACCCGGCATGCCTGATGCAGCCGCATTCGAGCACATCGGCGTAGCGCGGATCACAATCGCTTCGGCGCCGACTCTGGTGGCGATGTCCACAATCCAAAAGCTCGCAGCAGAGTTGCGCGCTACCGGCGGCTTCGACACGCTGACTGCGACGCTCCGCCATCCTGATGCGCAGAAGCTCTTCCAATGAAAGGATGACCAGCATGCAAGCACGACTGGACCCGCGTAAAGCTGCGCCGGAGGCGATGAAGGCGATGTCCAATCTCCATGCCTATGTCGGCAAGTGCGGGCTCGACCACAAATTCCTCGAACTTGTTAAGCTGCGTGCGTCACAGATAAACAGCTGCGCCTGGTGTATGGATATGCACACCAAGGAGCTGCGCGCCGCCGGGGAACCCGAGCAGCGGCTCTATCTTCTTGGCGCTTGGAAAGAATGCCCCTTCTACAGCGAGCGCGAGCATGCCGCGCTTGCCTGGACGGAAGCACTGACGTTGCTCACTGAGGGCAACGTTTCGGACGACGTCTTTGCACTCGCGCGAGCGCAGTTCAGCGAGGAAGAGTTAGTCAAGCTCACGCTCGCAATTGTCGCGATCAACGGCGCCAACCGCATCAATGTTGCTTTTCGTACCGTTCCAGGTATTTACCAACCCGCCGTCCGCAGTGCGGCCGAATGATAAGGCGCGTCTCTTTTGCACAACCCGGCCCGTCCGGCAAAAACGTTCAACTGGCAGTGAACCGAAATGAAAGAATCGAGCACATGACGGGACGCCAATCTCATTTGCTGTGCATGTGTTGCGCGCTCTTGGCGCTTATCGTCTTCCCTCGATTGTCATCAGGGGCAAATTGGCCGGACCGCGTTGTGACGATTGTCGTGCCTTTCGGTGCCGGCGGTAATACCGACATGATGGCTCGGCTCGCCGCACAAGACCTTTCCTCGAAATTCGGTCAGACGTTTGTAGTCGAAAACCACCCCAGCGCGGGTGGCGCGCTCGGCACGCGAATTGTTGCCAATGCCAACCCGGACGGATACACGCTACTATTCGCTGCTTCATCGATGGTCACGCTGACTCCACAGGTGCAGAAGCTCGATTTCGATCCTTCATCGCAACTCGTGCCAATCACAAATGTAGGCACCGGCACCCAGATTCTCGCGATCAAGAAAAGCCTGCCCGTTCAGACGCTGCCGGAGTTTCTGGCTTACGCGAAGGCCAACCCCGGCAAGCTCAATTTCACAGTCGCAGGCACGCAGAATATCAGCCACCTGGCGCCCGTGTTGCTGTTTGCCCGCGCCGGCGTGGACCTCGTCATGGTGCCGGCACATAGTGAGCCACAAGCGGTATCCGACCTGCTCGCGGGTCTCGTTGATCTGTACTTCGGAAATGCGTCGGCTCTGCTGCCTTATGCTAACAACGACAACATTCGCCTGATCGCCGTCGGTACCGCTCAGCGGCTGCCTGTCGCACCCGACATTCCAACCGTCTCCGAGACTCTGTCTGGATTTGAATTCTCATCCTGGAACGGCTTTCTGGCACCAAGCAAAACGCCGGAGCCGATCATCAGCGCTATGAGGACCGAGGTCACGAGGTTCGTAAAGACGCCCGAGGTTTCCGATCGTTTGAGCAAGCTTGGCATCGTCCCCGGCGGACTGACGGGGAGCGAAAGCGAGGCGATCTTTCAGCACGACCGCGACGCATTCGCAGCGGCGATCGCAGCCGCGGGAATTCGACCTCCCGACTAAGCTCTCGCCGCAACGGTTTGACGGCCGAACAATTGGAATGTCTGCTGCTTAAACGATGAGGTGTGAGACTATGACGCCTGTCCAAAAATTGCGTGAAATACTGGCTGATCCGAACTTGCAAATCATGCCCGGATGCTTTGACGCGCTGTCGGCTAAGCTGATCGCCGACGCCGGCTTCAACGTAACATTCATGAGCGGATTTGCCGTCTCCGCCGCTCGCCTCGCCCTGCCAGATACCGGTCTGATATCGTTTGCCGAAATGCTGGACAGCGCGCGCAATTGCGCGAGCGGCGCGGGAAAGATGCCGCTCATCGCCGACGGCGATACCGGATACGGCAACGCCCTCAATGTGCAGCGCACCGTGGTCGAATATGCGCGCGCCGGCGCCGCCGCCGTGATGATCGAGGACCAGGTTAGTCCGAAGAAGTGTGGCCACACCCGCGGCAAGCAGGTAATCGGGCGCGACGAAGCGCGGGTCAAGATTCGCGCCGCGGTCGATGCTCGCCGCGATACCGATATCCTGATCCTGGCGCGAACTGATGCGCGCGCGGTGCACGGTTTCGATGAGGCACTCGAGCGCTGCCGCGACTTCGAGGCGGAAGGCGCTGACATCATATTTCTTGAAGCGCCGGAAAATGAATCTGAGATGCGCCGCTTTTGCCAGGCGATGCGTAAGCCCTGCATGGCCAATATGGTGCCCGGCGGCAAAACACCTATTCTGCCGCCACACGAATTACAGAACATCGGCTACAAGCTCGCACTCTATCCGGTGGTATTGATGTCATCCGCCATCGCCGCGATGCAAGCGGCGCTTGCGGCGCTCCGCCCCGAAAACAAAAAGCCGTTGCCGCCGAGTATATCATTCGCAGAGCTACAGCAGGTGGTCGGCTTCCCCGATTATTGGGAGCGCGAGACCAAATACAAGGTGGGCGATTGATTTTATTCTACCTAAGCCGCGGACGCCATCGCGCCCAACGAAGCGATGATCGCGTCGGATTCCATCAGATCCGCATACTTTTGTTCCATGTCGAACAGATTAGCCTCGTGAGCTGCTAGCGAGCGATCGCCGACGCAGTCGCGGGCCACGATAGTGCGGAAGTTATGGCTCATCGAATCGACAACAGTTGCGCGGACACATCCCGATGTCGTGCAACCAGCGACGATTACTGTGTCGACGCCTTGCCGCCATAGCAGGTCGGCATAGCCGGTGCCGAAAAAGGCAGAAGGCTGCGTCTTGCGCAGGATCGTTTCATTCGCCAATGGCGGCAGTTCGGGGACGATCTGGCCGACGAAGGCGTCCTCGGTCAGTGTGGCGAGCGCCGGCACCTTATGGACGAACACGCAATCGTCGCGGCCGTCCTTGGCGAATACGACCCTCGAAAATGCAATCGGCAGCGCTCGTCGCCGCGCCGTCGCCAGCAAGCCAATCGTGTTCGTCACCGCGGGCTTTATGTTGCCGCCGCCAAACACCGCCGGGTCGGTGAACCCATTAACGAAATCGACAATACAGAGTGCGGGCCGCGCTCCAATCCCCACCGTGGCGCCAAAGGTCTGCGCACGGTACAGAGCGAGATCATCGGTCGCCATTGCGAGACTCCTGTTATCGGCTCATTGGATTGCCGCGGCGTGGCGCATGCTCGCGATCATCGATGATCGGAGCATGTACTCGCGCGCCAAAGACTTATCCGCCGCGATCTGCCGCATCTCGTCGAGCGATCTTTTGCGGACGGCCGGATCGCGCTCACTGATGATCTGTTGATTGCGGTGGGTCTGCTGCTGCACGGCTTCGATCGCCACTGTGCGGCGCTGGCGGGTGTAGCGGTCGAGCGTGCGGTCGTCGGCTCCAGCCCAGACCTCCGCGAGTTTCTCCACTAGATTGAACGCGTCCTGAATGCCGCCATTCATGCCCATGCCACCAAGCGGATTGTTGATATGCGCGGCATCGCCCGCGAGGAAGACGCGGCCGCTGCGGAAATCCTTCGCCACCCTCTGGTGCACGTGATACAGCGAACGATGAGCGATGGCGTAGGGCTCGGCGCGCTGTACCACCCGTTGAAGAACGCCCTGCAGCGACTCGTCTGATAAAAGGAAGCCGCGATCGGCGTTCTCAGGGGCCGGGACCAGCACGCGCCACAAACCTGGCACGCGCAGAAGGACCAGCCACTCGAAAGGATCGGCAATGTAATTAACGTAAGCGATGCCAGTCAGCCTGTTCTCAAACGGGAAGTCGGTCGAGGCGATCAGAAACGATTCTGGATAGGTGAAGCCCTCGAACTCTATAGCAAGCGATTGCCGAACCGTACTGTGGGCACCGTCGGCAGCGACTACGTAGCGGCCCGTGACCACCTGCTCTCTTGTATCCGTGTTGGCAAGGACGGTCGCCGAATTGTCGTCCTGCTCCACCTTGATCGCTTCATGCCCGAAGCGAATGTCTGCTCCCGGTACTTTCCGCAGCTCCTCCTCCAGGAGCCGCATCAGCTTCCATTGCTCGCATTGCACGCGATAAGGGTGATTGGTATCCCCGGCAAGCAGGGACAGGTCGAAGGTCGCGATTGGGCCGGTTTCGCGATCGCGAAACTGCCAGGTGGGTGCCTGGAGGCCCGTCTCGATCATGCGGTTTACGACGCCAAACTCATCCAGCAGATCGAGGGTCGGTGGGTGAAAGGTCGACCCACGCAGTTCTTTGACCGGTTCCTTCTCGGCCGTCAGCAACGTGACCGGGATATTGCGCCGCGCCAACGCGAGAGCCGCGGTCAAGCCGACAGGGCCTGCTCCAACCACCACGACCCGATCGTTGTCATTCGCCATTCGACGATAGTCCTTCCTTGCAGAGCAGCCGTGACCGCTGGCGATCCATTATATCGAGCGCGCCCCGACAGGCCAGCGGCCGAACGTGCTATCGATGTGGAACCTAGCTTGACGAGCTTCATTCTGGCCAGCAATGTTGGTTGGCGAACGGCCAGGCGAAGGCCTGTTCAGATGGATCATCGATGCGCGACGCTTTGGGCTGGCGACGTAAATTTGGTGTGATCGGACCTTCCACGAACACGATCGTTCAACCCGATTTCGAAATGATGCGGCCCCTAGGGGTCACCAATCATTACGGCCGGATCTTTACGCCGAACGCGCAAGCGGTCAGCAACGACACGTTCATGGCCGGTACACAGGTCATTGGCCAGAATGTACTCGACACCGTTCGCAGCGTGATGACTTGTTCGCCGGATTACCTGGTCATGGGGATGTCAGCGGTGACATTCTACGGCGGCAGCGCCGGCGCCGATGCTTTTCAGGCCAAGGTCGAGCGCGAAGCCGGCGTTGGTATTTCCATCGGATCGCATTCCTGCACCGCCGCGCTCAAAGCCTATGGCGGCGTGAAGCGGATCGCATTTTTGTCGCCCTACTATCCGGTCGCGAACCGCGAGGTGGCGCGCTACTTCACTGATTCCGGTTTTGAGATCGTTCGCGATATTTATCTAGAGTGCAAGAGCTGGACGGCCATCGCCGAGGTCACCCCGGATACGTTGCGGACCCGGCTCATTGAACTCAACGGCGACGGACGCGACGTCGATGCAATCCTTCAAGTGGGGACTAACCTGAGCATGGTGCGTCTTGCGGCCGCGGCTGAGTTGTGGCTAGGCAAGCCGGTCATCGCCATCAACACGGCGACTTATTGGCACGCGCTGCGGCAAAACGGCATTAACGACAAGATCGCGGGACTTGGTCGGCTGCTCGAAGAGTTTTGACCCGACTAAAGTCATGTGATCGGCTCAGACTCCGCTCGTCCCCGCGAAAGCGGGGACGCAGTGTGGTTTTTTCGGAAGAGTGGATGCGAGCTTGCGCGGGAATGAGCGGCGGGTGTTTCGATTACAAATAGCTACGCGCTATCCGCGCCGAAGGTGCTTTGCGGCTTCGCCAATATACCAGGTCGCCATCTGCTCGCGCGTCGGAAACCAGACGCCGGGTTTGCTTCTGACGTATTCGATGAATTCGCGCAAAGCAGCAATCCGGTGCGGCTGACCGATGACGTGTGGGTGCAGCCCGACGTTCATGATGCGTCCGGTTTCGGCTCCCTCAGCGTGAAGCTGATCAAAGCACTGCCGCAACATCTCCAGGCCATCGCGCGTTGACAGACCACCGCGGGCGAACATGTTGAAGTCGTTGACGTCGTTCGAATAGGGGATGCAGACGATCGGCCCATGCGTGGTATCGATCAGGTAAGGCTGGTCATCATTGAGGTAATCGCAATAGGCGATCAGGCCGAATTCCTTGAGAATGGCCGGCGTATGCTGCGTGCCGCGGATGGCCGACGATAGCCAAGCCGTGGCCGGCTTGCCGACGACCTCTTCGTAGGTGTCAAGCGTGCGGCGAATGACGGCGCGTTCCTTGGCCGGATCGTGCGCGTAATCGGTCAGCAAATCGTTTTGCGCCCAATTGTGTGGTACCAGTTCCCAGCGACGTTCCTTGATCGCGTCGATGATGCGCCGCCTCTCCCGCAGGATCATGCCGTTGCAGGTGCAGGACGGCGCGACCGCCACGGCATCGAACACGTCCATCAAGCGCCAGATGCCGATACGCTGGCCGTATTCGCGCCAGGTCCAATTCGCAGTGTCGAAGACATCGCCCGGCAGCGAATGCGGGATTGTCGCCGGCCCGCCAGGAAACAGCGGCTCCTTCTGGCCAGGTCGGAACGGCTCCCAATATTCGACATTGATCGTGAAGATCAGAGCGACATTGGCATCGTCGGGGAATTTCAGGGGAGCGCGATCGGGCAGCGGCACGAAGTCATAGGAGGACGGCGGCTGCGATGAGGACATTTGTGGCATCAGGACAGCTTCGCTGTGAAAGTTTGGGCGCGGCGTTCGGCGCGGTCGAGCCGCCAGGCGGTGATATGACGGGCTAGTTCCGGCGCATCGAGCACGGCGATGAAGAGCAAAATACCGCCGGTGACCAGATCGTGGACATAGGGCGGTACGCCGATAGCGCTCAGCCCCGACCGCAGAATGCACAGCGTGAGCACACCGGCCGCTATCCCGGCCGGGCTGCCGCGGCCGCCGACCACCGACACGCCGCCGACAATGGCAGCGGCAGCCGCTGGCGCCAGCACGTCGGAGAGGCCAACTGGAGAGGCAGCGCCGAGGCTGTAGCTTAAGAGCACACCGGCGAGCGCCGATGACGCGCCGGAAGCAGCAAAGACACCGATGAGTATTCGATCGGTGTTCAGCCCGGCAACGCGGCTCGCACGACGGTCGCTGCCGGTTGCAATCACATCTCGGCCGACATAGGTGTACCGCATCAATAGCGCAGCTAGCAGGAATACCGCGAGCGCCACGGCGCTGCGCACCGAGAAAAGCTGCGCGAACGGCGCATTGAGACCGAGAGCCACGCTCATGTTGGGATAACTGACGGTCTGATTGCCGGACAAGACGTACGCCAGTCCCTGCAGTGTCAGGAGGCCGCCGAGCGTGACACCAACGGAGCTGAGTTTGAGCCGGGTCATGATCAGTCCCTGAATCAGGCCGCTGACGACACCGGCTGCTACACCCAGCAATGCACCTAGCCAAGGATTCGTGCCACCGGTGATGACTGCGATGCAGCCGGCGAGGCTGAACATGCCGGCAACCGACAGATCGAACTCGCGCACCATCATGGACAGCCCAAGCCCCAGCGCCACGAGGCCAAGCGACGCGAACAATTGCATGACGCTGAACAGCGTGCCCAGACTGAAAAAATAACCGTTGCCCCGGTCGATCAATCCAAGCACGACGACTGCACCCGCCATGATCGTGAACGGCCGCGCGGCGGGAGCTATGAGAAATCTGCCGACCTGCTGGATCATCGCCTTTCACCAACGACGTGCAACATGATCACGGCGAGAACAATGATTCCAGTGATGAGATATTGTAGCTGCTCGCTGAAGCCGCGGAGCAACAGCACAACTTCGATGATGGCGATGACGGTGACGCCGACCAGCGTCCGCACGGCGGAGCCCGAACCGCCGGCGATAGCCGTGCCGCCGACCAGCACGGCGGCAATCGCGGTATAGTCGTAGCCGGCGCCCAATTCCATGTCGCCGGAGCCATAGCGCGCCGCCAAGAGAACGCCCGAAATGGCCGCGCAGGCCCCCGCCGCCATGTAGGCGATCGTGATAGTCCAGGTGGTTTCGATGCCGGCGGCTGTGGCTGCCCGGCTATTGCTGCCGACCATGGCCATCTGCCTGCCGATGCGGGTCCACGATAGGATGAATTGCGCGGCGATCACTGTGGCAAAGAAGCAGAGCGCCTGAACTGGAATTCCGGCGATGCGTCCCTTGAATATCGCGAGACCCTCGCCTGCGGGATAGATGCGGTGTCCGCCGGTGGCGAAGGCCGCGGCGCCGAGCAGGAGCGACAAAGCGGCGATACTGACGAGAATCGGATTGGCCTGGAAATAGCCGACCAGGAAACCCTGCAAACCGGTAATCACGACGCCAAACAACAGGGCGACCAGCAACGCCGGAACGATGCCGAAGGACAGCGTGGCGAGAAAAGTCAGAGCAGTCGCTGACACGGTCGCGCCAAGCGCGAGCGACATGATGTTGCCGGTCAGCGTGATGAAGGTCATGCCGACCGCGACGCAGCCGACAAACGAAATCGCCGTGAGCAGCGCATTGATGCTCAATGTTGACAAGAATCCTTGGGTGGTCAGCGCGAAGCCCGCGATCGTCGCTGCTGCGACGATGCGGATGCCGAGCACAAGGTGGCGGGCGCGCAAGCCGCTGCCGCGGAGTCTATTGTTGAGCGCAATTTCGGTCATGCCGCTGCCGGATGCGTGATGTCGGCCAGCACGCGATGCATATCAACCTCGCCGCGCCGATAACTGCCAACCTGGTGCCCGCGATACATGCTGATGACCCTGTCCGCTATGCCGAGCACCTCTTCGATGTCGGACGATGCCATGACGACGCAATAGCCCTGATCGCAGAAGCCGCGGACCAGGCGATAGATCTCGGCGCGGGCGCCGACGTCGACACCACGCGTGGGTTCGTTCATCAACAGCACGCCAGGCTGCGCGCTGCCGATCGAGCGACCAAAAGCGAGCTTTTGCTGATTGCCGCCGCTGAGCTCATCGGCCGGCGAACGCAGCCGAGTAAGGTCAATGCCGACAGCGCCAGCAAGCTTCGCTGCTGTCGCACGCAGCTTAGCCCGCGCCAGCACGCCCCATGTTGTATGCTCGCGCAGCTTGGCCGCGATCAGATTCTGACCAGCGCTCAGGCGAAGAAATATGCCTTCTCCGGCGCGATCCTCGGAGATAAATTGCACATCGGCTGATCGCGCCGCGGCCACCGAGCGGAGCCGCATCGGCTTGCCGAGCACAGTAACCTCACCGGTGGCGACCGCGCTCAAGCCAGCAAGCGCCCGCAGTATCGTCAGCGCGCCAGAGCCGACCTGGCCAGCTATACAGGTGACGGCGCCGCGCTCGGCAACAAGATTGAAGTCTCGCACGACGGGCGGCACGTGCAGGTTCTTGATCGTCAGCGCCGCACCGGCGGGCTTGCTCTGCCAGGTCGGATACATCTCACCGATGCTGCGGCCGAGCATCATCTCCATCAGATGGCCGCGGTCGATTTCCGCGGTCGGGCGGGTACCGACGAGCTCGCCGTTGCGCAGCACCGAGACGCTGTCGCAGACTTCAAAGACCTCGCCGAGACGATGGGTGATATAGACAATTGTCTTGCCCTCGGCCTTCAAGGTTCGCAGCGCATCGAAAATGCGTTCGATCTCGACATCGGAGAGCGTGGCGGTCGGCTCGTCTAGAAAAAAGACGCGCGCTTCGCGGGTCAGCATGCGGGCGGTTTCAACGAGCTGTCGGCGGCCAATGCTCAGGCCTGAGACCGGCGCGTCGAGCGAAAGGTCCGACAAGCCGACCTGATCGAGTGCTGCGCGCGCCTTCATGCGCAAGCTCTTGCGCCGATGAAACAGCGGCACATTGCGATTGCCGAGCCAGATGTTGTCGAGCACCGACAGGGCGGGCGCGAGGCTCAACTCTTGCGCCACCAGTGCGATGCCGAGTTCCTGGGCGTGCTGCGGATTTTGAATAGCGGTCGGTTTGTCGTCGATCGAGACCACACCCTCGTCCGGCGAGTACAAGCCCGTCAAAATTTTGACGAGGGTGCTTTTGCCGGCACCGTTCTCGCCGCAGATGGCGTGGATCTCGCGCGCATCAAGAGACAAGCTGACGTTCTTGAGAACCGCGTTGGGTCCGAACCGCTTGGTGACTCCTTTGACGGCAAGGACAGACATCGACGCTTAGTACGAGCAGCCTGCGGCGAATTGATCGACGTTGTCCTTGGTGATCCCGTAGACCGGGATGAGCTCGTATTTCCCGAGCGACTGACCGTTGAAGTACGCCGCCACCTTTTTAGCTGCGGTTTCCGCTTCTTCGGTCGGAATTTGCGTCGCGGTGCCGTACTGCTCGCCGGATTTGATGTGGACAATGCCGTCCTTCATACAGTTGCTTGCGACGACCACGATTCCCTTGTTGTCGACGCCGAGCGCAAGCCCCGCGGACTGAACCGCGTTGATCGCGCCCGTGGCCTGGTTGTCGGCCATGGCGAAGATGCCGTCGACACCACCTTGCCCGGCGAAACGCACCAACAGCTCGCCAGTGACCTTTTCCGTCACCGCTGTGTTCCATTTGCCGTCTTCGGTGCCGACGAGCTCAATGCCGGGGTGCTGCGCTAGCGCGGCTTTGAACGCGGCCATCCGCGCCATGACGTTGATTTGCTGCGCCAGCCCTGTGACCGCAACCACTTTTGCTTTGGTCTTGCCTTCGGCCGTCAAGGCTTTGACCATTTCCTCGCCGGCGAGGCGGCCAAGGTCGGCATTCTCCGTGCCGATGTAGGATGTCCACAGGTCCTCTTGCTCTTTCTTCATCGGCGTTGCGTACAGCACGACGGGAATGCCGGCGGCCTTCGCGCGTGTGAGTGCCGGCACGATGGCTTGATCATTCACGTAGCAGAGCACGATCAAATCGTATTTCTGCGCGATCGCGTCATCGATCTGCTGCGATTGCACTGCGGCGTCATAATTGGCGCTGAGGTTCGTGACCTTCAACCCCGCCTGGGTGGCGAACTTGGTAAAAGTCGAGGTCCAGGCACCGATATACGGGTTCGTGTTCGAAGTCGCCAGCACGACGACGCGTTTTCCTTCCGGAGTGGCGTTTGCCGAGCCGCTTATCGGCACGTTCAACAACAGCGCAAATACGAATAGGCTGATTAGCAGCCGCATGGCGATCTCCCGTCCCGCTCGGAAAGATTGAAATGTTAGCGTCAATCGATAGGTGGCGCCAGCGGCCCCTGTCAGCTGCTATGCGGCTTTGCCGAAATATTGCTGCGCGATCCAGCGTGCAGTCGCGGTCAGCTGCTCGTCGCCATGGTGCGCGCCAAGCAACTGGACCCCGAGCGGGACATCGTCGACGCAGAGCAACGGCACGTTGACGGCCGGCGCGCCCAGGATGGAGGACGCTTCGTTGAAGATCGCGCTGCCCTGATCCATCCCGATCGGGGCGGGACCCGGCGACGAAAGCGTGATGAAGCCATCGGCCCGCCGCGCCAGTTCGGCGTGCATGGTCCGAAAGCACTCGCGCTCGATAAGCGCGGCACGGTAGGTTTTCTGCGAGATATCCGCCCCCTCCTCGATGCCTTTGAGTAGGCGCGGCGGCAGTTTGTCGCTAAAGCGTTCGCGGTATTGCAACATCGGCCAGTGCATCTCATAGTGGTAGAGCGCGGACCATAGTTGCGGCGTACGTGCGTGAGCAACCTCGTAGGCCTCGATTGAGGGATCGTCGCCGCGTCCGATGATGTCGACGCCGGCATCGGCGAGCCGCGCCAGGCATTGTTCAAAAGCCTGCATGGCCTGTGGCTCGGCGTTCGGCCAGCCAGCCGTGTCAAGGCGGATCAGGCGAGCGGGCTTGTGCGACGCGGGCGGCTCGAGCGCTCCGTACAGTCCCGGGTGTGACGGATCGCCGCCGGCTTCGCTCGCCACGTAACGCGCCGTGGTCCACACGTCCGACAACGTTCCGGCAAAGACGCCGATGTGGTCCATGCTGTAGGCCATGGAAAACGAGCCCTGCCGGTTGATCGCGCCGAATGTGGGCTTGAGCGCGTAAGTTCCGCAGAAGCTCGCCGGCCGGATGGTCGAACCACGGGCGTGGGTGCCGAGCGCAGCCGGCAGCATGGCGCTCGCGACCGCCGCAGCGGTGCCGCTCGAAGAGCCGCCTGGCGTGCGGCGGATGTCGAACGGATTGCGCGTACGCGCCGGGTCGCCACCGCCGAAGCATACCGTGACGGTCTTACCGACCAGCACTGCGCCACCCTGACGGAGCGCACGCACGGTTGCCGCATCCGTCATGGGCTGATACGAGCGGAACAGTTCGCTGCCGAACTCCGTCGGCATGTCGTAGGTCTCGATCAGATCCTTGATGCCGACAGGCATCCCATCGATCGGGCTCAGCGGCCTACCCGCTCGGTAGCGGGCGCCACATTCGTCCGCGGCTTCGCGAGCGCGTTCGAGATTGAGGAACGCGAACGCCATGACCGCTGGCTCTAGCGCGTCGATGCGCTCGATGCAGCGCTCGAGATAAGCCCGAGGCGTGTCCATTCCGTCCGCAAAACGCGTCCGCACGTCATGGAAGCTCAGCATCCGGTGCGTTGCTGGATCGTAGCGGCCTGCCGGCGACTGCGCGTTCGCGGGCAGCATCAGGAAATGTGGGTGTGATGGTTTTTCAGATACCACTCCGCGATCTCTTCGCGGGTGGCAAACCAGACATCGTCAAACCCTTTCACGTAGGAAAGGAAATCGCGCAACGCGCGAATGCGGAAGGCCTGGCCGATGACGTGTGGATGCAGGCCGACATTCATGAAGCGACCGCTCACCGCGCTTTCCTGGTAAAGCCAATCGAACTGTTCCTTGAACACGTTGAACGCGCCGTCGACGTCCTGGCCTTGCCGCATAAACACGGTGAAGTCGTTGACTTCCGATGTGTAGGGGATCGAAACGATCTTTTTCCCAGATCGCGTCTCGATGAGATAGGGCTGATCGTCGTTCAAAAGATCCGTGGTGAAAATCAGGCCTTCTTCGGCGATGATATCGACTGTGTTGAGCGTGCAGCGCAGCGAGCTGGAGAGCCAGCCTTTTGCCGGCTTGCCGCAGACCTCCTTGTAGACCCGAAGCGTTTCGCGGATGACTTCGCGCTCCCTGTTTTCATCGAACGAATAGTCGGCCAGGAGCTCGGTCTGTACGTAGTTGTGCGCGACAATCTCCCAGCCGCGCTTAAGCGCTGCGTCGATCACGGCGCGACGTTCGAGCCCCAACTTGGCATTCAGGGTGCAGGTCGAGGGTACGCCGAACTGGTCGAAGATATCGAACATGCGCCACACGCCGACGCGCTGGCCATATTCGCGCCAAGTCCAATTTGGGTTGTCATAGACGTTGCCCGGCAAATCGCCGCCGACGATGCCCGGGCCGCCGGGATAGAACGGCTTTGGTGTATCTTTCGTCGCATCCCAATACTCCAGGTTTGTCGTAATCATTACGGCTAGTCGTTTCCCATTGGGCCACCGCAATGGCTTTCGCTGAGAAATGGGCACAAATGGGTATTTCATGGCGCACACCTGTTATCGACCAATGATCCGCGCGAAACTGCGAAGCGCACAAGCATTCGTTCAAATAGCCGCCATTGCAATATATTCTTTTGACGGCGGCACCGACATCGTTGCAACGGCTGCCAGCGCCGCGAGCAGCGCGATCAGAGCTTTGGCGGCCTCCGCTTCCTTGCGAAACTGGGTGCTGTGAGCCTCGACGATAAGCCGAACCCAAACGGGTCCGGCGCCGCTAACTCCGTCACTCCCCCGCTGCCTTTGCCTGTGCCACGATGGCGTCGCGGTCGAAGTTGTTACAGTCGCTGATGAATTTCGTAGTGTAGGCGGCAGTGGCCGGCTCGGTGCCTTTGAGAGAGCCGACCTTGACGAAGTCAGCGTGGGTGCTCTGCCAGTTCTCGGCGATGAAGCGACCAAGGGGCGCGCTGGCGGGTTGACCCTGTAACGCCATTTCGAGGAAACGGTCCATGATGTGTACGCTGTTCTTCAGCGCAGTCGCGTCATCGATACTGGTCGGCTTCGTGTTGGGAAATTCCTCCCAGAACAGGCGGATCGCCGCGGCCCGATTGGTCACCGTGAAGAGCAGGCCCTTGGTCATGGCGCGACAGTAGCCGGCAACTTCCTTCGGGTTGGCGTCGGCGAAAGCGGCCGTTGTCGCCAGTGTTGTGCCGACAAGGCCATCCTCCAATGGAATGCGAACTATGCGCAGCGAAAGCCCAGTATTCTCTGCCGCAGCCAACATCGCATCCCACACCACCAGCGCGTCGATCTTGCCGGTACGCAAAGCCGCGATCGCCGAAGGCCCGGCGCCAGTTGCGATCGCGGTGTACTGATCAGGCGTGATGCCGATGTCGGTCAGATTCTCTTTCAAGGCCATGCCACCTCCGGCGCCGAACGAAGGTGCGCCGATGGTCTTGCCCTTGAGGTCTTCGAGCTTCTGGATCGGCGAGTCCGGCGGCACAATCAGAAAGGTTCCAGCATTGCGCTTGAGGTTGAAAAACGAAATCAGATCGCCGCCCTGTTCGCGAACCGCCATGATTGCTTCGGCCGCGGTGGTACCGACCTGAGCGTTTTTTGACTCCAGCACTTGCGCTGAGATCATGCCGGTCTGCGAGTTCTGGATTTCGACATCCAATCCCTCGGCCTTAAAGAAGCCGAGCTGCTTGGGCACAGCATACAGGAATACTTCCTCACCGACTCCCATTGCGGGGTGCATCTGTACCAGGGTCATCTTCTTTGGCGTTTGCGCAGCGGCGCAGGTTATGCCCGCGCACATCACCGAGAGCGTCAATGCCAGAACAAGATTAGAGAAACGGGTCCGCATGGGGCTATCTCCACGATCCGAGATGAAGGGATGGTCACGTCCGCGCCGGTGCGTTTGATCGCTGGGCCCAGAAGCAGTACCGGCGTTCTAGACGACCCACGGCGAAGTTCATCAGAAAGCCGATCACGCCCAACAGCAGAATGACCGCAAACAAGGGCGCGATTTCCAGAGCTTGGTTGTATTGCATCAACAGCATGCCAAGTCCGGCGCTGGCCCCGACAAACTCGCCAACCACCGCGCCGATGATCGACAGCACCGCAGCCACACTGAGCCCGGCAAACAGGAATGGCAGACAGCTCGGAAAGATGATTTTCGAGAGCAAGTGCCATTCGCTGGCGTTGCAGGAGCGGGCCAACTCGATGCGTTCGGGCTCGACCGCCTGATATCCCGCCATCGTATTCACCAACAAGGGAAAAAAGGTGATGACCGCGGTGATGAATACCTTGCCTTGCAGGCCGAAGCCGAACCACACCACCATCAGCGGCGCGATCGCGACTTTGGGCAGCGATTGAAAGCCGACGATGTAGGGATACCAGCTTTTGCCGAGCAGCGGCCAATGCGAGAGAACGAAGCCCAATACCGTGCCCAGGGCTGAGCCGATGGCGAAGCCCGCCAGCGCCTCCCAGATGGTTACGCCACTGTGGTACCAATAGCTTGCACGATCCCATGGCGCCCGGCTGAAGCCTCGCAACAGTGCTTGAAAGACCTGTTCGGGCGGTGGCACCACATAAATGGGTGC
>Ga0307476_10000753_pt1 | contig 22425 bp, 19 predicted proteins | sample atmos_gasesECM2C_2_FD_203314 | JGI IMG/M metagenome (GOLD analysis project Ga0307476, IMG submission 203314) | Hardwood forest soil microbial communities from Morgan-Monroe State Forest, Indiana, United States - atmos_gasesECM2C_05 | ecosystem: Environmental > Terrestrial > Soil > Temperate...
GATCTCCTCTACGGAGATCATTTCGTCTATGGCAGCTCGAGCCTCGGCGCTCCCGGCGGCTATCCGTACGTGCAAGTCCCCGCGACCAACGTTTACGGGATTCCGATGGGTATCACCTTCTTCGGCACGGCTTTCAGCGAGCCGAAGCTGATTGCGCTCGCTTCCGGGTTCGAGGCGGTCACACACGAACGCGCCAAGAATCTGCCGAAGCTCACGCCGACGATCCCGGACGACCATATCGCGGGAGAGCCGCTGAACGCCGGGAAGGACAAGTCCCAGAAGCCTGAAGGCTGGCATCCGCATCACATGTAGTGCGGCTCGAGAGACCGGTGCCCGCGGAGGCGCCGGTCTTTCCGCAGCGGGCATCGACGGCCGTCAGTCCTTAGGACGCAGAAGTGATGCGCCCAGGTAGCAGCCGAATTCCTTGACGAAGTCGATGGAGACGCGCGCGTGGACGCGCCCCTGTCGATCGAGAAAGCGCGCGGTATCGGCGTGCGGAACGACGGCGCCGTGCCAGACGTTGGGATGCAGGTAGAGTCCGCGGCTGCCGTCACACCAGAAGGTCCTGAACTTCTCCGGGCTGACGTCGTCTCCTGGCAGCGCCAGCGGTACGACGAAGCTCTGCCCGTCCAATGGATAGAAGAGTTGCCCGCCGTCCGGGTGATAGTTCGCGCGCCAGATGAGCGCGCGTTCGCGTGCCGGCGACGGACCTGCGGTGCTCGCTTCCTCCGGCCACTTGCTCCAGCCGAAGAGATAGCTGTCGCCTACCGCGTTGTTGCGAGCGTAGAGTGTCTCGCCTTTCCACCAGAACTCGAACAGTCCCTCGGCGATACCACCCTGATCGCCGCTCCCCGCATCGATCGCGCGCCATCCCTGCTGCGGCCAACGGACGATCTCTACATTGAAACTCTTCGGGTCATCCACCAGGCAGCCGTAGCCCTCGAGATTCTCCGCGCTCGCGATGACGAGCGGCGCGTCATGGACGTGGCGCGCCCCTGTCGAGGGCACGTAGGCAAGTGCGTTGGAATCTGAGTCCATAGTCGGTGTTACCTTAGCTCGCGGCGCGCGAGACGCTCGATGAGCGGCGCATAGGCCTCGAGTGGTGGAGTCTTCAGGCCCGCGACCTTGCCCTGGTCGTCCCAGCGGCGCACACGCACGGCCTCGCGGTAGTAATGCTCCGCCTCGAAGCGCGCCACCTCCTCTGCCGACATCGGGCCACCCTGAAGACGCAAGGTATGCACCGAAGCCGGGCTCAGCATTGCGAAGTAGCGCGCGTCCGTCGTGCACAAGTAGCGCTTGGCGGGCACGTGCAGCCGTACGGGCTCCGAGACTTCCGCCGAAAACCGCTGCGAGAGCCAGCGTGCGCCGGTCTCTTCGTGTCGTGCATCCGAGCGCCAATCCTCGATCGAGTCCGGCACCGTCTCGATGAGATGGCCGACGTCGTGCAGCAGCGCAGCCACCACCAGTGCGTCAGGCGCCGTCTCGGTCCGTGCAAAATGCGCCGCCTGCAGGCCGTGTTCGGTCATGGAGACGCGCTCACCGAAGTAGGCCGCACCACCGCGCGGGCCGTAGAGCGCCAGGACCTCGGCGAACACGCTCATGGAGAGCTCCGCGGAGTGACCCCACGCCGCAGCAGCGCGGTTTCGCTATAAACGCTGTCACGACTCAGGTAGCAGCCGCGCAAATGCCGCGGATACCGTGCCGAGGAGAATGCACTGCGCCCGTGAAGGACGCGTTGATTGTCGAACACCACGAGCATGCCCGCCTCGAGTCGCATGCGCAGCTGGAAGCGCGCATCCCGCAGCAGCTGCGCGAATCGACGGTAGGCGTCGTAGTAGAGCGCCGTCTCCCTGGCCGGCAGGCGCAGCGGCGCGATCGACCGACTGTTGTAGTGCACGGCGGTTACCTCCCCGCGCGCTGAAAGCTGGAGCAATGGCCGCTCGGCGTAGAGATCGGCATCTTGCGAGCGATAGTGAAACGGCACCGGGGTCGCCGTGAGCCGGGCGAACACTTCCGGGGCGGTGGCGCGCAGGTGCTCGGCGAGCGCAAAGCCATCGGCGAAGAGACTCTCGCCACCTTCGCTCGAGGGAATGAGCGCGTGCAGAGCCTGGAATCCCGGCACGGGCTCGCGATACGGATTATCCGTGTGCAGTCCCAGACCGAGGTCGGAATACGCCAGGTTCTCCGGCTGAGGGACCGAGCGGACATCGAAAGTGAGACCGTAGTTGGTCTCGAGCACGCGTCCGATGAGCGGCACCGTCTCGAGGATCGTCCCCTCCGTGTCGGGAAGCCCGGTCATGAACGCCATCCCGTCCTGCAGCAGGCGCGTCAGCCAGCCGAGGCGCGCGCGAGGATCCGCACGCATCTCATGCAGGCCGATGAAAGCGAGGTGGTGCCGAGCCTCGAGTGAGGCACCCTCGAGCCAGCGTCGCACTTGGAGCTGCGGCTGACGCGAGGCGCGCTCAAAGGCGTGGTCGGCGAGCCAGGCGAGCTCGAAGGATGCCGCCGCGCGCGGCTCATCCTCCCACTCGATGCGCACGGCGCCGTTCTCGGCGAACGCCGAGCGCATACGAGGTCGCTCGGGCAGATCGGCGACGTCGGTCAGCCGCTGTCCACTGTGTGAGTCACGATCCGCTGGACGATTGTCGCGCAGCCACAGGCTCGTGAACTCGCTCGCGCCACCGTCGGCCCATTCGATCGTGAGCAGCTCCGGCGATACCGCTACGCGCTTGACGCGCGACTCAGGCATGCACCGACCTCGTCGCCGCCTGGGTGTTCATGAAGTGCAGCACTCCGCCGCACGCGGCCGCGAGCGCGCTGATCGCCGCCAGCGTCACGAACACTCCTTCCCAACCGAAAGCGACCGCCAGCCGGGCGACGCTGTCGCCGGCCAGCACGCCGCCGAGGTAGCCGATGCCGTCGATGATCCCGGACGATGCCGCACTGGCCTGCTTGCCGCCGAAGTCGAGCGCAAAGGCGCCACCCAGATAGGAATAAGGACCGAGCAGGCAAAGGCCCACGAGCGCAATGAGAATGATGGGGTACATCGAGTGCGACACTCCGGGTCGGACCGAGACCAGCACCATCAGTGCGGCCGCAGTGCCGGCGAGTCCTGCGAAGAGCAGCAGCGAGCGGCCCGTGAGTCCCAGCCTGTCGCTCAGCCAGCCGGCAATCAGCACCGAGACCACGCCCACGGCGGGGAAAATGGCGCTAAATCGGGCGGAGTCGCTCATGCTGAAGCCAAGATGGTCGCGCAGGTAGACCGGCGTCCAGGTATTGAAGGTTTCACGGATTATTGTGCACGCGAAAGACAACAGGCAAACCAGCACGAAGGCGCGGCTGCGCAGCAGTGGGACGAGCAGAGCGCTGACACTCGGCGGTCGGGCCGCGGTGCTGGCGAACAGGTTGAGCGGATTGGGCCGCGCTTCGCTGTAACCTTCATCGGCGCGCGACTCGCGCAGCAGCAGCAGATTCGCCAGCAAGGTCACTGCGGCGACGATTGCGGCAAACACGAACAACGCGCGCCAGCCAAAGCCGTGCGCAATCAGCACGCTCATCTGCTGTCGCGCGAGCGCGTCGCCCACCAGGTAGCTGATGCTGAGGATTCCGATGATCGTCCCGTAGGAGGAGTAATCGAACCACCGCGAAGAGACCTTGATCAGACCCGCCCAGCCTAGCGACTGCGTCAGGCGGTTGCCGACCCAGGCCGCAGTGAACACCGGCAGTCCTCCGCCGGCGGCGAACAGCAGAGTGAAGAGCGTGGCGCCGCCGACGCCGATGAGAAAATTGCGGCGCCCTCCCCAATAATCGCCGAGTCCGGTGAGGAAGAGCTTGCCGAGGGCATAGGCGGCGACGCCGAGCGAGCTGATCGTGCCGATGTGGATGAGCGCCGTCTGGTGCGCAATGCCGTGTCGTTGCAGCTCGTCGGCGAGTAATGGCGTGGCCACGGAGAGGTCCGCCCGGCAGTAGTAGCAGGCGGCATAGCCTGTGAACAGCAGCACGATCGTGCGCAGTTGTGCAACGCGCAGCCGGCGCAAAGACGCTGCGCGTTCAGCCATGCCAGCGATACTAGCGGACAGGGTGGTGCGAATCACCCCGCGCGACGATGTGAGGTAGCCAGTACGAGAGCAGGGGATGGGCGACTCCGCACGAGCATGCGGAGTCGCTATCCGCAGAGTGTTGCCTTACCAGCGGTGCCAGTAATAGCCGCCCTGCACCACGACCACCGGGGCGGGTGCCACGACGCCTGCGGCGACATATCCGCGCGGAGGACCGACTGGGGCAACCACACAACCTGCCAGGGCTGCGCCGATGCCAAGCGCGAACAGCAATTTGACAATGACACGCATGACCTGCTCCTCGATCAAGTTCAACTGGGGTAATAAAACGCGCCAGGCAGTGGCGGGCTGACAGCGTGAGTCCCCTGCGGACCCTTGGGGGCGGGCGGGGCGATGCGGGCGGCTTTGAGCGACAGTGAACAACCCTGGTTCACCATCGACCCGCAGGGTATGCACGCGCTCTCGCGACTTCACGCCTCCGCGCGGACCCCGTGGGGGTTCCGGGGTCCGCGCGGGCCGCTCGGCTTCCCTGCAGATCCGCCCAGCTCATCCTTGAGAAAAAAAGAGTAGTCCACCGGGATGACAATCACGTGATGGAGCGCATGCCGCTGCTCTTCGGGAACACATACAGCAACGAGCGTAAACCCTGGATGCGCTAAGGCTCGTTCGTCAGGCCACGACGACATGGCGTAGCATGGCGCCGGCCAGCAGGGCAGGCAGCAGGTACTCGCATGATCACGCTCTACCACCGCCCGAAGACCCGCGCCACTCGCTTCATTTTCCTACTCGAGGAGCTCGAAGCCCCATATCGGATCCAGACCGTCACGACGCGCACTCCTGACGGAGCGGGCGTGATCGATCCCGCCAATCCACATCCGCATGGCAAGGTGCCCGCGATATCCGATGACGGTGTGGCGGTATTCGAGTCTGCCGCGATTGCGCTGTACCTGACGGACAAGTTTCCGAAAAACCGCATCGGACCGCTCGCCGGGGAGGCTGATCGTGGCGCTTATCTCTCCTGGCTCGCGTATTACGCCGGCGTCGTCGAGCCGGCTTTCCTCTGCAAATTCATGAAAGTCGAGGTCCCGCGCGTCACCGCAGGGTGGGTCCCCGTCGAGGAAGTGGTGGGGTACATCAGCGGGCGCCTGTCCCCGGGTCCCTATCTTCTGGGCGAGCGCTTCTCGTCCGCCGATGTGTTGTACGGTGCCTCGTTCGCGCTCTTTGCAGGCAGTCCGTTGTTGCCGAAGTTGCCAGCGATCGACGACTACGTGAAACGCGTGCTGGCGCGCCCCGCCTATGCGCGCGCCATGGCACGCGAGGTCAGTGACGCGGCTAAATGAATGCAGCCGCCGACTTCGGGCGAGATTCGGGAGCAGAACATGGTCAGAAGATCATCGATCCATTTGTTGTGTCTTACAGTTGCATGTCAGATGGCCGTGCTGCCCTTGTCCGCAGCGCCGCCGCCCGCGCCGTCGGCTCCTGACGATGGTGACCGTGACTACATCGAGCATCGCAGCCCACCGGGAAGTCCGGCGCTGCCGTTCAGCGATGCCGTGATGACGGGCGATACGCTGTACGTGGCGGGACACCTCGGTATCGATCCCCGTACCGGAAACGCCGTGACCGACCCGGCCGCCGAGGCGCGGGCGGTGATGGATGCCGTGAAAGCGACGGTGGAGCGTGCCGGCTTGCACATGGACGATCTGGCATCCGTCACCGTGTACTGCACCGACCTCGGCCTCTACGACACGTTCAATGGAATTTATGGCGTGTACTTTCACGGGCATCATCCTGCGCGGGCCTTCATCGGCGTTGCGACGCTGCTGCGCGGCGCGCACTTCGAGGTGGCAGGCGTGGCTGTGCGTCGTGCGCGGGCGGCTGCCCGCTGAGCAGTGCCCGACATGAACCGCCGTGAATTTTCCGCGCTCGCCGCGGCCACCGCGGCTGCCACACTCGTTCCCGAGCTAGGCACCGCGCGGCAGGCCACCCAACCGCCGGCAAGCACGCAGTCGACGACGTCGCAGGGGACGGCCGTCGGCGAGGCGGCGAGACGGCTCTACAGACGCGCGCTCGTTCTGGACGCCAACTGCGCGCCGCCGCTCCCCGATCGGCTACCGGTGCCGCAGACGGATCTCGACCTGGTACGCAACAGTGGCCTCAGCGTTATCAAGCTCAGTTTGGGCGGTATCAACGGTGACTTTGCGCATACGGTCAAGGCGATTGGCCAGGTCGAGCAGCTGATCGAGGTCCATCGCGACTATTTCATGGGAGTCCGCGTGCCCGGCGATATGGCGCGCGCCAAAAAGGAAGGCAAGCTCGGCATCATCCTCTCGTTCGAGAGCGTCGAGATGCTCGGCGGCCAGCTTTCCTCGCTCGAGGTGTTTCGCGACCTCGGCGTGCGCGTCATGCAGCTCTCCTACAACCGCAAGTCGCCGTTCGCTGCCGGCGTGATGGAGCCCACTGCCGGCGGACTGACGCCGCTCGGCCGGGACGCCGTAAGAGAGATGAACCGGCTCGGCATTGCCGTCGACCTGAGCCACGCCAACGCTGCCACCACGGCCGATGCGCTCAGCCTGTCGGGTAAGCCGGCGGTCATGACACACGCCGGCTGCGCTGCGGTGCACGCACATCCGCGTTGCAAGAGCGACGAGCAGTTGCGGGCGCTCGCCGCCAAAGGCGGAGTGGTCGGCATCTTCGATCTGCCCTACCTCACCGCATCCCCGCGGCAGCCCACGGTCGATGACTACATGGCGCACCTCGAGCACGCGCTCCAAATCGCCGGTGAGGATCATGTCGGCGTCGGGAGCGACGTGGGGATCACTCCGTTCGACACGAGCGCGGCCGGCATGGCCGAATTCGCCAAGGATGTCGAAGAGCGCCGCCGTGCGGGGCTGTCGGCCCCCGAAGAGGACCGCCCGACCTATGTCGTCGGGATGAACGTTCCGAACCGGATCGAGATCATCGCCGACCGTCTGCTCAAGAGCGGTTACTCGGCCGCGGTGACCGAGAAGGTCGTCGGCATGAATTTCGCGCGCGTCTTTACCGAGATCTGGTCTGTCCAACCCCGGCTCGCGCCCGGGGAGCTCAGACATACGTCCCTCATCGCGTCGCGCTCGGGAATCTGCTCCCGTCAACCCAATTCGCTGCGAATGGCCCCCGTGTCGTAAACGATGTCCTGCGCGAAATTCTCTTGAATCTCACGATGCGCGCGGGAAGCGGCGGATCGTGTTCGCCGCGATGGAATACGGCGACGTCCTGACCGTTACTCGCGAGCCGCCGTACCAGGCATGGGCCAATGAAAGGAGTCCCGCCGATCAGCAGGATGCGGAGGCGACTTTGATGCCGTGCGCCAGTCGGGGCGAGCGGCCGCCGCCCGTCACAGGGGACGGGCGGCGTCAGGCCGCGCCCACGCCAAATCAATGCAGCAGATTGAGCGTATTCGTGGCGTCATCCACGTAGTAGATGCCGCGCGAGGCTTCGAAAGCCAGCCCGAAGAGCGCACCCGCGCCCGGCGGAGATCCGCTGCTGTCGATCAGCTCCTTGCCGCGCTGTGCTCCTTCCGGGCTGAACTCGAGGATGTTGCCATCGCCGCCGTTAACGGTGATCACGTCACCGCCGGGGACGACGATGAGACCCAACGGTGCATTGAGGCTCCCACCCGCAGTCAGCGTGTGCCCCGTGCCTGCCGAGGTCGTGCGATGGAGCGGATGATCGATGACGGCGATGCGATCGTTGAGAGTGTCGGCCACGTATAGCCGCGCTCCGTCATGATCGGCGTCGTGATCACCGCAGTCGTCGCCGTCACTCGCACAGCTGGCATGCAGGCCGACGCCCGTCGGGCCGATGACGAGTGCCGCAGGATCGGTCCTCTCGGAGAAACCCGAGCCGATCACAGTGATCGACTCGAGCACCGGCTTGGCGGAGTCCGACACCTTGAGATCGAGCCGGGTGACCGTGCCGCCGTTGACCACGGAGCCGTTGGCGGCGACCGTGCCGTTGAGCACGTTGGTGACGAAGAGCTTTGCTTCGTGCTCGCCGTCGAAGGCCGCCGCGTCCCACGGCCCGTTGATGAGCGACCCGTAGAACGTCTCCACCGGGTTGCCGAGGCTGTCGAGTACGATCAGGCACCCAGGACCTGTGAACGTCGTGTTACCGTTGACGACGGCAGTAGGAAGACTGCCGACGATGACCCAGCCCTGCTCGAGTGCGACGAGGGCGGTCGTCAGCCCGACTCCGCCTGGGCAAGCCCCATGCAGGGAGCCCGGCGCGAGCGCCGCGAACAGGCTGACGGTCCCATCGGGCGCCACGTCGACGATGGTCGAGCCGGTGCCCTGAAAGTTCCCCGAGTTGTTGAAATTGCTGATCAACACGTGCCCGGCACGCAGGTTCCCGGTGGTGCGCCGGATCAGTGCCACTCCGTAAGGATTGACGTCGCCGTTCCCGGGAACGGTGGATGCGACCGTGCTGATCGACTTGAGCCGCGAAAGGAGGGCAGGCCCGTCGCCGGCCAGCGCCGGAGTCGCCGCAAGCATCGTCCCTGATGCGAGGGCCGACAGGGCCACAATGGCGCATCGGCGCCGTACTACATCCATGGTAGAGGTCTTCATAAATCTCCCCTGTTGCTTTGTTAGGGCGGAAATGCCCACGTTGGTAGGGGTGAGTGGCCGCTGGCGCGAATCAGGTTTCATCGACCTATGCCGCGCTGCGGCATCATGGAGGCTGACGTCAGCCCTTCGGCGACGCCTCAGGCGGCGCTGAATCCCAGCGCCTCGCGCAGCAGCGCGGCGAATTGCGGGCCCTTGCCCGACTCTTCGTGCTTGAAATAGACGTAGACGTCCTCGCAGGCCGCGGCGGCCGCGCGGATCTTCCCGGCCCAGTCGCGAATGTCGTCGGGCGAATAACCCTCGTCACGCAGGCGGAAGTAGCCGTAGCTCGCCGTGATCTCGAGCGGCGTCGAGAATTTCTCGCTGTCCGCGACACACAGGGCGAGATTGCGAGCCCGCAGGCGCGCGAAGACTTCGGGCTCCATCCACGAGGCGTGGCGAAACTCAAATGCCGCGCAGAGCCCAGGAGAAAGCAACGTCAGGAACTGATCGAGTACGGTGAGATCTTTGCGAAAGTAGGGTGGCAGCTGGAAGAGAATCGCGCCGAGCTTCGATCCGAGCGTAGCCGATGTCTTGAGGAAGTAATGCAGCAGCTCGGCGCAGTCTTTGAGCTTCGCGAGGTGAGTGATGCGCTTCGGCGCCTTGAGCGTCAGTTTGAAGCTCTCGGGGGTCTCACGGCTCCAGCCCGAGAGGATCTTCTCGTTAGGCGTGCGGTAGAAGGTGTAGTTGATCTCGACCGTGTTGAAGGCTGCGGCGTAGAACGGCAACATTTTGGCGCCCGGCATCTTCTCGGGATAGAAGCTGCCACGCCACTCGGGGTAGTTGTAACCGGAAGTGCCAATCCAGAGCCGTTGCATATCCACTTCCAACGGGAGACGCGCCCCCGTGTGCCGCGCCTATGGGCGGGTGACGACAGCAGGATTATCGCGTGTCGTGATTCACGAGGCGGCGGTAGCGTCCGAGATGCCGGATGGCATGCTGCGGCTTGCCAAGCGATTCGTAGAGCCGTGCAAGGTTGTAGTGACAGTCGGCGAGATCGGGATCTGCGGCGAGGGCCGTGCGGTATGCTTCGAGCGCGTCGGTCGGCTTGCCCAGATCCTCGAGCAGCACGCCCTGGTTGAAGAGCAGCAACGCGTCGGTGCCGGCCTGCTCGAGCGCCTGCCGGTAGACCTCCGCCGCCTGATCCGTCCGACCGAGCGCATGCAGCAGTCGGCCCCAGTTGGTCCAGGCTCCGAGATTATGGTTATCCTCATCGACCGCGTGGCGGTAGGCCTCGAGCGCTGCCTCGGAATCGCTGCTCTCGAGCGCCAGCGCCTCCCCGAACCAGTCCTGCGGTGTGTGCACCGCGCCATCACCTGCGGATGCCGCGGCCTGATGGTGCTCGACGACGTGCAATACGCCGTTCTCCAGGGTGACATCGAGGCCGAGCAGATATTGTCCGCTCTCGACCTGGCGCTGCGCCTCGCCATCGCGCACCACCACGTGATCACCAACCGCGCTGATCGAGAGTCCGGAGAGCGGCAGCGACTGTGGCAGCTCGCGCCGCAGGCTCGCCAGCGAACGACGGATGCGACGCGCCGGAATGCGCGCATCGAGCAAGGCTCGCGCCGTACGCAATACGATCAGATCCTGGAACGAGAATCGGTACTCGCGCCGCGGGCCACGCGCCGGTTTCACGAAGCCGGCCCTGATCAGATTGCGCGTCGTGCCGGGCGGCAGCTGTAACAGCCGCTCCACGTCCCGCACGCTGTAGGAACGCATCCCTACTTCCCCGGCCGCGATCGCGGCGTTCAAGCGTTGCGCTTGCCGGCCCTGCGCGTGGTCTTAGGCGTTTCCTCGACGCGCTTGGGCTCCTTGCGCGGACCGAGCCGAGTCGCTTGCGCACGCGCGCTCTCGCTCTTCTGCAGGCTGGCGCGCAGCGCCTCCATCAGATCGATGACCTTGCCCTCACCGGGCGGTGGCGCCTCGGTGACCGAGATCTCCTTGCCGGCAACTTTCTTCTCGATCTCCGCCTCGATGCGCGCCCGCACCTCGTCGCGATAAGTGTCTGGATCGAACTTCTCGTTGGTCTGTGCATCGATGAGCTGCTGAGCGAGCTTCAGCTCTGCCGGCTTCACTTCCGACTTCGGCACCTCGACTTCGGTCGCCCGTCGAACGTCGGTGGCGTAATGCAGCTGCTGCATCGCGAGCACGTCGCCGATCGGACGCAGGATTACCAGATAGCCCTTGCCGCGTGCGGCCCAGCGACCAACACCACACCGCCCCGCCTGCTTGAGCGCCTCGGTGAGCAGTGCGTACGGCTTGGCGGCGCCCTTGTCAGGAGCCAGGTAGTAGGTCTTGTCGTAGTAGACCGGATCGATCGATTCGATGGGAACGAACTCTGAGATCTCCACGGAATGCGAGCCGACTTCCTCGAGTGACTTGATCTCCTCGGGCGTGAAGCGCACGTACTGGTCTTTGGCGAACTCGTAGCCCTTGACCATGTCGTCGCGCTCCACCACGACATCCTCTTTCTGACACAAGTACTGCTGCCGCAGGCGCGAGCCACAGGTCTTGTGCAGCAGGTTGAAGGAGATGGCACTGGCCGACTGCGTTGCGGTGTAGAGCTTCACCGGGATCGCAACCAACCCGAAGGACACCGTCAATGAGCCGATGGAACGTGCGGCCATGCGTCACACCCCGAAGCCCCATGACACGGGGCTAACTCTCGTGTTCGACACCAACGCCAAAAGCCTCCGTAAGGCTCTGTTTTCTCTCAAGGACATCATGCCATCGGTCGCCGTTCTTTGCCACTCGGGCCGGCACGTTGTGAATTGTGAAATCCGACGGCTCGGCTGCCTCGAGCTCCTCCCACGTGAGCGGCATCGAGACCGGCGCGCCCGGCACCCCGCGTGGCGAATACGCGACATTCAGCGTCTTGCCCCGCACGTTCATGTTGTAGTCGATGAAGATCTTGCCGGTTCGTTTCTCGACCGCCCAGTCCATGGTGATGTCTTTCGGGTGTGCGCGCATCAGATGACGTCCCACGGTCTCGCAGATGTGACGTGCCTCATCGAAAGTCACCGTCCGCTCGATCGGCACGAAGACGTGCAACCCGGTCTTGCCGGATGTCTTGACCACGGCCTCGAGGGACATCTCTCGCAGCAGCGCCCGCAACCAGAAGGCCACGCGTTTTCCGACTGCGAAGCCGCGCTTGTTGAATTCCGGCTCCTCGCCCTTCGCTTCCTTGCCCGAGTAGATGTAGGGGTCGATATCGAACACCAGGTAGTCGGGATAGTTGAGGATCGAAGACTCGAGCGCTTCGAGCGAGCTCGCGTACTCGGTGCTCGCCCCCACCGCCTCCGGCTCGAGTGAGGCGCGCGAATGCCAGATGTGGAACTCGAGCGTCCCGACCTGCCCGAGCCACAGCAGTGTCGGCAGGTTGTTTGCCAGCAGGTAGCGGTGCCGCGCGTCCTTGTGCTCTGAGAACACCGTGACCGACTCGACGAACTCCGGCAGCGACTGCGACCAGTGCTTCTGAAAGAAGCGCTCGCCGTCGATGCCTTCGGGCATGCGGATCATGGTGAGCGGGCGATCCTTGAGGTGCGGCAGCATGAAGCGGCTGATACTCGCGAGGTAACGCAGGAAAGCGCGCTTGGTGACGGCGGGCTGCGAGCGGCCGCCGGCCGGCCAGTAGATCCGATCGAGGTTGGTGAGCGCGATGCGTGCGCCGGCGACGTCGAGATCCAGCCGCTTCGCCGGCGCCTCGAGCTGGGTCAGTACGGCTGCGACTGCCGGATCAGTGCCTGCGGCGCCGCCAGCTCGCGCGAGCCCGGCCGTGACGCCGCGACTGCGCGCCGCTGCAGCACGGGACCGCTTCCCGCTCGCCGGAGCGCCTTTCGTGTTGGCAGTCGGCGAGTCGACGCCGGCCGCGTCAGCGACCGGCGCGTTACTGTCTTGTGCGGTGTCGTCGCGCTTGTGGACGCTTTCCGGCGCCACATCGTCACGCAACCGCACCAACACCGGCGCTCGCAAGGCGCCCGCCGGGGTCCACTCCCGGTACGTGACCTCGACCACGAGCTCGGGCTGCAACCAGGTCGTCGGCCGATGTAGCGGCGGCTTCTCGGCGAACGGCGAGGTGGCGCGCTCGAGTTTCGTCGTGCGCTTCAGGAGCTCGGCAATGACGTGCTCGTCAAATCCCGTGCCGACGTGGCCGGCATAACGCAACGCTGAGTCCTCCCAGTAGCCGAGGAGAAGCGCGCCGAGCCGCTCGCGCTCGCCCGTGCCGCGCGTGTAGCCGCCAACCACGAACTCCGAAGATTTCAGCGCTTTGAGCTTGAGCCACGATTTCGAGCGCTCGCCGGGCTGGTAGAGACTATCGAGCCGCTTGGCGACGATTCCCTCGAAGCCCTGCTCGAGCGCGGCGTCGTAGAGCTGCTCGGCATCGCCCGAAGAGTGCACCAGCTGCAGATGCGGCGACGGCGCAAGGCATTGCGACAGGTAGCGATGGCGATCACCGTAGGTTGCGCGGCGCAGGTTGAGTCCGGCGAGATGCAACAGGTCGAAGCACACCAGTACCGCAGGGGTCGCGCGCTGGGCGGCCGCGACTTCGTTGGCACCTTTGAGCTGGGCGCGATTCTGCAGCGCGTTGAACGAGGGGTGTCCCTCGGCATCGAGCACCACGATCTCGCCGTCGAGAATCATCGGCGCGGCAGGTTGGACAACCAACCCCGCGACGATCTCGGGGAAGAAGGCAGTCAGATCGATGCCGCGTCGCGACTCGAGCCGCACCTGCTTGTCGGCCACGGTGGCGATGACGCGGTAGCCGTCGAGCTTCGGCTCGTAGCGCCAGCGCGGATCGGAGCGCGCGCCATCACCGCTCTCTGCGAGCATGGGTCGAAGTCGCCGTGGCAGACTCTCGGCCGGCCCGATCGGCGCAAGGCGCGCCGCCTCGAGACGTGACGGCGGCGCGTCTGCCGTGTCGAGATCATCGAGGGTCAGTCCCGAGAGGACGGACTCGCCGCGCGCCAGAACGTCGTTCTCACCGGCGAAGCGGTCCTTGTGCTTGATGAGAAGCCACTGCTCGTTGGCGCGGGTCTTCACCAGCGTGAAAGAGCCCTTGAGCTTCACCCCCGCGAGCGTGATGCTGAGCTTTCCGGCGGCAAGCTCCGCGCGCACGCGCTTCTCCGCTTCCGCACGATCGGCAAAGGCGTACTGCTCGCGCTCATCGGGTGAGTACACGCCGCAGTCCCAGACGATCACATTGCCGGCGCCGTACTGCTTTTGCGGAATCACGCCCTCGAACGAGGCGTAGTCGAACGGATGATCCTCGACCGCGACCGCCATGCGTTTGTCGGCGGGATTGAGCGAAGGTCCCTTCGGCACCGCCCACGACTTGAGTACGCCGTCGAGCTCGAGGCGAAAGTCGTAATGCAGCCTGCGGGCCGCGTGCTTTTGCACGACGAACAACAATGGCCCCTGGCGCTCGCCGGCGTCCCTTGCCGGCGGCTCCGGCGTACGCGAGAAGCTGCGCTTGGCGGCATAACGATCGAGTGAGCGGGGGCTCACGGCAGCGAATCCACCCAGGCGGCCAACACCTCGAGCAGGCCCGCGCGAATCTCGGCGTCGGTCCTTCCGCTGCGGGCCGGTACGTGGAACGAATGATCTGCCCCCTCCACCCAATGGATTGTCGCCGGTGCGCGAAGACCCGCAACCGTCGCTTCCATCAGTGCGCGCTCGGCGAGCGAGTCGCGCGTCCCCTGGATGAAGAGCATGGGGACCTCGACCTGCGCGAGGTGCCGTGCACGCTCATCCGACGGTCGGCCCGCCGGATGCAGCGGGAACCCGAGGAAGGCGAGGCCGCGCACGGCGGGGAGCGCGGCGAGAGCCTGCGCCTGGGAGGTCATGCGTCCGCCGAACGAGCGGCCGCCGGCGACCAGGGGCAGGCCGGGGGCGAGGCGCGCCGCCTCCGCGACCGCCGCGCGCACGGTCTGGTGGCAAAGCGACGGCGGATCGGGGCGGCGCCCGCGCCGCTCCATGTACGGGAACTGGTAGCGCAAGGTCGCGATGCCGAGCACAGCGAGCTCCTGCGCTGCGGCACTCATGAAGGGATGATCCATGCCGGCGCCCGCGCCGTGCGCGAGCACATAGCAGGCGCGCGCGGAGGCCGGCCGCGCGATTCGTGCGGAGACGCACGAGCCCTCCCGCACAGTGAGGGAGAGCAGCTCGCTTGTCCGTGAACTGGCGGATATCACGCATGTACCCCAGGCGCCGGGGATAGAATCTACCTATGACCGCGGAAGTTGGACAGCGCGGCAGAAGTGCGCATGACACCTTGTTTTCCCGGTTTGCAGCGCTCGTCATGGCTTGGGCCAGCGCGATTGCCGCGGCACCCGGTGCCGCTGTCGCTGTTGGACCCGTCGTCAATGACGTAACCGGTTTGAATCCGATTACGGTCGAGGAGACCGTTACGCCGCAAAGTGTCGCGGATGTGGTGCGCGCAGTGCGCGCACACTTCGGTCCCGTCTGCATCGGCGGCGCTCGCCACAGTCAGGGGGGCCAGATCGCTACCGACCACTGCCTGTTCCTCGACATGCGGTCGATGAATCGGGTGCTCGCCTTCGATCCGAAGCAACGCCGCATCCGCGTCGAAGCCGGCATCACATGGCGCAAGATCCAGGAGACTATCGATCACGACGACCTGGCGCTCAAGGTCATGCAGACATACGCCAATTTCACTGTGGGTGGCTCCCTGAGCGTCAATGCACACGGCCGTTACGTGGGTCAGGGTGCACTCGTCGATTCCATCGCGGCGATCGATATCATCCTGGCCGACGGCAGCGTAATGACCGCCAGCCGCGTCGAGAACCGCGACATTTTCGACGCTGCGATCGGTGGTTACGGCGGGATCGGTGTCATCGTCACCGCCACGCTCGACCTGGTCCCCGACACGCGCATCGAGCGTGTGGTGCGACGACTTTCGGTCACGGGTTACAAGGACTACTTCTTCGCTCACGTTCGGGCCGTTCCTCAGGCGGTGCTCCACAACGCCGACCTTTACCCACCGCGTTACCACGACATTTCGTCCGTGACCTGGTTCGTCACCGACAGGAGCGTCACGGTGCCCGAACGCCTCGCGCCGCTGCAGCGTTCCTCGGCGCGTGACCGGTTTCTGATGAGCTGGTTGTCCGACGGGCCGTTCGGCAAGGAGATCCGCGAGTACGTCTATGAGCCGGCGCAGTACGCCAGGAGCGCGGTCGAATGGCGTAACTACGAGGCCAGCTACGATGCCGCGATGCTCGAGCCAGCCTCGCACGAGCACGAGACCTATGCGCTCGAGGAGTACTTTGTGCCCGTGGCCCATTTCGACGGTTTCGTGGCGCGCATGCGGCGCGTACTCACGAACTCGCACGCCAATGTGCTCAATGTCTCCGTGCGGCACGCGTTGCCGGACCGCGAGACGCTGCTCGCGTGGGCGCCAGAGGAGATGTTCTGCTTCGTCATTTACTTCAAGCAGGGCACGCAGCCATCTGAGCGCGAGGCGGTGCGCCACTGGACCGCTGAGCTCATCGATGCAGTGCTTACCGAAGGCGGCACCTGGTATCTTCCTTATCAGATCGTCGCTACGCCGGAGCAGTTTTTGCGGGCTTATCCAGCCGCCCCTCGCTTCTTCGCCCTGAAGGGCCGGCTCGACCCGGCTTGCAAGTTCCGCAACCGGCTGTGGGAGCATTACGATCCGGCTCCGCAGTGCCGCGCGGCCAACGTACGGCCTGGGCAACCCTGATCTCGCACCGCGCTGCGTTGGCTTCCCTCAGCCGCCACCCCAACGCCCGGTTTCAGCGTAGTTCGGCCACCCAAGCTGCGAATGCCGGCAACACGAGCGGCCTGTCGGCGGCGGTCTCGGCCATCGTTGAGGGGCTCGCGAGCAACGTCGTCAGGTGCGATCCGCGCAGCCCTTCCGCCTGCAACCCGAGTGAAACGGTCTGCGGCTGCGCTGACATGTTGAGCGCCACGATAACCGTCGACCCCGCGGCAGCAACGCGCGCATAGGAGAGCACGCTCGCATTGTCTCGTTCGAGCATCACCGTTCGTCCCTCGTGAAGCGCCGGGTTGCTCCGGCGCAGCGCGATCAGCCGGCGATACCAGTTGAGGAGGGAGCCGGGGTCCGAGGATTCGGTCGCCACGTTGACCGTGCGGTAGTTCCCTGTCATCGGCAGCCAGGTGTGCGCGTTGGCGCTGAATCCGGCCTGGCCGTTCGAGGCGTCCCACTGCATCGGCGTCCGCTCGCCATCGCGTCCTTTCTCTTTCGGCCAGCCGGTAATGCCGATCGGATCGCGCACATCCTCGACGCGGGTCGGAGTGGCCGTCGTCTGACCGATTTCCTCGCCCTGGTACATGAGCGCCGCTGCGCGCGTGGTCAGGAGCAGCGTGGCGATGATCCGGGCGATCGCCGCATCGTGCACGCCATCGCCATACCGGTCCCAGCTGCGGCGGTTGTCGTGGTTGTCGAACACATAGAGCGGCTGCGAGCCGTGCAGCTGCGTCTGCGCCTCGATCAGGCGCTGACGGAATGTGTCGGCATCGAGCTTGTTGCCGAGGCCGAGCAGGGTATCCATCGGCAGCTGCAGCTCGTTGTGCTGCGCGCCGCCGTACCAGGCGTCCAAATCCTCGGTTGTCGGCACGTAGGTCTCGCCGATCAGCACGCGATTGTCGGGATAGGTGTCCAGCATGGCGCGCAGGCGGCGCATGACGTCGTGGACCTCCGGCAGGTTCTTCGTATAGACGTCGCTCAGGTTGGGATCACCTTGCGCGTTGCTGCCGCCTAGCTCCGGAGCGTCGCGCAGTTGCGCGTCCTCGAACAATTCAGTGATGGCGTCGAGCCGAAAGCCCGCGACGCCGCGATCGAGCCAGAAGCGCATCGCGCCAAACATCGTCTGTTCGACGGCGGGATTGCGCCAGTTGAGATCCGGCTGCTGACGATAGAAGCGATGGTAGTAAAACTGCCCGACCACGGGGACGAATTGCCAGGCGGAGCCCCCGAAGAGACTCACCCAGTTGTTGGGTGGGGTCCGGCCGCCGTTCGCCCCCGGTTTGCCATCGCTCCAGACGTAGAAGTCGTGGTGCGGAGCCGTGCGCGAGTGCGCCGCATCGCGAAACCAGGGGTGCCGCTCGGAGGTGTGGTTGAGCACCATGTCGAGGAGGATGCGGATGTGATGTGCGTGCGCCGCAGCGAGCAGCCGATCGAAATCGGCGAGCGTACCGTAGAGCGGATCCACGGCGTCGTAGTCGGAGATGTCGTAGCCGAAGTCCACCTGTGGCGAGGGGTAGATGGGCGCGATCCAGATCGCATCGACGCCGAGCCACTCGAGGTAGTCGAGCCGTCGTGCGATGCCGTTGAGATCGCCGATACCGTCGCCGTTCGAATCCTGGAAGCTGCGCGGGTAGATTTCGTAGATCAGCGCGTGCCGCCACCATGGCTGGCCCTGCTCGCCAGGGACCGGTGCGGCGGAGCCCGCGAGCGGGAACCCACCGAGCCCTGCCGCGAGGCAGGCGATGACCCGAAGCCGCGCGCGTCGCAGACCCGCTGAGAATGGGGATGAGCCCGTCAGGGCTGCTGGCGTTCGCATGTGTCGTTGCGTCATCGATTCCGGCGCGCGCTGCCCGCATGGTACGCTGGAACTGCAGCGATATTGAATGGCCCAACAACGACTGGAGCCTGCGCGATGCAAGGCCTGTTTCGTCTCGCGCGTGCCGGATGGTTGGCGTTATTCTTCGGGTTGCTGGTGACCCCGGTTCTGCCCGCCGCGCAGCTGCCGGACGCGATGGTCGATTTCGCGCCCGCGGTCGTTGCGAGCCTGCGCGACCGCTTCGGCTCGGACGAGACAGAAGTGCTGCGCGCGGCGATCGTGACCGCAGTCGCACGAGAGACCCAACACATAAGCGCTCCGCCGGGGCTCACCGTCACCGTAACGGTGCGGGACATAGCTCCGACCCATCCGACCCGCCGGCAACAGGCGAGCGAACCGGGAATCGACCCGGAGCGAACCCGGTTCCTCGGCGGCGCCGATCTTGCAGGCGTGGTGCGCGATACGCAGGGGCACGTAGTCGCGGACGTCATGTACCGCTACTACCCGCCCACGCTGGAGATGGGGTCGCCCAAGCTCGACGCCTGGGCGGATGCGCGGCTCGCGATCGATCAATTCGCGGTGAAACTCGGTGCAGCCTGCCGTCGCATGGTCAGCAGCCCGGGGACCTGACGACGATTGCCGCCGAAGGAGTAACAGCATATGAGCAACACACTTGGTGGAGGTCTCCATGGCTCGGCGTGGCTGGCGGCCGCAGCGGGCGCGCTGCTCTCTCTGGCCGGCGATCATGCTCCCGCGGCACCGTCAGCAGCGGTGAAGACTTTGATGGAGCGTGACCTGCCGGACCTGGCGGGCAAGGAAGCGCTCATGCTCACCGTGGAATACCCGCCGGGAGGGGCCTCGCCGCCGCATCGGCACGATGCCGACGTGTTGGTGTACGTGCTCGCAGGCGAGGTCATCATGCAGGTTGCAGGACAACCGGCGCGCACCATCGGGCCCGGCGGTACCTTTTACGAGGGGCCCACGGATGTGCACGTCAAGTCGGCGAACACGAGCACTACCACGCCTGCGAAGTTGCTGGTTTTCATGGTCAAGGACCGAAACCGGCCGGTGTCGTTGCCGGCGGGCCCAGCTCGCTAGGGCGGAGCCGGTCCCTGGCTGATGCGCACCAGGTCCTTCGGGCGCAGCCACTTGCGAAAGGCCTCCTGAACCGCGCCGGAGTCGAGCTCGATGTAGTGTTGTGCGGCGCGCGTCGGCTCATCGAGCGGTAGTCCGAGGTCGGTGCGGCTGAGAACCCCGCGGGCGATCTGATCGACGCTGGCTTCGCTGAGCGGGATCTGTCGCAGCAAACACGCCTTGACACGCGTGAGCTCCTCGGCGCCCACCGGGGTGTTCTGCATGTTGGTGACCTCGCGCTCGACCATGGCTGCCGCTCGCGGGACATTCTGCGGATCGCTCGCGTAGTCAACCAGGTAGATGCTGCGCGTGCGACCGGCCTGCAATACCGATTCCACTGAATAGACCAGTCCCGCGTTCTTGCGCAGATCGATGCTGAGGCGCGTCGCGTAGAAACTCCCCCCGAGCACGGCATTGCCGAGTGCCAGCGGGTAATAGTCCGGATCGGAACGCTTGAGCGGGAGATTCTGCGCGAGCACCACCCGATCCTGAACCCGGCTGGCGTCCGGAACGGCGACCGTGTTCGGCCCGTTGGCCGGCACGCCGGGCAGATCCACCACCGGCTTCGGCCCGCTCGAGCTCCAGCCACCGAAGTACTTCTCGACTGCGGCGCGCACGGTCTGAGGGTCTACCTTGCCGATGACGACGATCGTGGTCAGATCGGGCCGGAAGACATTCGCGTAATAGGCGCGCACCGCAGCGGGGGTGAGCGAGCGCACCGTCTCGGGTGTCGCCAGGCGCAGCGACGGATCGTCTGCCGGGAACAATGCGCCACGCAGCGAGCGCTGCAACAGGAAGCCGGGGCTGACATTGCGCGCGGCGACGCCAAGCGCGACCTGGCCGCGGATCACCTCGAGAGCCGCCTGCGGCAACGCCGGGTGCAGCTCGTTGTCTGCAAGCAGCTCGATGGCGCGATCCAGATGTTCGGAGAGTGCCTCCACGGAGAAGTCAGTACCGGCGTGCTCGCGCGCGCCGATGGCATCCAGCGCCTGCTGGAACGCGAGGCGGTCGAGGTGCTCGCTGCCGTATGTGAGCAGTTGCTCGAGCACTTGTGCGACGCCTTCCTGGCCCTTCACCTCTTCGGTCTCGGGACGGTTGCGGATGTGGCCAAGGACGCTCACGGTGTTGCTGACGTCTTCGGTCTGTACGATCAGCGACAACCCGTTGGGGAGAGTGGTAACGATCGGGTGCAGCGTGGAGTCCGGCACCTCGAGGCGTCGCAGCGCCTTGCTTGCCCACTCCGGGAGTGCAGTGGCGTGCGCTTCACCCAGTGAGATCGACTCCTGGCCGCCGAAACCGCCACCGCCTTTGACCGGCGCGCCTGAGCCCCGCGGCAGCATCACGCCAGTGACGGCGTGATCGAGATCGAGGTACTTGCGCGCGACGCGATTGACGTCCGCGACCGTAACCCGCTCGATACGCTCGAGATCCTCGTCGGGGGACGAAAGACCATAGAGCGCCAGCGCATCCGACCAGGTCGAAGCGAGCTCGGGTATCGAGTTGCGCTCGAACTGCGCAGAGCTGCGTTCCTGTAGCTTGGCGGCCTCAACAAGGTCCGCCGGCACGCCCTCACGGGCGACGCGCTCGAGGATCCCGCGCACCTCCGTCTCGAGGGCGTGGGGATCGGTCCCGGTAGTGAAGGCGAGCGCCGCGTACGCGAGGCTCGCTTCAGGCAGTGGATCGAGTGCGAACTCGGTACCGATCGCCTTGCCTTTGGGAACGAGCCCGTAGAGATCGAAGCGGCGGCTGCTCAGCACGTCGGAAAGCACCTCGAGGGCCGCGAAATCCGCATCGCGGGGTCCGACGGTGCGCATCGCAATCATCAGTGTGCCGTTCGGATGGTCGGTGTCCACGGTGAAGGACGCCGGCTGTATTCCCTCCAGGCGAACGCCCGGCTTGGGCGCCAGCTTCTTCGCCTTGATGTCGCCGAAGAGCTGACGCACCAGGCTGAGCGCCGCCGGCGGATCGACGTCGCCGACGACCACCAGGATCGCGTTGTTGGGCGCGTACCAGGCGTCGTGAAAACTTTTCAACATGGCCGCCGTGGTCTTCTCGAACGAAGGGCGGGTTCCGAGAGCGTCGTGCGCGTAAGGCGTGCCGGCGAACATACGCGCGCGCACCTTCTCGTAGAGCACGTACGAGGGCTCGGAGAGATCCTGAGCGACTTCCTGCTCGATGGCGCCGCGCTCCTGCTTCCACTCCGCCGGCGTGTCGAGCACGGCGCGCATGCGCAACGACTCGATGTGCAGCGCCACGTCGAGGTCCTCCGACGGCACGGTGAACAGGTACTGGGTGAGGTCCTCGCGCGTGTTGGCGTTGAAATCGCCGCCGACCACGCTGCCGATGTCGGCGAGTTGCTCGGCGGTGAGCCCCGGACTGCCGCGAAACATCATGTGTTCTTGCGCGTGGGCGGTACCGGGGAAGCCGTCAGGCGCCTCATCCGAGCCGGCGAGGTAGTTCACCGAGGTCGCGACCACTGGAGCGAGCGAATTGCGGACGATCACGACGCGCAGCCCGTTGGGGAGCGTGGCGCGCAGCACACCGTGCTCGGCGTCACCCGCGACGGGAGTTAACGCCGGGGCGGTCGGCGCCGTCGCAGCGCCGCTGCCTGCGATGCACGCCGCCAGCGCGGTAAGCAGCAGGGCGGCCGGCCGCAACCGGCGTCTCTGTAGGGAATAGCGCATGAGAAATCCCAGGCCTGGCCCGAAACGGCGGCCAGTATATGCGATTGCCGTGCTGCCACGTTTCGCCACAAATCATCGGCAGCGTGGCGGTTTTCCATCATCCCGCCGGCCCCCTCGCGCGCTGAACTGTCACCTGACCCGGACGGAATGGTTTCGTTCGGAAACCGGAGCATCAAGCGGGAGGACAGATCATGTATGCGTTCACTTCGAGATTTCGGCCACTCGCATTCGGGACGGCGCTCGTCGCAGCGGCAGCGACGCTGCCGGCATGGGCAGACGACACGAACAAGCCGCCCAACACGGGATCGAAGCAGTCCGATATCGGCGTCGTCACCGGCAT